>JGI24136J36422_10000037_pt1 | contig 48216 bp, 43 predicted proteins | sample BarGraNGADG00212_2_FD_36422 | JGI IMG/M metagenome (IMG submission 36422)
TAGTGATTTATGTCATCGTTGGGGTAGTCGCGCTTGTGATCGGGGTTGCCGGGGGGTTCCTGATCCGCAAGTATCTCGCGGAAGCCAAGATCTCCGCAGCTGAAACGAACGCCAAGAAAATATTGTTAGAGGCTCAAAAAGAGGCCGATAACCTGAAGCGTGAAGCTCAAGTTGAAGCCAAGGACAAGGTACATTCCATGCGGTCCGAGGCGGAGCGTGAGCTGAAAAGCCGCAGAAGTGACCTCCAGAGACTCGAGCGGCGCCTGATGCAGCGTGAAGAGAGCACCGAGGCCAAGGAGTCGGAGGCGGAAAAGCGCGAGAAGAGGATCGCGTCCTGGGAGGAGCACCTGAAATCCCAGGAATCAAAGCTGATGAAAGCCGCCACCGAGCAGAAGAAGCTGTTAGAGAAGATCGCCCGTATGACCGCNCAGGAAGCCAAGGATTACCTGTTCGAGAGCATGCGCGAAGAGGTGAAGCGCGAAAGCGCCGTATTCATCAAGGAGGAAGAGGCCAGGTCGAGAGAAGAAGCGGACAAGAACGCTCGAAAGATCATCTCGCTGGCGATCCAGCGGTGCGCGTCCGAGCACGTCGCCGAGACGACGGTCTCGGTTGTCCCGCTGCCGAACGACGAGATGAAAGGGAGGATCATCGGCCGCGAGGGCAGGAATATCCGGACATTCGAGAACCTTACCGGGATCAACCTTATAATTGACGATACCCCCGAGGCGGTCATCCTCTCGAGTTTCGACCCGGTGAGACGTGAGATAGCGAGGTTGACTCTAGAGAAGTTGATCAGTGACGGACGCATCCAACCCGCGCGGATCGAGGAGATGTACGAGAAGTCTAAAGCTGAAGTTGAGAATGAGATTAGAGAGGCCGGAGAGAACGCCTCGTTCGAGGCGGGAATACATAACCTGAACAAGGAGCTGGTGAGGGCGCTCGGCAGGCTCAAGTTCAGGACTTCGTACGGCCAGAACGTGCTCATCCACTCGCTCGAGGTCGCGCACCTGTCGGCGATGATGGCGTCGGAGCTGGGCCTCGACCCCAAGCTCCCCAAGCGCGCGGGATTACTGCACGANATAGGGAAGGCGATCGACCACGAGGTGGAGGGNTCGCACGCGCTGATAGGGGCCGAGCTCGCCAAGAGGCTCGGCGAGAGCAACCCCGTCGTCCACGCGGTCGAGTCGCATCACGGCGAGAGCGAGATAAAGACCATCGAAGCGGTACTGGTACAGGCCGCCGACGCGGTGTCTGCCGCCAGGCCCGGGGCCCGGCGCGAAACCCTCGAGAGTTACATCAAGAGGCTCGAGAAGCTCGAGACGCTGGCCGACTCCTTCCAGGGCGTCGAGAAAGCCTACGCAATGCAGGCGGGCAGGGAGATACGGATAATGGTCCAGGCGGATTCGGTGGACGACCTGGGGTCGGTCACGCTGGCCAGGGACATCGCAAGGGAAGTCGAGGAACAGCTCGACTATCCTGGCCAGATAAAGATCACCGTAATCCGCGAGACGCGAGCGGTCGAATACGCGAAGTGATGAGATACCAGCGACCTGGCGACAGGCGAGCGCAGGTCGACCCGCTGCTCCGGCGTGAACATGGATAACGACGATCCCACAGCAACCGGCGCCCGCGAAGTTATCGACTTCGTATCGAGCATCACCGATTCCGCTCGCCAGCGCGTCGAGGAACACCTCGCCCATGGCTTCGTCCGCCTCAAGGTCGCCGAGGCCGAGAGGCGTCAGGCCCACCACGACATACGCTCCGTAGAGGACATCGTCACCGAACTCGTGCGCAACTCTCGCGACGCCGACGCGCGGAACGTGGTAGTCGCGTCCCAGAAGGAGAAAGGCCGGTTCAGGAGGGTCACCGTCATAGATGACGGATGCGGGATACCCGAGGACATGCACAACATGGTGTTCGAGCCGCGGGTCACCTCGAGGAAGGACGACTTCGACCGGGACCGGTACGGTGTCCACGGCCGGGGAATGGCGCTCTTCTCGATAAAGTCGAGGGCTACCGATGCCCGCGTGGCCGCCTCGGAGCCTGGCCGGGGGACCTCTGTGGTTCTTACGGTAGACACCGAGCAGGTGCCGGAGCGATCCGACCAGGCGACCATTCCCAGGCTGGAGCAAGATGGGGAAGGGTTGGTCGTCGGGGCTGGCCCGCACAACACCCTGCGCGTATTGCTGGAGATGTCGGTCGACAACCCGGGGATGAGGTACTACACGGGGTCGTTCGCGGAGGCGCTGGCGACCGTGCGCTGGCTCAGCTCGTCGGAGGCTTCGGAGGGCAGTGAAGGCCTGTGGTCGATCGCGGCCCGCGCGGCCGACGCGCGAGAGCTTCTGACCGCCGCGTTTCTGCTGGGCCTGCCGGTCTCCGAGCGAAACGCTTACCGGGTGTTCAGAGGTGAGGTGGAACCATCGGTTTCGGTGATGGAAGAGGCGATGGCGAGGCTGCCGGGCGCCGACGCGCCCAAACCACGGCCGGGGAGCCCCCCACCAGCGCTTCGGGGCGTTGAGCGAACTCGCAACCCACTGGGCGCCGTGAGCAGGGACGACGTCTCTGAGTTGGGGTCGGCGGCCGGGGCGGCCATCGACGAGGTCCTCAAGGGATATTTCCTGAANACCAGGGGCGAGCCAAAGGTCCGAAAGGGGAGGGGCAAGCTAACCATTTCTTTCTATGTCGGTTCGGACGAGGAGGGTGAAAGCTGACACAGGTACTGAAGCGTTCCGGCGGGCCCGAAGGGCGCCAGGCCGGCCTCTCCTCGAAGATGTTCATGATATCGGCCGCGGTGCTGCTGGTGGTCGTCGCGGCCGGGTTGAGCGCGTTCCTCGTGTATCGCAGCCACCAGCGGGCTGAAAGGGCAAGCGAGTACCGAAAGACGGTCCAGTCGCAGTGGGCCGAGGTCGCCGACCAGGCCGCCGGCGTTGTATCCGCGATGGACTCGCTCGGGACCCCGGCCGACCTGGACATCCTGAGCAGCTCGGCTTCCAAGTTGGCCGACAGCCTCAAGCGCATCAGGCAGAGGGAGGCNGAAGANAGACCGCCGGCAGGCTACGCCAGGTCCGGCGCGCTCGAGGAGGAAGCCGCGAGANCGATGCAGGACTACGTCACGCTGGTCGGCGAGGTCGCCGCCTCAAGAGACATCGCCGAGGTGCAGCGCCAGAAGGACGCGATCGGCTCCAGGGCGGCGAAGGCCAGGCGGGACCTGACCGATTTCACGGCGGCCGCTCCTTTCGTGCGCGCACAGATCAACGGAGACTTCTACCAGGCAGCGACGCTGCTGGCGAACGCCTTCGCCGGTCCCCCGACGGCAGGCGGCGAGGCAGAACGAAAGGCGGTCTACGACGCGCTGGACGCCTTCATGGTCGCGGACGCCAAACATCACGACGGGGATGCGGTCTGGTCGTTGTTGTCTGGCAAGCTCCACGCTACGCTAGCCGCCCTCAACACGACCAGGGAACAGTTCGTCCAGAGCTTCAACGAGGCGGCCTCCGGCAGTTCGCGGCCGACAGACTATTACATTAGCCGTGATTCGATCGCTTTTCAGAGCCCCGATTCCGCGACGGCCAGAGCCATAGTCTATTTCGCGGATGGAGCTCCGCGTATCGGAGACGTAGGCCTGGTCAGGGAGCCCGACGGCTGGAAGATCGACAGTTTCCCTTTCCCTGGGATCATCTGAACTCTGACCTTCTCCGCGAGTGTTCTGAGGTGGCAGGCGCCAATGGGTCACCCGGTCTGTGATGGCGGACGCGCTCCTCTCAAACGCGACAATTCGGACGGGTTGATTGCAGCGCGCCCGCCGCCCGCGACGAAGCGCGCCAGATTGATGGCGCGAGCCGCGATAGTCTAGAATGTGGTATCTATGTCGAGGGAAAGGAAAGCGGATGGCGCTGAAGGTCTTGCAGATCGCGAGTGCCGCGGCCGTCGTGCTGCTGGTGCTGCTCCTGATACCCGTCCTCTACAGGCTCAGGCGCACGATCGACGAGGTAGGCCATATCGTCGCCGATACCCGTCCACAGACTGTGACCCTGCTCCAGAAGGCGCAGGTCACTCTCGACAGCGTAAACCGCGAGCTGACCAACATAGAACAGATAACCGACGAGACGCAGGAACTGGTCAACAGGATGGGCGAAGCCTCGGCCGCGGTCGAACGCGCGATCAAGTCACCGTTGACCAAGGTCGGTTTCATATCCGCCGGTGCGGCCGCCGCGGGCTTCGCGGTGCGGAAGCGCCTTTCGAAAGAGGCTTCCGGCAAAGATTGATGTCTACCAAGGACCCGCTCGATCCCAATTCATATTTCATTCGCAGTTTCGGCTGCCAGATGAACGTCCACGATTCCGAACACATCGCGGGAGTACTGGAGAGCGCCGGATACGCCCCGGCGCCCGACGCCGCGCTTGCGGGATTGATCGTGTTCAACACATGTTCGGTGCGACAGAGCGCGGAGGACAGGGTCTGGGGCAACCTGGGCTCTCTCGGGCACAAGGAGTCCGGCCTCCCGCTGGTGGCGGTATGCGGCTGCATGGCCGAAAGGTTCGGCGTGGAGATCCTGAGGCGTGCGCCGGCCGTGAACCTGGTCTTCGGCCTCGACGCGCTCGACAGGCTGCCCGGGCTCCTCGATCGCTGCGCCGACGCCAGGACGTGCGACACGGGACGCCTCGACAGCATGGATTACGAGGGCCTGGCGTCGAAGAGGGGCGACCATGCGCGTGCGTGGGTCCCGGTGAGCCACGGGTGCGATAANTACTGTTCGTATTGCGTGGTGCCCTACGTGAGGGGAGGGCACCGGAGTAGAGAGCCACGCGAGATAATTTCCGAGGTGCAGAGGCTGACCGCCGATGGCGTGATAGAGGTTACACTCCTCGGCCAGAACGTGAACGCGTACGGTTGCGACCTCGCGGAAGAGGTGGATTTCGCCGGCCTTTTGGCGCGGGTGGCGGCCGTACCCGGTATCATGCGGGTCAAGTTCGAGACGTCCCATCCGCGAGACCTTTCCGATGACCTGCTCGAGGTGATGGCGCGGACGCCTGAGCTGTGCGAGTACCTGCACCTGCCGGTCCAGGCGGGCTCCGACAGCGTGTTGGAGGCGATGAACCGCGGCTACGGGCGGGACTACTACCTGGAAAGGGTCCAGAGGGCGCGCGAGGTCGTTCCGGGGCTGGTCCTGTCAACGGACATAATGGTCGGTTTCCCGGGTGAGAGCGAAAAAGACTTCAGGGACACCGTTCGGTTGGTCGAGGAGGTCAGGTTCGACTCGGCGTACATCTTCATATATTCACGGCGGGAAGAGACGCCTGCGGCGAAGATGGAGGGCGAGTTGCCCGCCGAGGTCCGGTCGTCCCGCTTTGCCGAGCTGAGCGGAGTCCAGAACGGAATAACGGCGTCCTCGCTGGAGGCCCTCGAAGGTAGGGTACTCGAAGTGCTTGTAGAAGGGTGCGCCAGGAAAGGCGATCTCAGCAGAGGTAGGACGCGCGGCAACCGGGTGGTCCTGCTGCCGCGGAGTGCTGCGCCGGCGGGCGCGCTGATCGACGTGCGTGTGGTCGGCGCCGGCAGGCACGCGCTCCGTGGAGAGCTGGTAAGGATAACCAGGCACCCGTAAGCATTGCGGTGCGAGGAGGTTCCGGATGGGGATTTTCACCGAGAGAAGCGCCCTGTTGATAGCGGACATGATCTACGATTTCGCCGACCCCGGCGGTAAGCTATACGTGCCCGGGATCGACAAGATCATCCCGGCGATCGCGAGGCTCATCGAAGAAGCGCGCGCGGCAGGGGTTCCGGTCATCTACGTCAACGACTGGCACGACCCGGAAGACGAGGAGTTCAAGCAGTGGGGGCCACACGCCATCGCGGGCACGCCCGGTACCGATGTCATCGGCCGGTTGGCGCCGGTTGAGGGAGACCACGTGCTACATAAAAAACGTTATTCGGCTTTCTACGAGACCGGGCTCGGTGACCTGCTCGAGGAGCTGGGCGTCGAGCACCTGGTGATAACCGGCACTGTCACCAACATCTGCGTGCTGGTCTCCAGCATCGACGCGCTGATGCGCGGATACCGGGTGACAGTCCCGCGCGAGGCCGTTCATGCTCTGAACGACGAGGATCAGCGTTTCGCGCTCGACCAGATCGAGAGAGTGTTCGGGGGCAGCGTGGCGTGAGGGCACGGGGCGCATCAGGCCTCTGCGGGATGCGGGCGGCGGCGGGATGTTACCGCGCCGCGAGCCTGGTCAAGGTTGATGCCTGTGAGGGCTGCGGCGATCGTGCTGGTGGGCGTTACGGACGGCCGCGGAGCGGCGTCCGACTTGCCTCGTCGCGCGGTGGCGCCAGGGCTGACGATGGAGGTGGGAAGTGGCATTTCAGATAGCACCGGACGAGCATATCAAGCAGGGACGTGTAACCGACGTCTACTTCGAGCGCGTCAAGGCGGCGCTGGAGTCGCGCGACATCAACCCGTACGTAGCCATGGAAGTGAGAGCGGGTTCCCTGCCGGGGGACTGGCAGTGGGCCGTGTTCGCGGGGCTCGAGGAACTGCTGGAGCTGGTCCAGGGGCTGCCGGTGACACTCCGTTCCCTTGAGGAAGGTGCCATTTTCGGGGCCGGTGAGCCGGTGCTCTCGGTTTCGGGAAGGTACCTCGATTTCGGCGTGTTCGAGACAGCCATGCTCGGGTTCATATGCCAGGCTTCGGGTATAGCCACCAGCGCCGCGCGTTGCAAGCTGGCGGCCGGAGACCGGACGGTGATAAGCTTCGGCGCCCGCAGGATGCACCCGGCTCTGGCCCCGATGATAGAGAGAAACGCGTTCATAGGAGGTTGCGACGGGGTCGCGGTGGTGGAGAGCGCCGAGCTGATAGGGGAGGAGCCCTCCGGAACCATGGCGCACGCGCTCATACTCTGCACCCAGGACGAGCGCGTGGCTTTCGAGGCGTTCGACGAGGCGATGCCTGCCAGCGTAGAGAGGGTGGCCCTGGTCGACACCTTTCAGGACGAGAAGTTCGGCGCGCTTTACGCCGCCGAGGTGCTGGGGGAGAAGCTTTCCGCCGTGAGGCTGGACACGCCCGGTTCCAGAAGGGGAGATTTCCTGAAGATCATGCAGGAGGTCCGCTGGGAACTGGACATAAGGGGGTTCGAGAAGGTTGGTATCTTCATCTCCGGCAACCTCGACGAGGAACAGATACTCAGGTACAACCACGTCGCCGACGCCTACGGGGTAGGCACCCACATCAGCAATTCTCCGGTGGTCAACTTCTCGATGGACATAGTCGAGATCGACGGCACGCCACTCGCAAAGCGGGGCAAGGAGTCCGGCCTCAAGCAGTTGTGGGCCTGCCGGAACGATGGCACCCGCATGCCGACGCTTGCCGATCGCGACATCCAGTCGTGCCCCCAGTGTGGAGAGATGATGGACGCCACGTTATGCGACCGCTACGCCGACGGGAGATCCCTCGAGCCGACCCGCACGCCGCGCGAAATAAGGCAGAAGGTGCTCGACCGGCTGGTCTCCCTGGAGCTCTGAGACCGGCAGACCGGAGAGGACCACCACATGCAGGACTTGCTCGAGATGCGGCTGGTCGTAGACGGGTGGATGACNGGCGCTCTCAACATGGCCCGTGATGAATCACTGGCCGCCAGTGTGGCCTCCGGCGGCACTCCCACGCTCCGCTTGTACAGGTTCAGGCCCTCATGCATAAGCATCGGCAGGTTCCAGGAGTACCCCGGTGAGATAGACGTCGACGGGTGTGCCGCGAGGGGCATCGAGGTGGTACGCAGGCCGACCGGGGGCCTTGCGATCCTGCACCAGGACGACTTCACATACAGCCTCACCCTTCCCAGGAAGGAAGCCAGCGCCTACTACAGAGAAGAGTATTTCAATATCGCGGCGGCGGGGATCATCGAAGCACTTGGCGCGGTGGGGGTCCCCGCCGGCGCCGCGGACCATCCCACCCGCGGGAAAGGGCCTGGCACCTGGTGTTTCGACAGCGCCTACGGCGTCGACCTCGAGTGGCGGGGACGGAAGGTCTGCGGGAGCGCGCAGAGGGTGGGGCCGGGGTCGGTGCTGCAGCACGGGTCTGTCTTCCTGAGCTCCCAGGAAGGCATTCTCGAGGGACTGGTCGCTGTCTCGCCGGAAGCGGAGCCGAAGGGCACACCGCAGGTGTCGCTCGAGGAGGCCGCCGGCTCTCGCGTGTCCTGGGAACGCCTGGCCGACGCGTTCGCTGAGGGGTTTGCGCGCGCTCTGGAGGTCACGCTGGTAACGGGAACGCTGGATTCGGGCGAGGACGCGGTCGCGAGCAAACTCCGCGATGACAGGTATGCCGAAGCGGGATGGCTCGCGGGGACGCGGCNTTAGGGGCNTCGTTGGATTGTGCTATCATTATTAAAATGCGTTTCCGGGGAGGCAACGATGACCGACAAAGAAGTCGAAAGAAACGTTCGATCCACCACCGTCGAGGGGATACAGACCCCCACCGAACGACACGTCCAGGGGCTTAGCGAGCAGCACGGCATCTCTTTCGGAGAGAAATCCACCGCCCGGAAGACCAAGGTCACACTGCTCGATAAATTCCGTCGCAGAGAGGCAAAGCGCAGGGGCCAGGCCATCGAGAAGAGCGAGGAAGAAAAGGGTGAGCGAGGAGCAGGCCGAGGAGAGGATCCTACCGAGTAGGCTTTTTATAGAGCTCGACGAGATCTCCCCCAAGCAGAGGAAGGTCTTCCTGAGCCTGCTCAAAGATCTCGGCTTTGCCCCCGAGGAGGTCTCCGAGCTCGTGATAGTCCTGCACCGCAACAAGCCCGAAGAGCGCGCGGATGCGAACGATGCCCTCGCGTACGAGGCGCCAGGGGCGGGCGGAGCCGAAACGGGAAGTGAGCGATGAACTGTCCCAAGTGCGGAGCAGACAATGCGGTTGACGCGGTCTACTGCTGTAAGTGCGGAGCCATGATCGGCGATCAGGGCGAGGAGAGCGTGACGATAACCTTCTCCCCGGGCGACGTCGAGGTCGAGCCGGAGGCTGAGATAAGGGTCGTCCCGGACAAGGAACTCGTGCCCGGTGCGGCGATGCTGGTCGTCAAGCGAGGGCCCAACGCGGGAACGAGGTTCGTCCTTACCAAGGAGGTCACGACCGCGGGGAGGCACCCCGAGAGTGACGTGTTCCTCGACGATATCACCGTATCGAGAAGGCACGCGGAGATCCTCCGCGAGGACACCGCTTACAGGATCGTCGACATGGGAAGCCTCAACGGCACCTATATCAACAAGCAGAGGGTCGAAGAAGCCGAGCTCTCCAGCGGGGACGAGATACAGATCGGTAAGTTCAAGCTGATCTTTTTCTCAAAGTGATCATTTGACGAGACCACGACGAGACCACGGTGACGGCTCCATCCCAGGATTATCAGCCTTGCTTGTTCCCCGGCCACACGGACGCGCTTTAGAATCTCGAACTCCGATACCTCCGTTGACGGATCCCTCACTCGGCCGGCGCTCAATCCTCCCACCGGTTTAGCAGTCCTTCGTGACTCACCAGGTTGACTCAGAGGGCGTTTTTGGAGCATATTAACTCTGAAGGCTTGACTTCAAGTTAAGGTTCTAGCGGATGGGGACTGATCATGGCTGCTGCTGAGGAGAAGAAGTACGGCATCGGGGAAGTGCAGGAGCTCCTCAAGAAAGAGTTTCCGGACATCACGATCAGCAAGATCCGGTTTCTGGAAAAGGAAGGCCTGATTGTACCGGAGAGGACCGAGAGCGGTTATCGAAAGTACAATCGCACTCATATCAAGCAGCTCAGCTATATACTTCGACTTCAGCGTGAGGAATATCTCCCGTTGTCGGTGATAAAGAGGAAGATCCAGGACCTCACGTCGGGGAAGGTAGTGGCGGGGGACCTTACCGTCATGGCGGGGCAGGCCGGCGAAGCTCAGATCGGCGGCGCGGTGCCGGTGTCGGTAGACCTCGCCCCTTCCAGGCTCGGGCTCAGCCCCGAAACGGTGAAAGAGCTTGTGGAATACAACATCGTAAAGCCCCGGGAGGGCGCCGAGGGCGACTATTTTGGTTCCGCCGAAATGAAGGTTCTCGCGATAGCCAAGGAGTTTTTCAGGTACGGGGTCGAGCCCAGGCACCTCAGGATGTTCACGCAGTTCGTGAGCCGGGAGGCATCCTTCATCGAGCAGATAATCAGGCCGCAACTGCAGCACAAGGACCCGAACACGAAACGCGGCGCGATCAAGGACATGGAAAGCCTGATGGGGCTGGCCCAGATGTTTACCGGGGCGCTCCTCCAGGATGCTCTTTCCAGGTACCTGCCGAGGACGGCGCCGCTCGATATCGACGAGGAAGAAGAGCCCGACCAGCCAGGTGCGGAAGGCATGGATGGCGTTGGGGACGGCGGTATGCAGAGCGAGGAGACGACTCTGGAGCAGTGAGAAGGAGAGGTGCGTGCGTGGCGCGGATAAACCGGCTGCACTGCTGTTATATAATGGCCCCGAAGGAGCTTCCTGCGTCTTCGGGAAGCGAGTGTGAAGAACTAAATGGGCGAAAGCGACAAATCTGACAAACCGATATCGGCGGCGGTGCGCCCGCCTGGAGCCCGAAGGGCCTTGGGAGGGATATCGCCTTGATCTGATCCGGGAACCGGGTGACTTCCGTGCCCTCTTTCCTGAGGGCTTTTTTTTCGCCCGGAACAGGAGGCATGCCGTGCCGTATCTCAGCGACATGCTCGGCAAAAAAATAGTGACCGATGAGGGTGAGCGGCTTGGCCGGCTCGAGGACGTCATCGCCGTTTCCGGACCAAAGTTCCCCGTGGTGAAGGGGGTCATGGTCGGCAGCGGGCGAGGCGCCAGGAGGCGGCATCTTTATCTCCCGTGGTCCATGGTGCTCGAGTCCCAGTCGGGCAAGATGACCGTCAGCAGGACCGGCGCAGGAGACGAGAGCCCGTCAAGGGGGGACATCTTCCTCTCGCGCGACCTGCTCGACAAGCAGATCGTGGACATGGACGGATACAAGATCGTGCGAGTAAGCGATGTGAGGATCGCCCGCTCGGGCGGAGAGCTCAGGGTCATGGGTGCGGACGTCAGCTTCCTCGCCATTCTGCGCCGCCTGGGGATGCACCTGCTAGCGGACTGGCTGCAGCGCACCAGCGGGCCGGTGACGGACAGGATAGTACCGTGGAACCTGGTCTCGCCCGTTGACCCGATGCCTTACGACGTGCAGCTCAAGGTGCCCTACAGCAAGTTCATGGAGGTTCACCCTTCGGACGTCGCCGACATCCTCGAACAGCTCGACGATGAGCAGAGGGAGAAGGTGCTCCTCCTCATAGACGACCCCAAGGCCGCCGAGGTCCTTGCACGGATGATCCCGGGTGTCCGGTCATCGGTTGCGCAGTCCATGGAAGACGAGAGGCTTTCCGACCTCCTCGAGATAATGCCGCCCGACGAAGCCGCGGACGTCCTCGGCGCACTGCCGCGGGAGAAGGCCCAGGTACTGCTCTCCCTGATGGGACTCGACGAGGCCGGCGTCGTGAGGGAGCTCCTCGGGTACGATCCCGATACAGCGGGCGGCCGGATGACGACCGAATTCGTGGCGATCGCCGATTCGATGACCACCGAAGAGACGCTCGAGCATCTGCAACGGCGGGGTGAAGAGGCAGAGACCATCTACTACGTCTACGTGGTCGACTCCGAGGGGCACCTGTCGGGAGTGCTTTCCCTCAGGGACCTGCTGCGCGCCCCCCCGGGAAGGTCCGTAGGCGGGTTGATGATGAGGGACGTCGTCACCACGCAGGTGGACGACGACCAGGAGGTGGCGGCCGAGCGGCTCTCGAGGTACAACCTGCTCGCCCTGCCGGTCGTCGATGAGGACCACGTCCTCAAAGGTATCGTCACCGTCGACGATGCCATCGACGTCATGATAGAGGAGTCGTCCGAGGACTTCTCCCAGCTATCCGGCGTGCCGTTGCCGGAAGGCGGACGCCGTACCGGTGTCCTTGATGTCCGCAGGTGGGCCGGAACGATGTTGACCTTCCTCGGTGGCGTCCTGGCCACTGCCCTGTTCGGCATCTTCCGCAACGAGTTCGTGGCGGCTATAGCGATCGTATACTTCGTACCGTTGGCCCTGAGGGCGGCGCACGACGTCTCGGTGTGGTCGCTGAGAGCTTCCGTGCGGGACCTGCGACGCGAGGTCGCGGCCGGCGGCGACGGCGCCGGGACCATCGCACGTGAGTACCTCTATACCCTCGCAGCCGCGGCAGTGATCAGCGTGCTCGGCTTCTCGATAAGCGTCTTGTGGGGGGTCCCGCTGACCNCGGCGATAGCAGGTGGAGCCGGCCTCTTCGTAGGCATAGCCATTGCGGGGATACTCGGGCTCCTGGTCCCTGGCCTGCTGCGGCGGGCCCGGCCCGAGCCGGCCGTGGCGCCCGGACCGCTGGTCGGCGTCATCGTGATGGCAGTGTCCGCGGTGGCCTTCCTGTTGGTAAGCGGCCTTTTCCTCAAGGCTTTCTGAGGAGGGCCGGCCATGGACCTGCGTTCCAAGATCAACCGGAAAAACATCGCCGTGCTGCTATCCGTGCTGGGGCCTGGCATCATCGTCAGCATGGTCGACAACGACGCGGGTGGCATCGCGACCTACTCAGCGGCGGGCGCGCGGTACGGCTATTCGATAATCTGGGTCATGATCCCATCGGTCGTGCTGCTGTACATGGTTCAGGAGATGAACGCCCGCATGGGGATCGTGACCGGCAAGGGACTGGCCGCGCTCATCAGGGAGAGGTTCTCGCTCAGGCTCACGGCTGTCATTATGCTCATGGTCCTGGTGGCGAACTTCGCGAACACTATCTCGGAGTTCGCCGGGGTAGCGGCAAGCGCCGAGATGTTCCACATAACCAAGTTCGTGGCCGTCCCGGTCGCCGCGGTGGGCGTCTGGTACATCGTGCTCAAGGGGTCCTACAAGCGCGTCGAGAAGATCTTCCTGCTGGTCGGCGGCATATACGTGTGCTACATAATCTCGGCGATCCTGGTCAAGCCCGACTGGGCGGCGGTGGCCAAAGGGGCTCTAATACCCAGCGGGCAGTTGAGCCTGGCGTACATCGTGATGGTCATAACGATCATCGGGACGACGATCGCGCCGTGGATGCAGTTCTATCAGCAGGCTTCCGTGGTCGATAAGGGCCTGGACATGCGGCACCTGAACTACGAGCGGCTCGACACTGCGGTGGGGAACATATTCCTCTACATCGCGGCGGTGGCGATCATAGTCTGCTGCGCGGCCGCGTTCTTCAACAATCCCAGCGTCGGACCCACGGTGATAACGTCGGCGGACCAGGCGGCCAAGGCACTCGCGCCGATCGCCGGCCAGTACGCTTCATATCTTTTCGCCGCCGGGCTGCTGTTCGCCTCGGTGTTCGCCGCGTCGATCCTGCCGCTCTCGACCGCCTATACGGTCTGCGAAGCGTTCGGATGGGAGGCCGGCATCGACCGGAGTTTCTCTGAAGCCCCGAAGTTTTACGTCACCTATACCCTGTTCATCGCGGGAGGGGCGCTCTTCGTNATGATCCCCAGGATGCCGTTGATAACCGTTATGCTGATATCCCAGACCATCAACGGGATACTGCTCCCGGTGGTGCTCACCTGCATGCTCAAGATAGTCAGGGACCGCGACGTGATGGGTGACTACGTGAACGGCGACACCTACAACACCGTCGCGTGGATCGCCGTCGTCATCCTCTACGCGCTGGACATCCTGCTCGTTGCGGCGTCGGTATTCTCTATCGGACACTGACCGGGAGGTAAGACCGTGGCAGGCGAGAACGAGTCGATCGACTTCAGCGACATGATCGGGGTCAAGGCCTTCGACGCGACGGGGCGACATATCGGCCACCTCCAGGACGTGGCCATCGAATGCCCCCCCGCCATTCCACTCGTCACCTACGTAGCAATCCACCTGAACTGGACCGACAGGGTCGGCGAAGTCGCGCTGGTACGGCGTAGCGAGGACGTGGTGTTGCTACTGCCCTGGCACGATGTCGACGAGTTGACGACCGACGCGGTCCGTGTCAGGAGCGAGCATCCGGACCTGCCGGTCGAGACCGCCGCGGGTAAGATGCTGGTCAGGAGGGACATACTGGATAAGCAGATGGTCGACGATAACGGCAACCGCCTGCAGAGGGTGGACGATGTGCTGATGGAGAGACGGGCCGGCTCGCTCGCGGTGGCCGGGCTGAAAGTAAGCGCCGGTCTGCTGGTCGCCAGCCCCGGGCTCAAACGTTATATATTAGTGTTAAAGCGGAGGTTCTCCAGCGGCTACGACGTGGAGGTCATACCGTGGCAGGCTGTCCGTAGCATCGAGGGCGGGTCGCTGGTGATTGGCGGCTGAGCCCTCGTGGCCTCATGGTGGCACGCGGAGCATGGTAAAATGGCATTGGTTGGGCACGTTACGCGATGGTATACTCGTGCCCGATGTTCCAATCCCGGTACGAGGCTTTATGTGCAGGTATGAAATCGCAGAAGACGCTGGTGATCGCGCGTTAGACATACGGGCCCGGTTCGACCCCAAGAGCGCCTTCGCAACCGCACCCGCTACCCCTGAGACCCACCCGCAGTCGCGAACCGCGCCCGCAACCGACTGATGCGGCGCACCTACGACGAGACTTACCTGACACGCAACCCGAAGGCCGTTCTCTCTCGCTTTGCGAAGTCCTGCGTAAAGAACAGGCGGAAGCTGGCGGCCGCGCTGGTGTTCGCCATCATCGCGCTCTTCGTGATCTCCTGTTTGGTGACCGCCTCGAGCACCACCGCCCTGCCCGCCGTTGCGCAGACGGTGAGCGAGGTGGCGGGAGCGCCGGGACCGGCTCCGAGTGCGCCCGGCCTGTACGCTTCGGCGGCCGCCCTGGTGGAGGCGGACAACGGGAGGCTCCTGTATGAGAAGAACGGACACGTCAAGCTGCCGATAGCAAGCACCACCAAGATGGTCACCGCCCTGGTGGTCCGCGACAAACTCGGCCTCAAGGACAACGTCACCATATCTCCGGAGGCCGCCGCCACGGGAGAGCAGGCAATAGGCCTGCAGGCCGGGGAGACCCTCACCGTGGAACAACTGCTCTACGCGCTTCTCTTGCAGTCCGCCAACGATTCGGCCGTGGCGCTGGCGCAGGCGGCCGGCGGCTCGGTCAACGGCTTCGCAGAGCTCATGGACGCGAAGGCACAGGAACTCGGCGCGAAAGACAGCAACTTCACGAACCCTGATGGCCTGGACCAGCAGGGACACTACTCGACCGCCTGCGACCTGGCGGTGATAGGGCGCAGACTCATGAGCGACCCGGTCCTCGCGAAGATCGTCCAGACCAACAGGTACGACATACCCGATCCGACCCATCCCTGGAGCAGGGTGTGCCTCAACCACAACGAGATCCTCTCTCGATACCCGGGGGCGACCGGGGTCAAGACCGGGTACACGGCGAAGGCGGGGCAGTGCCTGGTGGCCTCGGCTACAAGGGACGGGAAGGCGCTCGTAGCGGTCGCGCTCAACAGCCAGCAACGCGCGAGCGATTGCGCCGCACTGTTCAACTACGGTTTCAACCTCACCGCTCCTGTCATGCTGGTGAAAAAGGACGCGACGCTCGGTGGCACCCGGGTCTCGAGCTTCCCGAAGCGTGTGGTCGATGCCGTTCCCGCGAATGGGATCAACGCCCTGTCGGTAAAAGGCGCGGGCGACGTCTACACCGTGAGGACCGACTTTGTCACCAAGACGGCCCGCTCGGTCAAGAAAGGTCAACGGCTTGGCAAGATCGTATATACCCTGAACGGGAAGCCGGCCGGCTCGGAGGATGTCGTGGCGTCCGCAAGCGTGTACAGGCCTGGCCCGATACAGGGTGGCGCGGTATTCCTCTGGTACTCCCTCTGCCGGATGGGAAGGATGCTGTCTTCTCCGTTCCGCTTCTGAGGCCCGCCTTGGACGCCCTCTGCAGGAGACCCCCGCGACGGTGACCCGACATTACGTCGCTGTTGGATCCAGGTGAAGGAGGACGGGTGGAACCGTCGTAGACTCTCTTATACGGCCTGGGTACTGGTACGCAAAAAGTGCCGTTAATAAGGGAACGAAGCCTGTTTGACCTGATATATGCGTTGGAGTATAAAGGAGTCGGGTGAGGCAGAATGGTCAAGATGACGCTGGTGGGCGTGAGGGTAGAACTGCCCGCGAACCAGCCGATAGTGCTGCTGCAGGAGGAGGAAGGCGAGAGATTCCTTCCCATCTGGATCGGCGCGTTCGAGGCGACCGCGATCGCTTTCGCGCTCCAGGGCGTCGAGACCGCTCGTCCGATGACACACGACCTTTTCAAGAACGTACTCGATGACCTCGAGATAAAGGTCGACCAGGTGGTCATCAACGACCTGGTCGACGGCACGTTCTACGCAGAGATAACGTTTTTCAAAGGCGAGGCGAAGCACGTCATCAGCGCGCGTCCCTCCGACGCCATCGCGCTCGCTGTTCGCATGGGCATTGTCATCTTCGCTGAGGAAAAAGTGCTCGACGAGGCCAGCATACTGATCGAGTCTACGGACGAAGACGAGATCAAGCGATTCCGTGACTTTCTCGACCACGTCGAGCCGCAGGATTTCCTCTGACGTTGAGATTTCTTTCTTGGCTGGCGGACAGGTAAACGCGGCGGTTTTCCGTGTCTAAACTCTGGCGCTGTTCACGTTGGGGGACCGAATGCGCGAAAAGGAAGGGCGTAGCCCGTACTGGCACATAAGGACAGCCCTGTTCATATTCCTGGGGCTGGTCCTGGTCGGGACCGCCGGCTACGTACTGTTCGCCAGGCTCAGTGTTTTCGACGCCTTGTACCAGACCGTCATAACCATCTCCACGGTCGGATACCGCGAGTTGTTCAAGGTCCCGAACCGCGCCGCGGAGATCTTTACGATATTCGTTATAGTGAGCGGCCTGGCGACCGTAGTATATTTCACCACCAGCGTCGTCGAGTTGATACTCGAGGGCAGGATACTCAACGTCATGGGGAGGCGAAGGGTCTTGCGAGAGCTACAGGATCTTGCCGGACACTACATCATCTGTGGATATGGAAGGGTCGGCAGGCAGATCGCCAAGGAGTGCAAGTCGAGGGGCACCGCACTCGTCGTGATAGAAAAGGACTCGGCGATAGCCGAGGACTGCCTGAACGACGGGTTCCTGTGCGTCCAGGGGGATGCCACCGAGGAGCCTGTGCTGCGAAGGGCGGGGCTCGAGCGCGCCCACGGCTTCGTGACCGCACTGTCTTCCGATGCCGACAACCTGTTCGTGACGATGAGCGCCAGGATCATACGGCCCGACATCTTCATAGTCGGGAGGTGCAACTCTGACGAGACCGAGTCGAAGCTCTACAGGGCCGGCGCCGACCGCGCCATCTCGCCTCACAACGTCGGGGGCAGGCGGATGGCGGCACTGCTGCTCAAACCCCTGATCTGCGATTTCCTCGACGTGGTGACCCACGGCGAGCTTATCGAGCTGACACTCGAGGACATCCAGGTAGAGCCCGGCGCGGCCGTGGTAGGACGGGCGATACGGGACGTACTCGTCGACGACCTCAAGGGGATGGGAATGCTCGGGCTCAAGCGTCCGAAGCGCGACTTCGTGATAAACCCGCGCGGTGAGACCGTGATAGACGCGGGTGACATACTCATCGTGATCGGGGCAGGTGACCAGGTCGAGACGTTGAAAAGGCTGTCAGGAAGCAGGAGATAACCTTCCCTTTTCCTCTCGTTTCGACAGCGTCCAACTTTAACATAAAGAACAATAATTGAATTAAGTTATCAACAATGGTAAATTTTATTAACCTCGAGCCCGATAATACGGTTAGACAACGGGTAAATCCTGAACGTCAGGCTCCGGCAGAGGTTCAAATGTCCAGGCTTGGTTCAAATCACCACAGACCATGGGTCTTCTTGGCGGCGTCGGTATTCGCATGCGCGGTCCTCCTGGTCACCACAAGCAATCTTCATGTAAACGCCCAGCCGGTCCCGGAGAGCATGATGGCGAAGCAGGAACAGGCCCGCCAGCTCGAGCGCGACATCGTGGCGCTGGAAAACCGCTTCGAAAAAGCGAAGAACGACTGGGTCGCCATATCGCAGCGCCTCGAGGAGTTGGAGAAGCAGGTCCTGTCTTGCGAAGCGGACATAGACGGCGCAAGGACCGAGATCGACGACGCTCGGCGCAACCTGAACGTCAATGTAAGAGCCCTGTACACGCGGGGGAGGATGGACGACCTGGTGACGCTCCTGCAGTCGTCGGACATGACGGACTTCATCGTGAAGTACGACTACATGATAAAGGCGGTCACGCGCGAGGCGAGGTTGACCAGGGCGCTCCAGAAGAAGCGCGAGAGCCTCGAGAAACGGCAGGACGAGCTCATCCGTCTGAAGCGGGAGCAGGCCGGCCTCGCGAGGACAGCCGACACCGCCCCGATAGAGGCGGAGATCGCGTCGAAGCGGCAGCAGCTCGCGGCGGTGACCGGAGAGATAATCGGTATGGAGCTCCCCAGGACGCAGACCCCTGCGCCGGTCGAGTTCGACCCGGGGAGGGTCTACTCGAAGCCCGACGAGANCGGTTTTGTGAGGACCGGACAGGTCATCTCGGGATACTCGAGCTGGTACGGCGCAGACTTCGACGGCNAGCCGACGGCGAGCGGTGAGCTATACGACCAGTACGGTTTCACCTGCGCCCACCGGACGCTCCCGTTCGGCACCTGGCTGAGGGTTACGTTCAGGGGGCGGTCGGTCGTCGTGAAGGTAAACGACAGGGGCCCGTACGTGAATGGCAGGATGCTCGATCTTTCAAGGGGCGCGGCGGAGGCCATCGGGCTCGGCGGCGTCCAGTGGGTAGACTGCGAGATAGTAGTGCCAAAAGGCTCCTGATGGCCCGCTGTGACGCTGTCGCCCGGCACCATGGCGTCCGACGGGCGGCGACCCCTCGATTATTTCAACTCCTTGAAACCTCCCCACCGTCTCTTCGGAGCTCTTTTTGATGCGCGCGAGGCGGGTGGCCGACGACGTATTCATCATCGGGCGTACGTCGGGATCCAACGTATACCTGTTGGATGGAGAGCGGCCGGTGATGATCGACAGCGGCTTCCCCATGGACGCCCGGAGGTTGGCCCGCTGTATCGATTCCCTCCCTGGAGGAGCCCCCCGACTGGGCATTGCGACCCACTGCCATCTCGACCATACGGGGGCGTTCACCAAGCTCAAGAAAATCTATGGCCTGCGGCTGGCGGCTCACGAATTCGACGCTGACGTTATCGAAGGCACGGTCCACTATGACGAGTATCGGGTGGACAGGGTGAGGACCGCCTACTACGGTCTGCTGAAGCCCCTTTTCTCTTACGAGAACACCGCGGTGGAGGAGAGGCTGGTGGAAGGTGACCTGATAGACTCTCTGGGCGGGCTGCGGGTCATCCTGGTCCCGGGTCACACCAGGGGGAGCATCGTGTTGCACCAGCCCGAGCGCGGCCTCCTGTTCACGGGAGACGTCATCAGGAACGAGAGGGGCGTCCTTGATGGCCCACCGCCCCAGTTCAGCCCTGGCATCGAAGAGACGTACTTCGAGATAAAGCGCAAGATGCTGGGGCTCGAGTACGACGTGCTCCTGCCGGGGCACGGCGAGCCGGTCTGCGGCGGCGCCGGCCGGAGGGNGGTGGAGNTGATGCGTATGAGAGGTCGTCTGGGATGAAAAGTGGCGGGGCCGAGTGGGATCTGGTGGTGGCCGGCGCAGGGCCGGCGGGCTGCGCGCTGGCGGCCAAGGTGGCGTCGGCGGGCGCGCGGGTGCTGGTTCTGGAACAAGCTAAAAGCCCCGGTGAGGGGCGCGGGTGGATCGTCGACGTCGAGAGGACCGCCTTCGCCGCCGCGGGGGTGCCGGAGCCCGGGCCTGATGCGCTCTGGCCCGCACCTGGCCGGCAGGTGATGGTCTCATCGGACCGGGCCTCCACCATAGACCTCCAACGGTTACCCGTCGTCCCGGTCAGAAACGATTTGTACGTCGGACAACTGGCCCGATGGGCGGAGAGTGCCGGGGCGGTGATGCGGACAGGCTGCACCGCCGTCGAGCCCCTCATCGGAGCTGGCGCCGTAACGGGCGTGCGTTTTCTCGATGGTGACGCCGAGGAGGTCGCCCGCTCGCACGTCGCCGCCGACTGCACCGGCATGAGCGGCGTCCTACGGCGCAAGACGCCTGCCGGATGGGGGCTCGATCGGGCGGTGAAACAATCTGACATCGTGATCGCCAGGCGCGAGGTCTGGAGCATCGACCGCGACGCGGCCCGGGCCGCCGCGGCCGACGGCCGTTTCCAGGACGACGTCAGGGTGGACAGGGCAGGCGCCGCCGGTTCGTATTCCATCGAGACGTGCCACGTGGACATCTCCCGTAGCTTCGTGGACGTCCTGGTGGGGGTGAAGCCCGTGACGGGGTTGCCCGGCACTGATGAACACTTCGAGACCCTGATGCGGGGTCTCGGCTTCGCGGGGGAAAGGATCTTCGGCGGCGGGGCGCCGATACCGATCGGAAGGGCCCTTTACTCGTTCGTCGGTGACGGACTCGTCGTGCTCGGCGACAGTGCCGGCCAGGTTATCCCGATGCACGGGTCCGGGACCGCCTCCGCGCTCATCGCGGCCGATCATGCTTCACGGGCCGTGCTGGGCGCCCTGCGGAGGGGCGCGTACGACAGCGCGGCCTTGTGGTCTTACTGCAGGGGGTTTCAGTCAGGCCGTGGGTCAGTGCTGGCCTACTACTACGTGATACGGAGGCACTCGGAGAGCCTCTCGGTGTCGGAGATCGACCGGATGATATCCAGGGGAATCCTGGCGGCATCGGACGTGCGCTCCGGCCTCGTCCCCGAGCCTTTCAGTCCGAACCCGGTGGCGCTGGGCACAAAGCTCGTGAGAGGGCTCGGAGAGCTTGGGCTGCTAACCGGCTTCGCCAGGGCGGGAATGACGGCGACGCGCATGATGAGGCACTACCGACGCTACCCTGACACCTATTCGGCCGCGTCACTCGCGAACTGGATCAAATCCATGCCGGGCCACATCGCGGAACAATAGCCATATTGAGTGAAAGGTGGTCGGGGTCCCCGGCATCACGTGAGCGCTATTGCCGCTTATCATCCACGTCGGGGGAATTCTCGGAGACGAGGAAATAACCCCCGAGGCTGCACAGCACGCAGGCCACCAGTCCGCCAAGGATCATGTAGATCCCGGAACCCGGCGTCACCACTCCGGTCCGGGTCGATAGAAAGACCAGTTCATAGATGGTGAACACCAGGAGCACGATGCAGCAGGCGACGGAGAGCCCGTACATGGCCCTTGAGCTAAGGATAGCCCCGAGCACCAGGCCGATGAAGCCGAGCACCCCGAGCGCGAACGTTATCTTGCCGTCGCCGTTTATGAGATTATCCAAGCTCCAGCCGGTGCTGGCATAGAGGCCGAGCACGTTGTCGGCGCGCCAGGTCATGAAGCTGCCACCTACGATAAGCAGTGTGCCGAAGAACGTGCCCAGTACGCTTGAGACGGCGCATCCTATCGCCACTCTCCTGGACATGGCTTCTTCGCCGCTCAACTCCCGCCGCTCTTTCATTCGCGTGGACCCTCCGGCTCATCGCCGAGCATGCCGGCGCGAAAAGCCTTTATGTAGCGCCTGCAGTAGGCGTCTTCGCCCGCGATGGCCTCCGCCGCATAGACGGTCGATAGCAGCTCTGAATCGGTCGGGTCCAGCAGCGCGGCGTCGAGCCCGAGGAACAGCGCGTCCGCAAGCATGGCCTGGTTCAGCAGGGTCCGCCTGGGAAGTCCGAACGAGACGTTGCTCAAGCCCAGGACCGTCTTCGCCTCGGGGAACTCCCGCCTGATNAGCGCGATCGCCTCGAGGGTGATCCTGCCCTGCAGGCAGTCCACGCTCACGGGCAGCACCAGCGGGTCGAAATAGACGCTCGAGTCGGGTATTCCGTGTGCCCGCGCCTCGCCGAGGATCTTCCTGCAGACATCGACCCTCCCGGGGGCCGAGGCCGGTATGCCGCCTTCGTCCATGGCCAGCGCGACCAGCCGGCACCCCGACCCGGCGGCCAGCGGCAGGACCGCGGCCATCCTGTCGGCCTCGCCGCTTACCGAGTTCAGGAATGTGCCCTCGCTCCCCACCAACCGCAGACCGCTTTCGAGAACGGCCGGGTCCGAGGAGTCCAGCGAGACGGGAGTGTCGACCGCCGACCTCACGACCTCCAGCGCCCACCGCATCGACTCATGCTCGCTCTCTCCTTCTCCGATGCCGACGTTCACGTCGATGCAATCCGCCCCGGAGCGGGCCTGGGCGGAGGCAAGCCCCGCGATGAACCCGCCGTCTCTCTCGACGATAGCCTTCCTCACCGACTGTATGGTCCCGTTTATCCTGTCCCCGATGACAAGCATAAGGCGTCCTCACGATGGATTCACGATCCGCCCCCTCGCGACACGAAGAGTCTATCAGAATGCCGTAAATGCGGTTGCAGGTATCGATTTCGAGATGTCTCAATGTAGAATATGCATGTGTCCGGTGGTGTCGCGGCCGGGCACCGGGTCGGCTACGGACCCCACGTTTTCGTGGGATGGATGCGCCTCAGGTGCTCCAGATCGGTCGGCTCGAGCGTGAGCCGCATAGCCCAGGGGAGATGGTACTGTGTCCTATTTCACGAAGTTCCGCGTGTTACTCGATCCCGGGCTCACCATGGCCAACGTATGGGACGTCACGACGCGTGCATACGGAGACCAGATCGTCTCGTATCTCGAAGAGCCGCTCCCTTACCCCAGAATGCCCAAGGAAGAGCTCCTGTACGGCGACAATCTCGCGCTCGTGAACATGATGGGCAACATCCTGATGGAGCTCGGGGTCGAGAGGGGAGACCGGGTCGTCATCGCGATGGGCAACCGCGTAGAGCTGATCCTCCTGAGCTACGCCTGCTTCAAGATCGGCGCCGTCGCTGTCCCGCTGAACTACATGCTCAAGGGCAGCGAGATAAGGTACATCACCGAGAACTGCGGGGCGAAGCTGATGGCGACCGACCGCGACGTCTTCGACACCAACATCAGGTCCACCGACGCGGTCCCAACCATAGAGACATGGTTGATGATAGGACCGAGGGAGTCATGCCCGCCCGGGTTCGTCTCCTTCGACCAGGCTCTCGACACCGCCTCCGAACAGCTCGAGCCAGCCGAGATAGACAAGAACGAGACCATCGCCATCTTCTACACGTCGGGGACCACCGGCTACCCCAAGGGCGCGATGATGACCAGCCACAACATGCTCACCACCCAGCGCATAACCGGCGCGCTCCTGCCCCTCGGGCCCGACGACCTGGGACTGTCGGCCCTTCCCTCGGCGCACCTGATGGGTTTCGCGGTCGCACTGATCACGTTCCTGATCGGGACTCCCGGCTACTTCATGAAGTACTTCCAGCCGAAAAAGATGCTCCAGGCCATCCAGGACCGCAAGGCCACTGTGTTCGTGGGGGTCCCTGCGATGTACTCGATACTGCTCCAGTCCGACCCCGAGGCCTATGACCTGTCTTCGATGAAGCTGTGGGCGAGCGGCGCCGACGCGATGCCGGTCGAGCAGATCAAAAAGTTCATGGATTTCGGCGGCATATTTTTCGAGGGTTACGGCCAGGTCGAGACCAGCCCTATCACCTCCATCAAGATAAGCTCGAAGTACTGGACGTTCAAGCACGGCTGTGTCGGCATACCGGTATGGCCGGTGCGCACCAAGGTCTGGGACGAGTACTGCCACGAGGTCCCCAGGGGCGAGCCTGGCGAGCTGGTGGTCCGCGGGCCGAACATCACCAAGGGTTACTGGAACGATTCCGAGCGCAACGAGGAATCCTTCAGGGGAGGTTGGTTCCACACCGGCGATATGGCCTACAAGGGCAAGGCGGGGCTTCTCTATTTCGTCGACCGCAAGAAGGACGTGGTCAAGGCCGGCGGCTACTCGGTGTTCTCGAAGGAGGTCGAGGAAGAAATACGGGCCCACCCCATGATAGATGATGTCGCTATCGTCGGTCTCCCGCACCCCACCAAGGTGGAGGTGGTGGCCGCCGTCTGCACGGTTCTGCCCGGGAGTGAGCTCACCAACGACGAGCTGATGGCCTGGTGCAGGGAGAATATTGCGGCGTACAAGGCGCCGCGCTATGTTGAGGTAAGGAGCGAGATGCCGTACGGCATGACACTGAAGGTCCTCAAGAGGGTCCTCAGGGAGGAGCTCACCGAAAAGGTCGACGTATCGCAGCTCTAACGGAACGATTCGCAGGGAGGAAGGCGTGTTCAGGAAAAAAGCCTACGTTCTGATAACGGTGTCGGCGGGAAAGCTTGACGGGGTCATGAGGACGCTGTCAGAGATGCCACAGGTCCTCTCCGTCGAGGGGGTGTCGGGGCACTGCGACGTCGTGGCCGTGATGTGGGGCCCCGACCTCGAGACGTTGCAGAACACCATACTGTCGACGGTAAGGGGAGTCGAAGGCATTCAGGCCACCGAGACATGGATAGTGATGGTGCCACAGCCCGACACCTGGACGCGTGACGAGCTCGCGCGCTACATCGCCGAGTGCGAAAGGACCGAGCTGATGGCCATCAGGGCGCTTATCGACAAGGGTCGCAGCATGATGGTGCAGGAGCTGATCGACGAGCTCGGTGAACGCCTGGAGGACGAGACCTTCGACGTGCACAGCTTCATCGTGACGCTGACGAACATGACCCGTCGCGCGGTAGACCAGTACTGCCGGGAGAGGTTTGTCGACTTTGACCCGGACATGGGCTACTTCCTGGACGAGCGCTACCTGGATACGCTCACCGAACTGCTCGAGTCGGTCGACCTCTAGGGATCGCAGCCGCGATAGCTCCCTCTCCAGGCCATTTCCCGGATCGTTGAGGGCCGGCGGGGGAGAGGGGATATCCTGTCTTCTATCCATGCGGATTCGTGCCGTCAGGACGCGGGCAACCCTTTCAGATCACCTGACATCCGACCCTGAACACACCGAGGCAAAAAAGACATTTCCCATAGAAAAGAAAATGAAGAGGAAAAGGGGAGAGGTAAAAAAATAGAGAATGTGGAAANTAACATTTCGTAGGTTTACATAATATATATTATGGGACATTCAATTGTGAGAGCCTTTAGCGCGTGAGAGCCCATCTAAGGTATGATGTTGCTCGTTTTAANATGCTTGGCCGTTGCGCGAATGCGATTTCGCGCGTTTGTTCTGTTTGAGGCTGAAAAAAAACGGATGACGGTTTGGCCGCGCGACCAGTTGATCACTCGTGTTGCATCACGATGACTTAAATACCTGGGTTCCATTGCTAACCGTCATAGACCGCACCGGGGATGACGATAAGAATATGGGGTGGGTAGGCCCTTACGGATTTACGACAAAGGCTAGCCGGCATGTCGATATTCAGTCTCGAAAAAAGCATGATGCGCACGAAGCTGAAGCGGGAGATCTTGAACGCAAAGGTCCGCTTCTTCGCCATCACCTTCGTCGTGGTCATCGGCGTCATGATATTCATAGCCTCGTCGATGTCGTACAGAAACCTCAAGACCTCCTACGAGTACACCTATAAGAAACTTAACTTTGCGGACTTTACGGTAAAGTCGGAGAGTATTCCGCAGTATGTCGTCGATAACGCCGACAAGACTCGCGGGGTCAAGCTTGCGACCGCCAGGGTCCGCAAGGACGTCTCGGTGCTGATGCCCGACGGCACCCATCTAGTCGGAAGGATAACGGGCCTCCCCTTCCAGAAGCCGATCGTCAACGACCTGCTCATGCAGGAGGGAAGGTATTTCGAGAAGGGCGACCACCTGGTCTGCATCGCCGAGAGCCACTTCGCGAAGTTCTACGGGCTGCACCCCGGCGATACCGTCAGTTACGTCAGGCAGGGCGTAAGCGTCCCGATGGAGATAATCGGGATCGCCGGAAGCCCCGAGTACCTGGTGCTCGCCGGCGAGAAGGGCGACTTCAGCCCTATGCTTTCCGCGTCCTCGATGGGGATACTCTTCGTCCCGCTCTCCGACGCCCAGTGGATGGCCGACCTCCCCCGCCAATACAACCAGGTCTGCTTCCTGGTCGACGACCCCGCGAACATGTCCCCCACTATGGCTTCCGTCGAGGACGCCATGAAGTACACAGGGATTACCGACGTCGTCACCCAAGCGCAGCACCAGGGCAACAAGATGATGAAGGGCGATCTGGAGGGTTTCAAGAGCTTCGCCCTCTTCTTCCCCATCCTGTTCCTCGGCATAGCCTGTTTCAGCATCTACATACTGCTCTCGAGGCTCGTCTACACGCAGAGGCCGTTCATCGGGGTCATGCGGGCGATGGGCTACTCCCGCCGGCAGATACTCTGGCACTACTTGTCATTCGCGCTGATAATCGGGGCCCTCGGCGCCGTCATCGGTGCGATAGGCGGGTTCGGCCTGTCGTATTTCATCACCAGCGTCTACGCGGGCACCATCGGCATCCCGATGGTGAAGATAACCATGTTCTGGGGCGTCCTCCTGCAGGGAATGGGTCTCTCGTTGGCGTTCTGCGCGTTCGCGGGCATCATGCCGGCCCTCAGTTCGGCCAGGCTGGACCCCTCCAAGGCCATGAGGGGCGAGATGCTGGAGCGCAAGTTCCAGAAGCCGCTGATGGAGAGGGTCATCCCGCAGATGTCCCGCCTGCCGATGTTCATCAAGGTCCCCATCCGCAACCTGTTCCGCAACAGGAGGCGCACTGTCTTCACGGTCATCGGACTGGTGTTCTCCGTGATGCTCGTGCTCGTCTTCCTGGGGACGCTGGACACCGCTGGCGACGCGCTCAACAGGGGGTTCCAGCTCAACAACCGCTTCGACTTTGTCGCCATCATCCTGGGCGGGAGGGACGCGGCACTCATAAGCAAGATAGAGAGGATCAAGGGAGTGGAAGCCGTAGAGCCCAACCTGGGTTATAACTGCAAGGTGCAGTGGGACGGCGGCACGGCGGAAACCGTCATGATGGGCCTGGAGCCCGATACCCGCATGAGGTATTTCTATTCGGCCGACCACAAGGAGGTGCGAATAACCGACAGGCACGTCCTGATGAACCAGTGGTTCAAGCTCAAGAAGGGCGTCCGCGAGGGCGACCGGATAACCATCAAGACGCCCTACGAGCAAAAGGCCTTCATCGTAGGGCCGTTCATCGAAGAGCCCATGGGCAACATGATCTACGTNCCCCGGGACGAGGCCCGCGCCCTGCTGGACTACGGCACCACCACCCACGGCTCGTTCTACGTAAAGGCCAGGCCCGGCGAGTTGAGCGCCGCAAGGGACGGGCTCGAGAAGATCCCCGGGCTCGCTTCGATAATCGATCTAAAGGAGATCAAGCGCGAGGTCGACCATTACATGAGCCTGATGTACGTGATCATCTACGTGATGCTCGTGTTCGCCCTGATGATGGCGTTCACCCTCACCTTCAACACCATCACCATCAACATCCTGGAGCGCGAGAGGGAGATCGCGACCATCCGGACCATCGGGACCGAGTCCTGGAAGATCTCCGCCATGACGACCCTGGAGAACATGATCCTGGGCCTGCTGTCCATCGTCCCCGGGTTCATCCTCGGGGTGGCTGTCGCAAGGTACGCGATGAGCCTGCAGCAGACCGATTACTTCACTCTGACGCTAGTCGTGCACCCATCTAGCTTCGCGCTGGTCGCGGTGGGAATAATGGTCATACTGCTGGTGTGCCAGATACCGAGCCTGCGATATGTCAAGAACGTCGAGCTCGCCAGCGCGACCAAGGAGCGTGGCGGTTGAGGCGCCACTCCCCCACCGGACAGGCCATGTGGCCCATACGTTCTGCTATACTTCTCAGAGAGAGCCTCGAACCTTCTGACGCGCAAATCAGAGAATACAATGCCAGTGTATTTACGCGATAAAAGGGCGCTTCGCGCGCTCAGCATCGGCCTGATCGCCGCCGCGATGTTGGCGGCGTTTCTTCTCGCGCGGACCCCGGCGCCCGCGGCCGTTCAAAACAACACNGTCGAGTATTCGTTGAAGGCCAGGCCTGGCGCCGATCCGTCCGTCGATGTGCGGCTGACATTCAACCTTGGCGCAGGGTCTGAAGCGGAACTCGAGGTGCCCCCTAACGGGCAGGCGGCCGGCGGCGGACCTTCCGGCCCTACTTTCGAGCTTCTGTCAAANCCGGTCTCTCAATATAAAGTCGAGCCTCTGCCTGAGGGAGGGTCGGGCTGGAGGATAAGCGCGACCTCTGCCGGGAAGGTGTCGATCGACTACAGGGTGGGGCTCGCCGCGTCGGAAGGCCCTCAAAACGCGTCAAGCGGGCCTGGGAGCGACGACAGCGCACTGATCGTGGTACCGGCTGGGTTGACGGTCTTGAGGGGCAGCGACGCGCTTCTCGTGCCCAGGAGCGCCAACGGCCGGCCTGTATCGGACGACTTCAGGGTGACCATTACCGGTATGGCTTCGGAGGACGCCGCGGCGCCGTTCGAGGCGACTGGCGGCAAGGCCGATTACATTATCTCCGGCGTGGATCCGTTGCTCGGTAACTACTATTCCTGGGGCAAGATGGCGACAGAGAAGTACAGGATGGGTTCCACCTCGGCCGGCATCTGGATGGCCGGCAACCTCTCCGGTCTGTCCNGCGACAAGAGAAAGGCTTACTGCTCGGATTTCACCGCCCTCTGCGACGAGCTCCAGAACGTGGCCGGCCAGAGGGCCGAATTGCCACTGCTCACGGTGGTCGTGGTCGACTCCCGCGANTCTGGCTATAAATCGCCCGCCGGACAGGCCCAGCTGGCGTCGGTAGCCTACACCGGAGCGGGGGACCGGCTCACCGGCGTGGGTGCCGAGACGGCATCCGCCGCGATCTTCGACCTCTGGAACAGGTGGTCCATGCTTCCGAAGAAAGGCGGCGAGGCGGAATGGTTCCAGGCGGGACTCTCCGGGCTCTATGGCCCGCGAGGCGCCGCCCTGGCAGGCCTTATTGACAGGGACCGCGCCTACGCCGATTTCGCCGATGTCTATTCCTCTTACGTCGCCAACCCACTCGCAAGGAAGANGTCTCTCCTCGACGCTCAAGGCTCGGGGGNGAGCCAGNTCGTNTCCGAAAAAGCTACCGTGCTGGTCGCGGCGATAGACAAGAGGCTGCGGGCTCAGACCGGTAACTCGAAGGACATCGACTGGCTGGTGGGCCAGATGGCTAAAAAGTACGACCACTTCAAGGGGCACGACTACACCCTGGTGGACGTCGAGGAGATGCTGGAGGACGCGACCGGAAAGAGCTGGGCGAGGTTCTTCGGCGACGGCGTCCGCGGCACCGCGATAATAGGCGCCTCCNCGTTCTCGCAGAGCGAGCTCTTCGGTCCGGAAGCGAGCGCGGGACGGAGGCTTACGTCCAGGGGCTCTGGCAAGAGCTGGCTCTTCCTGCTCATCGGGCTCGGGGTGATCCTCTCGGTTCCCATCGCCTTCGGCACCTACGTGCGACGCTCTGTAAACCTCGACCTGACGATGCCGAAGATCCTTCCTGACGACGACGAATAGCGCCNCCACCCCGGTTCGATCACGTGGCCGGGCCCTTCTTTGTCAACCTGCCAGAGACTTCCTGCGCGCCCATCCTGAGGTCGAACGCGTTGAGGTGGTGCGGGCAGGCCGTGTCGAACAGCACCTGGGCACGCGGCTCGAACTCACTGTCTCCGAGCCAGAGGATGAAGCACAGCGTGACCCGGGGAAAGAGCGCGAATGAAAAGCCGACGTCGCCGAACTCCTCGGGCTTTCCGCCGATCGACAGGCACGCCTCCTGGAATACCCGGGGGTCCGCCGTTCCGAAGACCCGTGCGACCGGGTCTTCGACGATCCTCTTGACCACCGGCTCGTAGAACCTCCCTTTGGGGAGCTCTCGGTAAGCGATCCAGTTTCCGGAGGGTCGAGTCCCGTCGGTCTTGCTCAGGTACAGCAGGGTGAGGAGCTTGAGGACGAAGCTGCCGAGCTCGGGCGGCGCCTCGACCGAGATCTCCGGGAAGCGTACCTCCACCTCGCCGGACAGAACNGGCACCACCATGCGTCCGGAGCCCGCGTCACCAGGGAACCAGAACGCGCCGGCGTAGGACGCCACCTGCGCCGCATCCGCGCTCTCGAGCACCGCCCTGGGCTCGTCGAACGGCGAGTCGCCCCATTTCTCGATGTCCATCGGTCCACCTCCGGCCGCATTCTAACGCATTTTACGTCCGGGCATGGCTGGAAGNAAGGCGGGAGCGCGNGGGTGGCGGCGGCGGTGATCAGAGCCCCGTGGAGCCGAAGCCGCCCTCTCCCCGCTCGGTGGAGCCGAGCCGGTCAACCTCGACGAAATCGACAGCCTCGACCTTCTGGAAGACCAACTGGCAGATCTTGTCGCCGCGGTGTATCACGAACGCCTCCACCGCATCGAGGTTGACCAGGATGACCTTGACCTCGCCACGGTAGTGCGAGTCGATGAGCCCGGGCGTGTTAACGATGCTTATGCCGTGTCGCGCGGCCAGACCGCTCCGTGGCTGGACGAATCCCGCGTAGCCATCGGGGATGGCCACCGCTATCCCCGTGGGCACCAGCGACCTCCGGCCGGGCTCGAGGGTCACATCGACCCGGCTGGTGAGGTCGTAGCCCGCGTCGCCGCGGTGGGCCTGGGCCGGCGTCTCGACCCCGGGGTCGAGCTTTATGAAATCGACGCGGAGCGACACGCGGTCAGGCGGCGTAGTTTGCTATCTCGCTGGCGCGCGGTACGTGGCACCGCCACGACTTGACCACGTTGTCGTGCGCGTCCACCAGCACCATCGAGGGCGTGCACAGCACGCTGTGAAACGCCGCCTCCGCCAGCCCCTCGCTCTCCTCGAGGTCGAAGATCTTGCTGAACGGGAACTTGCGCGCTACCTCCTTAGCGGCCGGGCAGCTCGGACAGTTCTCCGTAACGAACACCTTCAGTAACATCTTGTCCTCCCCCTCCTCTCAACGGGGTGCGCAGGCGCTGCCTGAGCTCCCCCAGCTTACCCTTGTTCCACGTTGATACCTTGGAGTAGTACCCGACTATCCTGGTGATGCCGTAGGTGTCGGTGGAGCCGCACAGCGGGCACTCCTCCGATAGCCCCCGGCTTGTGCGGTTGCACGAGTTGCACACCGTGAACTCGGGGCTGAACGCTATCTGCGCGGCGTTCGTCTCGAAGAAGGTCTTCTCGACGAACTTCCTGACGGAAGCCGCCGACGGCTCGTGCTCGCCCAGCCAGATGTGGATGATCGCGCCGGCCTTTATCAGCGGGTGGAAAAGGCTCTGCTTACGCACGCGCTCGATGTAGTCGATGGGAGCGTCCGTGGCCAGATGGATGCTGTTCGTGTAGTAGTACTCGTCGCTGGCGACGTCGCCCTTGACGACCTGGCGGGCCTGGGCCGGGAAGTACTTCATGTCGAGCTTGGCCAGCCGGTATCCGCTCGACTCCGCGGGCGATTCCTCGAGCACCAGGCTAATGCCGTGCTTCTTCGAGAGCCTCTCACAGACGAGGTTCATGTGGGCTACCACCCTCAGCCCGAAACGCAGCGCGCCGTCGGACTCGTGGAGCTGCTCTCCGTAGTGGTACTGGACCAGCTCGTTCAGGCCCAGCAGCCCCGCCAGGTAGGTGAGCCGGTCGGTCCTCAGGTACGACTCCCCGTCGTGCTGCATGCACAGCAGCGAGACGGGCCCCTCTTCCCCAAGCGCCATCAGGCTGTCGATGAACCTGCGCTTCTGGAGGTGCGCGCGTGCCACCATCTCGAGCGTCTTCTCCAGCTCGCTGAAGAGCATCTCGTCCGAGCCCTGCGCCCGGTACGCCAGACGGGGAAGGTTGATGGTTATGTTCTGCAGCGCCGAAAAACGCAGCTTCTCGGGGGTGAGCGCCTCGATCAGGTCCTCCTCGCGGAGCCTGAGCTTCAGCCTGCAGCATTGCGAGACCGTCACCTCGTCCCCCCTGTCGAAGACAAAGTAGGTTATGCCCTGGCGACTCGCCACCTCGCAGGCCAGCTCGAGGAAATCCTCCCAGCCCTCGGTCTTGAAGAAGTCGTCGTTGATGTGCAGGAGCGGCTTGGGGAACACGAAGGTCTTGCCCATCGCGTCGCCGTCCATGTAGACCTCGAAGAGCGCCCTCAGGAAAGCCTGCGACTCCTTCTCGTACGCCGAGTACGTCTTGCCCGTCGGGACGCCACCCGGCCCGATCGCCGGCGAGTCCGCAAGGTGCCGCGGGACGTTCCAGTAGAGGTTGAAGTCGGTGAACACCACCTGGCTGCCGCGCGCGCCCGCGAGCTGGTTGAACTCGAATATCAGCATCTGGGCGAGTTGCTTGAGCCTTTCGTAAGGGACGCCCACCAGGAACGGCGCGAAGAAGACGTTCACCGCCTCCCAGCCGATGGCGCCCGCGTAGTACGACTGCAGCGTCGAGGCCATCTTGACCATGTGCCCTATCAGCACCTCCGGGTGCCGCGCCGGGCTCGAGGTGGACGTTATGTTCGGCAGCCGCAGCCCGAATTTCTTGACGTACTCGAGCGAGTGCCCGCCGCAGTAGGGGCGAATGCAAAACCCGAGGTCGTGCAGGTGGATGTCGCCCTCGTAATGCGCTCGCGAGACGTCCTCGGAAAAGACCTTCTCCAGCGCGTACTGCTTGAGCACCGACTCGGCAATGGTGAGGTTGATCGACTCGGGGTTGTGGGTGGTATTGCTGTTCTCCCTGTTGGGCTGCGTGATGATGTTCTCGACGTCGAACATCGGGAGGCCCAGCATGGTGTGGCGCTCCATCATGTGCGAGAGCCCGCGCTCCACGAACTCTATGTCGATCAGCTCGCGGATGAGGCTCGTGGTCACGCGCGTTTGGCCGGAGGCCACCAGCGTCTGCTCGACGTTGTCGGCGATCTCGGCGGCCAGGTCGGGCGCCGCACACGCCTCGAGGATTATCGAGTCGACTATCTTCTGCTTGTCCCAGAGGTTTATCTCCATCTGGGACGTCGTGCTTACCTGGAGCGCGATATCGGTCGCGTCCCCGGCCGCGTGGTACGAAAAGTCCCCGTGGCTGTTGAGGATCTGTATCCTTTGCGTCACTGCCGCTCCTCTCCTTTCCGCCTCGATCTGCCGTCCGTTACCCCGGTGCCCCCGGGGACCCCTTTCCCGCGAGTCCGTCCCCAGGTCCGGAGCCCGGCCCGGAAGCGTCTTCTTCGTCCGGCTTGAGCACGTCCAGCTCTTTTCCGAACTCGCTGACGTTCCCGAATCTCTTGTACACCGAGGCAAAGCGCACGTACGCCACCTCGTCTATCTGCCTGAGCTTGTCCATCACCAGCTCGCCCACCACCGAAACGGGAAGCTCTTTCTCACCCCGCCTCATGATGGCCTCTTCTATCTCGTCCAGCGCCTTCTCGATGACCTCGGCGGGCACGTCCAGCTTGTTGCACGCCTTGAACATGCCGCTCGCGATCTTCATCCGGTCGTAAGGCACCGCCCTGCCGTCCCGCTTGATGATGGTCACCTGGACCTTCTCCCGCCTCTCGAAGGTAGTGAAGCGCTGGCCGCAACTCTCGCAGCGCCTCCTCCTCCTGATGGCGGCCCCCTCATCGACCCCTCTCGAGTCGATGACTTTCGTCCTTGGGTTACCGCAGTAAGGACACCTCATGGCCTCTTCCCGCTCCCCTCGAGGGACAATGGTCCGTGATACAGCTTGTACACTTCCCTGGAAACATCCCTGTGCCACGAAACCACATTTAGTGCTTACAGCATTTTAAACGCACAACATGGAGGGGTGTCAAGATTAATCTTGTAAAATAAATACCTTCCGCGCTGGTCAAGGGTTGGTGCCAGCAATCAACTTTGATTGAAGGTTTAATTCTTTCTTTTGCGGCAGGTCGAAGCTGTATGGACCGGCCAGACTCTGCCATGACACGGCGGCCTCAGGTTCGTCGTATGCTCTGCTTTCCCCTTCGGCGTCGGGGACCCGGGCTTTATTATTCCTCCATCTCGGGTTGAGGCATACGCGCATCGGCGATCGATATCCGGACCTGCCGGGCGTGGANCTTTGACCTCGAATCCAGCAAAAATAATCGGTCAGCTTTAAGTACAGGTTGAATCAGTCCTGCCAGTTACTGGCGATTTCAGGTGGTGCTTCCGAGATGTAGCCGCTGTACCGGTCGGCCTTCTCGGCCGGCATGCCCACCCTCATCACGATCCTGTCGCCTGATACCTCGGTGTGGCTGACGAAGCCGTCGCGGTACACGGAGGCTATGATATCGCCGCGCCCGGCCGGTATGGACAGCGTCAAATTGAAGAGGCTCGTAAGGTTGTCGGCTATCCCGGCAAGCAGCTCGTCAATGCCCTCCCCCGTGCGAGCCGATATAAACCGGGCCGAAGGATACCTCCGGCGCAGGAAGAGCCGCTGCTGCGGTTCAAGAGTGTCCACCTTGTTAAGCGCGATCACCCTGGGGGTGTCGGATGCGCCGAGGTCCGAGAGCACCTCGTCGACGGCCTGCATCCTCTCCCCGATGAACTCCTCTCCCCTTGCCTCTACCACGTGGATGAGCAGGTCGGCCTCCCTCACCACCTCGAGCGTCGAGCGGAAGGCGGCGACCAGCTCGTGCGGGAGCTTCCGGATAAAGCCGACGGTGTCCGAAAGAACGGCAGTCCGCCCGTCGGCGAGGACGAGCCTGCGCGTGGTCGAGTCGAGCGTGGAGAACAGCTGGTCCTCGACCAGGACGCCCGCGCCGGTGAACCTGTTGAGCAGGGTCGACTTCCCGCTGTTGGTGTAACCCACCAGGGACACAGAAGGGAGGCCCGCCCTGATCCTCTGCTTGCGCTGGGTGGTGCGGACCGACTCCATCTGCGTCAGGTCCGCCTCCAGCTTGCGCATGCGCTTTCGGATCCTGCGCCTGTCGACCTCCAGCTTTGTCTCGCCCGGCCCGCGCCTCGTGCCGATCCCACCGCCCATCCGCGACAGCTCGACCCCGCGCCCGCGTATCCTTGGAAGGAGGTACGAGTATTGAGCGAGCTCAACCTGCGTCCTGCCTTCCCGTGTGTGGGCGTGCTGGGCGAAGATGTCGAGTATGAGAGCCTTCCTGTCTATCACGCGCGCGCCCAGCGCCGAGGAGAGCCTGTCCTGCTGAGACACGGTCAGGTCGTTGTCGAATATGACCAGGTCGGAGTCGGTCGCCTTGACGAGGGTTCCGGCCTCCTTGACCTTGCCCGAACCGAGTACAGTAGAAGGGTTGTACGAGGTCCTCTTTTGCAGGATGCTTCCCTGTACCTGCGCCCCTGCGGTCTCGGCAAGGGCTTCCAGCTCCGCCAGCGATTCCATCGCTTCCTCGTCGGACTCGTCGGGGAGCTGTACGCCGATGATCACCGCCGCTTCCGCGCCTCGTGTGTCCGGACCGAGCCCCGCGTCCAACTTCAGAATACCGCCTTAAGCCTGTCGACCGCCTCTACGATGCGCTCCAGGGCCACCGTCAGGGATATCCTTACGTAGCCCTCGCCCGATGGGCCGTAGGCGTTGCCGGGGGTGAAGAAGACCCCTGCCGTGTCGAGCACATGCTTCGAGAAGCCGACCGAGTCGAACCCGTCGGGGACCGGCATCCAGATGTATATGCTGCCGCGCGGCGGGGTGACCTTCCAGCCTAGTGAGGAGAGCTCCCTCACGAGCATGTCGCGCCTCATCTGGTAGAGTTCCGTCATCCGCGCGGAGACCGTGTGCTCCTGGTCGAGCGCCCTTGCGCCGGTGAGCTGGATGGGGGTGAAGATGCCGGAGTCTATGTTGGTCTTCACCACGCCCAGCGCCTCGATGGCGTCGGCGTTGCCGCAGGCGAAACCGACCCGCCATCCGGTCATGTTGAAGGTCTTCGAGAGCGAGTGGAACTCCAGCGCGCATTCCCTGGCGCCGTCTATCTCGAGGATGCTCGGGGCCGTAAAGCCGTCGAAGGTTATCTCGGAGTAGGCGTTGTCGTGCGCCAGCAGCAGGTCGTTATCGCGCGCGAAGCCGACCGCCCCGGCAAAGAATTCTCTGCCAGCCACGGCCCCGGTCGGGTTGTTCGGATAGTTGAGCCAGAGGATCTTCGATTCCTCGAGAACGGCCCGTGGCACCTCGTCAAAGTCAGGGAGGAATGCGTTCTCCTCCCTGAGCGGCAGCCAGTAAGGACTGGCGTCGGCCAGCAGCGAGCCCATCGCGTAAACCGGGTAGCCGGGCTCGGGGACCAGCGCGGTCTCACCGCAGTCCAGCACGGCCAGCGCAAGGTGGGCGATCCCCTCTTTTGAGCCGATCAGGGGAAGCACCTCCCGCTCCGGGTCCAGCGCGACCCCGAAGCGGCCCTCGAACCATCGAGCGATCGTCTCCCTGAAGACCGGCAGCCCGAAGTACGAGGGGTAGCGGTGGTTCTCCGGCTTCGCGCATTCGACCGCCATCAGATCGACCAGCGAGGCCGGCGTGGGCTCGTCGGGGTCACCCACCCCGAAGCTTATGACATCGACCCCGGCCGCCTCTTTCTCGGCTATCTTCCGGTCGATCTCGGCGAACAGGTACGGTGGTATCCGCTCGAGCTTTTTCGAGAACCTCATCAGGCCATACCTCTTTCGCCGGCGGTCTCCCCGATGAAGACACGCCTCGCCGGGCCCGTCATGCGTACGCCGCCGTCCCAAACGATCTCCAGATCGCCTCCCGGCAGGCTGACCGTCACCTTGCCGGCGACCAGCCCGTCGAGGGTCGCGGCCACCACGGCGGCGCACGCGCCGGTCCCGCACGCCAGCGTCTCACCCACCCCGCGCTCCCACACCCTGACCTCCAGGTGCGAAGCGTCGATGACCCGGGCGAACTCGACGTTGGTCCTGTTCGGGAACAGGGGGTTGACCTCGACCGCGGCGCCGATCGTCTGAACCGGGTACGCATCCATGTCGTCTACGAAGAAGACGCAGTGGGGGTTGCCCATCGAGACGCACGTCGCCGGCATGACCAGCGTATCGTCTACCTCGATGTCGACGCCGACCGCCTTCTCGTCAGGTGGCCCCTCCATCGGTATGGCCGAGCGCTCGTAAGCCGGTGCACCCATGTCGACGGTGAACGCCGCTGCCCCGGCCCGCTTGCCCGCGGGAGTCACCGTCCTGGGGCCGACCGCCGTCTCCACCGTCAGGCTCCGCCCGTCATCGCCCCCGAGCATCCCCTCGTCCAGCGCGAAGAGTGCGAGCGCCCTCAGGCCGTTGCCGCACATCTCCGCCTCGCTCCCGTCAGCGTTCAAGATGCGCATCCGCATATCCGCGGCGCGCCCGGGCAACAGGACTATCACGCCGTCCGCCCCCACGCCCCTGTGCCTGTCGCACAGCCACCTAACCTTCCCGGGGTCGAGCGACGGCTCGCCATTGAGGCCGTCGAGCATGATGAAATCGTTGCCGGTAGCCTCGTACTTTGAGAACCGCATCTCCACACTTCCTCAGAGATATTCGCTGAAGTATTCGAGCACCATCCCCGCGGTCTCGTCCAGCGAGCTTTCGACGTCTTCCATCGGGTCGTCGACGTCGGCCTGGACCACGAACCACTTTACTCTCGGGTCCCTCCTGAACCACGTAAGCTGGCGCTTCGCGTAGTTGCGCGTACGCTGCTTGATGTCACTTACGACCTCTTCGAGGGTGAGTTCACCGTCGAGATAGTCGAGCATCTGGGCATAACCGATGGCCTCGCCGGCCGTGCTGCCCCGTTTCAGGCCTGCCTCCTGGAGCCTCCGGACCTCCTCCTCCAGCCCGGCCTCCATCATCCAGTCGACCCTGGCATCGATCANCCGATAAAGGAGCGCCCTCTCCATTTCGAGTCCGGCCGTCCAGAGCTCGTAGGGCGACTCGTAATCGCTCCAGGAATGCTGCCTCTCGGACATCAGCCGGTCCCCTTCTCGCGCGACCTGTATCGCCTTCAGTATCCTGCGGCGGTTGCCGGCCGACATCTGAGAGGCCGCGCCAGGATCCATCTCGCGGAGCAGCTCGTAAAGCTCGCCGGTCTCCATGTCCTCGAGCTCTTCCTCGACCTCCGCGCGATAGAGCTCGTCCCCACCGACGTTCGCGAAATCAAGGTCGTCCACCACGGCACGGAAATAGAGGCCCGAACCCCCGACCATCATCGGCTTCTTNCCCCGGGATGCGACGTCCGCTATCGCCCGGTCGGCCATCTGCTTGTAGAGGGCGGCCGAGAAGTTCTCCGACGGGTCTATCACGTCGAGCATGTGGTAAGGGACTGACGCCCTCGTCTCAGCGTCCGGCTTGGCGGTTCCCCTGTCCATGCCNCTGTAGACCTGCATCGAGTCGACCGATATTATCTCCGCCCCCACAGCGGGCGCCACGACTCCGGCGACCCTGGTCTTTCCGACCGCGGTCGGCCCGACGATCGCAAGTATGGTGGTCCCCGGTTCAGGTGAATCAGCCATCAGGAAGATTCCTTTCGCTTGTGCCCGTGAAAGGTCAGTATGCCCTACTCGTGCCTCGTAACCCTGAAGCGCTGCAGCTTCACCGGGTCGCCGGACGAGANGCAGGCTTTCATCATAGCGATACGGACTTGCTCCTCGGCGGTGTCGACCCCCTCGAGGTCCGGCAGCAGGAGGCCGGAGCGAGACCCCGAGCGGACGATGACCCCGTAGACCTTCGGGTCGAGGTAGCTTATATCCGGTATGTCCTCCGGCTCCTCGAGCACGTCCACCGAGTAGGACAGTTTTTCAAGCTCGCCGGGCCCCACGGGCGGGAAGCGCGGGTCGCGCGTGGCGCTGCTTATCGCGTTGTTTCGTATCTCCTCGGCGAGGTTGTCCGCAGTCGGGAGTATCGTACCTATGCAGCCTCTCAGCTCGCCGTTGTACTTGAGGCAGACGAAAGCCCCCGCCCTGCGGTCATTCAGCTCACCGGGCGATCCAGCCACGTCGGCGATCTTCCCCTCCCTGACGAAAGACTCGACCGCCTTCTTCGCCAGCTCCGCGTGCGGGCTCTGTTCTTTTTCAGTCATGTCACGTCCCTGTCGTCTCTAGGGGCGGGTGAGTTTGCGCGCTGGGTCCTCGGCCACCGGCAGCGCGCGGGCCACCATGTAGCCGACCCCGAACGGCCCCTCGTACGAGAGGACTTCGGTCTTGACCGAGTGACCGTCCAGCGCCCCGGCCAGCGCGAATACCGACCTCAACCCGCACTCCCCCGCCGCTTCGATAAGTGCCGGGTCCAGTTCGAAAAGCTCCGCGAACCTGCCCGAACCCACTATCCCTACGATGGCTCGGTCGAACTCCTCACCCCTCACGTCATAGCCGGCGGGAGCTCCAGGCAGCAGGCGGTGCGACAGGTCGCCCGACGCGATGAAGACCGTCTTCCGGCCCGTCGCTTCCGATGCCTCGCGGATGGCCAGGCCCACCTGGTAGTGACTCCAGTAGTCGAGGAAGGAGATCGAGACGCCGACCAGCATATACGAGGGCGGGGCGAGGAAATACAGCGGTACCAGCATGCCGTGGTCGATCTCGGGGGCCGCCCCCATGAGGCCACGGTCCGCCGTCCCGCCCGAAGCCACCGGCATGCCCCGCGCCTTGATGAAGTCGCGGATCGCAGAGGCCAGCTCCTCGTCCCCCGGCGCCTGGATGCGGACCTGGGGCGCACCGAACTGCCTGAAGGAGCCGGTCATCTCCCTGTCGGCCTTGACGATGAACGCGTCGGAGTAGACGGGGCTGTGCGGCGACATCACCACCAGCGTGTCCGGGCCGATGCCGGCTATCTCAGAAGCCAGCCGCGCGAGCGCCCCGGCGCTCGCAGCGACCTTGGACACCTCGCCCTTGCCGACCTCCGGGACCAGTATCGGCGGGTGCGGGGAAACGCAACAGAGACTCAGTGACCCCAAGACAGACCTCCGCTCGCTGANCGCCCTACTTACCCCTGACTATCCTGAACGCCGATTTCCGGGCCTTCTCGAAGGCTCCCTCGGTTCGCGCCTCGACGTATACCCTTACCAGGGGCTCGGTCCCCGAAGCGCGTAGCAGGAGCCAGGTGTCGGCCTCGGTCATCACCTTCACACCGTCCCTCAAGTCAACCTTTACGACGTCCTCGTCCCCAATCCTCCGCGGCGGTGTCTCCCTCAGGGATTCGAGGAGCTCGTCCTTGGCATCGTCGGCTATCGGCAGGTCGATCCTCTCGTTGTAGCAAGGGCCGAACTCGCGATAGATGTTGGCGAGAAGCTCCGAGAGCGGCTTCTTGAAGCGGGCCGCGATCTCGATGAGGATGAGCCCGGCGACCAGCCCGTCCTTCTCCGGGATNTGGCCTGCCATGCTCATCCCGCCCGACTCCTCGCAGCCCATGATTATCATCTTCTGTCGCATCAGCTCACCGATGTACTTGAAGCCCACCGGGGTCTCGATGACCCGGCACCCGTTGTGCTCGGCTATGGTGTCGAGCATGTGCGTGGTCGCGACCGTCCTGGCCACCGCGCCCCCGGTGGGCTTGTACGTCAGCAGGTACCAGAGCATNAGCGTCAGGGCCTCGTTGGAGCTGAGGCACTTGCCCAGCGAGTCCACCACCCCGAAGCGGTCCGCGTCGCCGTCCAGGGCGACGCCGACCTCGGCCTTGTTGTCGATGACCGCCTTGCGGCANTCCTTGAGGTTCTCCTCGGTGGGCTCAGGGAGCAGGCCTCCGAACTCCGGGTCCATGTAGGAATGGAGCGGCACGGTGATGCAGTCCATGTGGCTGAGTACCCTCATGAAGATGTTCTGGCCGGACCCGTACATCGGGTCGAACAGCACCTTCACCCGAGAGCGTTCGATGACCGCTCTCTCGACCAGTCCGAGCAGCTGCTTGATATATTCGTTGGACACGTCGAGCTTTTTCAGCGGTCCGATGGTGCGCTCCGGAGGCGGCTCCGTGATCCCCTCGTCCACCAGCGTGCCTATCTCCCACTCGATGTCGTCGGTGATGTCGACGGTGGCGGGCCCAGCGTAGTGCGGTATGAACTTGATCCCGTTGTACCGGGGCGGGTTGTGGCTGGCCGTTATCATTATCGCGCCTGCCGCCCCGACCTGCCTCACCGCGAANGCCGTCTGCGGCGTGGGGCAGAANGTCTCCATCTTCAGCGCCGCGATCCCGTTCCTTACCAGCACGTCGGCTACCACGTTCGCGAACGCCTCCGAGTGGGTCCTGGTGTCGTAACCGATCACGCAGCCCTTCCTGGCGAGCTCCTTCTCGTAAAGATAATTGCAGATCCCCTGGGTCACCAGCGCGACGTTCTCCCGGGTGAAGTCCTCGTCGACCGTCGATCGCCATCCGTCGGTGCCGAAGGTTATCTCTGCCGCCAATCTCATCACTCTCCCGGAAACGTGCCGCCCGACCGCGGGGCCTCGATGCGCCCCAGTGTCATGTCACATCGCTGTCAGCTTGATCTCGGCCTCGTACCTGTCGAGTATATCGCGGCACTCGGCTTCTTCGCCCGCCTCCGCGTACAGGTGAAGGAGCGGCTCTTCCTGGTCGGGTATAACGAGGACCCAGCGGTCCGGCGCCCAAACGATCTTGACGCCGTCGGTCGAATCTATCCCGTCCCCGTGGTGGGCCTCCAGCAAATGCCGCATCACGGTGCCCTTGTTCTCCCAGGAGGTCACCACCTCGCGCCTCATGAGGTGGTAATCCGGCAGCGCCTCCTTGAGGCCCGACACGGTCTCTCCCGTCGCCGCCAGCATCTCGAGCAGCTTCGAGAAGGTGAGCATGGCGTCGTAGGACGGCAGGAAGTCCGGGAAGATGAACCCGCCGTCGCCGGAGCCCGCGAACACCATTGCGTCCCGGCTCGCCGAGGCCATCAGGCTGGACCGGTCCACACGAGTCCGCACCACGGAGAAGCCCCTCTCCGCTGCGACCCTGTCGATCACGGCCGGCTGGTTGACCGGTATGGCGATGTCTCCCTTGGGGCTCTGCCTCGTCAGCAGCTCTATCATCGCGAGGAGGAGGTCGCTCCCCGCAAGGATGGAGCCGCGGTCATCGACCACCGCCAGCCTCTCGGCGCCGTTGTCGAACAGCAGTCCCATGTCCGCCTGGAAGCTGAGCACCACCTCGCCCAGGCGTTTGAGCGACTCCTCGCGTGAAGGCCTCGCGGTGAGCAGCCTCTTCTCGTCCGTGTAGGCGTTCAGGCTCAGGACCTCACAGCCGAGCTTGCCCAGCAGGCCCGGCAGTATAAGGGACGCCGCTCCGTACCCATAGTCGAAGACGACCTTGAACGCGCGCTCCTGGATCGCCTCCAGGTCGAGCCGCTCGGCCACCGCCTGCACGTACGATTCGCGGGCGCGCGCCGGGTAGTAGATCTCCCCCAGCTCGTTTAGAAAGGCGCGCCGGAAGTCGTTGCGCGTGTAGATCCTCTCGATCTCCCTGCGCGCTCCCTGGTCGAGGTCCAGCCCCTCTTCGTCGAAGAAGTTGATCTCTATCCAGAGAGGGTCGCGGTCGCTGGTGCGCGTGTCGACCCCGCCCTGGTCGCTGTGGCTGTCGACCGTAAAGCGGTTGACAGGGGCTGCGCTCACCTCGAGGTCGCGGCAGTGCACGCCCGAGCCGTTTATGCCCGCCATGAGGGCGCGCTTGATGATACGGGCCGAGCGGGTGCCGTCCCTGCTGGTCACCACCTGCGAGTTGACCGGCAGGAACGAGCCGTACGCCATCCCGAGCCGGACCGCCTTCTCCGGGGTTATATCCACGTTGACGAGACCCGCGACCCCGCGCTTGCCAAAGAGCGACCTCATGCCGCGGGACTCCCAGATGATGCTCGTGTTTACGGTCGCGCGCGAATCGACTGTCTTGAACGGGAATATCAGGACTCCCTGGTCGATCATCGCGCTTTCGCCGACGAGGCAGTCGTCGCCCAGCACCGCCCCCTCGTCTATACGGACGCCGGACTTTATGTCGCAGTTCCTGCCGACCACCGCACCCCTGATGTGGCAGGATGGCCCGACGTAGGTGTTGTCCATCAGCACGGACCGGTGCAGGAAGTTGTCGCTCTTGATGACCACGTTGTTGCCCACCACAGTGTACTCGCGCACCTTGGTCATGGCCTCGACCTTGACGTGGTTTCCGAGCAGGGCGGGCCCGCTGATCTGCGCGGAGTCGTCAATCTCGACGCCGTCTCCCACCCAGACGTTGTTCTCAAGCCTGTGACCCGGCACGTTGACGTCTATGAGGCCGTCGAGGATGTCCCGGTGGACCCTCAAATACTGCTCCAGGTTGCCTACGTCGCACCAGTAACCGTCTGCCACGTACCCGTAGAGCGGGAACCCGTCCGCGAGCAGCCTCGGAAACAGGTCCTTGGAAAAATCGTACGGGCGGTCGTCGGGTACGTAGTCGAGGATCTCCGGCTCTATTATGTATATCCCGGTGTTGATGGTATCCGAGAAGACCTCTCCCCACCCAGGCTTCTCGAGGAAGCGAGTGACCTTCCCGTCGCCGTCGGTGATGACGATGCCGAACTCGAGAGGGTTGGGCATCTTCTTGAGCACTATGGTCACGGCCGCGCCGCGCTCGCGGTGGAACTCCGCGGCGGCCGCAAGGTCGATGTTCGTCAGCGCGTCCCCGCTTACGACGATGAACGGCTTGTTCAGGAAAGACCTCGCATTTCGTACGCTGCCGGCGGTCCCCAGCGGGGTCTCCTCGATCACGTAGGCGATGTTGACCCCCCACGCCTCGCCGTCACCGAAGTAGTTGGCGATGAGTGTGGGAAGGAACTGGAGCGTGACGACAACGTCCTCGAGGCCGTGTCTCTTCAGCAGCTCGACCAGGTGGACCATGAGCGGCTTGTTGGCGACCGGGACCATGGGCTTCGGCTGGTTGCTCGTGAGCGGCCGCAGCCGGACCCCCTGCCCGCCGGCCATCACCACTGTTTGCATGTCGACTTTCCCGGCTTCCAAATGCACCGCCTGCCTGGGGTTTACGAACCTGCCACCGCCGGGCCCTCTTCGCCCTCTTCGCCCTCCCTGACCGCCTCGAGCGCCCTCGATACGTAGACACCCGAGGCCGCGAGTGACCACGCCATACCGACCGCGAACAGCCACAGGCCGATGGTCTGCCATGACAACGGGGAGGTGAAGTCGTAGCCTTCGAAGCCCCTGCGGCTCCCCTCGTGCGGAGGCTTGGACAGGATGAGGCAGCCCAGGGCGACTAACAGCGTCGCCGTCGCCACCTTTCCCGTCCAGTGCACCGCCACCTTGGACCGGTCCATCTTGCCGATAAGAGGGTATCCTGCCGCCATCACCACGTCCCTTCCCAGCACCGTGCCCATGAACGGCAGCGGGAGTATCCTCATAGAGTAAAGGGTCACCAGGGCCGTCCCGATGAAAAGCCGGTCCGCCAGCGGGTCGGCGGTGATCCCGAACTTGCTGATCGTCCTTGTGTGGCGCGCTACATATCCGTCGGCCCAGTCGGTCGCCGCCCCGAAGCCGAACAGCCCAAACGCCACCATGCGATACGTGCGACGGTCCTTCGACCTCATCATGAAAAAAGCAAAAAGAGGTGATATCAGGACCCTGAGCATCGTAAGAAAATTGGCCATCGGCACCCCCCGTTAGCGGTCTCCACTCACACCCGCGCGCAAAGCGTCGGCGCCCTGCCACGGGAGTATAGAAAGTTTACCATCAACGGGGTTCAAAGCAACTTCCCGGGTGCCCGGTCGCTTTGACGGGATTCTGCGGGGATCGGGCGCGGACGGACGGGCCGGTGGTTCAGGAGCCCAGGTTTCTCTTCCTCATGTAGCGGCGCCAGAGAAGGTCACGGGTCCGGGATGTCGCGCTGCCCATCGCGGAGAACACGGCGACGAGGATCGCCGCCACCACGAGGTCCACGCCGATCACCAGCACTATCAGTCCGCACACGGCCATCGCCGAGTTTACCTGGACCCGCCCCACGTAAGCCGCGATCACCAGGCCGAGGCCGACCAGGGTGACACCCAGTCCCGAGGCGCCCAGGACCAACGGACGCCTGTACCACCTGGGCTTTTCCGGCTTGCCGACATCCTGTCTGAAGGGGATTACTTCCAAAACTTTTACTGCCCGCTTAGCATTTACCATTGATAATAAGCTTCGTGCATATTATCAATTAATAGAATGTCTTAGGAAACCCTCCGCCTCCAGGCCCTCCTGAGCTGCAAGGCCTCGGTGCTGGTGCGCGGAGCACGGAAAGAGAGCCCGATAGAAGCGCCAGAGGATTATACCGAGAGACGTACTCTATACAGGATCAGCAGGCTGCTCGACGGCGGCGGCGACGTCAACGGNGCCGGGGAGGATGGATGGACCCTGCTGCACCATGCCTCGCTGGCGGGCTATTTCTCGGTAGCCGAATATCTTCTTGACCATGGAGCTTACGTGAACATGCAGACGGTGTCCGGCGGCACACCGCTCCACCTTGCGGCCCAGGAAGGGCACACCGACATCGCCGACCTGCTGCTGCGCTGGGGAGCGGACCCGAACATGATGGACGTCTGGGACGCGCCTCCGATCCACGGTGCCACCTGGAACGGCCACACCGCGACGGTCGAGTTGCTGGTGAAGAGGGGCGCCGACGCGTACGCGCTCGACGAGGATGGCTGGATGACGCTACACTTCGCGGCGTTGTCGGGATACACCTCGATGGTCAAGGTCTTCCTCGAACGGGGACTCTACGTCAACGCCCGGACCGAGACAGGGGCGACCGCGCTGCATCTCTCTGCGCAGGAAGGCCACCTGGAGACGACCAGCGTTTTGCTCCAGCACGGGGCCGGCATCGATGCCATGGACTACCTCAACGGCAAGACGCCGCTTCACCTCTCTGCCTGGGGAGGGTACGAAGAGGTGTCCCGGCTGCTGATCGGGGCGGGCGCCGAACCCGACGCCTCGACCGACGACGGATGGACGCCGCTGCACTTCGCCTCCCTCGAGGGAAGCCTCCCGGTCATCGCCCTGCTCATCGAAAAGGGCGCGGACATCGGCGCCAGGACCGATAAGGGCGGGTCCCCCCTGCACTGCGCCGCCCAGGAAGGGCACGTGGCGTGCGTCGAGTTCCTGTTGAAAAGCGGCGCCGACCCGAACGCGAGGGACGAACTGCTTGGCAAGACCCCCCTGCACCTGGCGACATGGAACTCGCACGACGAGGTGGCCGAACTGCTCGTGAGTTGGGGCGCCGACGAGATGGCGGTCGACGACTGGGGAACGCCACCGACACGACACGTAACCGAGGGCCGGCACGAGAGCTCCGTGAAAGGGACCCATCAGCAGGAAGACTGAAACGGTCGGCATCGCGAGAACGAGTTCCGACCAGGGGGGCGAGGGATGTCAGGCGGCTTTCGAGCCCTCCAGGGCNTTCTCCACCGCCGTGGCGAGGTTTATGAATCTCTTCGTATCTTTGAAGACGTAGGCCAGGGCCCCGTGACTGAGCGCTCTTGGACGAAGGCCGTTATCCAGACAGCCTGTCAGCATCACGACGCGCGGGTGGTCGTCCCGCGAGACTATCAGGTCCAGCAGATCAACACCGTTACCGTCCGGCAACTGGTAGTCCAGGAGGATCACTTCGTAGCTCCCGACCTCCAGCCTCGCGGTGGCGGCCTGGAGGTCGGCGGCTGTATCGGCATGCGCCGAGAACTTCCTCTCGAGGAATCTCTGTATACAAAGTGCCATCTCCGTGTCGTCTTCGACTATCAGAGCCAGAGGTGCGCCGCCCTCGTTCATCTTTCCTCTCCACCACGCCGACCGAGACTTAACAACCTTCTCATACCTGTTCTTCGGTCGTTCGCCCTTGTCTCCTGAGCCGTGCAAGCCGGCAAATGCGGTGTAATGATCTTCGGCTCGCTCGCCATCGCGACGCCTGTGGTGAGTGCGACGTACTTATGGCCGGCTTGACCCGCGTTCCGATATGCCAGGGAGCGTAGGCTACGGTGGCGACTCGGCGAATAAGGCTGAAGCGAAGTCGGTGGTCAAACGGGGTCCATGGTGGGACGCATGACGGGCGGACCGGAACAAGACGCTACAACTGGAGCCACCTGGCACGGTAGATTCAGGCTCGAGCTCATCATCGCCGCCACGGTGGTGATCCTCATCGTGATCGGCGCGGGCATCTCTATCGGGGCGCTGGCCGCGACCGCCAGCAAGGCGGAAAAGGACGTCCTCGCAGCCCTGAAGAGGAACAACCTGCTCCGCAAATCACTTTTCGACCAGTTCGTCGCCACTTACGGGGTCAGCGTTTCCGGTAAAACCTCTGTCGCAGAAGCCCAGCAGAAAGAAAGACAACTGGTCGCCACGCTCCTCGGCGTAGCCGAATCCGTAAACCGGGACGCGGCAACCTACGAGATCCTCACCAGGAACCGGTCAATCACCACGCAGCACACCGACCTGAACGTCACCCTCGTCCTCGTGGGGGTCATCGTCTTCGGCGTCGGCTTTATCCTCCTCTGGGTGGGAAGGAGGGTCCTCGGCTCTGTAAACCAGTTGAAGGCCGGAACCGAGGCCGTGGCCGGCGGAGACCTCGACTACAGGATGGACATCCGGCAACGCGACGAGTTCGGTGACTTGGCGCGCGATTTCAACGCCATGACCGGCCAGCTCAAGGAATACCGCGACGGGCTCGAGCGCAAGGTCGCAGACAGGACCGCGGAGCTCGCCCACGCCAACAGGGAGCTCGCGCTCCTCAACCTGGAGCTCGAGGGCTATGCGCGCACCGTCTCGCACGACCTGCGCGGCCCGCTCTCCAACATAGGAGTCAGCGTGCAACTCCTCGCCGAGGCGTCGGGGCAGCCCGACGTCGAAGCCCTCCGGTCGGAAGCCATCGAGACGTCCTNCCTCATAGACCGGAGCCTCAAGAGGTCTTACGCGCTCATCGACGACCTTCTCGCCCTTGCGCGCGCCAGCCAGATGCCGGCGGAGATCGAAGACGTGGAGGTGACCGACCTGGTCAGCGAGATACTTGCCGAACAGCGCCCCGAGATGGAGAAAAGAGGAATAAAGCTGGAGGTCGACGCGCCGACCTTGGCAGGGTCCGCGCGGNACGGACTCACATGTACCAGCTCTTCTCAAACATCATCGCCAACGGGGTCAGGCACAATGACGCCGCCGAGCCCCTCCTCAGGATCCAGCACATGCAGGATGNNAGCGAAGATGTCCACNGCTACAGCANCTGCGACAACGGAACCGGCATCCCACCGGAAGACCTGGAAAACGTCTTCATTCCTTTCTTCAAGAGCGGCACCGGGGCCGACACGGGCATCGGCCTGGCCA
>JGI24136J36422_10000064_pt1 | contig 40384 bp, 28 predicted proteins | sample BarGraNGADG00212_2_FD_36422 | JGI IMG/M metagenome (IMG submission 36422)
CCCTTTTCCGGAACTTTTTCAGGATTATACTGAGCAGTGGAATGAGCAAAATCGACCCCTTTCTCTTTTTCCATCTGAAGCACCTCTATATAATGAATTTGCGGGTCACGCGACTGATTGTTTTCTTTTACACATGCATAAACGCATCTCCTGCATCCGACACACCTTGATAAATCGAGGGCATATCCAAATAAGGTTCCATCAATTGCAGGTTTGTCAGACACATGAAATTCTTTACCATACTTTCCTTTGTATTGAATTTCGAGATCTTTAATTATTTTATCCTTTTCCTTTTTTGATAATGTTTTAAAATTCTTCTGAAGGAACTGATCAAATGATTTCGAATTACAACCAGAAAGTGCAAGTGCTGAGAATGTTGCCAGTGAAATATTTTTTATGAATGATCTTCTTGAACTTTTGTTTTTCATCTTAGCTGAATATTCAATAAGGTAGTTATTTAATATCTTCCTGTTTCACCGGTGGAGGATCCGGTATTAACTCTTTAAATTTTGGTGCATGCGGATTATGACAATTTACGCAAAGCAAATATTCTTTTTTCCCGTTCCATTCACCTGTTCTTTTTCCATGGACTCCGACTTTCCAGTCTCTGTATTTTTCACCGTGGCACTGTCCGCAAAGTTTATATGATTCCTTAAAATCCAATAATTTTCCACTGGCAAGTCTTAAAGAATCTCTGTTTTTAAGATCATGACAGTCAAGACACCAACGGTTTTCACTGTCATGATTAAACATTGCAGAAATGTCATCGTGCCAATCTACTAATACCCTTCTTACAGGATTCGGTTTTAAATTTTTATGACAATCAGTGCAGGGAAATATACCATCACTAAAGGGAGGTGCTTCTACAGCATATTCCTCAGATTGCGTAGTACTTATAATTTCTTTTTTTTCACTATTAATTTTATTTATTTCAATACTCTCCGATTCCTTGTTTTTACATCCGTATGCCAGAACCAGATAAAGAGTTATTAAAATAAAGGGTATTTCAATTTTATCGTGAAATTTATTATTCATATTAATTTGACTTATCAATTAAAAGATTTAAAACTAAAAGTGATTTTTTTTTTATTATATCAAACTGAGGATTTCGTGATGCGTTTTCAATTATAGCTAATTGTCCTGAAAAGTTAAAGTTCTCAAAAAAGTCTGGAACTAATTTATTGTGAACAACCAAGAAAAGAATAATAACATGTGTAAAAGCAATAATAACTTTAATTTTCTATTTTCCCAAATATTTTTTGTGGTTATTAATTATTTCAATGTAATGAATTTACGATTTAAATCCGGGTGCTATTACTTTAGATGTGTAACGGTTTTTACATGNATTTTTTTATACAACAAAAATAGATGAAATAATTATTGCAACTTTTGTTTGCTGTTCTCAGAGATCGTTATATCTTTGTTCTAATCAGCCATATAAGTATAAATTATTGAGGTTTACAGTACCTTAAAGATTAATTCGGAGTTTTATACTGACTTTTGCATGATAATTGTATTTATCACATTAATTAAAACTATATTTTTATGAAAACTTTAAAACTTTATTTTGTCAGCGCTTCAGTTTTGGTCTTGAGTGCAACATTGGTAGGACAACCTAAGCCATGGGTTGTACCTGCTGCTTCCAGTACAATGAAGAACCCTGTGGCGCAGAGTGCAGCAAGTACCAAGACCGGGTTAGATCTTTATACAAAAAATTGCGCATCGTGCCATGGAAAAGCCGGATTGGGCGATGGAGTAAAGGCCAGGGCTCTTAAAACATTCCCGGGTGATTTTTCAAAAGCAGATTTCCAGGGACAAACTGATGGTGATCATTTCTTCAAAACCAAAACAGGAAGAGGTGAAATGCCAAAATATGAAGGTAAACTTGCAGATAATGATATTTGGAATCTTGTCAATTATATGAGGACATTAAAGAAGTAGATTCCGAAAGCTCAGAAAAAAGGCCATCCTCCAGTTGGAAGATGGCCTTTTCTATATCTACGTGGATCAATTAAAATGCTCTATCAATTTGATTTTAGCCAATCAATTGATTTTTGTAAAACCTGTAATGCGTAGGTAGGGTTATGTACACCAAGAGATAATTCACTGTTGATGTAACCGTAATTATATGCCGCACCCAGTTCACCGTATTTCCATTCCCGGCCAATTCTGTTTGCATAGTCAGCATCAACGGCCATTGAAATTGTATTTGCATAAATAACCAAACCGGTTTTTGGGTCAACAGTATTAGCACTTGTAAGAGCTGTTGCAAATAGTGTAGTAGTCTGAGTAGTTGGGAAAAGCGTTCCGAGAAAATCGTGACTTGGTTCTGCACTATAGGAAACTACTCCTGAAGAATTGGTGGTTTTTTTGAACACTTTTCTGGTAACAAGCAGTTCAGCTAACTCTATTCGTTTAGCATCTACTGCAGTTTGAGTAATATCGATCATATCAGAACCATTGTGGCATTCATCACATGCAGCTATGTTAACTATGAGTGAATGACCACCTGTTTGGGTATCAGGATCATATTTATTCATGTGGCAATCAACACAATCATTAGCAGAGTGCTTCCATGTTCTTGTATAGGTTTTACCTGAATATTCATAAGCATTTATGCCGAAGAAAAGATTTGACTGGTTTCCATCATGAACAGCAAAGTTTGTTCCTACCTGGAATTTAACAGTTGTATTCTCTTTGGAATTGTCAAGCGGGAAGAAAGGTAGCTGGTTAAATGTTTTGACAGACCCGGTAGCATCTGTATAATTAACCGCAGTTACACCACGAATCTGGTGGCAGGTAATACATAAATTATTTACCGGTCTAAAATCTACTGCTGCAGTATTTTTATTGTAATTCAAAAATATAGGAGTTGTTGTTCTTAGAACCTGGGCAAGGGTGTCGACTGTAAAATCAAATGAAGTATGCTTATGGCAAGTTTCACAAGTAATTCGAGTGCCATCAGGTATATCGTTTGCTACAATAAATTTTCCATTACCGGTAATCTCTTTAAATCCTTCATTTGTATGACATCTGGCACAATACTTTGTATTTCTGGCACTTGAAGTACCGTAATAATGTTTTGACAAATGGTACTCAGCAAATTTTGCATCCTGATTTGTTGTGGTGTGGCATTTTAAGCAAAGAGCATTTATATCTTTCCCATTTGTTCCGGCAGGACCCATAGGTCCTTCACATGATGTAAGCAGCAATCCGGCAGCAAATAAAACTAATAATAATCTTGTTAGGTTCTTCATATGAGGATTATTTATTAAAATTTCGTTCTGCAATTTAGTTAAAAGCTCTGTTATCTTATTAACAGTTAATATGCTATTTATGTTCTAAATAATTGATAGATATACTAATTCCTGTTGATATATATCAATAATTAGGGTGATATTTGTTAGTTTTGTGGATTCAGGTGTCTATAAAAACTTATTTTTAAACCCCTTAAGAACGGAAATATGTCTGTTGTCAATTTAATCAGTAGTTGTGAAACCTGCACCCGGCGTTGGAAAAACTTTCAGCATTTGACGATTGAAGAACTTCAACTTGTAAACGATAACAGGTATGAAGCGACATTTAAACCAGGTGAGATAATGATGAAACAGGGCTCTCCCACATCCAATGCCCTGTTTTTGGCATCCGGTATGGCAAAAACATATATTGAGGGATTAAACGGGAAGAATTTCATAATAAGCATCGCTTTACCCGGCAGGCTGATAATGGGTCCGGGTGGATATGTTAATTCCCGTCATACCTATACGGTTGCTGCGATAACAACTGTTCAGGCCTGTTTCATTAATTTTGAAATCTTTAAACACCTTGTCAGGGTAAATGGAGCATTTGCAGAGGGGTTGCTTGAAGATATAAGTGCAAAATCTCTCGGGTCGCTAAACCGGATGGTCAATCTTTCACAAAAGAAAATGCATGGCAGGCTTGCTGATGCCTTAATATATTTTTCTGATGTTGTATTCCACAAAGACGAATACGAAATGATCCTCTCACGTCAGGAGCTTGGTGAGATGACAAACATGGCCAAGGAATGTGTTGTACGGATACTTAAAGAACTTGAGAATTCCGGAGTTATTTACTCTGATTCGTCAAAGGTTAAAATACTCGACAAGGAAAAGCTTATTCAGATATCCGAAAAGGGGTAGTGCTTGAAAGACAAAAGACAAAAGCCCGCCCGAACGACTGAATTGCTTAACTAAATCTATATTAAGACATTTGTTCAGTCGGGCGGGTAAAAAGACAAAAGTAAAAAGTTGAAGGGAATACTATCTAAGGACATCCGACCTCGGACCGATTAAATATAGTTTTTAACAAATTTGCATTATGAAGTATCTAAAATTTCTTTTTTCCCCGGTTTTGATGGGCGTGCTGTTAGTAATTTTTGCAGTAGCCATGGCTGTTGCCACCTTTCTGGAGAATGATTATGGTTCATCTGCTGCATACAGCATGGTTTACAGTACCAGGTGGTTCGAATTGATTTTGATTCTTCTTGCTGCGAATCTTATAGGTCAGTTAGTTACATTAAAACTCTTCAGGAGATCAAGACTTCCCGGCGCCCTGTTTCACCTTTCGTTCATTATAATGATTATTGGCGCCGGTATTACAAGGTATTTTGGTTGGGAAGGGACAATTCATATTCGTGAAGGAGAAGTTCAGAATGAGTGTTTTTCAAATGAAAAATATATCGGATATACTGTTAAAAATAATGATGGAACGATTATAACAAGCAATTCCGAAAAATATTCACTGACCTCTGTTTCTGCTGATAATTATAAAAAAATAATAAAAATCAATGGTAAAGAATACGAACTGATATTGGCGAAGATTCTCCCGAACGCAACTGAGAATATTGCTGACAGCCCTGAGGGAGAACCAATTGTTTCCCTGGCTGTGTCAAAAGGGATGGCGGGTGAAACGCTAACACTTAAAAAAGGCGACACCAAAATTTCAAATGGTATCACTTTCGGTTTTGCTTCTTCTGTCCCTGCTGATATAAATTTGTCTGTTGACTCAGGGAAGTTTTTTATAATGTCGCGATTCAATCTGGGTGAAAAGAGTATGATGACACAAGTGGTGACCTCAGCAGAGCGTGATAAGCCGATTGAATTGAAAAAGATGCAGATTCTGACAATTAATGATATTCGAATTGTACCTCAGCAAATGTCGGTTGCTGGTGTTATAAAAGCAATATCTGTAAAACCAGAAGAACTGACTACCGGTGTTAATGCTTTTATTTTTCATCTTATATATGGCAAGAAATCGGAAACTATATATCTGTGGGACAGGGAGGGAGAAAAGCTGGCTTCAGGCTCCTGTGAATTAGATGAGAGCACAGTTGAGATCAGCTATGGTTCGAGGTTAACAACGCTTCCCTTTGCAATTAAGCTTAATAGATTTATTCTTGAGAGATACCCGGGTTCTTCCAGTCCATCGGGTTATAAAAGCGATGTCATTCTTCTTGANAANANAGGAAATGTTGAAAAACCTTTCATGATCTTTATGAATAATATCCTCAAATACAAAGGATACCGTTTTTATCAGTCCTCCTTCGACCGCGATGAAAAAGGTACTATCCTGTCCGTTAATAATGATCAGGCAGGTATGCTGGTTACCTATACCGGATATGCNTTGTTATTTATTTTTATTATTCTTTCGTTACTCAATAAAAACTCAGTATTTCATAATATTAATTCCGGATATTGGAATTCCACAATCAGGAAGACAGTTCCGGCAATTCTCCTGATTTCGTTTCTGTCAGGACTGACAAGTGCCAGTGCCCAAAAACTCATTCCTGATAAGTCTGTTGCCAATGAGTTTGGGAAAATACTTGTTCAGGATCAGAAGGGGAGAACAAAACCTCTTTTTACTCTGAGTAATGATATTCTTCGTAAGGTTGCCAGGGAGAATGAATTTGAAGGACTCAACTCCATGCAGGTGTTTCTGGGATTGTATTTCGATTTCAATAACTGGAAAGATGTTCCTCTTATCAGGATTTCGAACAGCGATCTCCAGAAGAAACTGGGGATAAGCGGAAAATTCGCTGCTTTTTCTGATATCGTCGATATAACTGGTAATGGCACATATAAGATAGCAGAGGAAGTTAATGCTGCATACGCAAAAGCTCCCGGTGAAAGGAGCAAGACCGAAAAGGAGATGATGAAAATCGACGAGCGGGTAAATATAATTTTTATGATATATAAAGGGGATTTTTTGAAGATGTTTCCTCTTAAGGATGGGACTCATAATTGGGGATCCCCTCAGGAAGCAATTCAAAAAGATGTAAATAAAGATGATTCCCTTTACCTCAACTCTATACTTCCTGCGTTGTCAGAAGCATTACAGACAAATAATATTACTTCTGTCCGTCATGTTTCAGAATCAATTAGCGGATATCAGAAAAAATTTTCACAATATACCCTTCCTTCAGAATCAAAGACCAATGCGGAACTGTTATATTATAAGCTTGGTATTTTTGAACGGCTCTTTCCGTATTATGCAACTGTAGGACTGATTTTGCTGATTGGGCTTATTGCCATGGTAATCAGGGGTAGAAAGGAAACCTCTTTATTTGTAAAGATACTTGGTTGGTTGCTATTTGCCGGATTCCTGTTCCACACATTTGGACTTGGCCTCAGGTGGTACATTGCGGGTCATGCACCTATGAGCAATGGATATGAATCAATGATTTTTATCTCGTGGGCCACACTTTTGGCCGGCTTCATTTTCAGCCGTAAATCAGCCTTCGCTCTTTCTGCAACTGCTGTACTTGCCTCTATGACCCTGATGGTGGCTCATCTGAGCTTTATGGATCCTGAGATCACAAACCTTGTACCTGTTCTCAAGTCTTACTGGCTTACCTTGCATGTTTCGATAATAACGGGCAGTTATGGCTTTCTGGGACTTGGTGCTATACTCGGACTCATCACACTAATATTGCTTTCTCTGTCGAATGATAAAAACCGGGACCGCATTGCAAATACTATAGATGAGCTTACAGTAATCAATTATAAAACCCTTACTCTTGGACTATATTTTCTTACAATAGGTACTTTTCTGGGAGCAGTATGGGCAAACGAATCGTGGGGTAGATACTGGGGATGGGATCCGAAAGAGACCTGGTCACTGATTACCATAATAGTTTACAGCATTGTAATCCATAGCCGTATGATACCCGGAATGAAAGATATCTTCACATTTAATCTGTTATCACTCTTTGCCTTCTCTACAGTGCTTATGACCTATTTCGGTGTTAATTATTACTTGTCTGGAATGCACTCATATGCTTCAGGGGACCCCGTTCCTGTGCCTTCGTTTGTTTACATTACTGTTATAGTTTTGGCTGCACTTTCATTTTTTGCATATTCAAAATATAAAACCAATAAGAAGAGAGGGGGCATTAATTCTTAACGCTCTTAAGCAGGTTACTCATTAATACCTTACGCATATCCTGAGCCAGCTTTTCTTTTACCAGATGATAAAATGGCGAATACGGGACCAGCATTTTCTGACAAAGTGCAAGTTCGTGAGACAGATAGGTAAGTGCATAATAACCCCGGTGAGGATTCTTACATTCAGTAAGATAATAAATGAAAGGGTGATCGAGATTAAGTCCTATTAATAATTCAACCTTATTATTCACCTTTTGAAGATCATTCTCATCTGCGGGAGACAGGAAGTTGGAAAGGTAATCTTCGCTGACCGGTTTTCCTTTAATATCAAATAAGCCTGTGGATAAATATACTCCTTCATCCTTAATTGAAAAGAATATAGGTTTAATTGATTTAATCGGCACATGAAGATTTTTTCCGATCATTTCCCTTATTTCATCCTGACATAATATTTGCTGGAGTTCTTCTATCAAGTTGTTTTGTTTATTGCTGATTTCCCTGTTTCCGAGAATTTTGCAGGCCGGCGATAGAGCCGATTTATTTACCAATCCTCTTGCAACAAGATCCTGAATTTTCTTTTGATTCCCGGCGATGGCATCAAGGTTTACAACATCCTGATAAACGGCTTCAAATATGTAATCAAAGAGCTGTGGTGCCCCTGAGATGATCTTGCATTCATCAGGGATAACAACATAGTCATGTTTAAAAGAACCTCCGAGCCATCTGAGATTAGTGCGGTCAGGTGAATAATAGAAAGGCATTCCGTAATGAAGATTTTTGCGCAACTGTACCAGGGAGTATAATCCGGGTCGTCCATTAATCCTATATGACGGAGTCTCGGCCAGCAGTCGTATCAGTCTGTTCTCCTCCATTCCGTAATATTCTTCATTGTCGGGGTCAGCAATAAAATTCCTTATCTCATACCTGAAAATATACTGATTGGCGATAACCACCATCAGATTAATTTTATTTTGCAATTCCATATACAAGAAATACCGTAATTTTCTATTTAGTATTTTTTTTGCTTCAAAATAGTTCCAGTCGAGATAATAATTGTCGCGGCTGATGGTCAGTCTTAGATTATCAACATTTAACAGGACCTCGACATCGTTCACGTATGGAGTGGTATTGTTGTTGTAATCTTCAAGGTTGTACTTCATATTACGGCAACCTGTAATAAAACCGGCCAGAGTTGTATTTGTAATCAGTTCGTATTTACATAACAATTTAAAATTCTGCCAGATATTATTCTTCCTGATCAACCCTTTACATCCATTTTCTTCAAATTCCATGTTAAAACATTGATCTTTTTTAAGCCAGATCGATTTTATCAACTGTTCGTTTACCAACATTGTACAGGGATAATAGGTAAGGCTCTTTATTGCCTGATCGATACATTGATTAACTGAAATATAATTTTTAAATCTGATTGATATTTTAGTGCTGAAATCAATCCTATTTTCAAGCACCCTAAGCTTTATCCGGGGTCTCTTCAGGGGATCAGTAACACTGAAGACCAGTTCAACGGTATGTCCATCGCATTTTGTAATGATATCCACCTGTTCTGTCTCGAGCTTTGGATTAAATATGCTTATGAAGCCTAAACCAAACTGGCCAATTTTATTGTCATCACCAAATTTGTCGGTACCGCCGGCTGTTGTTATCAGAGAAAGGCGGCTTGAATTCATTCCTTCTCCCCAGTCGGTGATACTGATAGAATTATCAGTGGTATTTATCTCTCCCTTACGTTTGTTCCAGGGTGTTCCCGAAGGGTAACTGTCAATGGCATTCTGGATCAGNTCCGAGAACGCTCTACCCGGAGTTCCTCCGAACTGGCTGTTTGTAAGCTTGTTCCATCCTTCATCAAGGTCAATTTCAAATCCGTTTTCAAGTATTTTTTCCCCGATTATTTTATTATTTGTTTCCATATAGCTTATTTATAAAGTTCGTAAAGAGATACTAACCAAAAAAACCTCCGGTTCCTTCTTTGTCTTTACAGTTTCTTAAAAAATCCATGAACGATTTGTTTGTTGAGGCGAATTCACGATTCTCAATGAAATCTCCGTCCGCATTAATGCGACTCATNGCATCGATCAGCAATATATCTTCACGTGCATCGGGAGTGATNTGTGGCAATAATTTGGGATCAGACAGACACATTGCCATTGCCCAGTGAGCTGCCAGCCTCGCATTAATGCTGCTTAATTCAACAAATTGACGGATTTCAGGATGGAACAGATTAAGAATTATCTTCCTGTCGGTGATCAGGAATTTACGCGAATAACATGAAGTTTTTCCATCCCGCTCAACAAGGTAGTTGACTTTCCAGGCAAGAGACATTATATCCCGCTCAACAATTTTTGCTTCCTCGCAGATCCCGATGCTATTTTCGAATTGTTCCCTTATATCGGAGTATTTGCCAGTATGACGATCTGAATTTTTGATTCCTGCATTTAATATTCTATCAATCACCTCCTGTTTAGGTTGAAAAACGAGGAACTTTTCGAACTCTTTTTCTTCAGCACTCAAAACTATTTCGTTGTTGTTCAAAATTTCAAGGACAGTATCNTGAAGATCAAGATTTATAACTCTCTTCCCAAATGTATTTGCAATAAGTTCCAGTGCGCCCTCAGGTTGTCTCTGTTTTAATACGGTCGCATTGAACATGGAATAATCGGTGCCTTCGTTTTCGGATGCTTCAATATATACCAGGCCTTTATCATCCATATCGTCATTCAGCTTCTGGAAAGAGATCCTGCAGCCTCCGTTCACGTTAAATACCGGGAAAGTGTTCCATACTTTGCACTTCGGATTCAGAACCAGAAGACCAATTACCATTTCATCTATTCTTCGTGCAATTTCCGGTGAACCAAGGATCATAGCCTCATTGTAACAGCTGATCAGATAGTTTATGTACTGAGGCAAAATGGTTGTCCTTATCTCCCTTACCAGACCGATCAGAACTGATTCATTACTAAGGCAATGTCTTCCGAAAGTAAGCTCAAAAACTTCACTGTTTATTCTTATCATCAGGTTAGGAACTATGATCTCTTTTTCGAGGTCGAATGATAAGAGGTTATATTTGGAAGTAATAAAAACTTTATTCTGATAAAGTTTATGTTCAAAATTGCCAATTCCCAATACCACCTCGATCGGAGTTTCATAAAGTAAAAGCTGATATTCTTTTCCAAGTGATTTTGGATCATAATTCCACACTCCCTCGGTCAATTTCCTCCTGATCGGATTTTGTTCTTCATCTACTACCGGGAGGTCAAAAAACACATCGATATTCAGATGTCTGATATATTTGTAAAGAATATCATAGATCCTGTCAAGTAATACCGACAATGTCATATTTTTTTCAAGGGTAATTTCGAATTTTGTACCCATTGGTGGCACAGGTTCAATTTGTTCCAATTTTACAGGACGGTCATCGATGAGCGTGTCGGTTTCAAACCGCCAGCATTCAGTGCCGGTAGAAGTAATGCCACTAAATAATAGTAGTCCGGGAACAGCGGCAACACTCATTTTACCCACGCCAAAACGTCCGACAGCTTTTATATCGGGATAGTCTTTCCTAGAACGGAATATTTTGAAATAATCCTGTATCCTCTGGAAGTCCATACCTTTTCCATTGTCGCGTACTGTTACGGTAACAGTATTTTCTGTTTCGCGTCCGGAGATATAGCATTCGGTCGCCATGGCGTCGTAACTGTTCACCACATACTCGCGTGCAAATTCGAACGGATCGGCAAATTGAGTATACATATTGCGTTTCATGTTCTTACGATCGGCCCGGATACCGTTTTCCTCGATTGTTTTAAGTTCTGTTTCTAATATCTCTCTGGTTTTGATTACTGGGTTCATATCACCGTTGATTTTACTTATACTGCTATTTATATAGCCATATTTATGCCAACCTCTATAACAGTCTGGAAAGATGAAGGATATGAGAAAAGTGAAAGTTGACTTTAATAGAGTAAACGGACGGAAATTATGCTGAAAGGAATTGAAAGTTGACTTTTAAGAAGAATTATAAATAATTTTAGTTTTACATATAATTGGCTACTTTTAAGAGTCCGAATTGCGATAACTTATTTAATACCAATCCTTATATGCAAGCCGAAATAATTCTATTTTCGAATACTGCCCAACCAAAATCAGAACAGATCAGGCTGAATCCCTTTCATGGTGAGTCGTTAAGAACTATCGGCGAAAATAATTCTGCTGCTTTATGCCTGATTGAAGACAAGTGGCTAGCTGATTTACAGAAGAATAATGAGGATTTTTCATATAGAGGAGTGAAGCATAAGAAAAAATCATTGACTTATTATTTCAGGAAAAGCGACAGAAAAATCTTAGTTGTAAGCGGATGCAAGTACTCAGATTTCAGTCAGCTTAGGAGAAGCATTAACGATTTTCTTAAAAATGCTGTCCGTTACAAATTCCATTCCTTATATTTCATAGTTATCTCAGCAGAATTCTTTATTAAAGCAAAGGAAGAGGCTTCACAAACCTGGCCGAATAATGTAGCAAAGAAAGGAAAGTATCTGAATCCGTTACTTAATATGTTGAATCCTGTAAACACCAAAGTAAACTTAACCGAAAGGTACATTGGAAACTCGGAGCCCTGTTTGCTTGTAAGACAAATAATTGCATCAGCCTCCAGGAACGATTTTCCGGTACTTATTTTAGGTGAAACCGGTACGGGGAAAGAAGTTGTCGCCCGGAATATACACGAATGCAGTGACAGGAGTAACTATCCTTTTATTTCGATCAACTGTGGTGCAATACCCTCGGAATTGTTCGAATCGGAACTATTCGGATATAAGAAAGGTTCACATAGTTCAGCATATAGCGACAAGAAAGGACTCTGGGAACTGGCAGATAAAAGCACTTTGTTTTTAGATGAAATAGGTGACCTGTCATTGAATCACCAGGTAAAGATATTAAAGGCGCTTGATGATAAAGAAATATTGCCGGTCGGTAGTCTTAAAAAGATAAAGGTAGATGTCCGGATTATTGCTGCCACCAATAAAAATATTGAGGTCCTGGCCAATGAAAAAAGAAATGAATTCCGTGATGATCTCTATTACCGTATAAGCACTTTTATAATTCGCACTCCATCATTAAGCAGTCACACTGAGGACATACCGGAACTGGCAGGGAAGATATGGGAAGAGATCTCCAATAAAAAATTATCATCAGGAGTATTGAACCAGCTCCGTTACATGAACTGGCCCGGCAATGTACGTTCACTCAAGCATTTTCTTCAGAGGCTTTATGCTTTATTCGGAACAGGATCGATAACTGAGGAACATGTACAGGTACTTCAGCATCAGGATATAGAAAACTACCTTAAATCGCCTCAGGATTCCAAAAATAACAGGAAACTGTCAGGGGACAAAGACTTTGAAAAAGCAATAATGAAGATTGAGTATCTTCTAAAGGCGTCACTTTATACCGAAGATGAAGAAAAGCGGAGGGAGTTGCTGGAAGATGTGCAGGATTACTTAAAGGATATGACAGCATGAATAAGGAGAAAGATATCATTGCTGCAATTGATATCGGGACATCTAAAACAGTTACAATAGCGGGGAGGTGCGATAATAATGGGTTTCTAGAGATCCTGGGTTTAAGCAGAACAGATACAAAAGGTTTTGACAAAGGTATCGTTATAGATAAAGAAGAATTTATCAATGCTATCAGGCTAACTGTTGAGGAGGTACAGAAGCAGACAGGAATTGAGATAAGGGAGGCTTATGTCGGAGTTGCAGGTTTTAAAATAGGATATTCTCTTTGTACAACTTTTATCATGCGTAGTCTCACTGATGATGAAATCAGCGAAAGGGATATTGATCGGCTGTTGGGAAAAGCATATAATACAAGCATTTCGCCGGGAGAGGAGATCTACAAAATTGTCCCTCAGAGTTTCACCATTGATGGAGAAAAAAACATCAAATATCCTGTTGGCTGTAACGGATTACGGTTTGAACTGGTTTATCGTTTGTTTACTGACAAGACGTCAACAATAAGTCTTATCAGGCGACTCATGGAACAGTCACTAATAAAAGTTAAGGAAACAGTTTTAGCGTCTGTTGCATCTGCATATACAGTTCTCACACCTGAAGAAATTTATGAAGGTGTTTTGTTAGTGGATTTCGGAACAGATTCCACTGATATTGTACTGATATGTTATGGGGATCTTAAATATGTTGCAGCCCTTTCGAAATTAACAACTTTATCAGAAAGTAATGAAATTATTGATGCTCTCTTACCTCATTTTGAGATCTCACTTTTCAGGGATTATGTTTACCGTGACATAGTTTTAACAGGTGGAGGAGCATATCAGTCAAATTTTCAGGAGTTCATAAAATTAAAAACAGGATTTGACGTGCGTATTGGGCATCCTGATATAAAAGTTGCAGCTGAAAGTAGTTTTAGAGTTAATTGTCCGGAGTATTCTACAAGTGTCGGTTTGCTGCAATACGGATTTAGCAAATTTAGGTCTGGAATTAGTTCAGAAGGAGAATATAATAAATACTTCAGGGATATTTAATCCGGAATTCACTTTCTACCCGGTACAACAAATCGACTCAGGATTCCAAAAATATCAGGAAACTGTCACGGAAAAAAGACTTTGAAAACGCATTACGAAGATCGAATATCTTCTTAAAGCTTCACTAAGTTTTTAAGACATTATCAAGCATTTTAATAACTGACCTGGCAGCATCAATCATCTTAGGATCATTTGTACTCATTCTGCAATATTCCTCAAGATGGAATTTTCCTTTTGCCGCGTATTCTTTGCTTTTGCTAATATATTGCATCATTAAGGAGATTGCCCTTGGTCTGTCATTAATAGTATCCAACTTCATAACTATGAATATCGGGATCTGATATGTTTTGCTGATTTCCATATGCCCATCTGCATCATTTGGGTAACTATCAACATATTTCTGTAAATCCGGTCTTATTGATTCAAGTTCAGATATACCTAAAGTTAAACTGTCGACATCGGATGAACTTATCAAAGTCATTGCATCCTGTATTCTTTCTTTCATTTTTTGTAATTCCATCTTATACTCTTTTTAGATTAAAACTTTTTGATTCTGAAATGTTTACAGGCTTAATTGATGAGTTATCCGGGATTAACCATAAATTTGGAAATCCACTTTCAATACCGGATAATTTAAACTCATTCCCGGTTTGAATTAAACAAGCCTTATTGTTGCCTTGTACGATCTTCATTAGAAATAAAATATTATCAATTTTAACAATGGTCCCACCAAATCTTAGATCATAAAAAACACAATAATCCGTAGAATTATTCACTTCAAACTCACACAATAAATTATTATTTGCTTCAATTCCATCCTGTAAATAAGCCTGAGTAAAATTAAAGCCGGAGCCATTAATCAGATACCCTTTGTAAACTATTCCATCTATTTCTCCTTCGAAGAGTATACCTTTTATTGAGGTTGGAAATTCATTTTTAATATTTAACAGCTCCTGGACACGATGATTTTCATTTAAGAGTTGAAGAGTAAGTTCATTTTTCCCCGTTTGTCCATAGGTAACAAGTAGTAAATCTCTGGTATTTAGCCAGTTACTGCAAAATATTGATTTTGAATATTCATCATAAGCATTTTTTAGAAGGGTCTCGGCTTTCTCCGATTCATTTTTACTCAGATAAATTTTGCCAAGCTGACGTAATGCCGGACCAAAAAATGGAGATATTTGATTAGCAATTGTAACATTCTCATATTCCTGATCATATTCTTTAAGAACATTAAATAATCTTGACCGAAGCAAATACAATCCAGCCAATTGATTTTTATTTTCAATAGTTTTACTGCTAATAATACTATCTAATAAAGATTTTGCTTCCTCTGTCCTGTTATTTTCTATGTTAAGATATATAAGAAGAGAGCCTGTTATATGTTTATTGTTTAATTCAAATCCACTCTGACAATAATTAATAGCATCGTTAATTTTATTACTATCCGGATGCAGCCATGCTATTAATGCCAATTTTAAATAGGCTTCCAGGAATTTTGGATCTTCTTCAATCGTCCTTTTATAAAACCGGATAGCTTCTTCAGTTTTAAAATTGTAAAACATTTTTTCTGCCTGCGAAAACCAGGTGTTAGCACGGATATTCTGACTTTTAAACTGTTGAAACGATATAGGTAATTCCTGATCTCTGAATTTTATAAAATATGGATCTTCTTTTTCCACTATAAAAAAGTATCCATTTTTAAGTTTACTGATGGTATCACGAGTAGGATCTGGAACAGGAGCCGGGGCGGGCTTTGGTTCAGGTACCGGAATTTTTTCTGGTCCTGGGAGCAACCTGCTGATAGTATCTGACAGTTTGTTTATATGTGTTTCCAGGGGAGTAGTCAAAGCATCGAGCCAGTGTCTTCTTCCCAGGAAAAGTTCCATATCATCGGAAGGTACAATGTTTTCAATTCTGAAGGGGATAATGATCTTACTCTTTGAAACCGCTCTTTCTACCTCGTTAATTACCTGATTTGAGGAGTTGGAATGAGAAGAAAAGACAATGACTACGATATTGCACCCATTCATAGCTTCTATGATGGATTTTCCATATGTATCACCGGGAACAATATCTCTTGGTGCTATCCAGCAACGTATCTTATTATTTTCAAGCTTAGAGCAAATAGCATCTGCAACCATCTTATCGTGAGAAGAATAGCTAATAAAAACATCATGAGCCATTGGCGCCTTTTTTAATCTTATTAAATATAATAATTAATTCCGGTACTCTTTTGAAATTCACAAATTATCAATTTGCTTTAGCTTTGATTCAATAACTCCCGAAATCTTATAAATTTAATAAATTTTCAATTCCAACTCTCAGTGGCGGAAATTTATCAGGGTGTAATCACAATTCTTTTCACTGGTTTTCCCCAATTCTCCGAATCACAATCAGGTTTGAAATTGTCATAAGGAATAACTTTAATTTCAATAAGGTTCCCTCCCGGCTGGTCAAGTAAATTTTGGAATGCGTTTACTGAATGAATTCCTGCCAATAATATTATATCTCTGTCCTTAATCCCGGCTATATCGAATGCCCCGCCCGGCGTAACGCATCGAATCATAAGAGGTTCGATATGACATGGGATCCATTTCATATCAGGAGTCATAGTACAGAAACCAAATCGTTTTTCGACAGCATTCTGATGATGGGAAACCAGGTAGCCTGACCCCAGGAACAGTGAAATAAAGATGAATACTCCAGCTATTCCCGACTTATCAATTATTTTATTTTTCAAGATGTTCATCAAACCATTCAGATATAACCTCTAACCCTTCTACTGCAACTTCATATGGAGGAGAGACCAGTGATTGATTGCCGGAAATTCTGAACTCCTTCAGGTTTTTTAAATTTACTATCGAACGGGGAAGGGATTTTAATTCGTTATTTTCAAGATTCAGATTTATGAGACTTGTTAATGTACCAACATTATCGGGCAGAGTCTCAATCCGGTTAGATTGCAGGTGTAAAGTTTCAAGTTTCTCCAGGAGACAGATTTCAGGAGGAAGTTTTCGTATTTGATTGTTTTCTGCCCGTAAAATTCTGAGGTTTATCAGGTTCCCTATCTCCGCCGGCAAATATTTTATGCAATTGCTGTCGATATGTAACCCGGTAAGACCTGTTAACCCGCCAATTTGTACAGGTAATTCTTCGATGCAGTTATGGTAGAGGTTAAGAATATCGAGCTTTTTAAGATTCCCAATCTCTTTCGTGAGGGTCTTTAAATTGTTCCTGGCAACTGAAAGAAAACGAAGTTCCTTACAATGACCAATTTCCGGGGGTAGTTCTGAAATATTATTGTCTGACAAATGAAGATCTTCCAGGCTGGTAAGCAATCCAATCTGGGGTGAAATATAATCTATACGGTTGCAAAAGGGGGCATGAAAAGAATCAAAAGGCTCAGCGGACAAGTCGAGATTTTTAAGATAAGTTCTCTTAAAGACCCATTCGGGGATTTCATATAAGCCCCAGTCGACCATATCCAGGGAGTACTTGTATTCTTCTTCTGCTTCTCCATAAGGAAAATGGTGTTTGCAGTTAATACATATGAATCCTTCTTCCGCCTGGCTTCTTGACACAGTAGTAGATCCGCATTCCGGACATGTGGTTTGAAACGACATTGCTGATTTATTTAATATCCTGATCTTCACCCATCTGCTTCAATTTCCTGTCAAGCTCCCTGTCAGTCAGATCAAAGCTATCTGAGGGATCAAATAATTTTTCCATTCTATAACAAAGAACGTGATGTGACAGACCCTTGAATGATCTCTCAAGATCATCTTTTTGAACATTGACATTCAGGGTAATTCCTATCTCCTCGCCCCAGGCATCAATGTTGGCACCGAGGAAAATAAATTCCCAGCGGTATTTGTCCTTCTGGAGCGAGACCATGTCAAATATTTGTTTCCTTGAGAACTCATGGGATGCATTCTCATATCCGTCGGTGATAATGGCAAAAATTACTTTTTCAGGTCTGTCAGCTTCGGGAGTATCTGCCAGTCTTTTTCCTATTGTGTTAATGGTTCTGCCTACTGCATCCAGCAGGGCTGTTGTATTGGCGGGAGTGTAGTTATTTTCATCCAGATAGACAATCTGATTAAGCGGGATGGAGTCATTAATGATTTTGTAATAATCGGAAAATTTAACAAGTGTAACATTAGCTTCTCCACTTATCCTTTTCTGGTTATTCAGGAACAGGTTAACCCCGGATATGGTATCTGCCTTGCATGACTCCATTGATCCTGATTCATCAAGGATGACTACTATTTCGCACAGGTTTTTTTTCATGTTGATAAAGAATTCGTTTATTATTGAGCAAATCGGATAAAATTATTATTTATTGATACTAAATCTGTGCCAAAAATATAATAGTAACATATTCAATAACTTATAAAAAGATCGTAAGTTGAGTTTGAGAAAGTCAATGGATAGAAGCTGGCTGGTAATATAGTGGTCCCGTAGGGATCTGATGTCCGAAGGAATGGCATTATTATCCAGCCAGTACCATTTATTCAGTAATTCTATTTTGTCATTGAGTGATCTGAAATAATCCTTTATTATTATTCCGGAACTTTGACTGATCGTTGTTTTCAGTTGAGAACAGATCTTTCAAAATCATGAAATTGCAGGCCGTATTCAACAAATATTCAGCTAACTGACCCTCGAGGAGTGTTCCATCTTCATCTCTCCTGACTTGCATGATTGACTGATTGTTGGTAAAGAATGAGTCAGAGCCGCAGGGTAAAAAAGCATATGATTCATCAGAAAATACCAGCTTACCTTTGAGTACAGGACAGGATAAATTTTTAATATCCCAGATACTGGTCTCCTCTTCGTCTCCGCCGCAGATCAGGAGATCATTCACGGTGGTCACAGTCCAAAGGCGATCGCTGCTTGCATTAACCGATGTAAGCAACTCTAATTCAGGTAGTTTCCATATTTTCATGGTTCCATCGAAGCTAATACTTATCATGATCTCAGGTTTATCAGGATGAACCAGCAATTGGGAAATGTCATGAAGGTGCACTTTCCTTTTCTGGAGAATCCTTCTTCCCGATAGATCGCATAAATAGATATTCCCCTCACTGCCCGCAATGGCAAGTAAATTGAAAGCCGGCAGCAGACACAATGATTGCAGTTGATCATTATAAAAATCCTCTGCCATTAATATTCCGGTTATACTGTTATAAATATGCAGATGGCCTGAATTGGAGACAACAAAAAGCCGGTTATCAAAAACAGCACAATATCCGCATCTTCTGCTCGATAAATGAGTTCCCGGCAATTGTAGTTTCCTTTTTAGCTTACCGTCGGAAAGATTCCACTCCCGGACAGTATTTGAGGTGAGAAGAGGATTTTTATCCGAGTCGTATGAGTAGCTGAAGACAGATTCATTATCAGGTGATATCGCAGCGTCGGGGCAGCGACCCATNTCTTTCTCAGTCANGATCAATCGCGGTTCAAGTGAATCAAAACCTGTTATATGAACTGTTCCGTCCCAGCTTGTTGTAACAATTTCNTGATTACATACGAATACGCTTCTTACCGTAGTTCCATGATGATCAAACCACCNGAGCTTTCCGGTTTCNAGATCCAGAATATGAACCCGGCTGCTATAAAAATGGGTTATAAGTANTGAATGTTCTGTTTTATAATAATATATGGATCTTGAGCCTGCTCTTTTTATATAATCTTTTATTTCAAAATGATACCCTTCGCATAAGGATTCATTAAATGTTTTTGTATAAGAAATGCCGGTCTCACGGCTGGTATTTAAAATATCAGGTAACATATGATTATTGGTTTTTACTGNTTTTTGAGATTGAGACATCTGATTTCATTTTCAATANTTCCTTGATATCTTCCTGTATCTGAATAATCTGCTGATCTATGAAATCCATCTGTTTTTGAAGAAAATGATTGTGTATATCTGTAAAATCATCATCCATAACAAATTTCATTTTGTAATCGGTTAAGCTTTTCATCCGGTATGACGCCAGGCTGGAGTCCAGGTCTCTTTTAACTGACTTCAGATCTTCTTTCGGTAATACCTCTTTCCTGTTGAACTCTGATATCAGCTGAAGATTATCAGTTATCGCATATCCTTTGTTTTTCCGAAGAACCACAACCTCAGATAATAGCAATAACATCCTCATATACTGTAACAGTGCGTCAGAATAGTTTGGAACATATTCATTATAAATAATATTTGCCTCCAGGAATACATTATTCAATTCCGGAAAATTATTTTCACCATCGGAGGCTGAATGAATCTCAGAGCAGTTTTTAGAAACCGACCTGTAGAGACCTTTTGTTTTATTTAGGAGTTTCTGAATCCTGGCCGATGTCTCAGCATTCAACCGATTAATGCTATCAGACCTTTCCATATCATAATGGTTTCTATTTACCTGCTCTTCGACCAGTTTTTTATACATCAGATCATCCAATTCCTCCTCGGTTTTTATATTCGGATAAAGTGCCAGAGCCAGTTTCCTCTGATAATGAGAAAACACTCCTTCTTTGATTCCGAGTTGATGAACCAGATCTTTATATTTTTCTTTATAGAGGAAATTGACTCTACGGATAAATTCATATTCGCCAAGAGCATTTTCTCCGTATAAAACAAGTTCGAACCGTTGGTCCATAGCTTGTTGGTTTACAGATAATGTATCGCTGAATGACCGGATATCGTAAAGTGAAAATAGTGAAACAGGCATCCTGATTAAATGATTAACAATTATCGTATGCATCAGCAGGTCAAAATTTATCCCGCCGAGGCAAGGCGATTTACCCTGCAGGAATTTCCAACTCTCAAGGATTCCCGGTTTGTACTGGTCAAGATCTTTGTAAAAGCTAAGAAGCATAAATTCCGGTTTAGTCTGAAACAGGATAGTTCCCTGGCTGAAGAGCTGATCTGGTCTGATTTGATATGTCAGAAATACGTGTCCCTCAAATGCGTTTTTGAGTAATAATATAACAGTCTGGAAAGGGGAGAAGCCATGTTTCAATGCGAGGTCGGTAATCTCTTCGGCATTTAGCATTACAGGTGAGATGGAAGGATCTGATTCAGGAGGCTGTGGTTGCGGTGAAAGATCTTTCTGTTTCTGATCAGAATGGTTAGTATTCATCCGGTCAGCGAGATCTTTGTAGACCGGGTAATAGTCGGGCAGATTTTTGGTGTTCATGGTTATTTATATTAAATTGTGTGTGGTTTTCAACCCTACGATCAACATTTATTGAAATAATAGATTTCATATATTATGCCAACAATTGTAACATTATGTAAATCAGGCATATATGTTATTAATAAGTTGAGATTGGGCCGTTGACTTAACTAAGGAATAGGATATGATTTCATTTAAGAAAAATAGACACTTATCAACTCAACTCAGCTATCTCGACTAAAAGCTGGATATTTATTTCATAATCTGCAGTATACAAATCTGGCACGGATTATGGATATCTATATATTCAACATCAAACTGGAGGATTTATGAATGATACTGAAAAACTGAAAAACCTTGTGCTGGCCCCTTACATCATTAAAGCAACTGCCTTAATTGGCAGGCATAGAAATGTAGGAGGGAACCAGTTCCGGCATGCTATGGCCACATTTGCCATCCTGCTTGATTATAAGCTATTTGACGATTATGTTTTACTGAAAGCCGCTGTAATACACGATCTNATAGAAGACGTTCCCGAAACAGATGAACAGGAATTGCGTCAGATTGATGAACAGGCGAATAAGGTTGTGGACCTGGTGCTGGAACTGAGCAAACCAATTGGTATGAACAAGGCAGTATTCCTGAAGAGGATACTTGAACAGGGATCACATAGAGCCAAGATAATAAAGGTGGCAGACCGGATAAGCAACCTCACCGATCTTCACCGCGATCATTATTCAAAAGCAAGGATGAGCAGCTATCTGGATCAGACCGAAAAATATGTCCTGCCTATGGCTATTGAGATAAATGAAAACATGGCGATCGAATTGAAAGACCTTATTGACGCCAGGAGGAAACAGATGAATTATCTGAAATACCCTGGATTTATGGGATTTTAAAATTATCGGAGATGAGAAATTTCAACAATAAAAATGGTATTAAGATCATGATCAATCCGACAATTAAAAAAATTCTTATTCTCAATTCCATTCTTTTGATCATGATACTGGCCTTGTTGATAATTCTGAACTGGGATGTCCTGATAAGTAAGTATACTCATAAACCGGCAGAGCTTTACGAAACGGATAATGCGGATAATTCTGAGGTTAAGTATTACGCTAAACAGGATTCTATAAAAGCTGATTTTGAAGAATTAAAAAATGATACAATTCCGCTACCGGATGAAATTATTAAAATCATAGAACCTGAATTAGAGGGTTTTAACTGGAATGATGAATTTCAGGAAGAGGATCTGCCTGGTACCTACCATGAGACGATTTTTGCTAAACAATTTCCTTCAAACAATGCCCCTTCCAGGAAATTGATAATCCTTACATTTTCAAATAATGTTGGTAACTTCAGTCATGCATCGGCCGGAAGAATAAGTCTGTTCGAATTTAAGAGAGATAATAAAAGCTGGCAGATGACCAGAAGTTTCTTAGCTTTCGGGAATGGTAATGAATATGGTCTTGAGCCTCTTGGATGTGAACTTGTACGAATTGGGAAGGATAATAAATATGCTGTGATCGTGCAAACAAGCTATTCAGGTAACGGGGGGCATGAGAAAAAATCTCAATTGGTTTACTCAGTGATCGGTCAGGAGTTAAAACTCGTCTTCGATTTCACATCCTACGAATACTACTTTGATTATCCGAAAGATATTGATTATACCGACGGATATTCAAACATGCGCATTCTAAGAAGCAACAAAACCTGGTTCGATATTGAGACAAAAAGTGATTTGAACGAATGGAACGATAAAACACCTGGTGCAGTTAAGCATTTTGTTTTTAACGGGGAGGAATATATTGAAACTAACAAGAATATATCCTTTGGTACTAACTGATCGGCACGCGCATTTAAATTATTTTTCCGGCCATGGACGATCAATCGGCATTGGTCTTAAATTTTCCCAATCATCAAATAGTTTCAAGTCATTTTCTTTGTTGCAGATTGCCAGCCATAAAGCTTCGAGAAGAAGATATTCTTTGGCCCGGATGGTTTTTTTCAGGTGCTCGATCAATGCATTTGCCTGCCAGGGAACGCGTTGAATTCCCATCAGAAAAAGTGTTTTAATCTGTGCTAAATACTGGCTGATATCTTTCTGTTCGGTTGCAGCAATTGAAGCGGCACAAAATAATGATCTGACCATCATCCTGTCAGGATTTTTCATACATTCATTGTACGATTCCTTAGCCAGGTCATAGGCAATTTCCAGCTCACCCTTAATTATTTTTAAGGCTGCATAGTTGCCTTGTATACTACCATCGTGTTCCGAATTCAGATCAGAGGCCTTTGAAAACAGTTGTTCTGCTCTTTCATAGTCCTTTTTCGTATTTGTATAGTATACAGCATAATTACTTAAACAATTTGCATCGTCAGGATTGATCTCCAGGGCTTTCCCATAATAAATTTCAGCTTCTGTGTTTTTTCCAAAAACACTGGTAAGCAAAAAAGCATAGTTGCCAATTAGCAAGCCATTTTTGGGATTAAGTAAAAAACCCTGCTGATAAAACCACTCTGCCAATTCATATTCATTATGATTGTTTTTAAGTTTAATTGCCAGTTCATTTGCAATTCTGCTCAGATATGGTTTCCAGTCCTTGTTTTCGACTTCATTAATTAAGGCATCTGTAAATACATCGGTCATGAGATCTTTTGATTTTCTAAACTCACCATTATTCAGGTGCTCTTCAGCCTCTTTAATCTTAAAAAGATACGGTAATCTTTTGTCTCCCGACATTTCCCACTGTTTTGCAGTGTCACGCATCTGTTTTTCAATGTCTTTGGCATCCATATCATGAAATATATCAGCAAGCAAGTTGAAATAATTCGCCAGAGATTTATATGGTTGAGGTTGAATATTAGTTAAAAAATTTACAAATATTTTACTAAACGAAAATGCAGACTCATGACGTCCGTGTTTAAACTCATTCAGTAATGTGAAACTAAATAATTGTATTATTTCTTCCCCTTCTGTCCGATTGAAAATAGAGGGATCTTTGTGTATTTCATTAAACAGGAATTTAAAATTCTTGTCACGGGCTACTGTATCATGGGTTAATAAAGTTAATATCAGAAGCATTGTGATATCGCTTATTTTAACATCAAGGGGATATCTGCTTCCGCTTTCTCCGGTTTTGATGACTTCAGCGGCCATTTTTTGTGCTTCATTATATCGCTTCAGAGACATATAATATTTAATGATATCGCGTCTGAAACGCTGACATTTACTATCATATGGAACAACAAACATTGACCTCATTGACAAGGCAAGTAAATTAAGATCCAACGCTTTCTGGAACTCATTTTTCCCAAAATAAAACTCTGCAATATTTGTCATAACGACAGCTAATTCCGGATGTCCTTCGGGGAAACCCTCCTCAAACAATTTTTTAGCTTTCTCATAGTAAGGCAATGCTTCTTCCACATTTCCTTTTGCAAACAGTAAAATGCCCTTATCATTTATTGCGTCTGCCAATGATGAATAACGTGGAGGGGTCTGATTTTCCTGAATTCTTATGGCCCATTCGTTGTAAAAGATCGATTTATCAATATCCCGTTTTGTACATGTATTGTAAAATACACACAACGCATAAACTACTTTGCCAACCTCAATACTGACAGGCCAGATTTGTTCATACAGATGTAGCGATTCATGATACAAGGACTCTGCTGCTTCAAATTCACAGAGGTGACGATAGAGTTCTGCAAGGATTAATAATGAAGCTGCTAATTCTTCTTTATTGAGATTCTCACTTTCTTTTAATAATTCAACTGCTTTTACTGCAAATGGCAGCGCTTTTTCATGCAATCCGAGATCGCACAAAAGTGCTCCAACCCTGCCGGATATTTTGGCAATATGACTTGTGTCAGATTCCTTCTCATTCAGCTTTTCCAAAGATTTTTTATAAGCGTCAATTACATCGACCTTGTCCATTATGAGTCTCCAGTGTTGCATCCATTCATGTTCCCGGCCATTCTCCCAGATTATTTCCAAAATGTTAAAATCTGTCAGAAGTTCAGTCAGCTCTTCATATCGATTTGTCGCGGCCAAATGGTCGGGCAAATATTTTTGCATATAGTCACTCAGATCTTTGCCATTGCATTTATATTCATTCCAACCGACATCAGCCAGTCTTGCTTCACCTTGGATAGGTTCGATATGGAAGTCGAGGTTATTTTTGTCGCGAAGCCACTCGGCAAATGAGCGATGGTAAAAAGTGAAGGATTTATCCTTTTCCTTTAAGTAACAGGCTAATGTTTTAAGGTATTTCTTTAATTGTACTTCTGAAGATAGTCCACTTGCTTTAAAAAGTGTTGTTTCATCGAGGGGTTGGCGTGCTGCTAATAAAACAGACAGTATCCCTGCAACGGGCTGATACTCCTGTTCTGACACAAACCTGTGTTTAAAAGCTTTTTCATAGAAACCGGTCAATCCCGGAGGGAATTCATCTGGTCTGTCAACATGAAAACTTCCTATTAATAATCCTTCAATGGCATAACGTAAATAGAGAAAATTGCCCTTGCTTCGCTGTAAAAGCAGGTCAACTGCTTCCTGAAGCGAAATTTTCGAATTTTGTAAAAGAGTTTGAAGTGATGCTTCGGAGAATTTTTGGGATAAATATTCTCTGGCATCTTCAATATTCCTGATATCCTGAGCGTTTATTTTTTCAGCTCTCAGACCTGCCAGCTTGTCTAATACAGATGGATCATTTCTTGTTGTAGCTAATAATTTTAGCCAATTTGGAAATTTATTAATATGATTCTGAAGAATATCTACAATTGTTTTTCCTTCTTTGAGAAGTACAGCTTCATCCAGCGCATCAACAATTATACAGAATACACCCTCCTCGGGAGGTTTTATCCGAAGTAAAGGAGCAATAATTCCCTGTTCAAATCCACGATCAGGATCCTGCCGGCAAAGTTCTTCATTAAGTGCAGTTACAACATTTTCTTCCTGAAGCATCTCCTCATATTCGGGAATCTGGCTGGAGATCATAGCAGCAAGACTCCGTATGAAACAGCTGGGCTCTAAAGTTGTCGGACTATCAATCTGGCAACAATGATAAGCCAATAAATGTCCGCCAGGATTTGTATATACCCATTTTCCTACAAAAGCACTTTTCCCGACACCCGGATCAGCTGCTATCAATAAAGCCTTTTCTGAATGACTACCTTCAAGCCATTTGATAACCTCTTTAAATAACCAGTCGCGGCCGATGAAACCTTTGCTCCGTTCGCGGAGAAACGGGTCGAAGTCCCATGGTTTCAGTGTCTCTTGGGCCGTCCTGTAATGAATCTCATTTCGTAATGTGGCCTGTATTCCTTCAATAATTCGCTGGAGTCCCTTATTATATTCTTCTTTGTTTTGTTTCCACGAACACAGATCAACATAGTCAAGTCTGTATAGTGCCAGAGGGACCTTGCATTTAGAAACCATAACAGGTAAGATTTTGCCGGGACAGTCTCTCGCATTTGCAATCTCATCAAGGCATACGCTATCATTCAATGCCCCATCAATTACCGATCGGACTGAGTGAGGACTCATAAGGGCAATTACTGCATTTGATCCTTCAAGGTTCATTTGAATTTCAGTCATATATGCTGTTCCGGCTTTAATTTCACTCTGATCCATCCAAACATCAAAGTCTTGTTTTTCAAGGTCATCCTTGATCCGTAGCGCAACCTCTTTAGCGTCTGCTCTGCCGTAGCTTAAAAACAATTTTGTTTTACCCATAAAAGATTTAATATCAAATTAATATAGCCATACCGTTCATCAGATGTAATAGAACCAAATTCATGCCAAAGTCTGTATTGTGAAGATATTCAGGTGTTTAGTTCAAAAGCCGGTGTTGAGTTTAAGCAAGTCAACCCAAAAATCTTTGATCTATCCTGTCATTTATTTAATCCAGTTAATCTGATAGCCTACTTTCTCAAGTATATGCTGATAGTTTTTAATTGAGTTCCGGTCTTTCTCTTTTTCAAAGTTAGGTAGTTCAGAATATGGTTTTAGTAAATGGTGTATTTTTCTCTTATTATCTCTTATTTCACCAAACTTCCATCCGGCCTTTAATCGCTGCATCCACCAACCGTTATGCTCTAAAGCTGAAAGTAATTCGAGGTGCTGTAAAATATGACTTATAATTGTTTGTTGTTGGACTTTATCCAGTTTATTGGATTTCTTTATTTTTTCAATTTTTAGGTTTACAGAAGTAAGAATATCCTGAATCCTTCTGGCAGCGGCTCGATTATCTTCTCTTCCTTCCCCATCAAGTTTGTTAAATAACTTATCAAATTCTTTGGTTATTGGTACTGCATTCACTTTCGATAACATTTGCCATGAATAATGAATAGCCTTTGCAAGTTCTTCAATAGGAATTTCGTGTAAACTTGTCTGAGGTTCAATTAGCAATTTTTTAAACTCTGCAGGATCAACATACATCGCCAGTTGAGTATCTGATGGTATGTTAGCACGACAAAGCTTATTCCCGTCGGCAGATCTGAGTATTGAGACAAGTTTATCTAATGATCGGGCGCCATGGATATATTTTGAAATACCCAATAAAGCATAGATTAGTCCAAGATCAATTGGTGCCGGTAAATATGACTGATATTTTATTTTTGAAGCAATAAAAATAGCCCGTCTCAGAGGGTAGGAAATATCAGTGGGATCTGGTTCATTTGATTTCTGGACCAGGGTTCTTTGATTAGGACCGAGTACGTTTATATATGCATCAAGCCTGCTTTTAAAATCCGGACCTTTTTTCAATATAAAATCCTTTAGGGCAACTTTGCCATCAGCATCTTTATTAAACATACCAAATGAATCAAAAGTATGACTTGTTGCACCTGCGAAAATAAAAATGCATTTCCCAATTGTATGTTTCAATTGTCCCTCCTGAAATTCTCCATCCTGCATTGGGGATAAAAGATATTGCAGCCATTCATATTTTTTTGAGTCAAATTCATCCATAAATACTACAGGCACAATTCCAGCAAGAACCTTATCGCGTATCAGATGAAAAGCCCCATATAATTCAGATAAACTTCCTGTTGAAAATTGAGACAGGTTAAATTCAAGCCAGCTTTTTTCATCAAACACTTCATTTGCAATTTGTCTGACTCCAAAAGATTTACCGGCTCCCGGAGGTCCAAAAATCCCAAATGAAATTGGTTTATTGGCTTTAGGATTATCGCGATATTCAATCATTAAGTGCCTGATATTTCGTAATGTTTCTATTTCTGACCGATCTATGGTTGTCAAAGCTTTAAATTTCGCGTATGGGATGCTATCCAGGATTTTGACGCCATATAGTACTACAAGATTGGCTAAACCTTTTAGAGATACTTCCTCCTTCAAGGCAGGCGACCGCTGAAGCATCTCTGCAATCATCCATTTGCTGGTTTCTTTAATTTTGTCCGGGTGAATCCAGGGAATAGCTATGGTAGCTAAGGCATGTGTAGGTTTTCTTATCTCTTCTGCTATCCGATCCGCAGGAAACCCTAACGGTGAGTCAATTGTTTCAATATCGCCATGTCCTTTCTCTAAAAGATTTCGCATAGCAGACAGACCACTTTCAATTCCTGTTGCTAAATCCAAAGTTTCATTGTCTGCTGGCCTGTAAATCATGCTGTAGGCTAAGGCTGCAGTCAGGCAGGACATATAACCAAACGCATTCCCCGGAATTTTTTCTGACCATTCATTTTCTGCCCGGCCAGTATCGCATAAAAGCTTGGCTGATGGTACTTTTCGGTTGGTGTTATCTAACCATAAAGCACCATCATTTGTAAAACTTAATATCAGATGTCTGCATTTTGTCAGATCAGAAAATTTGTGAGATGTAAATAAAACATTCCTCGTATCCTCAATTGTTTGTTCCCAGGAGGATCCCTTTGTGATTTTAATATCTTCAGCTCTCAATTCATCTGCAGAAACAACTACAATAAGTTTTTCTGAATATCTATCTAGTAATTCTTCCCATAAATCACCGCATGCAAGAGGTCTTGACATTTTAAGAATTATCCATTCTATCTTGTTATTCAGAAGCCAATTATTTTCATTAGATTTCAGTCTAAATTGAAATCCAGCATCATCTATTATTAATATTTTCGGATCGGATAAATCATTTCCGGCGACCACCGGATTTGGAATTATCTTTTTTACATCAAATAATGGTTGTTGATCACCATAACCCAATTCTTTAAACNCCCGGAAAACATATTTATCTTTTGTCAGAAAATAAGGTTTCCATAGTGAATAAGATGTTTGCCAGATAACTTTTCTTTTCACTGCTGNATAACTGGCATTAATTTCCCAGTTTTCAGTTATGTTGAATCTTNCATCGGGGGTCTCTTTTTTCCTATTTATATCTTCATCTTTGGTCGCTTTTTCTATAAGCTTATTTAGAATTTTATGGGTATAACATGCACCTCCCAATTCAATGATTTCACTTACACCTCGTTCATTCTCTTTGTAAGAAGAATCCCTTCTACCTTCATATATGTAATTATCAATGGTTACATCTCCCGTTATCAAAACGGAATGCTTCTGGTTAGTTATTTGCTTTGCATTCATAAAACTTTTCTTTAAATGATTTAGGAATCAAGTCAATGCTATTTTTTGATTCAGATATTCAAATACACTTCATACCCGATCTTTGCTAATAGGAAAGGGATATTTCTTACGGGTTTATAATCGTATTCTTTTGTTTCATCACTTAATTCATCCCATTTGACAATACAAGGATTCAGTTTTTTCTTAATATCCTTGATCGCTCCATATCTCCACCCTGACAGCAACCGTTCGGCATTCCAGCGTGCATGTTCCAGCTGAGCCAGCCGGTCAATATCTTTAAAAGTTTCATCCAGTTGGAAGATTTTAGGAGTATCAGATTTCCTGATACAAAGCCCGACCTGGTTCAAAAGATGCTCATAGAATTCCACCTGTTTCAGATTCGACGTTTTAAGTTTAGGATCGAGTTTATCCCAGGTCATTACCACTTTCAGATCGTCTATGTTCTGAGTGTCGGGTTTGAGAGAACTTAAACGTTCCTTGCGATAAAAATTATGCACCTCCTCGGCAAGCAAAAGTGTTTCCTGCGGAGTAAAGCTTATTTTCCGGTTCTGGTTTACCAGGGCCCAGATTGTATCAGAATCAGGCGGAAGAAGGAGTAAGTTAGGTTCTTCTTTCCAAAGTGGATTTTGAATTAAGTTATCAGCTGCACCTCCGGATTTATCTATCAGAGCTAAATTTATTCCCAGGCTCAGAGCAAATGAATATTCCAGTTCCGAAATCGTTTTCCCGTTTATACCCAGAACCAGAATTTTTTCGAAAGTGATACCGCTGAGTAGAATGTCGATCCAATATTTAAAAGCATCGAGAAAAGAGAAGTCATCCGTTGCGGAGGTTATATACCGGTCGTAACCGGATCCTTTGGTTACATTATGAGGTAGCTTTCCCGGCATATATCCAAGCAGGGTATAATTTGCCGAATCAGTTTTCCTGAGTTTTGCAGTAAGTGTACCAACAATCCCCGGCAGACCGGTGTTGGTGCCTCCGCATGTTACTGTACCTTCGAAATCGCGCAATGCCTCCTTTATATAATTTTCGTATTTCTCGTGCTGTTTTTGTTCCATGGATCCCGACTTTCCGGCTATAACCAACACATTGGTAAAGGAGAGCCCGGGATGGCGGTACCTTTCAAGAGAGGCTTTTGCTTCCTGGTTACCAAAAATTTTCCAGCAGATCAGATGAAGTATACCTGAAAGAACAGAAGATTTTTGTGGTTCGTTGATTTTCTTCAACATCTCTATTCCATCGGTAAAAGAATTTTCGGAGCAGGGCACTTTTTGCAATCGTACCAATTGCATAAGTGAAATCAGATTCCGGATACCTTCATTTTCATCACCCAACAGCCAGTTACTGACAGCAATCGCAATAAAGGCATCCACCGTCTCGATACCTATCTCGATATGTTCCTGACATGTAGTGATAATTTCGCGAAGGGAAGACGCATATTCGTCGATTTCAGCCAGACAATCTCTTTGCATTCCCAGTTTTTCGATGATGGAATGCAGCATGTAATAAGGATTTTCGGGAGAAAACTTTCTTGCCCTGGTAAGGAGTCTGCTTATTTCAGCTATAGGTGATCCTTTAATTGCATAAACTCTGGCCAGTAAAAAGCTTGCTTTCGAAATATCCAGGTAATACAAAAATTCATCTCCAAAGAGCTGCAATGACTCTTCTATCAATAGCATGCCATTTAGAAAACCGGTGCCGGCAGATTGTTTTTTATTTTTAATACAAAGCGCATAACCCAACTCGTATTTTAGCCTGCCAATAAGATCTGTTTTCTTTAACTTGTCAATTTGAGAAAGAGGATGAGTCAGCAGGCCAATAATTTCGTCCCACTTACCCTGCAAATTATAAATAACAGCCAGTTTAAGATAATTCTCGATAGTTTTGTCGTTGATTTCAGGATTGATTTCTATAAGAGTTTTAAGCACAAAAATTTCGTTCTCAAGTTTGGATACATCAGGGGTCGGACGGTAGTTTATCGAAAACTGGTCAAGTGTTTCAGAAATTTTAACAAAGGAATTATCAACTTCTTCCAGAAGTGCTGCTAAGCGTGCTGATTCGCGCTGCCATTGTTTCGGCACATTTATCCGCGTTTTGTAAATACGGTCGTGCAGAATATCGGCCCATACATGTTCATTAAAGGTGCGTACCTGTATCTCGGCTTTAAGATCCTGAATAGCTTTAGGGATGGGGACCCCTAAAATTTCATCCCTGGTGGGAGTTACAATATAGTGAACTGATCGGTAGCCAAATTCCCCAACGTTTAATCGGGTTTTCACATCTATGCTGTTGGCTTCATCTATTTCGAAATTTTCGCGGATAAAATTGCATATTTCCACCACCTGGCTTTCAAAATGAACAATGGTACGCGCTCCGCAAAGATCTGTCATATCAAGCAAAGGATTTTTGTATTTATCTTTACGGATAATTTTTTCCGAGAAACTTTCTATTTTTTTTGCCCTTGCCTGTACCACTCCGAGAGGNGCAAATATATCCACTGCCTTCTTAANCACCTCTTCCAATACTTTGGCATATAGTTTATAATCGTTCTGACGGATTTTAAACTTTTCAATATCTTCTCTGTGCTTCGATATAGGTATTTTAGCCATAGCAATGTAATTTTAATTGGTGAAAACAGAACAGACTTTATGATAGTGATATGTCAAACTTCTTCAAACTTTTTTTAAGCTCTGAGGCTATATTTTTATTAATTTCTTCAGCATAAGGCAGGATATGTAAATTGGTTTCTTCAAGATATCTTTTAATAAATGGTATGTCGTGAGTTGCAAGTAGTGAGTTTATATTTGATAGTCTGTCAGCCAGTTTCAATATTTTAGCTCTTTTAGAACCTTCATGCATAATTCTTTCAAGAAACTGATCTTTTGGTTCTTCAATATCATTTTCAACACGGATAGAGAGTTCCATAACCAGGTTATAAACTTCCTTTCCATCCGTATCGATGGATATGACAGTATCAAATCCGGAAAATCCAACTTTATGGCCATCCTCAAACAGGTCGTGTATGAGTGCAGCTTTTAGCAGAACAGGATCTTCGTAACCATATTCCAATAAGATAACAAAAGTTTCGAACTGATGCCTGAACATATTTCCGAAACCTTTTCTTTCTTTTTTTATGAGTGNGCGGGATAGTTCAANGTAAGGCCAGATGTTAACATCCATAATACTAAATAATTTCTGAAAGAGATTATATAAAGATAAACAGTTAAGCTTTATATTGGATTTGTTCTAGAACAAATATACAAAATCCCGGGTCCTTTGTATAAGCTACCCGGGATTTTTTCGGGTGGAAGATGGGGCTCGAACCCACGACCTTCGGAACCACAATCCGACGTTCTAACCGACTGAACTACATCCACCGTTTCAGGAGTGCAAAATAAGGTCAAAATTTCTATTTCGCAAAATAATAAATTTATTTTCTCATACTGAAGTCAATTGCTATCTTTGGATGGTTCAAAAAAAATGAACTTCCCGTACAATTTTTAATCCTTAAAATTGTTTTCAGGAAGTATTTGTAAAAGATCATTTGGTTTGAAAAAAATAAAATTTATAGATAACATTTCAGGGCTACAACTTTTCCAGGTGATGAAGCCTGTTATCTTTCTCATTATAAGCATAGTTTTTACGAAAAGCAATCTCACACATCTGACACGTGCAGGGATTGGTCAGTGGGAAATGTTCATGTTCATTGCCGGATTATTAACCTTTTGGTGGGTAACGGGTACCATCCAGTCATTGTTGCCTCTCTATAACAGGAATAAAACCTACCATAAGATAGGGGATAACGGCACTACAAAATCACCTGAAATATTTAATGCTTTCCTCTTATTATGCTTTTTCAGCTTATTGATTTTTTCTTTGGGTCATTCCTTAAAAAATAGTTTTTCGGTTTTCCATTTTTCAGGCAATGTTCCTTTTATTAATCTCTTGTTACTATACATTCTCTTAAGCAGCCCGGTTTGCCTGATCGAATATATTTATCTTCTGAACAACAGGTCATATCGGATTTTTCAATATGGGCTTTATACATTTACAGCCCAACTGATATTTATTGTTACTCCACTATTATTTGGCAAAGACATTATCTGGTCAATTTACGGATTGCTTTTGATAACCGGTTTCAGATGGATCTGGCTGATTATATTGCTTAAACGTTACACCGAAATGAAGATATCGGTGCAGTTCATGAAGGAACATCTTTACCTGGGAATTCCTTTAATATTAACATCACTTATCAGTGGTTCACCACAATATATTGATGGCGTAATAATATCGGCATATTATAAGGACCCTGCAGTATTTGCGTGGTTCCGCTATGGTGCCAAAGAGTTCCCGCTTGTACTTATGATGGCAACAGGGCTCAGTAACGCTATGCTTCCGGAATTTTCGACACGTGAGCGGATGAGAGAATCTCTGGCAAAAATTAGAATTAAGTCAAAACAGATCATGCACATTCTGTTTCCGGTTACGATGATTATGATGCTTTTTTCAAAATGGATATACCCAAGGTTATTCAACTCTGATTTTCAAAGAAGTGCCGACATATTTCTTATTTATTCCCTGTTGATTATACCTCGACTTGTCTTTCCTCAGACAGTAATTGTCGGCAGGAAAAAAACTCATATCACTCTGATTATTGCTGTCGTGGAACTGGCATTGAATATCACTTTGAGTCTTTTGATGCTAAAATGGGGGAGAGGACTGGTTGGCGTTGCCCTGTCAACAGTAATTGTTTACACATTAGAAAAAATATTCCTGGCCGGATATCTCTGGATCAAAATGGATATCAAACCCGTTGAATATATTCCAGTCAGGATTTATGCATTTTACACTTTTATAATGATACTCCTTTTCGTTCTGATCGACCATGGGATAATTTATATACATTAAACAGGTATCAGGCGTCAGGGAACGGGTATCAGGCAGGCGGTTAATAAAATCTGTTTATATTTGCATCCTTTAACGATAACGTGTTTGAACAGGTCAACAGAAGGCTGATTTCCGTACAAATATTATCATGCAGGTAACTGAGGTCATAACGAAACAAGAAAAAGAGGAATTCATAAATTTTCCAAAAGAATTATATAGTGCTGATCCCTATTGGGTATGTCCACTTGATTCAGGCGTCGAATCTGTTTTTGATCCCACCAAAAACCATACTTTTAAACATGGTGAGGCAATCCGGTGGATACTGAAAGATAAAAGCAATAAAACAATTGGAAGAATTGCAGCTTTTATTGATCAGGTACGGTCAGCTGCCAACAGACAACGCACAGGAGGAATTGGCTTCTTTGAGGTCGTTGAAAACAGAGAAGCAGCATTTATATTATTCGATACTGCACTGAAATGGCACTCTTCGCATGGTATGGAAGCAATCGATGGCCCGATTAACTTTGGTGAAAACGACAATAACTGGGGATTGCTTGTTGACGGATTTATGCAACAGGGCTTCGGAATGCCTTACCATAAAAAGTATTACAGGGCTTTTTTTGAGGAGTACGGTTTTAAAAATTATTTTGAACAATTTTCGTATCACCGTGAGATAAGAGGAAGAGATAAAAAGATAATCAACTTTCCTGAAAGGATAATGAAAATTGCTGAGTGGCTCTCAAGAAGACCCGGATATACATTTCAACATTTTGAATTCAGGAACAAAGAAAAATATGTGAATAATATTGTTGAAATCTACAATTCCACATGGTCGGTATTTAAAGAAGATTTTACCCCTCTTGATCCCGGGTTTCTGATGGAGTCGCTAGAAAAAGCAAAATTAATTATCGATGAAAAACTTATCTGGTTTGCATATTTTAATGACAGACCTATTGCTTTCTTTGTCCTGCTTCCCGATCTGAACCAGATACTTAAGCATTTTAACGGGAAAATGTCATTTTGGAATCTGATTCGTTTTGCATATTTTAAAACTACTCATAAAATAAACAGGATGAGAGCTGTCGTTGGAGGTGTTCATCCGACCTATCAGAACAGTGGTGTGGAATCTGCTATGTTTTTGCAGCTTTATAAAGTCTTCATGAAGAAACCATGGTTTAAAGAATTGGAACTCTCCTGGGTGGGTGATTTTAATCCCAGAATGATTGCAATTTATGAAGCCCTCGGTGCATTTAAGGCAAAAACGCACATTACTTACCGTTACCTCATAAATCCTGAGCTAACTTTCATCAGATATAAAGACGAAATGTCTGATAAACAATAATTTAAACAGGAACCTATATTACATGATCAATAATTTCACAATTACTTTTGTATTTTAAAGAATGTTAACTAATTTTGCAAGCCCTAAACAGGGAGAATTTTTTTGGATTAATCAGGTTAAAAAAATTGAACAATGAAAAATGGTATTCATCCAAGTAACTATAGATTTGTAGTTTTTCAGGATATGTCAAACGGGACTTCTTTTCTGAGTAAGTCGACTGCTCCCTCTAAAGAGAACACTAAATGGGAAGATGGGAATGAATATCCTCTTATTAAACTTGAGATTTCGAATACATCTCATCCTTTTTATACCGGCAAAATGAAACTGGTAGATACTGCAGGCCGGGTTGATAAGTTTATGAACCGTTACAAGGATCATATCGGGAAAAAGAAATAGAATCGGGTTAAACTGTAATAATGTAGGGACATGCTATGGCGTGTCCCTGTTTTTTTTATTTTTGTTAAGACTGTGGCACAATCATTGCAATACCCAATTTCACTTAAAATGTAAAAATTATATGTAATTTTGGCACTTTATTGAAAGACAAAAGACAAAAGGACAAAGATAAAAGTGGTAATACTGCGTACCGTAAACCGTATAATAGTTAGGAGTAAAATACCAGATGGAAAGGAAATTCAGGAAAAGTGCAAACGAGATATTACTTCCGGATATTCTTGATGGAGAAGGAGATATAATACCTATTATTGCTGACGGTGACGATGGTGAACTTGAAGATGTGGATGTTCCTGATGCTATTCCGATACTCTCACTTAGGAATACAGTACTTTTTCCGGGAGTGGTTCTTCCGATTTCAATTGGTCGTCCAAAATCGATACAATTAATTAAAGATGCATATCGCAATAACAAAATAGTCGGAACAGTTGCCCAGAAAGATCCTGATACAGAAAACCCTGAATTTCAAGATCTTCACACTGTCGGCACTATTGGTCAGATTGTTAAACTTCTTGAGATGCCCGACGGATCGACAACTGCTATCATCCAGGGTCGAAAAAGAATGGTATTGCAGGAGCTCGTCTCAGATGATCCCTATTTTGTTGCGAAAGTAAAGACAATACCAGAAGTAAAACCGGAAATCCTGAATAAGGATTTTGACGCTATTGTAGGATCCCTGAAAGATTTGTCGCTTAAAATCATCAAAATCAATCCAAATATAAGCCCTGAAGCCTCGTTTGCTATCAAAAACATTGAGAATAATACATATCTGATTAATTTCATCTGTTCGAATACCGATATTAAGGTTCAGGATAAACAGAAACTCCTTGAGATGAACAGCTTGCGAGACAGGGGTTTTATGTTGCTCGAGTTTCTAGTTCAGGAGATCCAGGTTTTGGAACTAAAGAATGAATTGCAGTCGAAAGTTAAAAGTGATCTCGATCAGCAGCAAAGAGAGTTTTTACTTCATCAGCAAATGAAGACCATCCAGAACGAACTGGGAGGAAATCCTGTTGAAAAAGAGATTGAAGAGTACAGTAAAAAAGCAGAAACCAAAAAGTGGAACAGCGAAGTAAAAAAGGTATTCGATAAAGAACTCGATAAACTGCATCGGCTGAACCCTGCTGCAGCTGAGTATTCTGTTCAGGTTAACTATATTCAGACCCTTCTTGACCTGCCCTGGGAATTTTACACTCCGGATAACCTCGATCTTAATAATGCCCGGCGTGTACTTGATTCGGATCATTTTGGGCTCGATGAGGTAAAAGAAAGAATCCTGGAACACCTTGCAGTACTAAAACTTAAAGGTGATCTGAAATCCCCTATTCTCTGCCTTTATGGCCCTCCGGGTGTCGGAAAGACTTCTCTTGGAAGATCTGTAGCTAAAGCGCTTGACAGAAAGTATGTCAGAATGTCACTTGGCGGATTGCATGATGAAGCCGAGATAAGAGGTCATCGAAAAACCTATATTGGCGCTATGCCCGGAAGGATAATCCAGAATATTAAAAGAGCAGGGTCTTCAAATCCTGTTTTTATTCTTGACGAAATTGACAAAGTCGGACAGGATTTCAGAGGCGATCCCTCTTCAGCCCTTCTGGAGGTACTTGATCCCGAACAGAATAGTACTTTTTTCGATAACTTCCTTGAAATGGAATATGATCTGTCGAAAGTGTTATTTATTGCAACTGCCAATAATCTTGCAACTATAAGCCCGGCTCTGAGAGACAGGATGGAACTGATAGAAATTACAGGTTACCTGGTTGAAGAAAAACTTGAGATTGCAAAACGGCATCTGTTCCCGAAACAGCTTGAGAATCATGGTGTAAAACAAGATCAGATTTCCATCGACAATAAGGTTATGGAGATACTTATCGAAAAATACACCAGAGAATCAGGTGTACGTGAACTTGATAAACGTCTGGCAAAAATAATCAGGGTTACTGCAAAAAATATTGCATCAGATACCAAGTATGACACCGCTCTTTCACAATCAGTACTTGTTGAAATGCTGGGTCCTCCAAAATATACGCGTGATCTCTATTCAGGAAATGATCAGGCTGGTGTTGTTACAGGACTTGCATGGACAGTAGCTGGAGGAGAGATCCTGTTTGTTGAAACCAGTCTGAGTAAAGGTACCGGGAAACTTACCCTGACCGGTAATCTTGGGGAGGTTATGAAAGAATCGGCCATCATCGCACTGGAGTATCTCAAATCAAACGCAGAAATGCTTGACATGCCCGACAATTTTTCAGAAAACTGGAACATTCATATACACGTCCCGGAGGGTGCAATTCCCAAAGACGGGCCATCTGCGGGAGTTACTATGGCTACTTCAATAGCATCGGCATTTACCCAGCGGAAGGTAAAGAAATATCTGGCAATGACAGGTGAAATAACATTGCGAGGGAAAGTTCTTCCTGTTGGCGGGATCAAAGAGAAAATCCTGGCAGCAAAACGTGCCAGCATAAAGGAGATAATCATTTCGGAAGATAACAGGAAAGACGTCGAAAACATTAAGGAAATATATATCATGGGATTAAAATTCCATTATGTAGAGACAATCATGGGAGTGCTTGAGCTTGCATTACTTAAACAAAAAGTTAAGAATCCCAAAAAAATATCATTCGAATGAAGAAGATAGCTGTTTTTCCGGGTTCTTTTGATCCTTTCACAATCGGTCATGAAGCAATAATCAGGCGGGCGATGAGCCTTTTTGACGAGATTATTATTGCTGTTGGTGCGAATGCCTTAAAAAAGAACTTTTATTCTCTTGAAACCAGAAAAGAGATGATTAATACTGTCTTTAAGAATGAACAAAAGGTAAGAGTAGATCATTATGAGGGACTTACAGTTGATTATTGTAAGAAAAGAGGAGCCCATTATCTCCTTCGCGGGCTTAGAACATCATCTGATTTTGAGTTCGAGAGAGCAATCGGACAGGTAAATAAATCAATGGAGCCAGGCATCGAATCGGTATTTCTTCTTACAGCTCCCGAACATTCCTTTATTAATTCCGGAATAGTAAGGGATATTATACAAAACGGAGGTGACGCTTCCAAATTCGTTCCTGCAGCAATTAATCTTAAAGATTATAAAGGGATTGAGGATCAGGATATGCTTACCTGAGAATTGAAAAATTAATTAGATCCATCAGTGACAGCCAGGCACTGCTTTTAATAGAATTCAATTCGTCAGGGAAAAGCCACTCAACTTTTGTAATGCCTTCAGATAACTGAGGTTCAGTTATCATATCCCCGTCATATTTCATTAGGAACCAGCTTGTTTTCTTGAGATATGAAATACCTTCCCAGCTATATGTATGGTAACTGGGGTATATTGGCTTCACAATTGAATGACCTGTTATCCCGCATTCTTCACTTACTTCCCTTAAAGCACATTTCTCTGTTTCTTCTCCTTTTTCGATATGTCCTTTGGGAAGATCGAGTTTTCCTTTCTTTTCAATAAACAGATATCTGCCGCTGGTGTGTTTTACCAATCCGCCTGCAGCACCAACTTCGGTAAAATAAATTCTGAAGATCTTCCAGATATGTTTAATATCAGGCCCATAAATATTAATGGCGGAGTTGCTCTTGTCTGATTGAAATTCGGCTATAATTTTATAAAGTTCATCCGTGTCATGGAATTTATGGAATAAGCCGTATTTTTGTAACCGGTCAGGTTCAGGGCTTATCATTATGAATCTGTTTTCGAAATGAACTTTATACGTATTCATATGGAGAATAGTGCAAAAAAAACAGCTGAATATCTATTACAAATTAAAGCAATTAAATTGCAACCGTCAAATCCTTTTACATGGACTTCAGGTTGGAAATCTCCTATATACTGTGATAACCGTAAAACACTCTCTTTTCCTGAGGTAAGATCGTATATACGCGATTCTTTTGCTTCACTGGTAAAGGAGTTATACCCCGGGGCAGAAATGATCGCCGGAGTTGCAACCGGGGCCATAGCACATGGAGCCCTTGCAGC
>JGI24136J36422_10000074_pt1 | contig 37934 bp, 37 predicted proteins | sample BarGraNGADG00212_2_FD_36422 | JGI IMG/M metagenome (IMG submission 36422)
CGGAACCACTGCCGGTGGCCGTCGAAAAGATCAGCCCCCCCGCGCCGCTGCCCAGGCTCCCGGACTACACGCTGCCGCAGAAGCTGCAGATGGAGCTCGAGTTCCTCGAGGCGAGCGTCTCATGCCACCCTCTCGAGATACTCGTCCCAGGCGAGCTGGCCCGCGCCAGCGTGCGCAGCACCGAGCTCGAGGGGCACCTCGGCGAGACCGTCAGCCTGGTCGGCTGGCTCATCGCCCAGCGCCGCGCCGTCACCAAGAAGCGCGACTACATGCAGTTCCTGACCTTCGAGGACCTCTCGGGGACTTTCGAGGTGACGATATTCCCGCGCGACTACCAGAGGCTGGGCGCGATGGTCGGGCGCTCGCGTGTGCACCGCGTGACCGGGAAGGTGAGCGACCGCACCGGGAGCGTCTCGCTGATAGCGAGCGACCTCGAACCGCTCGCCCCGTTCTCCTCGGGCAGGGATGCCGTCATCTCGGAGGACGGGGTCGCCACATGGGCCGAGGCCTGACGGCGGCAATGGAGTCCATGCCGGTGGGAAACGAGGCGGAACGCCGGCGATCAGCCGGTGACCCGCTTTCGCGCCAGCGGTGACATCGAGCGCAGGCGGGCGATGATGGGCGGCAGTTTCTCCAGCACGTAGTCGATGTCCTCGTCGGTGGTCCCGCGCCCGAGCGAGAACCTCACCGAGCCGTGCGCCTCGATCGCCGGGACCCCGAGCGCCACCAGCACGTGCGAGGGCTCGAGCGCCTCCGAGCTGCACGCCGAGCCGGTCGACGCGCAGATGCCCACCGTATCGAGCTGCAGGCAGATCGCCTCACCCTCGATGAACCTGATGCGCAGGTGGGCGTTGTTCGGCAGTCGCACGGTGGGATGCCCGTTGACCACGACGTCGTCGATAGAGGCGAGGATCCCTTCGACCAGCCGGTCGCGAAGCGCCGCTATCCTGGGCACCTTGGAACCGAGCTCCCGCGCGGCGACCTCGGCGGCCGCCCCGAGGCCGGCTATCCCGCCGATGTTCTCGGTGCCGGCGCGCATGCCCCTCTCCTGCTCGCCGCCGTGGATGAACCGATCGACCCGCGTGCCCTTCCTTATATAGATGGCGCCGACGCCCTTCGGCCCGTAGAGCTTGTGGCCGGAGATGCTGAGCATGTCCACCCCCAGCTCTACGACGTCGACCGGCACGTTCCCGACCGTCTGGACCGCGTCGGTATGNAAGTACACCCCCGCATCCCGGCAGATCCCGGCGATCTCGCGTATCGGCTCCAGCGTGCCGACCTCGTTGTTGGCGTGCATCACCGAGACGAGCACCGTCCCGGGCGCGATCGCGCGGCGCACGTCCTCCGGATCGACCAGGCCCTGCGGGTCGACTCCGAGGAAAGTCGCCTCGTAGCCGTGCTTCGCGAGGAACTCCGNGGTCTCGAGCACCGCGTGGTGCTCGACCACCGTCGTTACGAGGTGCCTTCCCTTCGTCTCGTTCGCAAGCATCGTGCCCGTCAGCGCCATGTTATCGGCCTCGCTGCCGCCCGACGTGAAGTAGACCTCGTCGGCCGATGCGCCGATCAGCGACGCCAGCTTGCCACGCGAATCCTCTACGGCGGCACGGGACTCCCTGCCGATCGCGTACAGGGCAGAGGGGTTCCCGTACCTCTCGGCCAGGTAGGGCCGCATCGCCTCGGCGACCTCCGGTATCGGCGGGGTCGTCGCGGCGTGGTCCATGTATACCGTTCTGTCATCCATCGCGCCGGCTTTCCTCTTTACGATTCGACTGGTCCCGCAGGTCGGCCAGCGTCTTCGACTCGAGGACTCCGAGCATCGCTTCGGTCACCTCGCACCAGAGGCCCCGGACGACGCACTCCTCCACCCTTTCGCAGACCCCGGGGTCCCTCACGCACTCGACGGGTGCGACGGCGCCTTCAAGTGCCTTGAAGATCTCGACGAGTTGGATGCTCTCGGCGGGCCTGGCGAGCCTGTAACCACCGGTCGCGCCCCGCTCGGCCACGACGAGCCCACCGTTCCTCAGAAGGGTCATCATGTGCTCCAGGTATCGCTTTGATATTCCCTGCCTCTCGGCGATGTCCTTCAGCAGCACGAGCCGGCCATCCCCGTTCAGCGAGAGGTCCNTCATCGCTCTCATCCCGTACCTGGCCCTTGTCGAAAGCTTCATCCCCGCCCCCCGTTCGGCCGCTCCTGAGCGGTCATAATCTAGCATGCCCATAGATTTACCGTCAAAACGCGAAACCCCNGTGGGGCGCGACGAAGAGGCCCCGAAGAAGCGGCATCGGCCGGTCGCTCCCGACCGTCACGCGGGGGCCGTTCGGCGCCTGGCGCCTGCTGGAACCCGCGGCCGGCGCGGCCCTGCAACGGAGAGCGCGGAGCGCGCTACGGCAATCAATGAAGGAATGAACTTGCGGCGACAGAATAAGTTTTTTTGAAGTTCCGGGGTGGGACGGTGCAAGGCAGACGGTGCCGGGGCGAGGGTTGGCGGCGCGGGGTCGGATGCCTGTCGCAAGCGCGTTGCTGCGCCGGGTGCCACGACAGGCATTCGAGGCTGGCAATTGCGCGGTCGGCTTTGTCCGGAAGGCGGTCGTTAAGGCTCGAGCCGTGCCGCCCCGGGCTTCTGCTATAATATTGGTCTCCTCGACCCGGTGGCGGTGCCGAGGAGAGCGATTGCGTCAGACGGCAGGAGCATTAGGAGGTTGCGATGGAGATTACGTTGAGCATAATCAAAGCCGACGTGGGTGGTTGGGTTGGTCACTCCGACGTGCACCCGGCGCTCAGGAAATGTTGCGTGGAGGAGCTGGAAAAGGCCAAGAAATCCGGATTGATCATCGATTTCTGTCAGGGCGAGGTCGGGGANGACATCGCGCTGATAATGACNCACAAGAAAGGGATCGAGAACGAGGAGATCCACAAGTTCTCGTGGGACACCTTCACCTCGATGACCGCGGTGGCAAAGGAATACGGCCAGTACGGAGCCGGCCAGGACCTGCTTGTCGACGCGTTCTCGGGAAACCTCAAGGGCATGGGCCCAGGGTTCGCCGAGATGACTTTCGAGGAGAGGCCGTCAGAGCCGATAATCATCTTCCTGGCCGACAAGACAGAGCCGGGCGCCTGGAACCTGCCGCTGTTCAAGATGTTCGCCGACCCGTTCAACACCATCGGGCTTGTCATCGACCCGAGCATGCACGATGGCTTCCGCTACGAGGTGCTCGACCTCATCGGCGAGCGGAAGGTCATCTTCAACATGCCCGAGGAGATATACGACATGCTGGTGTTCATCGGGGCTCCTTCCAGGTATGTCATCAAGCACATCTTCCGCAAGGGTTCGGACGAGCCCGTCGCGGTCACTTCGACCCAGAGGCTCTTCCTGATGGCGGGTCGCTACGTGGGCAAGGACGACCCGGTCATGGCGGTGCGCTGCCAGAGCGGGCTTCCCGCGGTCGGCGAGGCCCTCGAGCCGTTCGCTTTCCCGCACACTGTCGCGGGATGGATGCGCGGCTCTCACCACGGGCCGCTGATGCCAGTGGCCCTGGACCAGGACACGCCAACCCGTTTCGACGGGCCCCCGCGCGTGGTCGGCCTGGGCTTCCAGCTGAAGGACGGCGCGCTGATCGGCCCGCGCGATATGCTCGGGGACGTCAGCTATGACAACGCCAGGCGACTGGCCCTCGACGCCGCAGACTACCTGCGCAGGCACGGTCCGTTCGAGCCTCACAGGCTGCCCCTCGAGGAGATGGAATACACGACCATGCCGTCGGTCATGAAGAAGCTGAAGGACCGCTTCGAGCCGGTGTAGTTAACCACGGGTAGACTACTAAAGGGCGGCCTCGAGGCCGCCCTTTTTCTTTAAGTGATAGTGAGAAATCCAGACCGGGGTCAAGCCCGGCTCGTTGCATTACGGCCGGCTCTTGCGAGATCATTCGAACGCAACTCGGGATCAGACCCCGGAGTTAAAAGCCTCGCAGCATCGCTTCCCACTCGTTGGCGAAGAGAAGCGAAGCGAACTTCTGGTACCGCGAGAAAGAGGCCATGTTCCCGATTCTCACCAGGAAAAGGTTGGCTGAGTCCATGGTGACGTTCGGCTCGTCGGTCGCCATCTCCATGAAGCCGTGCCTGCCCATCAGCCGGATGCCGAGGTCGTGGTATTCCATCTTCGTCATCCCGGTCTGCTCGAGGTCCCAGTGCCATGTGAAGCCGGTCGTGAGGACTATCTTGTCGTCGTAGAACGGGTCGTCGAACGCCACCTCGAGCATCTCGTCGGCCATGTTCATCCGCCGGTAGTTCCGGCTGACCTCGATAGCGCCGAGCTCGTAAAGCCAGTTGTAGTCCGCCTTGCCCCATCTCTCGCGCTCAGACGGGCGGTGTATGCCGATGTAGCCGGCCAGCAGTTCACCGTCCACGGCGGCTATCACGTTGCCGCCTTCGCTCTTGCTCACGTGGAGCAGGGCCGTCTTCTGCCTGTCCGGATTGTGCCTGCTGAACATGCAGATGCCCTTGTCGACGGTCAGCCCCTCGAGCTCCTCGGAGGGGAAGTAGTTCTCGATCAGCAGTTCGCCCCTTGGGGTCTTGAGTGTCTTCTTGTTCTTCCTCGGGGGGGCGGAGGTGTCCTCTTCCCGTTCCTCCCTGGCGGGGACGGTCCTCTCCCATCCGCTCAGGAACGGTGGCTTCCCGTGAAGCGGCGCGTTCTCCGTGGAGCCGGTCTCGCCGGAGGCCGGATCTTTACGCTTAACCCCCGCCCGTCGGCCGGGCTTCGCGCTCCCTTTTTTTTGCCTGTCGCGTTCCCGGAATGACAACTCTCGCCTCCATGCCCGACCAACGCCGCGCCCTGGCCCTGCCTGCTTCCGGTAGAAGTATAATTGAAACCGCGTTAAGGTGCGGTAGGGCGGGCCGATTTCTCAGATGGGAGGGGCAGTGAAAGTACGTGACCGCATGACAACCGGGCTGATCACCGTCAACGTCGACCAGCCTATTCGTGAAGCCTGGGACCTGGTCGAGGGTAGAAAGCTGAGGCGCTTCCCGGTGCTCTCTAATGGGAAGTTGGTGGGGATCGTCACCGACCGCGACCTTCGCAACGCCACCGCTTCTTCGGTCGTCCTGACCGAGAGGAAGTATCAAGACTACCTGCTCGATTCGATAAAGATCGAGTCGATCATGACGCCCGACCCAGTCACCATCTCCCCGGATGCCGACCTGCGGGACGCCGCGAAGTCGCTGCTGCGGCTCAAGGTGGGTGGCCTGCCGGTCGTCGAGCAGGGACGCCTGTCCGGCATCATCACCGAGACCGACATGATCGAGGCCCTGGTCGACCTGCTTCCTGACTGAGCGCCGCTTCCGCCCGACCGGCGTCACTCGATCCTTATCGTCCAGGCCCCATCCGACTCCACGTCAAAGACGTACGGTGTGGCGGCAACAAGCGGAACCTGCACGGAGCTGTTGAACGGGCCGTTTGCGTTGACCACGACGCGTACGTTCTGCCCGGCCTGGTTGAGGAGCGTCACCACGAAAGGTCCGTTCCCGGTGTTCGTGAGGGTGACGTTCGCGAGCCCGCCGTTGGGGGAGCTGAAGTAGTCGGTCACGTCGAGGTTCTCGCCCGCGAAGACCTGTGGGATGTACGGCAGGACTACCGGCGTAGGCTGGGTGATCGTGACGGTCCAGTTGCCGCCCGCGTTCACCTGCAAAGAGTACTTGCCTGCCCGGACACCGTACGATTGCTTGCCGTTCAACAGGCCGGTGGCGTTCACGAGCTGTGTCACGGCGCCGCCCCCCGCGTCCAGGAGCTCCACGGTGAAAGTCCCGCTGCCCGAGTAAAGGATGTCGAACACCGTCAATCCCGACTTGAGCGGAAATTGACCTGTCGCGCTGGTGCCGGTAGCCGTCAGTACGATCGGCGCCCCGGGCGTTCCTGTACTCGGCGTCGTTGCCGTGCTCTGTGCGGTCGTCGGTTGTGTCGGACTGGAAGTGGGGGTGGTCGTGGTGCTGCTCCCGCACCCGGCGAGCCCTACCACGATGAGGGCGGCGGCCGCGAGTGCGGCGATCACGCAAAGGGTCGAGAGGCGCCTGCGGGGCCTCTTNCGCATCGCATCCATTCCTTATCCCCCTCCCACCGGCCACCGCCGGCGATACGCTCGACGACCCCGCGCCGGGCGGGCTTACTCCGGCGCGCCCTGACGGCCGCGTTCAGCCGAGGTCCATGTTGACGTACCAGACTCCGTTGACCTTCACGGCATCGAAGAACGGCCTCTTGTCTTTCGGCATCTTGCCGATGTCCTGGGTCTCCGTCTTCTTCTTGCCGAGTATCTCCGCCGTGTACGTTATCTTGCCCCCGGTCAGCGTCACGACCGCCTTGTTCTTATCCTGTTTATCGTACTCGGTCTCGGTACTGATGCCGTCCAGGCCCACCTTGACCTGCTCGAACTTCTGCTTCGCGAGCTCGTCCTGCACCTTGTTCAGGTTCCTCTTGACGGGCGCTACCGACTGCTTAAACGCGGCCCAGTTGGAATCCTTCCATGCGCTCAGGTATTTATCGAGCGCCCCGGCGGGTGTGTTGCTCTCCCCGCAACCCGCGAGCAGCATGAACGACGCGATGAGGAGCGCGAGCATGGCCAGTACGACGACCTTTGACCTTGCGCCTGAAGTCTTGTTCAAGAGTGACCCCCATGGTGAGAACGACAGCAGTTACACAACAGATTATATCACCGGGATTGCTCTGACCCGCCGAACCGGGGCTCGCCGAACCCGTGGCCTACGTCGTGTTACGCACAACCGCGCTACCTCTCGCGGCCCCCGGCCGCATGCGCACGCCTTCCGGAACTCCGGATCACTGCGTCGTCGTGGAGCTCGGGCGCTGCAGTGGGAAGTTCACGTACCACTGGGTCTTGTATTTCTGGGTCGGGTACTCGGTGAGGCCTTTTACGATCTCTTTCTCGCGATCCGAGAACGGCTGTGTGACAACCTTCTTTGTCTTCGAGTCCACGTAAGAATATGTCTGCTTGCCGATATTCAAGACCACGTCGGCCCCGTCCTTGGCCTTGACCAGGACGATCCTCCCGGACACGATGAGGACCGTGGCGGTGTTCTTCTTCAACTGGGTCTTCATGCCGAGTTGACCCGGGTTGTACTTGACGGTCTGTCCTGCCTGCTTCAGAGCGGTGTCTCTCCAGTAGACGATGTCATCGCTCGTCATCTTGCGGACCTGATCCGGCAGGACCGAGGACAGGAACAGGTTCCAGTTGTTCGTGTCAACCGCCTTCAAGAAGTTCCTGACCGCGTCGGCCGGGGTAGCGGCCCCGCAGCCCGAAGCGAACAGCGGCAGCAGCGCAGCCAACATCACCGCCACGACCACGGCTGCCAGCGGTCTCGCCGAAGACTTCCGGATATTTCGCAAACGTTCTGACAAGGTGCCCCCTTCCGGTGGTCCCATCGCGGCCGTTAGACGTCACGCAATGCGCGCAGCACGAGACGAACCTGCAGATTATAGCATTCCAGCCTGGCCGCAACGCTCCTACCGGCGGCGGTTCGACCCGCTACTGACCGGGTGGCGGAGGCGGGGGTGGCGGCGTTCCGCCTCCCGCCTGCTGGCCGGATCCGGGCCCGGCGCCACTGGTGTCGGTTCCGCAATTGGGGCAGAAGCGACCTCCCGGAGCCATCTCCGTGCCACAGTTCGGGCACTGCTGGCCACCCGGTGCCGCTGCTGCGGGCGCCGGTGGCGGTTGCGCGGCCGCCGGAGCCGGAGGAGCTGCCGCCGGAGCCGGAGGCGCCTGTGGAGGTGGCGGGGCCGCTGCGGCCGGCGGTGCCGGGGCGCCTGGAGGCGGAGGGGGCATTCCGGGCGCAGCTGGCTGGGGCCTCGCAGCCGCCGCCTGCTGCTCGGCCGAAGCGATGCGCTGGTCGAGCGCGGCTATCTCCTGGCATAGCCCGGCCACTTCCTGCTGTGCGAGCTGCCCACTCGCGAACAGGTTGTACACCTGCTCACCGAGCGTCTCGAGCTTCTGCTTCCGCTCGCGCTTGAGGCCCGACTCCTGGGCCTTCATCTTGGTCTGCTCTGTCGCGCTCGAGATCGAATCCTGTATCTTGTCGAAGAATCCCAATTTCGGCACCTCCTGGCGTCCGCTGGCTCTCTTGATCGAACAGGTGGACTCTCACCGCCCGCGTCCCCGGCGAGGCACACCCGACCCGCAACACTAGTCTGACCGCCGGCCTGCCGCCACGCAACGGGGTCCGCCACACGCCCGTGCGCGGGGCCCGAAGGCTCGGGCTATCAGTCCCGGGGGTGGTCTATGCCGGCGTCGAGGTAGGTCCTGGCAAGCTCCTCGTAGGCCAGCTTGCCGGCGTTGAAAAGCTCCTTCGCCGAGTCCGACAGCGGCTTTATGGGTTTCGCCGGCGTACCGCCGACCAGCATCCCGGGCTCGACCGAAGTTCGCGGCGTCACCACCGCGCCAGCCGAGACCACCGCCCCCTCGCCGATGACAGCGCCGTCCAGCACCGTGGAGTTGATCCCGATGAGCGCGCCGTCCCTGACGGTCGCGGCGTGGATCACCGCGGCGTGGCCCACCGTTACGTCGGCGCCGATGTCTGCCGCGTTGGCGGCTGTGCAATGCACCACGCAGTTGTCCTGCACGCTCGACCGCGGCCCCACGTGGATGCTGTTCCAGTCGGCGCGCAGAACGGCCCCCCACCAGATGCTCGCGCCGCTCTCGATGACGACGTCACCTATCAGGACCGCCGTCGGGGCGACAAAAGCGTCCCGGGCTATCCTCGGTTTCTTGCCGTTGATCTCGACTATCATCCCTACCTCCGCTCTGCCCGGCGAGTATGGCGTAACGACATTACATTTACCCGTCAAAGGCGTTAAAGTATCGAACTGCGACTGCCGTTACAGTCTATAGGTAGTGCGAACGGATTTGAATCGGGCGGGTGTAAAGAATGGCTCCGCGGGTTGCGGCGGACCGGCAGAAGACCGGCAAGGGAACTATCACTCGGAATAGCGAGGCTCGCAAGGTTAGCCGCTACTCGCTGGATCCCGAGTCCTCGAGCCTCATCCTGGTAAGGGAGTTCATCAAGACGACCCTGCAGCCGTTCTCGCCCATCACACCTCACGTTTGCGACATAGTGTTCGCGACTCACGAGGCCTGCAAGAACGCCCTTCAGCACAACCCCCAGAACGACAGCCCGGTCGACGTGGTCTGCGAGGTGCTCAAAGACTCCGTCGTCGTAGAGGTGGCCGATCGCGGCAGTGGTTTCGACCCTTGCATACTTCCCCCTTCCGCGCCGGAGCCGGAAGCTATGGAGGGAAGGGGCATATTCCTGATCTACTCGCTGATGGACGCGGTGGAAGCCGAGACGGGTGTCGAGGGCACCTCGATAAAGATGCAGAAGCGTTTCTGACCCCAGGGTCTGACACCGTCTCTCGAGTTCGACAACCTTGCCCGGCCATCACCCGCTGATGCACGAGACGTGAGCCTGACAACGGTGCTGGTTCCCGGCTCCGGCCCCAGATGACTACGGCTGGATCGCTTCCTCGGCCGGCACCCCATCCACCGATATCGCGACACTCTTCGCGCGGTCGTCGTTCGCCGTGACAGTCCTGGTGACCTGTTCTGTGATTTCCTGGACGATGGTCGAGCCCCCGCCGTAGTTTTTCATCTCGGCTGAGAAGTCCACGTGGGCGACCCCATCCGACACCGCGTAGCTGTTGAGGCGGGTACCCGCAGGTATCGCCGTGGTCAACCCCTGTTGTTTCTCGGCATCCGTCGGGCCCCGCATCAGCGAGACAAGTGCCTCCTGCGCGCCGTCCGTTTGAGCCGTCCTGGCGACGGAGGCAGGCGTCTCTCCCTGCAGCAGGAACACCTCGATATGCGCCGCTTTCTGAGGCCCACCGGTCGGGAGCGTCGACTGTGGTCCGCTGCTGGTTGGCACCGGCTGTTTCGCGCAGCCGCCGACCAGCATCGCGGCGACGCAGACCGCCGCGAGAGCAACAGAGAGAGCCGAATTGCGCCTCTTCCCCGATCCGTTCATCAGAACCTCCAAGGTCAAGTCCAACTCCAGCCCGACATTGTGATTCCCGGACATATTACTACAGGTATAATAGTTCACATGGTGACTGTTGGGATCCCGAGGGCGCTCTCTTACTATAACTACTTTCCCTTTTGGAAGACTCTCGCCGAAGGCCTGGGGGCCGAGGTGGCCGTGTCGGGCCCGACCGACGAAAGGCTTCTGAAGCTGGGGGTCCGCCACTGCGTCGACGACATCTGCGTGCCGGTGAAGCTCTTCTTCGGGCACGTGCTGGACCTGAAAGACCGGGTGGACTACCTGTTCGTACCGAGGCTGGTGTCGGTCGAGAAGTCGGGTGGGGATTCCTATACGTGCCCTAAGCTGATGGGACTGCCCGACATGATAAAGGGCGCGCTCGACGGCCTGCCACCGGTGATCGAGTTCAGGCTCGACCTGAAGAATCACTCCCTGAAGCACACCGCCAGGACCGTCGCGCGATCGCTGCCCGGCCGCGGCGGGGGGTTCAAAGCCTCCTTCAGGAGCGCCGTCAGTACGCAGGCGCTCTACCAGCGCGAGCTCCTCGGGGGGGCCGACCCGGCGGGTGCGATGCGAAAAGTCCTCGGGGAAAACGGCGATGGGGGCAGGGCGCGACCGGCGGGCCGGGCCGCGGGGAGTAGCGTCAACATCGCGCTGGTCGGGCACGATTACCTCGTCCACGACCCCTTCATAAGCCACGACCTGCCCGGGCGGCTGGCCTCCCTCGGAGCGAACGTGACCTTCACCACACAGGTGCCGCAGGAGGCGATCGAGCGGGAGCTCGCGCTATATCCGGACATCTCGTGGAGCTTCGAGAAGGTCCTGCTCGGGGCGACGTCGCACTTCCTGCGCCGCGATGACATCCACGGGGTGATCATCGTGATGGGCTTCGCGTGCGGTCCGGACTCGATCGTCGGCGAGATCATATCCAGGGAGGTCCGGAGGGACTCGGCCACCCCCGTCATGGTCCTCGTCCTGGACGAACACACCGGTGAGGCCGGTGTCGCGACGAGGGCGGAGGCGTTCGTCGACATGGTGCGCCGGTCGCGCGGGCGATGAAGGTCGCCTTCCCCCACATGGGAAACGCATACATCTCGCTATCCGCGCTGCTCGAGGGCATGGGCGCCGAGGTGGTGATGCCCCCGCGACCGACCCGGAAGACCATCGATCTCGGGGCGCTGCACGCGCCCGAGTTCGTATGCCTGCCTTTCAAGGTAAACCTCGGCGACAACATCCAGGCGCTGGATATGGGGGCCGACACCCTGGCGATGGTGAGCGGGATGTGGGCGTGCCGGTTCGGCTACTACGGGCGGGTGCAGCACCAGATCCTCAAGGACTCGGGCTACGAGTTCTCCAGCATACTGCTCGGCCGCGACAGCCTGGCCTCCGTCTACAACGCGTTCGGGGGCACCGCGCCCGGCAGCCTGCCCGTTTCCTGGTTCAACGCGATCCGCGCCTTCCGGCGGAAGGCTCTGGCGGTCGACGAACTGGAGGCGAAAGCCCGCAGGACAAGGCCGTGGGAAAGCTCCAGGGGAGCCACCACCCGCGCCCTCGGCTCGGCGCTCGTTGGCCTGCACGCCGCAACGGGCTCCGCCCGGACGCGCGACGCCCTGGCGGATGGACTCTGCATGCTCGACGCCGTGGAGCTCGACCGGTCGGGCAGGCGCCCGCTCACCGTCACCATTCTGGGAGAGCTGTACGTCGTGCTGGAGCCGGCGCTCAATTTCGACATCGAGCGTGTGCTCGGCGAGATGGGGGTGACGGCGCTGCCCGTGCTTTCCGTCTATCGGTGGCTCTTCCGCTCACTCAAGGTCGACCCGCGCATCACCCTCGACGAAAAGCGTGCGACGCGCCTCGCCCGCCCTTACATCGCGCTCGACCTGGGCGGCGAGGAGCACATGACCATCGCCGGGACCATCAGGGCCGCCCGGAACGGTCACGACGGAGTCATCCACCTCTATCCGTTCACCTGCATGCCCGAAAACATATGCCGCGCGATTCTGCCGAGGCTGGAGACCGAGTATGATATACCGGTCCTGAATCTCTGCCTCGACGAACACGCCTCGCCGGCCGGCGTGGCGACCCGGCTCGAGGCCTTCGTGGACCTCCTCAGGCAGAGGCGCAGGAGAGTGGAGTCCTGAAACACGGAGATCGGGAGGATGTCATGAAGCCTGCACTGGTCACAGGCGCGTGTGGCTTCTCGGGCGGCCACATGGTGAAACTGCTTCGCGACGAGGGCGTGCCGGTCAGGGGCACCGACCTGCCAACGGCCTTCGCCAGCGACAAGGTCAGGATGTGCCAGCGCAACATCGGGCTCGACTGGGACGCGGACGGCCTCGAGTTCGTCCCGAGCGACCTGGGCGACAGGGCGACGCTCGCAGAGGCGCTGCGCGGCGTGGGGACGGTGTTCCACACTGCCAGCCTCTACGACTATTCCGCCCCGATGTCCGCCCTCCAGAAGGTAAACATCGAAGGGACCGTCAACCTGTGCGAAGCGATGCTGGACGAGGGCATCGACAGGGTCGTGCACTGGTCGACTGCGGGCGTCTACGGGCACCCCTATATGCCCCGCAGCTACCTCAACCCTCTGCGGACGGTGTACGAGCAGTTGTGGGGGCTGGCCGTCAGGCCCTGGCTTGCCGACAAGGCCTACAGGAGGCCCGCGAAGCACCCTGCGAACCAGCCGTTCACCGAGGAGGGCAGCACTCCGCTCAACACACCGGGCGACCAGCCCAGGGGGACGTTCCTGGTCAACGACTACTCGATAACGAAGTGGAAGCAGGAGCAGATAGTCCAGCGTTACGGCAGTGAGCGCGGCCTTCGCTACACCATCATCCGGCCTGCGCCGCTCTACGGCCCGGGGAGCGATTACGGCATCGGCGGGATCGTCATCGCGATGTCGGAAGGCCTGCTCTCGGCCCTGCCCCTCGACCTCCGCAACTACCTGATGGTCAACTGCCACGTCAGGGACATCTGCAGGGCGGCTTACTTCCTGTCGCAGAGGGAAGACACCCTGGGCGAGGACTACAACGTCGCCGACCCCACCGTCATCAGCCAGCTCGAGTTCCTCAAGACCTCGGCGCTGCTGGTCGGGCGCAAGATACACCTGCTGCCGTTCCTCAGAATGCCGCTCTTCATGCCGCTCGGGATATGGTCGGCCCGCTACGTGAGGTGGCTCGAGAGCAGGTACCCGCGCTACAAGCGCATCCGCATATGGGAGGAGTCGAGCGCCCGGTACCTTTCGTCGAGCTACTGGATAAGCAGCGAGAAGCTCGGGTCGCTGGGTTTCGAATGGGAGTACCCCGACTTCCGGCTCGGCCTGAGGGACATGGTCGAGTGGTTCGTCAAGGTCGGTTGGATCGTCTGACGAGAGGAGCCGCCAGGCGCGCGCCGGCGCCTAGCGCAACACGGTCGGAGAGGCCTGCTGAGGCGTCCTCACGACCCCTCTGAGCTGCTGCAGCGATTTCTCTGCGCTGGTGCGGACGAGCAGGCTCTGGTCGCGCATCGCCCTCTCGAGTATCGGAGCCACCACCGGGTCGCCGATGGCGCCCAGCGCGAGCGCCGCGGCCGCCCTTATCTCGTCGGGCTTGCCTCTCCTGAACAGCCCGCCCCGGTCCAGCATCTCGGCCAGCATCGGGATATAGCTGCTGCTGCGAAGGTCTCCCAGCGCGAGGCACGCCGCCTCGGCCAGCCCGCGGTCGGCTTCCCTGGACCTCTTTGTGTGCGTCTCGATGATGTCCACCAGGAACGGGACCACCGCCGGGTCGCCGAAGGCGCCGAGCACCCTTACCGCCGTACGCTTCACCGCGGGGCTGGGGTCGTTGAGCGCCTCCTTTATGAACTCCAGCGAGTCGCGCGAACCGATGCGCGCCAGGCTCCAGATGACCTCGCGCCGGACGCGCTCGTCCGCGCTGTCCGCCATCAGGCTTATGTCCTCGTTGGCCTGTGGGTTGCCTATCTCCGCCAGGGTCCGGAGCACGTTCCTGTATATATACCAGGGGTTCGGCTTCTTGAGTTCGGCGGACAAAGCCTTTATCCCGGCACTGCCCGAGACCTGAAGGGCCTCGATCGCGCGTCCGCGAAGGTCGACCTGGCCGCGGTCCTTGACCGTGTCGACCAGCGGTTGCAGCGCGTCGGTCCCCAGCCTCGCGAGCACCTTGACGGTCAGCAGCCTCTTGTTCCTGTTCTCCTGCGTAAGGATCCGGGCGGGGTCGATCAGGCCCCCCGGCCCCATGATGCTGTCGAGCACTATCTTGGCATGCCGCTTCAGCTCCAGCCCCTTCGGGTTCCTGGCCGACGTCATCGATATCAGGAGGTCGATGATCGATGCCGCCTCGTCGACCCTCTCGTTCCGGAGGTATACCTCCGTCAGCAGGCCCAGGCAGTCGGTCTCGTGCACGAAGGTCTGGTAGTCGTCCTCGCCCACGACCGCGTCCACCAGGAGCGGGGTCAGGACCTCCGCGGCCATCGGCCCCTGGGTCTCGTCCAGCTCCGCCAGCGTCTCCTTCATTATGTGGGCCGCGTACCTGCGGACTTTGTCCGAATCTGTGGTCAGGTTGTCGGCCAGCTTGACGAGCATACCCGCCGTGAGGTCGTGCTCGCCCATCTCGAACAACTGCCGTATCTGGGAGGTTATCGCCTGGTCGGCGCCTGCTGCGAGGTTGGACACGTCCTGCTCCTCGAGGGGGCCGCCGAGCAACTGGTATGCCGAGAGCATCCTCTTGCCGGTCTTGAGGTCGCGCTCTTCCTGTATGCCCGCGGCGTTCAGCCTGGTGTCTATGTCATCGGCGAGCTGATCGCCCCTCTCTCCACCCTTCACGTTCAGCAGGACCGCGTTCATCGCCTGCAGGCGGTCACGCGTCCAGTCATCGGGCAGGGCGCCCACCGACTGCTTCATCTCCATGTAATCGACTATCAGCGAATCNACGATCTCCATGAGCTGCTCGTCTGTGAGCATCTCGATGACGTTCTGCCTGACCCTCTCGATGTCGACGCTCGGCGGTGCATTGCTCGACAGGACGGACGTCATCTCGAGCGGCGTCATCTGCGCGATGATGCTCGTCACCTGCTCGGTGAGGGATGACCGTAGCTCGTCGTCCTGGACCTCGTTCGTCATCGCGGCGAGCCTGCTGAGCCCGTCCTCCGCCTTCTGGCTCCTCATGAAGACGCCGTCCGCGCCCTCGTGCGCGATGAAGCTGGAGAGCAGGCCTCCCACCTTGCCGGCGTCGGAGAGCACGTTGACGAGATCTTTCTCCTCGATGTTCGCCAGGTCGATCTGCCCCATCAGGTACCTGATCAGCAGCTCGTCCTTGAGGGCCTCCAGCGGTGTGACCTTGCCGCCCATGCCGGCCGCGATCGCCGAGGCGTCCATCCCCGGGGCGACCGCAACGTACACTCTCTGGTTGAGGGAGATGTGCGCGACGCCGCGTTCAGCCAGCTCCTCCGACAGATTCTGTCTGATATTCTGGTCGACGGCCATGAGGCCGATGATATCGAGGGTGGCGCGCAGCTCGTCGAGTGTCACCCCGAACTCGAAGTCCATGGTGGCCAGGCCTCGCTCGTTCATCCAGTTCACGAACGACTTGACAGGAGGCCTCTGCTGGTCGAAGTCGTCCAGTTTGACCCCGTTGACCAGGATCGTGCTCTCGTATACCGACGTGCTGAACGACTCGGTCTCCATCAGCAGTTCCACCAGCGCCTGGTGGGCCTGCTCGAGAGTCTCCGCGACCATGCTGCTGGTCGGCGGATACAGCCGCATGTTCACAGTCGCGGCATGCGTGTTGATTATGAAGAGGACCGCCGCTTTGACGTAGTCGGCGGCCAGTTCTCCCGTGCTCAGATCGACGTCAAACTGTTCCATCGTGGCTCCGGATCAGATCGCCGCCGGCGATCCCTGGCGAGATTCCTGCGAGGTCCAACTTTTGTATGCATTCTTGAGCGGCTGCTTAATTATAACGTAAGCTCCACTATCTTCGTTCATCCTTTTTCGTCTCCGCCCGCCTCTTTCCGCTTGCAGATCATCGCGCCGATCCCCATGACGGTCATCAACCTCCTTGCGGCTATCCGCACCAGCTCGGCCGCGTTCTCCATCGCCTCGGCCTCGCCCATGGGACCGGGGCACACGGTGAACACCGCGACCCCTGCGCCGGGCTCGAAGTCCGCTTCCGCGACGACCCTGCCCGCGATTATCACTGCGGGTACCCCCGCCTCCCGGGCTATCGCCGCGACCCCCGCCGGAGTCTTGCCCCTGGCCGTCTGGCTGTCGTAGCTGCCCTCGCCGGTGAGGACCAGGTCCGCCGACCGGACCTTGCCCTGAAGTCCGACCACCGAGGCCACCAGCAGGACGCCGCTGACGATCTCCGCCCCGCAGAAGGCCACCAGTCCCGCGCCGAGTCCGCCCGCGGCGCCTCCGCCCGGCAGGTCCAGGACTCGCACTCCCATGCCCGACTCGATCAGCCTGCCCAGGTTCGCGAGCCCACTGTCCAGGCTCTCCACGTCACTCCCTGACGCCCCCTTCTGCGGCCCGTAGACCCCTGCGGCTCCTTCCGCTCCGACCAGCGGGTTGTCGACGTCGCTGGCGACGAGCAGCGTCGCCCCTTCCAGGCGGCCGTCCTTTCCATCCGTATCGATGGAGCGGATGAGACCGAGCGCACCTCCGCCCTGCGGGACCTCCTCGCCTCGCCCGTCCAGGAACCGGTATCCGAGCGCCCGGGCCATCCCGGTGCCGCCGTCCACCGTGGCGCTCCCGCCGACTCCTACGACGATCTGCCTGCAGCCCGCGTCCAGAGCCGCCCCGATGACCTGGCCCGTTCCGAACGTGGTCGTCACCAGCGGGTCGCGCCTCTCGGGCGGGACCAGCGAGAAGCCTGACGCCTGCGCCATCTCGATGACCGCCGTGGCCTCTCGCGGGGCGAGCAGGCCGAGCGGCCCCGAGGTGGACTGCTCCGGGCCCAGGCCTTCCAGGGTCCCCGGCGGCAAATAAGCCCATCGCGCCTTCACTTGTTGCCCGGGGAGCGGGCCCTCGACCTGTTCCTCGCGGACCTCGGCGCCGGTGGCCGCGACGACCGACTCGACGGTCCCTTCGCCGCCGTCCGCCATCGGGCAGGTAACGACCTGCGAGGCGGGATCGGCTTCCAGCACTCCCCTCTCCATCGCACGCGCCGCCTGGAGTGCCGAGAGGCTGCCCTTGAATTTATCGGTCGCTATGACCACTTTCACTTGCTTGTTTTACACCCTGTTGACTAATCGGCAAATCGGACCGCGGTCTTGAGCCTGGCGCGCCGGCATCGGCCCGGCTTGTTTCCAGTTCTCGAGACCACGAAACACCGCCTCGCGGCAGGGTCGGCCCCCCACGGCAGTGCTTCAGAAACATATTATAGTCCGCCCATGCGAGTCGACGGAGGAGGGAGGTCGGGCGTCGCGGGCCGGAAGCTTCCGGGAGCGACGTCACATGACGCCGCAGTCGGGGGGGTGCACCGGTGACGAGCCGCCCAAACGCTCGGCCAGCTGCACGGCCTCCTCGGGACCCGTCGCCTTTGCCACGCCGCATGATTCACGTCCTCCGGGCTCGAGCGGCCAGGTGCCCAGACCGACTACCGCCTTGCCCATCTTGAGCGCGAGCGCTATCTCCGAAAGCGTCCCGTAGCCCCCGCTGACCGCGATCACGGCGTCGCCCGCCAGGGCCACCAGCGCGTTTCGCGCATGCCCCATGTCCGTCGGGATGGAGACGGTGAGCCACCGGCTCGCCACCGACCTGTCCTCCCACGGGAGTATTCCCACCGAAGTGCCACCCGCGTCGTGGGAGCCGTGGGCCGCCGCGTCCATAACGCCCCCGAGCCCGCCGCACACCAGGACGTGCCCACGCCGGGCGATCTCGCTCCCGACGCGATATGCGACCGTCCTGGTCGCCTCGTCGCACTCCGACGCGCCGACAACCGATATATACAAGAGCCACCTCCGTAACCGCTGCTTGAACTGTAGCTTTTCGACGCCGTCGACGCCATTCCCGCCCCGGTTTGACACGCAATCCCGCATGTTAAAGAATGCCCTCAGCCGCGCCCCGAACACGGCGGAGGCCTCCCCGAGGCGTTGCCCCGTGGGTGTGCCGGACCACGCGAGGCACGTAAGGGGGTCAGAGAGTTGGCGGACACGGTACTGGTGACTGGTGCCTGCGGTTTCATCGGCCCTTACATAATCGAGGAGCTGCTCAGGAAAGGGTACTCGGTACGGGCCACCGACCTCCCGGGCGCCGACTACTGCGACGTCGAGGGTCTCGGCTGCGACGTCGCGCACGCGGACCTGCTGCGGATAGACGAGGCGATGGCCGCCATGGACGGGGTCGACATGGTCATCAACACGGCGGCCAGGATGAACTACTACCTCACCCGCCCGGAGTACGAGCTCGCGAACTACCACGTGACCGTCACCGCGTGCGAGGCCGCGCTCGCGGCCGGCGTCAAGCGGTTCGTCCACTTCTCGACCTGCGACACGTACGGCCCACCCGAGCGCACCCCCGTCGACGAGAGCCATCCGCAACACCCGATCAACCTCTACTCGATAACGAAGCTGCTGGGCGAGCAGGCCGCCCTTCGCTACCACGCCAGGCGCGGCCTGCCGGTCTCGGTCATCCGGCCGACGACCGTGTACGGGCCCAGGTGCGTGTACGTCATGGGCCTCTTCCTGGCGATCCCCGTGATGCTCCGTGAGCTCGGCCTGCGCAAGGTCCTGCTCCCCAGGGATGGGTTCCTGGGCAACCTGGTGCACGCCGAGGACATCGCCGGCGCGACCGTCTTCGTCATGGAGAAGGATGAGGCCATAGGCGAGGCCTACAACGTCTCCGACGACTCGAGCATGCCGGCCGGCGAGCTCATCGAGGCGGTCATCGCCCCGCTCGGGATGGAAGCCAGGCGTGTGCTGCCCGTGTCGGACACGCTGGTCTCGCTGGCGTCCCGCCTCGGGTCTCACCTCCCCCGTGCCGTCTTCTCGCGGGTCAACGACCTGCTTCAGAGGAGATGGGACAGGGTGGTCTTCGACCACCGCCTGGTGCCGATGATAAAGCCGAGGTTCGATCCGGGGTTCACGAGCTTCGGAAGGGGCGACTACGACTTCGACAACTCCAAGGTCAAGGCTCTCGGCTACGAGCTCCGCCACCCGGACTTCAGGCTGGGCTGGGAGCAGACCGTCCGCTGGTACATGGACAACGAATGGATCCCGCGATACTGAGGACAGGCCGGGGTCAGGCACACGTTTCGTGCATCACGGGGTCGGCTTTGACAGGCAGGTGCTAACGCACAGAACGGTAGTCAGACCCCGGTAGATCAGCAAATTTCCACAGGGCGGCGATCGAGCGCATGGCTCGCTCGGGCCACGGGTAGGCAGGGATCCCCGACGACTCCAGCTCCTGCTTCCACTCCAGCCTCATGCGCGCGTCACCCGCCATCAACACCGCCGCGAGCGGCTTCTCCGGGTGTCTCTCCCTCAGCGACCCGAACAGCGCCGCGGCGTCTATCCGCGACTCGGGGATAAGCGTGAAGATCGCGACCAGGGAGTGTACCGATGGGTCGTCTATGAGCGCGCCCGCCACCGCGCGGTAGCTCGCTTCGGCGCCCGACGCCTCTATGCCGGCCCAGATGTCCGCCGGGTTCGACACGGGCGCCCACGCCGGCAGGACCTCGCGCATGCCGGCGAGGGTCTCACCAGCCGGTGACGGCAGCTCAAGCCCCATGCCGCCCGCCGCGTCCGCGGACAGCACGCAGCCTACTCCCGTGATCGACACGACGCCGACGCCGGGACCCGCGGGCAGTGGGCAGAACGAGAAAGCCTTGGCCAGGTCGAACATCTCCTCGAAATCCGCGACCCTGAGAGCGCCGGCCTGCGCGGCCAGGCCCGAGAACACGTCGTCGCTCCCCGCCAGCGCCCCGGTGTGGCTCGATATCGCCCGGACCCCCGACTCGGTGTTCCCGCTCTTCAGGACGAGCACCGGCTTCCGCGCCGCGGCGCCCTTGAGAGCCTGTGCGAACCTCCGCCCGTCCCTCACTCCCTCGGTGTACATGCCTATGACTCGAGTGTCATCGTCGGACCCGAGGTACTCGAGCAGGTCGGACTCGTCGACGCCGGCCTTGTTGCCCAGGCACGCGATCTTGCTTATCCTGAACTGCTCCTCGGTCTCGATCCACCTCGCTATCCCGCTCGAGAACATGCCCGTCTGACCGAACAGAGAGACGTCGCCCGCTCGCATCCTGTCCAGGGTCACGATCGAGGTCGCGAGCTTCCCGCCGGTGCACACAGTGCCGATGCTGTTGGGTCCCATCACCGTTATTCCCGCCCGCCTGGCCACCGACATCACTTCCTCCTCGAGGCGGCGCCCCTCGACTCCGGCGTCCGAGAAGCCGGCGGCGGGCACGATGACGTTCTCGATCCCCGAGCGCGCGCACTCGGCCATCAGCCCGGCGGTCATGTCCCTTGGCAGGACCGCTACCAGCAGGTCGGGGGTCTTCGGCAGGTCGGAGATCCCGGGGTAAGCTCGCAGGCCCAGGATCTCGGATGCGCCGGGGTTTATCGGGAAAACCTCGCCCTCGAACCCGAACTCGAGGATGTTGGCGACGACCGTGTTGCCGGCCTTGCCGCGCGCCCGCGAGGCGCCCACCACCGCCACCGACCCGGGGTAGAAGAACTTCTCGAGACCGCTCACCGTGTCACCGCGCTCAATTCCCGCTCCTTCCGTGGCGACGAACAGTAGATATTATATGTATATCGGGTACGGGGCCGCGGGTCGAGCATGGTCCTCGGGGCCGCGCCACCGACTTCCGGGTACGGTACCCTCCTGCTAGAATCAAAAGGCGCGAAAGAGAAGTCTGTCGCCCGGGTTCGCGTGCCTGCGGGCATGGCGTCGGCCGGGCAATCAAGAAAGGCCCCCTCATGGTCTCCGGGGAGGAGAAAGAACGCCTCAAGGCCCTGGTCGTCGAGGACGACGAGGACATGGCGCAGCAGTTAAAGAGGATACTCGAGCGAAGGTTCCCCATCAGCGCCGAGATCGCTCCGGACTCCGCCAGCGCGAGGGAGATGTTCTCCGGCACGGCGTTCGACATCATCACGCTCGACTACATGCTGCCCGACGGCAGGGGGCTCGACCTGCTCCAGGAGATCACCGCCTTCGACGACCGCCCCCGCGTGATAATGGTCACCGGGCACGGCGACGAGGAGACCGCGTCCCGCTCCTTCAAGAGCAGCGCGTCCGGTTACGTGGTGAAGGACTACAGGCTCACCGATACGCTGTCCGAGGCGGTCGAGAAGGCCATCACCGAGATCGAGCTCAAGCGGGCCCAGGAGGCACTCGGCCGGAGCGAAGAGCAGTTCCGGTCGCTCATAGAGAACGCGCTGGACATCGTCGCGGTGATCTCGCCTGATGGCAATCTGGTCTACGCGAGCCCCTCTGTGCTGCGTGCGCTCGGCTACGAACCCGAGAGCCTGGTCGGCACCAGCGCGTTCGACATATCCCACCCCGATGACACGCCCGGCTTCAGAAAAGCGCTGTTCGACGCGTCGCGAGACCGCAACGTCGTTCTCCTGCAGGAGCTGCGCTTCAAGCATGCCAACGGCACCTGGCACTTCTTCGAGTTCGAGGCGCAGCTTCTTCCCGAGGGTCGCGAGATGGAAGGCATCGTGATGAACGCCCGCGACGTCACGCGGCGGAAGCACGCCGAAGAGACGCTCAACGCGTACCGCGACCACCTGGAGAGCCTCGTCGACCAGAGGACCTCGGAGCTCCGCGAGATCAACAGGCTGCTGGAGGTCGAGATAGAGGAGCGCACGCAGGCGCAGGCGGAGCTCAAGGAGCGTGCCGAGCGGCTGAGGCACTTCCTCACCGTCGCTTCGCACGAGCTGCGTCACCCGGTCAGCGTGGTAAAAGGTTACACGACAATGCTTTCGGGCTATATGGACAGGATGTCTCCCGAGGAGCTGCCTCCCATACTGGAAGCGATCGACAGCTCGACCGACCGGTTGACCTCGTACGTCGACGACCTGCTCGACGTTTCTCGTATCGAGAACGGGCGCTTCGAGATCCAGCGACAGGAGACCGACGTGGTGAGCCTGGTCGGCACGTCGGTCGAAGAGCTCAGGGTCCGGGGATGTGACTGGCCTTTCACCAGGAAGGTCGAGGATGACGTCGGCGTCGTCCGCATCGACGCCCAGAAGGTGAGCAAGCTCCTGATAATCCTGCTCGACAACGCGGTGAAGTTCTCTCCAGAGGGCTCCGAGATAGAGATCTCGGTCGAAAGGATCGACGGCAATACGCGCTTCTCNGTCCTGGACCGCGGGATAGGNGTNCCCGCAGAGCTCGAGGAGAAGATATTCGGTCGGTTCTACCAGGTCGAAGACGTCCAGCACCACTCCAAGCCGGGCCTCGGCCTGGGCCTCTACATCGCGAGGGAGATCGCCAAGGCTCACGGCGGAAATGTCTGGTGCGAGCCGCGCGACGGGGGCGGCTCCGCTTTCCACTTCACCGTGCGCTAGCCGGCCGCGCCTGGAGCCNGTGAGTCACCTTTTCCCCTCATCCGCCGAACCGCCCGCGGCCGCGCNCCGGTCACGGTGCGCAGGAGCGGCCCGCAACCCATCGAAGAATACCGGTGGCGCGGTCGGTCGTTTGCGCGGCGGAGGTGGCGACGGTGGCTCGGATCGAATGGACCAAGAGCGAGGAAGAGGCCGTGGTCTCGGCCAGGACCACCGGCCTGGCGATACTAATCGATTTCTTCAAACCGACCTGAAGCGGGTGCAGGATGATGGGTGCCGTGACGTACCCGTCGGCAGAGGTCGTGGACTACGTGACCGGGAACTTCATCCCGTGGCGCGTGGACTGGAGCACGGAGACCGAACTGGTCACCCGCTACCACGTAAACTGGACCCCTACGACGATCTTCCTCGACATGAAGGCCAACGAGCACTTCAGGAGCTACGGGTTCCTTCCGCCCGAAAAGTTCCTCGAGGCGATGGTATACGCGAGGGCCAAGACGGCCTTCGAGACGAGTCGCTACGGCGACGCCTGCGAGCTCTACAGCAAGATGGTCAATGATTTTCCAGACTGCGAGGACGCGCCCAAGGCCCTGTACTTCCGCGCCGTCGCCCACTACAAGCAGACCGAGGACGACCTCCACCTCCAGCACGGCGCTCTCGAGCTCATGGCGAAGTTCCCGCAGAGCCAGTGGACCATGAGGAGCAGGCCCTGGCTGGGATAGGAAAAGGGCCGCCGTTCCAGAATTGAGCGTTAGGGAAAACATCAAGGGGTGGCGCAGTGATCAGGGAGATAAGGATACACGGGCGTGGCGGACAGGGGAACGTGACCGCCAGCGAGTTCCTGGCCGAGGCGGCCTTCGCCGACGGGCTGTACGCCCAGGCGTTCCCCATGTTCGGCTCCGAGCGCCACGGGGCGCCGGTCACCGCGTACGTGAGGATAAGCGACAGGCCGGTGAGGCTCCGCAGCCAGATATACGAGCCTGACTGCGTCATCGTCCAGGACGCGAGCCTCTTTGTCGGGACCGACGTCCTCGAGGGNCTCAAGGACGACGGGCTCATCGTCATAAACTCCAGGAGTCCCGCGGCGGCCTTCAACATCCCCGCGCGCTATCGCGTCGTCACGGTCCCGGCGACGGAGCTTGCCCTGGAGGTGGTCGGGAAGCCCATCATCAACACCATAATGGTCGGCGCGTTCGCCGCTGCGTCCGGCGACATACGGCTCGACGCGCTGGAGAAGAGCGTCCGGAGCCGCTACCCGGGCGAGCTGGGCGAGAAAGAGATCGTGGCGATGCGCAAGGCGTTCGAGATGGTCGCGGGGGTAAAGAATTGAAACCGATGTTCGGCGTCGTGGTCCAGCCCGGCACCACCAGGGACCAGAAGAAGACCGGCTGGCGGATCTACCGGCCACGTTACAAGCAGAAGGACTGCATAGGTGACCGCGCATGCGAGCTATGCTGCCCCGACGGCGCCGTGTACCAGGAAGGCAAGCGAAAGTTCCAGGTCGACCTGGACGCCTGCAAGGGCTGCGGCGTCTGCGCCGAGATGTGCCCTGTCAACGACATCGAGATGGTACTCGAAGAGGGGGGCTCACACGTCGAGCGGATGGAGCAGGCGCCCTCGCAGATCGACGAGCAGGCGGAATCGCGGAGCGGGGAGGCCGATAGATGAAGCGGATACTGGAGGGTTCACGGGCCGTGGCGGAGTTCGTCGGGCTCTGCCGTCCCGACGTCGTCTGCGCTTACCCGATAACGCCGCAGACGCACATCGTCGAGGACCTTGCCCGCCTCCGCGCCGACGGGAAGCTCGAGTCCGGGTACGTGCTGGCGGACAGCGAGTTCACGGCCGCGTCCGTGGTGCTCGGGGCTTCGGCGACCGGCGCCCGCACGTACACGGCTACCTCCAGCCAGGGCCTGCTCCTGATGACAGAGGTGATGTTCAACATCGCCGGCATGCGCCTTCCGGTCGTGATGACGGTCGCCAACCGCGCGGTCTCGGCCCCGATAAACATCTGGAACGACCAGCAGGACTCGATGTCTTTGAGGGACTGCGGATGGATACAGGTCTACGCCGAGGACGTGCAGGAGGCGTGCGACCTGCACATCCAGGCGTTCGCCATCGCGGAGGAGCTCAACATACCGGTGATGGTATGCATGGACGGCTACGTCCTGACCCACGCGACCGAGCCGGTCGACGTGCCGGGCCAGGAAGAGGTGGACGCCTTCCTGCCTCCTTACAAGCCAAAGTTCTACCTCACCCCTCAAGACCCGATAACGCTCGGGTCGATGGCGGGCCCGGACGCTTACATGGAGATAAGGCACCTGCTGCACCAGGCGATGCAGCAGGCCTCCAACACAATCAAGAACGTCTCCAAGAGTTTCGCAGGAGCTTTCGGGAGAGACCACGGCGGGCTGCTCGACGGGTACCGGGCTGACGACGCGGAGATACTGCTCGTCTCCATGGGCTCGCTGGTGGGCACCATGAAAGAAGCGGTCGACCAGCTCCGCGACGAGGGCTTCCCGGTGGGCATCGTAAAGGTGCGGACGGTGCGGCCGTTCCCGAGGACGCAGCTCCACGACGCGCTTAGCAAGGCCAGGGCCATCGGGGTCATCGAGAAAGACATCTCGCTCGGGCTCGAGGGGATACTGTGCTCCGAGATAAGGTCGGCTTTTTGCGGCGCGGCGCTGACGCCCAACATCTCGAGCTTCGTGGTCGGGCTTGGCGGCCGCGACGTGCGGGTGGGCGACATCCGCGACATCGCGGTGGGGCTGTTCACCGACGACACCTGCAGGGTCGAGATGTCGGGCATCGACCACGAGGTCATGTGGTCGGCGCACACCAGGGAGTAGCGCATGCGGTGCCGCCTCCCCGCGGGGAGGCGCGGCAAGACGAAGGGGGAGCGAATGGCTGTCGAGCAGGTCGAGTCGAGGCTGATGGCTTACGGGCACACCGCGTGAGCGGGGTGCGGCGAGGCGCTTGCCGCCCGCACGGTAGCCGAGGCCGCGGGGCGTGACGTCATCATCACCAACGCCACCGGGTGCCTCGAGGTCTTCACGACGAGGTTCCCACGCTCTTCGTGGCAGGTGCCCTGGATACACTCGCTGTTCGAGAACGCTGCGAGCGTGGCCTCGGGCATAGAGGTGGCGCTCAAGGCGCTTGGCCGCGAGGGCGAGGCGAAGGTGATCGCCCAGGCCGGCGACGGGGGCACGGCGGACATCGGCATGGGCGCGCTGTCCGGGATGCTCGAGCGCGGCCACAACATCCTCTATATCTGCTACGACACCGAGGTGTACTCCAACACCGGGTTCCAGCGCTCCGGCCTGACGCCGCGGGACGCGCTCACCACCACCAGCCCGACGGGCAAGACGTCGTGGGGCAACGTGACCAGGAAGAAAGACCTGCCGGCGATCGTCGCCGCGCACGGCGCCCCTTATATCGCGACTTCTTCGGCCGGGTACCCCATCGACATCTCGCGCAAGGTCAAGAAGGCGTTCACCTTCGATGGGCCCAAGTACCTGCAGATCCACTGCCCGTGCATCCCCGGCTGGGGCATCGAGAGCAACCTGTCCGTGAAGATGGCGAGGCTCGCGGTGAACAGCGGCCTCTACCCGATCTTCGAGATGGAGGACGGCGAGCTGGTCAGGGTGCGGAAGATAAAGCCGGAGGACCGGGTGCCGGTCGACGATTACATCAGGGGGCAGAAGCGCTTCGCCCACCTCTTCAAGTACCCCGGCGGGGAGGAGCACATCAAGCAGATCCAGGCCGCCGCCGACGCCAACATCGAGAAGTACGGCCTGGCCGTGTGATCTCCATGGCTCGTGTGCCTGCTGTCACTCGCCGGCTCCCGCGCTAAACGAGTAAGGCGCAGGAAAAGCTCACGGCCGCAGCGAAGACAACAGGCGCTAAATCGGCGCGCGGCCCGACGGGCAGCAGTCCGGGCAATCAACCGCATGCGCTCGGACACTCACCCGAGGGGTGTTCCATTACACGACACCGCGCGCGGATTTTACATCGCATCGACGCGTTTGTTATTCTTACTCGAACGTGATGGCAGCCGGTGAACAAGGAGGGTGCTCGATGGCCGACGAGATTCTCGAAGAGGAAGAGATTCTCAAGAAGCAGATAGCCGATCTGGAAGAGACGACCCGCAAGCTCGCGGAGAAGTTCGAGCAGCTTGCAGGGATCGACTGCGATTTTGGAGAGTGCATTTTCGACCCCGCGATGGATGACATGCAGGTAAAGCTCGCGGAGGTCGAACGCCGCAAGAAGGTCCTCGAGGGAATGATCCAGCACCTCGAGGAGTGCGAGGTGCCGCCCGCCAAATGACAAGGCGGCGCGAACCGTTCCGGAACAGGCATAGAGATGGCGCGNATGAGCGTTGTCAATGCTCGCCGGTGGCGCTCGAGGTATATTGATCTGGGAAGGTATTGGCGCCAATTGCCACCGTGTCGAGGTTTGTAACAAGGGTTGTCGGTACAGCCTTATCGCTTTCATCGTTTGCCTTTGGACCTTTGACTCCAGTTTTTAACGGGTGGGCTATTTGCATAAAACAGACCCCGGTTTTAAAGAAAGACTCAGCACCGTCGAGAGCGCGGGACAGCTCGGCTACTGCTACCAGTGCAGCGCTTGCGTCGCCGAGTGTCCCTCCGCTCGTCACTGCGAGGGTTTCAACCCTCGCGAGATAGTCCTCGCGTCGCTGCTTGGCGTCGCGGGCTATCTCACCGATAAAGACTCGGTCNTCTGGCAGTGCGCGACCTGCTACAAGTGCTACGAGCGCTGCCCCCAGGGAACCCACCCGGTGGAGGTCATAACGGCCCTCAAGAACATCGCTTACGAGCTGGGCAACGCGCCCGACGACGTCGTCGCGCTGCGCGAGACGGTGAAAGAGAACGGAACGGTAATCGTACCGTCAGAGGCGATCGAAAAGAGAAGGACCGAACTCGGGCTGGGAAAGGCACCTTCAGCGCCGCCCGGCGAGCTCAAGAAGATTCTGGGATAGGAGACCTTGGCTAAACCTGATTACACACTGTTCCTCGGCTGCATGATACCGCTGCGCCACCCGCAGATAGAGGCGGCGGCCAGGAGGGCGCTGCCCGCACTGGGCATCGGGCTGAGCGACTCGGATGGCTTCACCTGCTGCCCCGAGCCATGGAGCGTCAAGGGAGCCGGGCTCGAGGACTGGCTCGCGGTCGCGGCGCGCAACCTCGCGGTCGGGGAGAAGGCCGGCAAGGACATGCTGGTGCTTTGCAACGGCTGCTACGCGACCCTGACCGAGGCGGCGCACATCTTCGACGGAGACGGCGAGGCCAGGAAGGACGCCGAGAGAAAACTCGCGGGCATAAAGCTTTCGTACAAAGGCAAGACAAGGGCCAGACACGTNGCGGGTGTCCTCGCGGACCTCGGCCCCGAGGCCGTCGCGAAATCCGTCAGGCGCCCTCTCGTGGGCGTCAAGGTAGCGGTCCACCACGGATGCCACCTGCTGCGGCCGGCGGACATCATGAGATTCGACGACCCGTTCGAGCCGGCGCGCCTCGAGGAGCTGGTGGGTGCGCTCGGCGCCGAGACNGTGCGCTACGAGGGCTATACGGACTGCTGCGGCAGGGCGACCCACGACGCGGAGGCCGCGCTCTCAATGGCCAGCGAGAAGCTGACCGCGATGGAGGAGGCCGGGGCCGAATGCGTCGCGGTCGTCTGCCCGGCGTGCTTCGAGCAGTTCGACCTGGGACAGGTCGAGATAAAGCGCAAGCTCAAGGTCGAGCATTCGCTCCCGGTCTTCCACTACTGCCAGCTTCTGGCGATAGCGCAGGGCGAGGACCCGGACACGCTCGGGCTCGAGCGCCACAGGACGGACGTGGGACCGTTCATNAAGAGACTGGGCCGATAGAGAGGTTCGAGTTTGGCCGATCTGACCGAGATAAGGTGGCACGGCAGGGGCGGGCAGGGCGCCGTGGCGTCCGCCGAGATGCTCGCGCTGGCCGCGATNGAAGAGGGTAAGTCCGCCCAGGCGTTCCCGAGCTTCGGCCCGGAGAGGCGGGGGGCGCCGGTGATGGCGTTCACACGAGTGGGCAAGGACTTCATCTACCTGAGGACCGGGGTCACCGAGCCCGACGTGGTGGTGGTACTGGACCCCACGGTCATGAGCGCGGTCGACGTGACGGCGGGCCTGAAACAGGACGGGATGGTGATCGCCAACACGTCGAAGAGCGCGAAAGAGCTGGCCGACGAGTACGGCATAGCCCAGCGCGTCGCGGTGGTGAANGCGAACAAGATCGCGATCGAGGAGATAGGACGGCCCATAACCAACACCACCATGATGGGGGCGCTCGTCAAGGCGACCGACCTCGTCGATATCGNCTCGCTGGAGAAGCAGATAGAACACAGGTTCCCGGCTATCGCCGAGAAGAACATCAAGGCGATGCGTCGGGCGTACGAGGAGACGGTGATATAGAGATGTCAGCCGACAAGCCGACATGGAGAGAGTACCCGATGGCGGCGACCATCAGCGAGCCCGGTTGCGCGACCAGGCAGAACACCGGCGACTGGAAGTCGGAGCGCCCGGTGCGAGACCCTTCGAAATGTGACAAGTGCGGCATATGCTGGATATTCTGCCCGGACGCGGCGCTCTTCATGACCGAGGAAGGCTATTACGAGGTCGACCTGTATCACTGCAAGGGCTGCGGGATCTGCGCGCGCGAGTGCAGCAAGGGCGCGATCAANATGGTCACGGAGGGCGAGTGATGGGCAAGAGGATAGGGCTCGAGGTATCGCTCGCGATCAGCGAGGCGGTGAAGCTGGCCAGGGCCGAGGCTATAGCCGCCTACCCCATAACGCCGCAGACGCACATCGTAGAGGAGCTCGCCCAGATGGTGGCCGANGGCGACCTCGACGCCGAGTTCATAATGGTCGAGTCGGAACATTCCGCGATGAGCGCATGCTGCGGGACTTCGGCGGTGGGCGCGCGCACCTATACCGCTACCGCCTCGCAGGGCCTGGCGCTCATGCACGAGATGCTCTTCATCGCGTCGGGCCTGCGACTTCCAATAGTGATGACCATCGCCAACCGTGCGCTCTCCGCCCCCCTCTCCATCTGGGGGGACCAGAGCGACGTGATGGCCGAGCGCGACTGCGGGTGGATACAGTTNTTCGCGGAGACCGGGCAGGAGGCGTTCGACCTCACCGTGCAGGCGTTCAAGGTCGCCGAGGACAACCGGGTCCTGACGCCCGCCATAGTGAACATCGACGGGTTCACCCTATCGCACGTGGTCGAGCCCCTCGAGATAGAGAGCCAGGAGGATATCGACGCTTTCCTGCCGCCGTACCGGCCGGTGGTGAGGCTCGACCCGGCAAAGCCCGTCACGATCGGGCCGGTCGGGTTCCCGGAGCTCTACACCGAGATCAAGAAACAGCAGAACGAGGCCCTCCTCGGCTCGTACCCGGTCATCCTCGAGGTGTGGGACGAGTTCGCGGAGAGGTTCGGCCGCAGGTACCGGCCGGTCGAGGAGTACAGGGCGAAGGACGCCGACACTCTTATATACATGGCGGGCGCGGTCGCGGGCACCGCGCGGGTCGCGGTCGACAGGATGCGCGACGAGGGCATGAAGGTGGGCCTGGTCCGGACGCGGCTGTGGAGGCCTTTCCCGTTCGAGGACGTGCGCTCGGCCGTCGCCGGCGCCAGCGTGATCGCGGTCGTGGACCGGGCGCTTTCGTTCGGCGGCCCGGGCGGCCCAATCTGCTCCGAGCTCCGCTCNGCGCTGTACCCGCTGGACAACAGGCCGGTGGTGCAGAGTTACGTGGCCGGCCTGGGTGGCCGTGACGTGACGATCGAGCATTTCTTCGAGATAGTCGAGGACGCGCAGCGCGTCGCGAGCGAGGGGCCGACGGAAGAGTACAGGATGATCGGAGTGAGGGAATAGATGGCAGAGCAGGGCAAGAGCGTCGAGTTCATACCGCGGCTCCTGCCGCCGCAGGAGCTGTTCGCCGAGGGTAACCGCGGCTGCCAGGGATGCGGCGAGGCGCTGGCCTTGAGGCAGATCATGAAGGTCGCCGGGCCCAATACGATCGTGTGCAGCGCCACCGGCTGCATGGAGATCATCTCCAGCCCGTACCCGGAGACCGCCTGGCGGGTCCCGTGGATCCACGTCGCCTTCGAGAACGCCGCCGCGGTGGCATCGGGCGTCGAGGCCGGCATCAAGGTACTCAAGAGGCACGGGCGCTACGACGAAAAAAAGGTCCGCATCATCGCCATCGCGGGCGACGGCGGCACCGCCGACATCGGGCTGCAGGCGCTCTCGGGCGCGCTCGAGCGCCGGCACGACTTCACCTATATCTGCACCGACAACGAGGCCTACATGAACACCGGCATACAGAGGTCGTCGGCGACGCCCTTCGGGGCCAGCACCACGACGAGCCCCACCGGGAGAGCGTCCATCGGACAGCAGACCAAAAAGAAGAACCTCCCGATGATAGTGGACGCGCACGAGGTACCCTACCTGGCCACGTGCTGCCCGAGCTACCCGCTCGACCTCATGGACAAGGCGAGGAAGGCCTTCGACACCGAGGGGCCCACGTACCTGCACGTCCTGACGCCNTGCCCGACCGGCTGGAGGCACGCGAGCGACCTGGCCGTCGAGATGGGCAGGCTCGCGGTCGAGACCGGCGTCTTCCCCCTGTTNGAGATAGAGGACGGCAGGCTGAAGCTCAACATGGTGATAGACAGGCGCAAGCCGGTGACCGAGTACATGAAGCCCCAGGGGCGCTTCAGGCACCTGAAGCCCGAGGACATAGAGAAGATACAGCGGCAGGTGGACGAGGACTACGAGAGGCTCGTCTACCGCGCAGAGTGCGACGCGAACAGGTAAGTCATACAGGAGATAGTTGCAGATGGCTGATAGAGGCTCCGTCCTTGTGGTCGGAGGTGGAGTAGGCGGAATACAGGCCGCCCTCGACATCGCTGAGTCGGGATATCGTGCGTACCTGATGGACAGCGCGCCGGCCATCGGCGGCATCATGGCGATGCTCGACAAGACTTTCCCGACCAACGACTGCTCGATGTGCATACTCTCGCCCAAGCTGGTCGAGGCCGGCCAGCACCCGAACATAGAGATAATCTCTTACGCCGACCTCGAGAAGATCGAGGGCGGCCCGGGCGACTTCAAGATAACCTTCAAGAAGAAGGCGCGCTACGTCGACGAAGAGACGTGCACCGGCTGCGGCGCCTGCAGCGAGGCGTGCGTGATGGCGGGCCGCATCCCCGATTCGTTCAACGTGGGCCTGTCGGCGAGGAGCGCGATCTACGTGCCTTTCGCACAGGCAGTGCCGCGCGTCGCGCTGGTCGACCCCGGCTCCTGCCTCAGGCTCACCAAGGGCAAGTGCAAGAGCCCGTGTATCGAGGCGTGCCTCCAGGGCTCGATCGATTTCGACCAGGCCGACGAGGACGCTACGATCGAGGTTGGCGCGGTCGTGCTGGCGTCGGGCTCGACCCCGTACGACATCTCCAACCTGGTCGCGTATCACCCCGAGCACCCGAACGTGGTCTCCTCGATGGAGATCGAGAGGATAATGTGCGCGAGCGGCCCGAGCGCCGGGCGTGTCACCAGGCCCTCTGACGGCGAGCACGCCAAGCGCATCGCCTTCATACAGTGCGCCGGCTCCCGCGACGAGAAGCACAACCCTTACTGCTCGAGCGTGTGCTGCACCTACGCGGTCAAAGAAGCGACCGTGATAAAGGAGCACGACCCGGGCATCGACTGCCACATCTTCCACATCGATATGAGGACTTTCGGGAAGGGCTTCGAGCAGTTCAAGAACCGGGCGACCGACGAATACGGCATAAGGTTCACGCGCTTCAAGGTCCCATCCGTCGAGGTCGCCGGGCCCGACACCCTCGCCATCCGCTACGAGAAGCGCGACGGCACCTGGGAGCGCGAGGAGTTCGACCTGGTTGTGCTGTCGGTCGGCCTTACCGAACCGGTGCCGATCGAGGCGGTCAGGGACGCTGGCGTCGAGCTCGACCGCTACGGGTTCGCGGCCTGTTCGGTCATGGCGCCGCTCGACACCTCCAGGCCGGGTGTTTTCGCTTTGGGCGCGGCTTCCGGCCCCAAGGACATCCCCGAGACCGTGGCCCAGGCGTCGGGTGCCGCCGCCCGTTGCGGGGCGCTGCTGGCTTCTGTGCGCGGGACCGAGGTGACCAAAAAGGATTACCCGCCGGAGATGGAGCTCGACGGCGCCGAGCCGCGGGTGGGCGTTTTCGTGTGCTCCTGCGGGAAGAACATCGGCGGCGTGGTCGACGTCCCGGGCGTCACCGATTACGCGAAGACACTGCCCGATGTCGCGTACGCCGAGAGCAACATATACACATGCTCGGGCGAGTCGTGCGACAGGATAAAAGAGGCCATCGCGGAGCACCGGCTCAACCGCGTGGTCGTCGCGGCGTGCACGCCCAGGACGCACGAGCCGCTGTTCCGCGAGACTGTGAGAGAGGCGGGGCTCAACCGCTACCTGTTCGACCTCGCGAACATCCGGGACCAGTGCTCGTGGGTGCACTCCGGCGAGCCCGAAAAGGCGACCACCAAGGCGAAGGACCTCGTCAGGATGTCGGTTGCGAAGGCGCGCTTACTGGAGCCGCTGCCATCGCTGCCCGTGAAGGTGACGCCCGCCGCGCTGGTCCTCGGTGGAGGGCCGGCCGGCACTGCCGCGGCGCTCGAGCTGGGGAGGGCCGGCTACAAGACTTACCTGGTCGAGAAAGAAGCGCGGCTCGGCGGCGGGATGCGAGAGGTCCCGGACATCCCGGACAACGAGGAGCTGCTGAAGCTCTCCGCGGACTTCGAGTCGATGACGCGAGAGCTCGAGGGCCTCGACGCCGTCGAGGTCATGACCGGAGCGCGGCTGGTCGGTTTCTCCGGTTACATCGGGAACTTCAAGGCCGTCGTCGAGCACGGCGGCAAGCCGCGCGAGATAGACGCCGGAGCGGTGATAGTAGCCACCGGCGGGAGGGAACACGTCCCGTCTTCGTACCTCTACGGAGAGAGCGAGCGCGTGGTGACCCAGATGGGGCTCGAAGAGAGGCTCGCGAAGGGCCTCGAGGCCAGGTCGGTCGTGATGGTACAGTGCGTCGAGGCGCGCGAGCCCGAACGGCCGTACTGCAGCCGGGTCTGTTGCATATCGGCGCTGAACAACGCGCTCGCGATAAAGGGCGCGAATCCCGACACCGCGGTATACATCCTCTACCGCGACATAATGGCTTACGGCTTATACGAAGACGTTTACAGGGCGGCCCGCGAGGCCGGCGTGATGTTCGTGCGCTACGAGCCGGAGTCGAAGCCCGAGCTCGAGGAAAGCGAGGACGGGCTGACCGTGAAGGTCAGGACGCCGGACCTTCCCGTGGAGCTGGAGATAGAGGCCGACCTGTTGGTGCTGTCCTCGCCGGTGGTCGCATCGGAGGACAACAGGGCCATCGCCGAGATGTTGAAGGTGCCAGTCGACGAGCACGGCTTCTTCCTCGAGGCGCACGTCAAGCTGCGGCCGGTGGACTTCGCCACAGCCGGCATCTTCGTGGCAGGCATGGCCCACTTCCCCAAGCTGGTCGAAGAGGCCATAAGCCAGGGGTGCGGCGCGGCGGGTCGGGCGGCGACCATCCTCTCCAAGGAGTACGTGATGGGAGAGGGCGCGGTCGCGGTCGTAGAAGGGCGTTTCTGCCGCGGGTGCGGCGAGTGTGAGGCCGCGTGCGAGTTCAACGCGGTGACGGTGAAGGAGGTCGAGCCCGGCAAGCTGGTCGCCGAGGTCAACCCGGCGCTCTGCGTCGGGTGCGGCATGTGCGCCGTCGCATGCTGGAGCAACGCGATCGAGATGGCCAACTTCACCGACCAGCAGATAGACGCGATGATCGAGGCGGTAAAGGCGCCAACATAGGAAAACACGGAAGCGATATGGCTGATACCAGGACCGCAAGCAAGAAGACGAAAACGGCCGCAAAGGCCTTCGAGCCGGAGATAGTGGCCTTCACCTGCAACTGGTGCGCGTACGCGGGGGCGGACTACGCCGGCGTCTCGCGCATCCAGTACCCGGCCAACGTCCGGATAATCAGGGTGATGTGCTCCGGCAGGGTCGAGCCGTCCTTCATCCTGAAGGCGTTCGAGGAAGGGGCCGACGGCGTCATGGTCGGCGGCTGCCACGAGGCGGACTGCCACTACATCAGCGGTAACCTCAAGGCACGCGAACGGGTGCGCGACACCGGCGAGCTTCTCGACCTGCTTGGGTTGGGTTCCGGCCGGCTTCGCATCAAGTGGGTGAATGCGAACGAGGGCGAGGCCTTCGCCCGGGAGATAGCCGACTTCACCGAGACGCTGAAAGAGCTCGGGCCGAATCCCCTGAAGGGAGTCGCCGCGGGAGAGCAGGTGGTCCCCGACACGCTCGACGTGATGAGCCGGACCAACGCCTTCCTCTGCGTGGAGTGCGGCAAGTGCACCGCTTCCTGCCCGGTCGCGCGGCGCGACACGGAGTTCAGCCCGCGTGGCACCGTCGAGCAATCCCTCGAGAAGATGCACACAGAGATAGAGACCGGCCGGCAGCTCTGGGACTGCCTGACCTGCGGCACCTGCGAGCAGCGCTGCCCCTACGACGTGCGGTTCAGCGAGTTCGTGCGAGACTCCCGCGTCGAGGCGCAGACGCTCGGGCTGGACGGAAAACCCACCCAGGCGGGCGCCATCTACTCGTGGATGCGGATGATGGGCGAGGACGGGCTCGAGCAGGACCGGCTGGCATGGGCCGACGGGCTGAAGGTCAAGCAGAAGGCGACCGCTAAGAGCGACATCATGTTCTTCGTGGGATGCCTCCCGCACTTCGACGTGTCGCACAGGCACGTCGGCTCGGACTCCGCGTCGATCGCCAGGGACTCGGTCGCGATATTAAACGTGATCGGCATCACCCCGGTGGTCCTGCCGGACGAGCGCTGCTGCGGGCACGACCTGCTGTTCGGCGGCAACCCTCAAGGTTTCGAGGCGCTGGCGCGCAAGAACGCGAAGGCCATCAGGGACGCCGGCGTAAAGCGGATAGTCGTCTCCTGCCCGGAGGGATACCAGACCCTCGCGCAGGAGTACCCACGCGTCCTGGATGACTGGGACGTCGAGGTCATGCATATCTCCGAGCTCCTCGCGGAGCGTATCGACGCGGGCAAGGTCGACTTCAAGAAAGAGGTGGGCCTCAAGGTCACCTACCAGGACCCTTGCCGACTGGGTCGCTACATGGAGGTGTACGACGCGCCGAGGAAGGTCCTCGAAGCGCTGCCCGGGGTGGAGCTGGTCGAGATGGAGCACTTCGGTCCGGACTCGATCTGCTGCGGCGTGAGCTCNTGGTTGAGTTGCGGCGCGACGGCCAAGAGCATTCAGATCGCCCGCCTGAAAGAGGCGAAGGCGACCGGCGCGGACGTGATGGTGACCGCCTGCCCCAAGTGCCAGATACATTTCAGGTGCGCGCTATCGGGCAAGGTCCCCGGCGACCGGGCAGAGGTCGAGATACCGGTTGAGGACCTCACCTCGCTGGTGGCCCGCGCGCTGGACGTCGAAGACGGGAAGGCGGCCGCGGAGCCGGCCGCGGAAAAAGCGCCGGCCAGCAGGACCGCCGCGAAGAAAGCTCCGGCGAAAAAGGCCGCTTCGAAGAGGACCGCCACCGCCAAAAAGGCGCCCGCGAAGAAGGCTGGAAAGAAACGCGCGACATCCAGGTCAAGAGGTGAGAGTTAATGTCCGAGTCCGTACTGGTCATCGGCGGCGGGGTGTGTGGGATACAGGCCGCCCTCGACCTCGGCGAAAAGGGACACCAGGTCTACATGGTCGAGAAAGAGCCTTCCATCGGCGGGCGCATGGCGCTGCTCGATAAGGTCTTCCCTACTAACGACTGCTCGATCTGCATCCTCGCGCCCAAGATGATAACGTGCTTCAACCATCGCAACGTTGAAGTACTAACCTGCTCCGAGGTCGAAGAAGTAAAGGGAAACGCGGGCGACTTCAAGGTCAAGGTACGGCGCCGGTCGCGCTACGTCGACGAGAAGCAGTGCACCGGTTGCGGGGACTGCGCGGAGGCGTGCGTGCTGGCCGGGAGGATACCGGACGAGTGGAACGAAGGCTTCGGTAAACGAGGGGCCGCTTACATACCTTTCATGCAGGCGGTCCCGAGGGTCGCCATCATCGACCCCGAGCGATGCCTGCTCCTGACGAAGGAAAAGTGCAAGCAGAAGTGCGTCGAGGCATGCCAGCGCGGCGCGCTCGATTTCGAGATGAAGGACGAGGTAGTAGAGCTGAACGTAGGCGCGATAATCGTCGCTACGGGACTGACCATGTACGACCCGACCGAGGTCACCGAGTACGGCTACGGAAGGTTCGCCAACGTGATCCACAGCATGGAGTACGAGCGCCTTATAAACGCCAGCGGTCCGACGGGCGGGCACCTCAAGCGTCGCTCCGACGACGAGCGGCCGAAGAGGATCGGTTACATACAGTGCGTCGGGGCGCGCGACGTGCGCAGTGGCCACCCTTACTGCTGCAGCGTCTGCTGCATGTACGCCACCAAGGACGCGATGCTCGCGTACATGCACCACGACGACACCGAGAACTACATCTTCTACACCGACCTTCGCGCCTTCGGCCGCGGCTTCGACGAGTACATCAAGCGGGGCCATAACGAGTACAAGATCGAGTACATCAGGGCGCGGCCGGGCGAGATAACCGAGGACCCCGAGACCAGGAACCTTTACATCTGGTACGACGACACCGAGGCGGGGGGCGTCAAGAGNATGGAGGTCGACATGGTCGTGCTCTCTACTGCGTTCGTCCCTCAGCCGGGCATCGCGAGGCTGGCCGAGGTACTGGGGATCGACATCAACGACTGTGAGTTCTTGAAGGCGGCCGACGACCTGCTCGCTCCCATGGACACCAACGTCCCGGGCATCTACATAGCCGGTGCCTGCACCAGGCCTATGGATGTCACGGACGCGGTGACCCAGGGGGGCGGCGCGGCGGACAGGGCCGCCCAGGCAATCGTGGAGTATGCCGGTGAAGCTCCGGCAAAGGCTGGGGCCGGGAGATAGGAGGTAGGAGATGCCAGCGAAGAAGCCTGCAGCGAAGAAGAAAGCGGCGCCTAAGAAGAAGGCACCCGCCAGGAAGAAGGCCGCGGCGAAGAAGCCGGCCAGGAAGAAGGCTCCGGCCAGGAAGAAGGCTCCGGCCAGGAAGCCTGCAGCGAAGAAGAAGCCAGCAGCAAAGAAGAAGGCTCCGGCCAGGAAGAAGGCCGCGGCGAAGAAGAAGGCTCCGGCCAGGAAGAAGGCCGCGGCGAAGAAGCCGGCCAGGAAGAAGGCCGCGGCACGCAAGAGGTAGCGGCTGCGCCGGACAGCAGTATTGAAAGGAATGGCTTTGGC
>JGI24136J36422_10000096_pt1 | contig 32134 bp, 19 predicted proteins | sample BarGraNGADG00212_2_FD_36422 | JGI IMG/M metagenome (IMG submission 36422)
CAGGTGATATCACTGCCGGACAGCTGACAGACCAGTTCCTCCTTGATGAACGCGGCCGTGAATTCTACTACGAGGCACAAAGACGTACTGACCTGATCCGCTTTGGTAAATTCACTAACGGGAATTATAACTGGCAATGGAAAGGTAACGTCTATAATGGCACCAATACTGATGCACACCTGAATCTTTTCCCGATTCCCGGCGATGAAGTATCTGCTAATCCTAATATAAAGCAAAACACTGGTTATTAATATTTTAAACTATTACAAGATGAAAAGAAATTCATTAATATATTTAATTTTCATTGGGCTGATCAGTCTTCTGGCAAGTTGTGAAAAGGATGGAACTAATGTTGTTATGCTGAAAGACCCAATTGCCCCGACAATTAAGACTNTGCCCAATCTGACTCTCTTAAGATCAAAAGGCACAGATACTCTTGCATTTGTCGGCACTCCTGTCGATCCTGGCTTCCAGGCTTCTGCAACTTATTTTCTTGAAGCCTGTGCTCATGGAAATAATTTTGCAGATGCAGTTACAGTGTATTCCGGTGTTCAGGATTTACTGATAAAAATGACTGTAAGCGACCTTAATGGGATCATGCTTAAAAAATTCACAGCAGACCAGGTTACTGCTGTCGATTTTCGTATCAGGTCTGTTTTAACTGTAGACGCTGGTACCGGAGCCCCTGGCACAAGCACAAATCCTCTGGTTTATTCTTCTGTGGCAACAAATGCAAATGTTACTGTCTACGGTTTGCCTCGTCTCGACCTGCTTAATTCGGGTGTTACCCAGAAAATTGAATCACCCCTGGGCGATGGCAAGTATTCAGGCTTTGTCAAGCTTGATGCTACAAAGGCATTTACGCTGAAGGATCCCGATGCAAATAAAGAATATGGTGCCACAGGTTCGGCACTTGTATTGAACGGGGCAGGTATTACCATTGCCGCAAACGGTTGGTACAAGCTTATGGCTGACACTCATGCCCTGACTTATTCAATAGATTCTTACATGATCGGACTTGTTGGATCTGCAACAGCTAACGGATGGGACTCACCCGACACGAAGATGGATTACGATGCCAAAACCGGAACATGGTATATTACAACTACACTGGTTGATGGCGATATTAAATTCAGACTTAACGACGGATGGGCATGGAACCTTGGAGGAACTACNAACAACCTTGTTCACAACGGATCCAATATTACACTGACTGCAGGTAATTATACCATCACACTGACAATCACTGTTGCTGTTCCTGTTGGTTCTGAAGCCGGTACATATACCATCNTTAAAAACTAGTTGGATGAAACTCTTAAAAAATGAATTCATGAAAAAAATGTTCATCTATAAAATATCGGCTGTTCTTTTAACTGCAGCATTCATTTTCACCGCTTGCACAAAAGAACCATCGGATGTCGTATTAAGTCCGAAGCTTTCTACTTCCCAGGTATTAAATGTCACTTCTGACTCAGCAACCGTTGTTGGTTTTATCGTTGCTGCAGGCGACGGTTTTACCGAAAGAGGCATTTGTTGGGATATCGCAACTGCTCCTACAACTGCCAAAACAAAGTTGGCTAATACCAAAATGACCATAGGGGCAACGTTTCCAACCCGAATAGGCAAGCTCTCCTTTGCAACAAAATATTATGCACGTGCTTATGCCATTAATGCAAGCGGGACTATCTATGGTGAAGAAGTATCATTTACCACACTGCCTGTTAAAGCGACAGTGACAACAACCGCCGTTACATCAATCACCGGAAACTCGGCCATGAGCGGCGGCAATATTACTGTTGCCGGCGGTTCTACGGTTACTGCACGCGGCGTTTGTTACGGAACAACTCATAATCCTTCCGTTTCCGGCAGCAAGACTACTGACGGCGCCGGAACAGGTACGTTCACAAGTACACTTACAAGCCTGAAAGGCAACACTCTCTATTATGTGAGGGCTTATGCCACCAGCACTGCAGGTACAGGCTATGGGCCGGAAGTTTCTTTCACCACCCTTGTCGACATGCCGGTTGTTACAACAACTGCTGTAACCGAAGTTACTAAAATTTCTGCTGTATCAGGTGGTAATGTTACATATGATGGAGGCGGTACAGTTTCCATAAGAGGTCTTGCNTGGGGTACCAGCTCCAATCCTACAACCTCAGATAACATAATCGACGGAGGTACAGGTACAGGCGCATTTGTAAGTAATCTCACAGGATTGGCATTGCACACTACCTATCATGTTCGTGCTTATGCTACAAACAGCATCGGTACGGCTTATGGTACTGATGTCTCCTTTACTACTTTAGCTGATATTACTAAATTCTGGATAGTCGGCGGGTATAATAGCTGGGATAATAGTGATAATGCCAAGTACATTATTTCAACAGCTACCAGTGGCGGTGCTGCTGAAGGATTTGTTTATCTGACAGCAGGTGAAATTAAACTTGCCACCGATCATAGCTGGGATAATGCTCATACTTTTGGAGATAATGGTTCTGGTGGATTGACTAATCCCGGAAACAATATTACAGTTGCTGCTACAGGTTATTATCTGATAAAGGCTAACCTTAGCAACATGACATATTCCTTAACATTAACCGCATGGGGCCTTATCGGTGATGCAACACCCGGAGGCTGGGGCGATGAAACCCCTTTGACCTATAATCAGACATTATCTGTATGGGAAGGTGGAATGTCACTGACTGCTGCTGCAGCTAAATTCAGGGCTAATCACGACTGGGGTTACAACTATGGAAGCGACCTGGCTGATGGTAACCTGACTGCAGGCGGAGGAAATATTCCAATAACTGTTGCTGCCGATTATGCCATCACTTTAGATTTAAGCCATCCTAACGCCTATACATACTCTTTTAACAGGTGGGGCTTGATTGGTGACGCAACACCCGGTGGCTGGAGCACTGACACAAACATGACCTGGGACGGAACAAATAAAGTTTTCAAAGCTACAGCAAATCTTGTAATTGGTGCTTTCAAGTTCAGGGCTAATGCCGCTTGGGATATCAATTACGGAGGCAATCTTAGCGCACTTACACCAGGCGGAGATAATATACCTATTACCGTTGCCGGTAATTATACGATTACCTTCGATCCATGGGCAAAAGTTGCTACAGTCACTATGAATTAATCAGACGCTGAAATTACTCAGCAATCCCTGCTGAATGATTTATGCATATTAAAAACCTCTTCTTTGAAATATTAAGAAGAGGTTTTTATTTACTTCATACCTTTGGAAAATGAATAAGGAAATGAAGCCGATATATCTCATCGTGGTCCTGACTCTATTGCTGGTTTCATGCAAAAAGCCGGCTGATACGCCTGTTGATATCCGTATTATATATCCGGTCAGCAAGTTTGCCATGGGAGCCGACCTCTCCTATGCCAACCAGATACTCGACCATGGAGGAGTTTACAAAGACTCCGGCACTATGGAAGATCCTTATGTGATATTCAGAAAATATGGAGCCAATGTCATACGGTTCAGACTTTTCCATAACCCGACCTGGACAAAGGAAGTTTATGGGACAGACGGAGTTCAGATGTACAACGACTTTGAGGATGTGAAAAAAGGAATCGGAAAGGCTAAAGCTGCCGGATTACAGGTATGTCTCGACTTTCATTATTCTGACACCTGGGCAGGACCATCAAAACAGGAAATACCTGCAGCCTGGAAATCTTTGTCTCTTCCTGTTCTTAGCGACAGCATTCATAACTACACTTTAAAAACACTTCAGAAACTTGGTGCTGCAGGATTAATGCCTGAATACGTGCAGACTGGAAATGAAATTAATCCCGGGCTTCTGCTTACCCTGGGAAACCGATGGAATGGAAATGAGGCCAATATGATAACGCTTCTTAACTCAGCGATAAGCGCAATAAGGACAGCCGGGGCTACTGGCAATATTCATCCCAAAATAATAATCCACATTGCACAGCCTGAAAATGTAATGACATGGTTTTACGGACTTGCCGAAAAGGGACTGACCGATTACGATATCATAGGGTTCTCCTATTATTATATGTGGTCATCTACTCCCCTTGCAAATATCAGCAACATCGTCTCATTGATCAGAACAACATACAAAAAGGACGTGATGATAATGGAAACCGTTTATCCATGGACAACGGGATGGGCTGATAGTTATAGTAACTTAATTGATGAATCAGCTCTTGTATCCGGATATCCTTCAACAGAAGCCGGTCAGTATAAATATATGCATGCCCTGACCCAGGAGATTATTGACGGCGGCGGTAAAGGGATATTCACATGGGAACCCGACTGGATAACTTCACAGATGAAAGATCTATGGGGAACTGGTTCATCATGGGAATGCAACACCTTTTTCGATTTTGAAGGCAACAGCATTAAAGGGATCAGGTTCATGTCGGATCAGTATAATTTCTGAAATCCGGATATCAACTTTTCAAACGTTTGCTGTTATAATTTTCCCCTATAATACTGTAAATTAGTGTTTTTCGCACGTTTTCCTTAACTTTGTTCTTTACAAAGCACTTTAATTCATAAAGAGATGTTTAAACGCCTATTCACCATATTAATCCTTGCTTTCCAGGTAGTTTCCCTCGGAGCACAGATGGTCTATACCGATCCTGCCATAGCGGTAATTGGCAAGACAATAAAAATATATTTCAACACCTCTCTGGTAACAACTGATGTTGCCTTTAAAAATTATTCAGGTGACGTTTATGCCCATACAGGAGTGACTGTAGGCGGAGTGAACTGGCAACACGTGATCGGGAACTGGGGCGTTAATACTACACAGCCTAAATTGAATAAGATCGGCAGCTATTTATATGAACTTGATATCACCACAGACATAAAAACTTTTTATGGTCTTTCGTCAACTGAAGTCCCTACGAAAATCTGCATTGTTTTCCGAAGTGCCGACGCATCAATGCAGACAAGACCGGATATGTTCATCGATGTTTACGATCTGAAACTCAATACTACATTTATCCTGCCCGAAAAGTCTTCATTGATTCTAAATCTGAATGCAAAGATCCCTGTAAAGGCGGCAGCTACGCTTGATGACTCAGTGTCGCTTTATATCAATAACAAATGGATAAAAAAAGGCAAGACCCCTGACTATATCACCGACACCATCACTGCCAGCCAGTATGGTGAGTTCTGGGTTAAATCTGTCGCCTGGGATCTCCCTTCCTTTGTTGCAGATTCTTTTTTCTTTTATGTAAGAAAACCATCTATAACAGAATCTCTGCCTGCCGGGCTTAAAGACGGTATTAACTATACAAGCAGCAGTTCGGCTACTCTTGTTCTTCATGCTCCTTATAAAAATTATGTATTTGCAACAGGCGATTTCACCAGCTGGCACGCATCTGACAAAGGTTATATGAAAAGAACTCCTGATGCCGAAAGGTACTGGGTCGAAATAACCGGGCTCAAGCCGGGTAAAGAATACAGATTCCAGTATATAGTTGATTCTTCTCTTTATATTGCTGATCCATATACCGACAAGATACTGGATCCGGATAATGATCCTTATATTTCTTCAGCAACATATCCCAGTCTCATAAAATATCCTGCAGATACAGCTTCAGGCATAGTGTCGGTGCTTCAGACTTCACAGACACCATATTCCTGGCAAACGACCGGGTACACGCCCCCTGAAAAATCAAAGCTTGTGATCTACGAGCTTCTTATCCGTGATTTTATCGCAAATCACGATTTCAAAACCCTTACTGACACTCTCGGTTATCTTGGCAGGTTGGGTGTAAATGCCATTGAGCTTATGCCGGTATGCGAATTCGAGGGAAATCTCAGCTGGGGCTATAACCCGTCCTTCTATTTTGCTCCTGACAAATACTACGGTCCGAAAAACGACATGAAGGCATTTGTTGACAGTTGTCATGCCCGCGGCATAGCAGTAATAATGGATATTGTCCTTAACCACNGTTTTGGCCAGTCACCGTTTGTCCAGCTGTACCTCGATCATTACGGCACCGACCAGATCTTCATGAAGGTTCCTAACCCATGGTTCAATGCCAGTTCTCCTAATCCCGTCTATAAATGGGGAGCAGATTTCAACCACACAAGCTCCTCCACGCAGGAGCTTGTAGACAGAATCACATCTTACTGGCTGACAGATTTCAATGTTGACGGTTTCCGTTTTGATTTTTCAAAGGGATTCACAAATACTCCTGGAGATGGTTCTTCTTATGATGCTTCCAGGATTGCAATCCTGGAAAGAATGGCAAATCATATATGGTCCGTAAAGCAGAAGGCTTATGTAATACTTGAGCATTTTACTGCCGATTCCGAAGAACAGGTACTTGCTAATTATGGCATGATGATCTGGGGAAATAATAATTACAATTATTCACAAGCTGCAATGGGCTTTAGTTCCGATCTTACTTATGCTTCACCGCTGGGAAGAGGATGGAGTGTGCCTAATCTGGTATCATATATNGAAAGCCATGATGAGGAGAGGATCATGTACAGGACCCTAACTTATGGAGCATCAACCGGTGATTACAATACGCGGGACNTTAAAACCGCGCTTAAAAGGATGGAACTGAATGCACTTTTCTTCCTCACAATACCCGGACCCAAGATGATATGGCAGTTTGGTGAACTCGGTTATGACATCTCCATTGATTACGGAGGAAGAGTAAGCAATAAACCTATAAAATGGGATTACTATTCTGATACCGACCGGCATAGACTTTACCAGTTCTATAGGCTTCTCAACTATCTGAAAAAAAACGAGGAGGTTTTCAGCACAGACAATTATTCATGGTCGTTATCTTCTCCANTGAAAAGGCTCCAGNTGAACGGTACAACAATGAGCGTAAATATTCTTGGTAACTTCGGGACAACCCAGTCGNCCATCGATCCGGCTTTCCCAAACACGGGAAAATGGTATGAGTATTTCAGCGGGGATTCACTTATAATTAGCGACCCGAATGCCCAAATCACTCTCAGCCCCGGAGAATACCGTCTTTATTCGACAGTTAAAATGGTATCACCGAAACTGATCCTCGGAATTGAGGATCATTATGTCCCAGCAAATGTAGAATTTGTTTCTGCATACCCGAATCCATCAGCAGGTTCGGTATATTTTGAAATAAACAATATAATTCCTGTACCAGTCACACTCACTGTTTTTGATATCACAGGAAGGGTTGTCAGGCAGATAAGAACGGGCACTCTTCCAGATGGCAGGCAGATCGTTACCTGGGATGGGAAAACAGAAAACGGCACCGATGCCGGGAATGGAATTTTTCTTGTGAGTGTAAGAACTCCTTTGAGAACTCAGACTGTTAAGTTAATCAGGAAATAATTCAGTTTCTCTTCAAAACCATCGCTGACAAAGGTTCAATTTTTAACTCAAGACCTTTATCAAGTGATTTATATGATTCGTGGCCCGGTGAAAGTACATTGGTGAAAGGTTCCTTTATTTTGCACCGGCACAAAGAGTGATTCTTCTTTTCCTGATCTGTTGAAGATAGAAACAATCTCATCCTGCCCGAGTGTCCTTGTGTAAGCAAGAATCATTTTCTGATCATCAGCAACAGAAAAATTCAGGGCGCCATAAGAAAGGACAGGGTTTTCCCTTCTCATCCNGACGAGCCTCTTATAAATTGTAAGCAGGGCGGTATCAGGACTTACCTTATCNACAGGACGGGTTTTTGACGGATCATAGGCAGCCTTTTCATCCTCATAAGTAATGTCGCCCCATACGACAGGCTTGCGGCAATCCGGATCATCTGCGCCCCACATGCCCACCTCGTCGCCATTCCATATATGAGGAGCGCCTATAAATGTAAACTGGTGGACAAGAAGAAGAATCTGCTCCCTTCTTGTAAGGTCATCGGGCTTGTTGATCTTATAATCTGGATTGTCAGATGGTTTTGCGTTGTATTTGTCCATCGTCTTATTGTAGAGAGAAGTAGATAATCGTGGTGAATCATGTGTGGCGGCTACATTCATCATACCTTCGAGGTTGCCGGTACTGATGCCCTTGTCAATCCTGTTTATTTCGCTTACAAAGCCTGTCGGCGTAAGTATTGGTTCAGCCTGGCCGAAAAATCCCCTCGCGACCCTGTACCACCTGTAGTTCATTATTGCATCAAACTGATCACCGGCAAGATATACTGACGGATCAAGAAGCTTGTCGGGCCATTCAAGCCACCATATTTCTCCTACAAGGTAAGCTTCGGGGTTCACCGACCTGACAACCTTCCTGTACTCACGCCAGAAACCCATCGGTATTTCGCCTGCAACGTCAAGCCTGAAACCGTCAACCCCGTCAGAAGGATTTCCGTCTTTATCCGGGTCAAGCCACCGTTTTGACACATCAAAAATATGCTGTTTCAGAGTTTCAGAATGGAAGTTCCCCTCAAATGGCATAACCTTATCATCGGGAGGTATAATATCTTTTTTAAATACCGGCATCCATGGATTATTCCCGCCCCAGCCCTGATATTTTAATTCATCGGCAGGAGTTGCCGGATCGTCAAACTGACTTATTGTATACCAGTCAGCAAATGGAGATTTTTCCCCGTTTTTCCTTATATCGTTCAGGGCCCAGAAGTCACGGCCTGTATGGTTCCATGAGTAATCCATAATTATCCTTATTCCTCTTTTATGGCACTCGTCTATTACTTTCAGAAAAAGCTTATCGGCTGCAGTCCATTTCCATGTTGAAGGATCAGCAGGGTTCTCTGAATTCATGACAGTCACGTCGCCCTTCGGATCGGGCCCGAAGTTGCGATCGATATGCGCATAATTCCTTGCATCGTATTTATGAAGTGAAGGTGAATCATTGAGAGGGTTAAAATATATTGCATTTATGCCCAGTTCACTGAGGTAATCCAGTTTATCGAGAACACCCTGCAGATCTCCGCCATACCTGCGTGCTTGTATTTTTGAATAGAAGCCGTTGGCTTTAACGCTGTCAAGCCATGGTTCGTGAGCATACCAGTCGTGGCCCCATGGAGTGATCTTCCAGTCTGAGGGTATCTTTTCAGGATATGATCCTTTCATATTAAACGGAGTCGGATCGTTCGTTGTGTCGCCGTTCCTGAAACGCTCTACAAAGACCTGGTACCAGATTGCTTCTTTGGACCATTCCGGAACAGAAGCAAGAGATTTGTTGGCAGCTTTTTGAGTGCATCCTTGAGTAAAAAGCATCATTACTGATAACAGCAAAAAAACATACCTGAGTGATTTCATCGATATATTTAAATTTATCTTAAAGTTCGTCCTTTGTGCTCTTCATGCGCATTTATTACCCCCATCCCAACCTTCCCCCACGGGGGAAGGAGAACAAATTAAGCCTCCCGCTTCGGCGGGACGGGAAAGGGGGTCAGATTAAATACATTTTAAATTTAGGAATATAAATGCTTTAAGAAATTTATCCACTTTTGCCTTTTGCCTTTTTACTTTTTACTTATAAAAACCTTATACCCCCAGGGATTAAGTGTAAGATTCACACTTAATGGAAGGGATGTCTTTTCACCGCTGAAATATTCCGTGTATTCCCCATCGAGACCTTTAAGATCAGGCTTAAATGAAACGCTCTTTTTGGTAAGATTAAGAAAAACAACAACCCTGTTTCTGCCTTTCTCCCTGGAATAAGCGAACACTTTATTCTCCCTGTTAGTATTGATTTTCACCATCGGGCCTCCGAAATCGCCATTCCATAATGCTTCATTTCCCTTTTTCAGACTGGTAAGGCTTTGATAAAAATATGTAAGGTCGCAGGTAACCCACTTAATGGTATCCCTGACAAAAAACTTCAGTTTCTTATTGAGACAATCTTCCTGGCCGCTGTAAATAAGAGGAACAGCCTGGTCGGTAAAGATCATTGTTGCAAACACCTTTTGGGCATCGCCCATAAGAGAGTCTATCGTTCCGGCCCATGAGTTTTCGTCGTGGTTGGTAAGGAACTGCAGGCGGTATGTATTATTGGGATATTTAATCCATTCATTCTTGAAGTATTTTGCGATCGCGTTTGCACTGTCTTTGCCCTCGGCTACGCTGTTCATAAGATGATGAAGCTCCCAGGCATAATTCATGTCAAACCCCTTTTCAAGGTAATTATATGGTTCTTCTATCTCAGCAAGCATTAGAACAGGCTTAATTGTATTCAGTTCGGTCCTTGCCCTTTCCCAGAACTCTTTCGGAGTATTATGAGGATGATCGACACGGAAACCGTCGACACCCATTTTAACCCAGAAAGACATCGCACCTATCATATAATTCTGAAGTCCTTTCTTCGACCAGTCGAGCTGAATCACATCTGTCCAGTCAGTCCCTATGGGCGGAGTGAATTTGCCTGTCGAATCCTTCATGTAATAATCAGGATGCTCAGCAGCCAGCGGATTATCCCATGAAGTATGATTCGGCACCCAGTCGAGCATTACATACATTCCCAGGTCGTGAGCCTTATTCAGAACTTCCTTAAAATCATTTATCGTTCCGAACTCCGGATTTACATCCATGAAATTCTTCACAGAATAATAACTCCCCAGTTCACCCTTTCTGTTGACAATTCCTATCGGGAAAGTCGGCATGAACCATAAAACATCGACTCCCAGCGCTTTTAACCTCGGCAGGTGCTCCTCAAATGCCTTGAATGTCCCCTCCGGTGTATATTGCCTTACGTTCACCTCATACATCACAATGTTTTTTGACCATTCTGGATGGACTACCTCCGAAACCAGAGGTTTTATCTCCTTCTTTTTACTGAAGAGAGAACATCCGGCTATTAAAATCGATACAGCCAGAAAAATGGTTAACAGACTTACGGGTAGTTTTTCCATTGTTTAAAAGTTGAGTTTATTTTTTTCGATAGGTATGTTTTCTTTACCTGAAGCAGGTATGCGGTAATTCTTCGAATATACCATTATTTGCAATGTCTTCTCCGAAATATTCCTCACTGTAATATCCTTATGGGTGACCGTAACTTCGAAAAGGATTCCCCTGAACCTTGCATGAAATGAATATGATTTCCACTGATCCGGTATCATCGGGTGGATCTTCACCTTGCTGTCGAGAATCCTCATTCCACCGAACCCTTCAACAATTGCAAGCCATGTTCCTGCCATGCTTGTAATATGCAGCCCATCGCCGACTTCATTGTTATAATCGTCAAGGTCAAGACGCGCTGTCCTCAGGTAGAGATCATATGCTCTTGCAGTATTGCCGATACGGGATGCAACAATAGAATGAATGCAGGCCGATAATGAAGATTCATGAACGGTCATCGGCTCGTAGAAATCGAAATTTCTCTTTATGGTTTCAAGGTCAAATTTATCTTCAAAAAGATAAAGGCCCTGCAAAACGTCTGCCTGTTTTATGAAACATGAGCGGAGAATCCTGTCCCATGACCAGTGCTGGTTTATCGGACGCTCTTCAGCCGGAATTTTATCGGCAGGCATAAGCTCCTTATCGAGGAACCCATCCTGCTGAAGGAATACTTTCCTGTCGCTGTCGAAAGGAAGGTACATTTTGCCGATCACCTTCTGCCACTCTGCTGTTTCCTTCTCAAAATCAAGGCCTGTCTTACCGGCAATCTCTTTGAACCTTGCAGGGTTATCAATCTTAAGCTGCTCTAGGCAGCTCAGCGTATATGATAATGTCCATACGGCAAGGGTATTTGTGTACCAGTTATTGCTGACATTGTTTTCATACTCATTGGGGCCTGTGACTCCGAGTATCACATATTTCTTCCTGTAATCCGACCAGGTGGCTCTCTGATTCCAGAACCTCGAAATGCCTATCAGGACATCCAGCCCGTAATCGACCATATAATCNATGTCGCCCGTATGCCTTATATAATTATAGATAGCATAGGCAATTGCGCCGTTCCGGTGTATCTCTTCAAAAGTTATCTCCCATTCATTATGGCACTCTTCGCCGTTCATCGTGACCATCGGATAAAGCGCAGCTCCATTTTTGAATCCCAGCCTGGCAGCGTTTTTAATACTGGCACCAAGGTGCTTGTACCTGTAAAGAAGCAGGTTCCTGGCTACTTTCTGGTCGGCAGTTTTCAGGAAGAACGGAAGAGCAAAGGCCTCCGTATCCCAGTAAGTGCTGCCACCGTATTTTTCGCCTGTAAATCCCTTAGGTCCTATATTGAGGCGCTCATCTTTACCGGTATAAGTCTGGTTAAGCTGGAAGATATTGAATCTGATTGCCTGTTGGGCGGCAACGTCACCTTCTATCACCACATCTGAATATGCCCATATTTTCCTCCATTCAGCCCGGTGATCGGCAAACAGCTTGTCGAACCCCCTGGAAGAGGCTTCTCCCAATCGTTTTTTGACATCGCCCATAAGTGCATCTTTCGGGTTATTCAGTGAAGAAAGCACTGAGACGTACTTGACCATTGTCAGTTCGTCGCCCGGCTTAATCTCTGTGCGATATGTGCTGGCAATATATTTTTCGCGATTGGCTACAGATGGTTTTACAATAACAGGCTTCCCATTCCTGGTCAGGCTGCATGACATTCCTGTTGCCACATGGAAGTCTGTCTTCATTGTCCTCGAAATGATAACCCCGGTACCTGCCGATGAATCCCTCCCGACTTCAGTCCAGAATTTCTTCCCGTAGTTTGCATCTTCATTCTTTACATCCGAATCGATGTATGAATTGAACTCAATGGTTCCTTCAAAATCAATGGATTTAACAGAATATCTGACAATACCAAGGTCAGGTTCCGACATGCTGAGGAATCTCCTGGTGCTGAATTCGAGTGTCTTGCTTTTCGGAAGCGCTATTTTGAAGTTCCTGTCAAGGTATCCTTCCTTCATATTCAGAATTCTCCTGAAGGATACGATCTTTGCAGTGGAAAGATCTACGGGATGGCCATTTACAGAGACATCAATCCCTATCCATTTAGGAGCATTCAGAACTTTTGCAAAGTATTCGGGGTATCCGTTTTTCCACCATCCGACCCGTGTTTTATCGGGATAGTATACGCCTGCCACATATGTTCCCTGGAGAGAGTCGCCTGAATATTGCTCCTCGAAGTTGGCTCTCTGTCCCATATAGCCGTTCCCAATCGAAAAGATGCTTTCCGATTCCCTGTTTCTTTCAGGATGAAATCCCTCCTCGATTATGTGCCATTCATCCAGTTTATAGCAACTGTTCATTATCTTATATTTTTTTCAATTTCTTCCAGTTTCCCAATACTCATCATTGCCAGTCCAGACACAACGAAATGAGCCTTAGTGAGGATCTTTTCCGAACCGATCCCTACACATAACATCCCGGCATTAAGAGCTGCATCGACACCTGCGACCGCATCTTCAAAAACAATACAGAATTGAGGGTCAGTGTTCAGCATTTTTGCTGCCGTCAAAAACACCTCCGGGTCAGGTTTGGCTTTGTGTACTATATTGCCGTCAGCCACGGCGTCAAATAAATCCTTCATCCCGACGCGTTCAAGTATCAAAGACGTATTCCTGCTTGCCGAACCCAGTCCCACTTTAATGCCGGCCTTTTTCAGCTCGTCAATGAATTCGACGCTCCCGGGAAGGATCTCATCAGGCGTCATCCTGCTTATATAATCGACATACCATTCATTTTTTAGGGCGGCATATTTTTCCTTTGTCCTGTCATCCGGATGCCTATTCCCGATTCCGAGAATAATATTGAGAGAAGCCATCCTGCTCACTCCCTTCAGCCTTTCATTGTCTTTTTCAGTAAATTCAATTTTAAGCTGACCGGCAAGTCTCTTCCATGCAAGGAAATGGTACTTTGCAGTATCGACTATTACTCCGTCAAGATCAAAAATGCAGGCTTTCAGATTCATACCTTTTTCTTGTCATCAACGTCCTTTACAAATTTCACCATCAGTGCAGCAATCAGCATTGATATGCCTCCCGATATCAGGGCGTTCATTGTGTTGCCTTCGAAGAGATGTTTTACCATGCTGCCAAGTATGCTTGCTGCAAGAATCTGTGGTATCACAATGAAGAAGTTGAATATTCCCATGTATATACCCATCTTATTTTGAGGAAGAGCACCGGTAAGCATGGCATACGGCATTGATAATATGCTGGCCCATGCTATGCCTATCCCGACCATCGGGAAGATCAGCATCCAGGGAGTGCTTATCAGGCTTATTGAAATAAGACTTATAGCTCCGATCACAAGACATATCGAGTGAGTTACCTTCCTCGAAGTGGCTTTTGCCATTGCGGGAAGGAGAAAAGCCATTAATGCTGCAAATCCGTTATAGATGCCAAACAAAAAGCTGACCCAGTTGGCGCCTTTATTATATAGAAGGGAGGTGGTGTCACTCGTACCATAAATATGCGAGGTGACAGCCGAAGTTGTGTATATCCACATTGAAAAAAGCGCGAACCACGTAAAAAACTGTACAAAGGCAAGCTGTCCCATCGTGGATGGCATGTTTTTCAGATCGGTAAGTATCGAGTTAAGCCCGTTTCCTCCTTTGCCTGCGGATTGAAGTGCCCCTGCAATGATCTGCAATAGTCCGAACAGAGAAATGCCTCCCGATATAACATATAGCTGCGGTTCCAGATTTACTTTTGTAAGAATAAATGTCAGGATCAGTCCGGCTCCCAGCCATATTAAACCCGGTCTGTAGAATCTGGTCATTCCCTGAGCCTCATTCTCTTCACTTTGTGCCTTTAGTTCTGAGTTCTTAACACCTATGGCAATCTTTTCGCCTTCCTCAAATTCTTTTAGTTCCTCTGGTGAATATTCCTTTGTGCGCAGCACGGTCCACAGAACTGCAAGTAAAAAGACACAGGCACCTATGTAAAATGATAATTTGACGTTAAGTGGAATTAATTTGCCGGGAGAAGGTTCCGAAGGCACATTTAACCAGTTTGCAAGTATATATGGAAGAAAAGAACCTACAACTGCTCCGATTCCAATGAAAAAGGTCTGCGTTGCGAAACCTTTTGTGCGCTGCTCTGAAGATAGCATGTCTCCGACGAATGCCCTAAAAGGTTCCATGGAGATGTTGATGGAGGCATCCATGATCCACAGAATCCCTGCGGCTACCCACCACGTAGGTGAATTTGGCATGAGAATGAGCGCAATCGAGGCCAGTATAGCACCGGTGAGAAAATATGGACGGCGGCGTCCGAACCGGTTCCATGTTCTGTCACTCATGTGGCCTATAATAGGCTGCATGATCAGTCCCGTTACCGGGGCTGCAACCCAAAGTATGGGAATATTATCAATTTTAGCTCCAAGTGTTTCAAAAATCCTGCTGACATTTCCATTCTGCAAAGCAAACCCAAATTGGATCCCCAGGAATCCGAAACTCATGTTCCATATCTGCCAGAAATTTAAACGCGGTTTAGTTCTTGCCATACCATTTAGCTTTTATAAAAATCAATATCAGTAATTAATGATAAAAANTTTATACATCCTGAAATAGCTTTATGTACGTATTCAAGGATTTCCATTTTATTTCAACAAACCCCCTTTTTTATTTCCCNCAAGGGGGAAAAGCTTTGCATAGTGCTCCTTCCCCTTTGGGGGAAGGTTGGGAAGGGGGTATTATCATTTAAACAATTAGTATTTTATAATATTACCGGCGTTTCGTTTTCTGCATAAATCACAGGAAAGCTATCCAAAAATATATAAAATGATTGTCAATTAAAACTGCGTATGTCATTTATTTTCACGCAGATTCGTCTTGTCAGAGGGGAATAAACAAGTGTGACTTTGTTTCAAACGTTTTCTGAAAAAATGTAAAAACAGAAGGAGGAGGAATAATTTTTTACTGGACCAGCATAAACTTGAGGCTGAACCCGAAATCGGTGTTTGAAGTAGGAAAAGTTGTTGCCACAAACGGGTTATTCATGGTATGATCTGCGAATATCTGGAGATTGAACCGGTCGCTTAAGACATAATCGGCAGTGAGCCCGGCGGAGAATACTTTCGAACCTACAACGGGCTGGTTAACATCCTCAACAAGTTTCCTCGCCAAAGTCTTATTGTCACGAATTGAGAGGTCCAGCCGCAGGTTAAGATCGCTTTTGAATGCTTTCTGTCCCCCGCCCGTTTTAACCACTATCTGGACATTGTCGAACCTGTAACCGGCACCTACAACAAGCTCATTTATCCGGGCATCAGCAATCTGGTTGCTTGACAGGTTAAGGGCTACCGTCCTTGATTTTTTCCATTCAAACCTTGTCGTCATGCTGTTTTTCCAGTTCATATCGATATTGATGAGCGGGCTGAACTGCTCGCTTATAGTTACTGTGTTTATCTCGTACTGCTGGATGAAATTGTCCTGAAGATCCCTGATACTGGTAAATCCGTTCGCATCACTAAGATAATCCAGGTTGGTAGTGTAGTTACCTATCTGGTACGTGCTCCTGTACTGATGTGATATATTTATTGATCTGAAAACCTGCTGTATAAAATCAAATTTTGAGAGGCCGTCAAAGGTAATTCTCCAGTTAGGCATCATCCTCATTGCCGAGGGGAAGGTTTCAAGTGTCACTTTGTAAGGATCACTCTTTGTATAGGCAGCAATAAATGCCGGCACCATGACCTCTCTTGAGGTTTGCCCGTAACCGTTCTTGTATGGTCCCACAATTGGATTACCGGTAACAGGATCAATATCCGGGTTATAGCCGGGGTCAGTACCGGACCTCTGTTCTGCCCTTCGTCCTGATATAATTACAAGGTCTCTTTTGAACGCCTCAAAAGTGGGAGATATATAATTATTCTTTTTTGAGATCTTTTCAAATGCAGTTCCCCATGAAATAACTGATATTGAAAATGATCCGTTTACAACTCTGTTTCGGGTACTGTCCGGGAAGTTGCCGTTTACATCGGCAATATAATAGNCACTGATATTTTCAACGAATCGCCTGTCGGCATTCAGATCTATCTTCATTCCCGGAAATGGTTCAATCATGCTGCGAAACGATATATCTCTCCTTCTGCTCAATACTGCAGGAGTGTTCAGCAGAGTATCCTTCGAGATCCACCCGTTAGTCATTGCCCTGTCAAAGAATTTCGGATCATTATACCCAAGGATGAACGGCCAGCCCGGAGCCATTACATTGTTATAATCCGACATTCCGAGGTATTGTGTTCCCGGCATGTAACCGGGAAGGAATAGCCCGTCAGAGTTTGTAACAGTCAATGAAACAGATCTTATTCCCATCATTGCCCTCACGAGGTACTCTCCGGTCAGAAGAATAGGATTTTGTTTCATCTGCACTTTTCCCTCGACGATGACCTGTGCTCCGTCGGCACTCTCAGCGGCCGTGAAATTAACACGATTATCATTTACGATATCAACTTTACCTTTCAGCTCTTCACCGTTTTTCTTCAGGACCCGCACCTTTACATCCTTTGTCCTGAGATTATGTATTATCCCTCTTGCAGCGTTAGGCCTGAAGCTCTGATTGGCCTTTGAGTATGTGACTGTCTTGAATTGGGATTTTAATCGCTGCATGGATTCCGGCCTGGTGTCATTCTCTATCCTCTTCAGGAACTTTGATTTAGCATATATGGCTGCTAGGTTCCCCATTGCAGTTAATGAGAGTTCACTATGGTTCTTAATGGAATTGCCAATATGTATATCCAGGCTGTCGGGGTAGATAGGACCTGCAAGCCAGGTATAATCTGATCCGTACCGCAGGTTGGAGTTGATCCAGGAGAAAAGGGGAAGCTTGTTGACAGGAAGTGTATAAGTTACATTTATTACATGATTATACGAAGTTGTTCTTCCGAAATTCTTCAGGTTTGTCAGAACTGAATCGCGCCAGATCTGGTACTCGCTGGCATATCTTTTCTTATCCACACCTCCTTCCGGTTCGTCAATCCTGGCCAGATTGGTCGCAGTAAAGTCAATTTTCAGCTGCCGCGTGAGGTCATACTTGAAATCATATATCCTGCTCCATTCAAAATCTTTCCTGAAAGTCGGGGTAATCTTGAGATATGGGTTATCAATATTCCTGGTTTTTATCTCATTATAGAAACGACTCAGGTCTGTTCTGAATGAGAGGCTTTTGGGAAACATATAAAAATTAAAATCCTTGATAATCCTGAATATCTTGCCATTAAGAAAGCTGACATTCTTGAAAGGCATGACATTGACGGGCTGTGCCTGGAAATCATAGTTGAGTCCTCCCCTGTAATTCTTCTCGAGGTCAATTTCTGTTTTGGTATTGCTGCTGTAAATCTCATTATAAGTATAATTGGCGCTTATATTGGCAATATCCCAGGCATGCGGTTTCTCTCCCCTTTTCCCGATTCCGGCGTTGCTTACGGTAATCGTTTTCCGCCGGGCATAATCCTCAGTAAGAGACCTGAGTGAGTCTCTTTGGGCCTTGTTCTTCGCTGCAGCTTCAGCATCTGAAAGCAAAATGTCAGGATCGAGCGGGTTGTACTGGGGTTTGATCCTTGTTTCGGAATAACCCACATAAACAGGAAGCCTGACCTGCACTTTCTCCGGGAAAAACTTTCCGAGTTCGATGGTTGAAGAGAGGTCGTACTTTGAAATATCCTCCCTGCTCCTTTCATTTACCTTGCTGTCAATCGTCCCCCACCCCGGAGTGCTTTTCTGACCTACCATATCTACAGTTCCAAGATCGGCAAGCCGGGCTTGAAGATGAGCATTGGCTGCCCATCCTCCGTCTTCAATGAAATCGCTGAGACGCAATTCATTGACCCAAACCTCGCCCCATTTTGTATAACCATCATCTGTTGACTGATTCCGTGTCTTGATCGGGTTTCTTACTCCAATCATAAATACCTTTATATTGCTCATGTTGGGATTTCCCGAGACAGATATCCTATGGCCGTTCTTTATATAGACAAATACATCAGAAAGGCTGAGGGAAGACCCTGTTTCCTGCATCTGCCGGTTGCGTTCCTTCTTTGCTTCCTGCAATTCCGAGAGGTCAATGTTGAAGCTGTTTTCTGTTGGCCAGACTAAAGTCCTGGACGCGTCATCCTTATTACTGTAGTGACCTGGAGCTGTAAGCTTAAGAGGTATTTCATATTCATAGAAATTGCTCCTGTAATCAGAACCTATCCTTATGAAAGCGGTCAGTTCATTATCATGGAGAATATGGCCGGAGATGGCTTCAGCGTGAACCTCCATCCTGAGGCGGCGGTATTGTCTTATATCGAGGCTTACGTTCCTGAATGCAGCACGGGCATCGCCGTCTTCCAGGTCCTGTACTTTAAGTACCATCGACTGCTCATTGAGCTGCCTCAACTGAGGGTTAGTTGGATCCGTCACCCTGTCGAAACCGGGAGGCAAAACATAATTTACCGGCACTTTCCCTGAGTTCTCCTCGATGCTCACCGAGCTTATCTCGAAGGTGCCGTCGGTAGGTTCCGGGACACTAACTCTTTCGCCGCCCTCCATAAAGGAAAGGTTGTATTTCCGCCATTCTGCCCTTACGAGATCGAGTTTTGCAAAACGCATATGGACTGGCTCGCTGAAATTACGAAGGAACATCCTCATGAACCGGATCGATTTAAAATCACTGATATTCCCTACAGCCTTCTGATATTCAGATATCGGAATCTTGAACTGGAACCATTTTACCGGCGTCTTATTGTTGTCGAGGTTTGGATTATATTCTATCTCATCAACAATATTATTTTTTCCCACCTGCAGATCTTCAGGCCTGAGGCTTATCCTGTATTGGAAATAGCTCTCCGTTTCGCTCAGGGTATTGTCGCGGTTGATGTCTTCCATATCGGGAAGAGTGGTTCCTGATGTCGGATATGATTCCTTCGACATAGCCGATGTTTGTGAGTTGCCATCCACACCATTATAGTTCTTGTATCTGTCGAGTATCCCGAGTTGCTGTTCATCATAATCGGTACCCCTGGAATAGTGGAAATCATCACCCGACGGGTCATCAAGAATCTTCTGGTAGGCAGCGGGAGAGGTTATCAGCAATGATTTCTGAAGGTAATCCGCAAAAAAAGTCTTTTCATCGGCATTTATAAGTCCGTCAAGTCCGACATCCTGGTATAGTCTCGATTCCGCCGAGTTATCAAAGGCATTTACAACAGACTGAATATTAGGGACTCTCCCCCATACTGTAGTGTCGACATTTATGGGAGTAGCCGTTCCCGGAAGCCCGTTTTCAAAGCTTTTTCTTGAATCACGGAGAATATCTTCTGAAATGTTTCCAAGATCAAAGTATAGATCTCCTCCTGCGCCGGTAGGGTTTTCAACGAATGGGTCCATCATCCAGAACTGTATATACTGGACGTTTGCCGTCTCAAAATCACTTGTCAGCACTTCCCTCATTATTCCTCCCCACCGCGATTCAGGATCATTTAACTTGCCTTCGGAACTGATTCCCTTTGAATAGGTATCCGGATCTGTATCAAAATTATATGGTCCTCTTTCATCAGGGTAATAGGCAACGTTCAGTACGGAGATTGTTGTGGGTATGCCGCTTGTGCTTTCCTTGTAAGGCCAAAGTTCATTTTCATAGATCTCTCTCACGAAATGACTAGATTGCTCTGCAGGATGTTCTTTTATATAGGTCGGCGTGGAGGATCCGTTGCGCAGGAAAAGCGGGTCGATGACATACCAGGCAATTTTGGCCCTGTTAAATCCGCTCCTGAGGTTGTTATTAAGCTTCGCTTCAGGGAAGAACTGATCCTGACCCTGAGGAATACTGGCAAGAGTCCATGCGTTAAATGACTTCATGTCGAGTGGAATCTCTGATGCCTCAAAATCGTCGATATATGAGTTTCCGGCACTNGAGATTGCCTTTGAATGGCCTGGTACCAGGTCGGCAAACTCTCCGAANAACGATAAAGTTGAAGGTGTTTTGGTATTCAGAAAGGGAATCTTGTCAATAATATTTGTCAGTGCCTGTGATTGTGTCTTGTACGATGTATTTAACCCCCAGATAGTATTGGATATTGGCTCTTCACCATAATTTACTTTCTGGGTATATGGCCTTTCTGTCAGATGAAGAATAGTGCCTCCGATATTGAAATTATCGGAAAGCCTGTAATCGAGATGTGTACCCACCAGTGTTTTTGTCTGGAACCCGAAAAACTGGTTGTTCTCAAGAGATACCTTGATCGGAGTCTGCGACTCAATGAGGGCAGCATTAATAATTGTAACAGTTCCCAGGTTATAGTCTACCGTATAGTCGGTGTTTTCAGTAAGAGGTACTCCTCCTGCAGTTACCTTGACTGATCCTTGTGGAATATTTGTTGCGTTAAGCCTTATTTCTGTTCCGTATTCAGATGAATATTCCCCTGCCAGCTTGAATTTGTTTTTCTCAGCCATCTGCTGAGCCACAGTCTGTGTCGAATCATAAAGTTCCTGGAAAACATATTTCTGAGCAATGANCGGATCGTTGATCTTTGCTCTGAGGTAGCTGCCGAAAGGCTCAATTTCCGGGAATACTATCTTCCCCTTGTCAACCATTACGGTAATGCCGTCAATGAAGTCAAAGTAACCATCAGGCTGCCTGTCATTCTGGGAATTCAGATTATCGAGTCCAAGGACCTGAAGGAGAATTTGTTTTTGAAGTTTCCCGTCCGGCAGATAGTTTATTGAGTTACCGGTATTATCATCCTGATAAAGAANATTCAGCTGGAAATCCTTTGTCTCAAGCTTTCCCGAACCGAGTGAATATACGTTCTTCATCATAAGTTTCCATGTCGGAAGCTTAGGGCTTGGGGTTGTGCCTTTTAGCATTTTGAGAATGAGAGTCTGGGGAGAGGTAATGCCATCTGTTGAAAATTCACCTACTTTATGAACNTGGCCGTTGAGAGTATATTCATAAGCGACTGCAAGTACCTCATCATTATTCAGGGCACTGTTGAGGGAGATATATCCGAGCTGGATATTGACAGTGTATTCCCTTTCACCAAGCTTCCTTGCATTCTCTATTTTTTCATAATCACGGCCTATCTGGAACGACGAGGAAATCGGATTAAAAGTGTTGGTCACCTGGTCCACATCACGTATAGCGGCATATGTTGACGTCATCTGTTCGTACATGGGACTGGCACCATTATCAGGATAAGCAGGTGTGCCGGAAGCTGACTGGAATGCTNGGATCTTGTTGTTGATATGGCTTTTATTCTCCGTATTCTCCGCGAGGTCCATAAGTACGACTATGTTCCTGTTGCTTCCCTCTTCAAAGCGGCTTGTCTTGTTTGTAANCCAGACTTCAATCCTCCCAATATTAATGCCGGAACTGACCACCGGCAGGTTCTTCAGTGCATTATCATAAATGTCCCTGAAATACTGAGAAAGAAAGAAATGACGGTTTGCTTCATATTCATCCACATTTATTTCAAACTGTGTCTGCTGCGCTCCNCCCTTAGCCTCTATTGTCGACGATTCGCCCTTCTGCTGCGACATAACAGTTGTTACCGTGAGCTTGCCGAACTGCATCTCTGTCTTAAGGCCGAAAAGAGAATAGCTGCCAGTTATAAGGGTTCCGGTAAGTGGAAGAGTGACATCGCCCGCTTCAACCTTCTTGATTATTTCGTCTTCCTTGCCGGCATACTGNAGCTTTGTCCGGTTTTCAAAGTCGAACATGGCATCGGTGTTGTAATTGACCCCAAGCTGCACTTTGTCGCCGATTGTTCCGGTGACGTTCATTTGTATCTTTTCCTTGAAATCAAATGTCGGGATAGTCTTTAGCTTCTCCGAAAGAGTCGGGTTTTCGGTATGCGAAACGTTTATGCCGAAAATCAGTTCGGCTGACCCCTGGGGAATAATATTTATAGTGTTGCTGCCAAATACCTTGTCGAACGCTGCGCCGCCTATCTCTATCTGTGGTATAAGAGACGATCTGAACCCCGATTCCTTGCCAGAGATCCTTGATTCCCAGTATTCGCGCATCGATTTTTCGTACTCGTATTTCCGGAATTCCTCAGGACTCATGTGAACCGGTGTCCGGTAATCNAATGTCCCTACCTTCTGATAAATAANATATTCATTCTTGTCGGCATTATAAATTACAGTCGATTTGATATTTGAAGGGTTATCGAGGAACAAAGGAGAATTCTGCTTCGATTCCCATGGGTTACCAGAAACATCCTGTAATCTGAGGATTGCTTTTTTAGTTGTGTCTCCGGCGGCTGAGCCTCGTACAGAACCCTGACCGCTTGCATCCGCTGATCTTAAAATAAAGGCAGCGCATAGTGCAAGAAATGCAAATACCAGAAGATTCCGATATGATTTCCCTGATCCCAATCCGGCTTATATTCAGTGTTACAAGTTCTTCAGCGCTCTCTTGATCATTTCCTCGACTGTAAGATCTTTTTCTTCCCTCACAATCTTTTCAAGTACTTTTGAGACAGCGCCTTTGGCAAACCCAAGCATTACTAAAGCAGATAACGCCTCATCACGTCTTGTATTGTCTGCAAGTGCAAATATTTCACCGCTTCCGGCCTGTTTGCCTATCTTGTCCCTGAGGTCAACAATGATCCTCTGGGCTGTTTTCAAACCAATACCCTTGACACTCTTTAAAAGGTCTACATCCGAACCTATTATTGACTTCTCAATTTCATCAGGAGTTAGAGATGAAAGCATCATCCTGGCCGTACTTGCACCGACGCCTGAAACAGATATCAGTTGTCTGAAAATATCCCGCTCTTCTTTATCTGCGAAACCATAGAGCTGATGGGCATCTTCCCTTATTACTTCATGGACCAGGATCTTTAAGTCACTTTTACCTTCAAGCTTTGTAAAAGTTGTAAGTGATATATTTATAAAATATCCGATGCCTCCTGTTTCGATTGTTATGAATGCAGGGGTGATCTGGGCAATGGTTCCTTTAATATAATCGATCATAACGGCTGTTCATGGTTATAAATATCCGGTGGTAATTCATCAACTTTATCTGAATGGATCTCGATATCCTGGTGTTTTAGCGGGTTTTTAGATATCTCTGCGTACATCTGTCTGTTTCTGAAGATACTGCATGCAAGAAACAGTGCTTGTCTGAACGAGTTTTCAGAGGCCTCACCCTTTCCTGCAATCGCGAATGCTGTTCCGTGAACCGGGGAGGTCCTTATAAAGGGCAGTCCAGCTGTGAAGTTTACCCCTGAATCAAATGATAATGCCTTGAATGGAGTAAGTCCCTGGTCGTGATACATTGCCAGTATCCCGTCAAATTTAGAAAATGACCCCGCACCAAAGAAACCATCTGCGGGGAATGGACCGAAAACCAATATCCCTTCCTTTTCAGCCTGTCTGATAGCAGGAATAATTACATCTGCCTCTTCATTTCCCAGCAGGGAATTGTCGCCTGCATGCGGGTTAAGCCCAAGCACTGCGATCTTTGGCTTGCGGATCGCAAAATCAAGAATGAGCGACTGGTTCATCAGCCGTATTTTGTGCAGAAGCAGTGGTATGGTCACTTGCTCAGATACTTTATTAAGAGGGCAGTGTCCGGTGGCAATGCCTATACGCATGTTCTCGCTTATCATGAACATAAGAGCTTCTCCTGAGCCTGCCCTGGCCTGAAGATACTCAGTGTGACCGTTGAAATGAAAACTATCAGACTGGATGTTCTTTTTATCTATCGGGGCAGTCACCAGGACATTTATTTTCCCGTTTTTAAGATCCTCAACGGCTCTTTCTAGAGAGGCAAGAGCAGCCTCTCCTCCCTGTGGTGTAGACTTCCCAAGTTCCACTCTTATATTATCGTCAAGGCAATTTACCATATTTGCCTTCTTTGGATTGGCCTCATCCGCACTCCTCACATTATTAAAACTGAAATTAGTAATGTTCAGTGCTTTCCGGTGATACGCTGCAACCTTTGGAGATCCATAAACCACCGGGATGCATAGATCATTGATCATGCCGTCCATCAGGGTTTTAATAATAACTTCATATCCGATCCCGTTGATATCACCATGTGATATTCCGGCAATTATCATTTTTGTATCCATAATCTCTCCTACAATTTTTTATACTCCCCGGCAAGCTTTCTGACAAATGTTGCCAGCAGTCTCAATCCCGATGCCGGTCCATCCTTAATCCTGTAGTAATCATTTTTTTTCAGCGAACCTGTCCCGGCAATGTCAAGATGAATCAGCGGGTATTCCGTGAATTTTTCGAGGAACTTTCCTGCAGTAATGGCTCCTGCCTCACGTCCGCCCACATTCCTTATATCGGCAATGTCTGACTTGATCATTTCTCCATACTCATCCCAGAATGGCAGTTCAGCCACTCTCTCATATACCTCCTCGCCGGATTCTTCAAGGAGCTTAATATATTTCCTGTCGGCATTGGTCATCATGGCAATTGCCTGGTTGCTGAATGTAACTGCAGCAGAGCCGGTAAGTGTAGCAATGTCGATTATCAGTTCCGGTTTGTATTTTGAAGCATAGCTCATTGCATCAGCAAGAATCAGTCGTCCTTCGGCATCGGTGTTTCCAACCTCAACAGTCATCTTGTTGTACATGGTAATGATATCGCCCTGGGTATATGCATTCCCGCCCGGACGGTTATCTGTTGCCGGTATGAGTGCAATAAGGTGAAGAGGAATATTATTCCTGGCAGCGGTATAGAGAACACCGGCCACAGTTGCAGCGCCAGCCATGTCGCCTTTCATGTTGGCCATGTAATCGCCGGTCTTTATATTAAGACCTCCCGTATCGTAAACAATTCCTTTACCCACAAGAACAACCGGCTGCTTATTGACGCACTTTCCGGGTTTCCATTCCAGGATACAAAAAACCGGCGGATCAACGCTTCCCTTATTAACAGCCAGAAGTCCTCCCATTTTCAGAGCTTCTATCTTTCCCTTGGTCAGGACTTCAACACTGAATCCGCCTGCCTTGCCGATTTTCTCTACAGCCAAAGCCAGTGCAGAGGCATTCAGGTGATTTACGGGCTCATTTATAAGATCGCGCACAAAATAAACTGCATCGGTGAGGTCGGTAAGCCATTTGATTTCAGCTTTTCCTGTCTCTCCATATAAAAGAAGTTTTGAAGGATAGTTTTTCTTTTTCTCCTCCTCATCAGCTGATTTGTACTTATCAAACTTATAAAAACTCAGGAGAAGTCCTTCGGCAAAATCTTCTATTGCACCTTTGAATGCATGCGAAGATGCTATAACAAGTTCCTTGTGATTATTTGCCTTGATAAGTTTTCTGAGCTTTGATGCGGTTTTCCGGAGTTCTTCTTTTGCCTTGAATCCGGTCACTCCTTCCTTAATCCTGACTATGTACGTACACTTAAAATAGGAATTAATGAAAACATGATCCTCCTTAGCCTTCAGCTGCTTCAGGGCATACTCTTTTTCCGATTTGCTCAGCTTCAGAAATTCAGGGATTTCTTCCTTCCCAAGAATGCATACAACTGACTGATCAGGAGTTATTTGTGATATTTTGATTATTTCAGGTTTCATAATTGCAAGTGAAATTTTTAAAGGTTGTAAAGTTAATCAAATTATTGATTGTTTAGTTTTCAAACCGTTACCTTTGCAAAGGCGTATGAGGGATAATAGAAGTGACTTTGTGCAACTTCGTGTTTTAGTGCCTTTGTGGCCTTTTTTCAGCCATAAAGACACAAAGGCTCTAAGGTTCACAAAGGGGGAACAAGTAAAATTTATAATCTTTGTAATTAAGAACTTGCTTTGAGTGTATTCACCCCCTTTCTTATTTCCCCCAAGGGGGAAAAGGTAGATTGTACTCCTTCCCCCGTGGGGGAAGGTTGGGAAGGGGGTAAAAAGAACAAGTGATTTTCTTTGTTAAAAGAAATGATTATAGATTATGGTATTTAATGAATTATATGATAAGGCTTTAGATTTGAAGCCTCTCAGCCTGGAAGAGGGAACTGCTCTGTATAATGATGCCCCGGTGGAGGAATTAATGTTTGTTGCTGACAGGCTCAGGCAGATACATAACCCCGGGAAGGGCGTTGGCTGGATGATCGACAGGAATGTCAATATAACCAATATCTGCTTTTCGCAATGTACCTTCTGCAACTTCTGCAGAAAAAAAGGAGCATCCGACGCTTATGTTACTGCAATTGAAGAATACAAAAAAAAGATAGATGAGCTTTATTCACTCGGCGGCGACCAGATTCTTCTCCAGGGAGGAATGAATCCCGAATTAGGATTGGGTTACTATACCGATCTTTTCATGAAGCTTAAAGAGCTATTTCCTACGCTAAAGCTTCATGCCCTGGGACCACCAGAAATTGTCTTCCTGACTAAAAAGGAAAAATTAAGTTTCCATGACGTACTTTCAAGACTGGTTGGAGCCGGTCTGGATTCTCTTCCTGGAGCAGGAGCTGAGATATTGTCGGACAGGGTAAGGAAAATCGTTTCTCCGGCAAAGGCGACCTCAGACGAATGGCTTGAGGTGATGAGGGTAGCGCATAGGCTTAACCTTCCAACATCAGCCACTATGATGTACGGTCATATAGAAACAATAAGCGAAAGGATCGATCACCTCATCAGGATCAGGGATCTCCAGGCTGAAAAAGAGAGTGACAAATATGGTTTCATAACCTTTATCCCATGGCCATTCCAGGATGAAGGGACTATTCTCAGGGAAAGAATTCGGAATAAAAAGCAGTTATACTGTCCCTGGTTATTTAAGGCTGATTTCCATCAGCCGCATAATGCTGAATAATATCAGAAATATCCAGGCTTCCATTCTTACAGTCGGGAAAGAGACAGGAATGCTTTCTCTTCATGCCGGAGCTAACGATCTGGGTTCCATTATGATAGAGGAAAATGTTGTAAGCGCTGCAGGTTCAAGCAACAGGTTCAGCGCCAATGAGCTTCAATCTGTCATAAAAGAGGCCGGTTTCAGTCCGGTGCGCCGAAATCAGAAATATGAACCTATGGAATCGCCCCCTTCCCCCTGAAGGGGGTATGACTCGCTGACATAATAATAATTTCTTCTGATATTTTGCGGATTAGCCCACCGGAATGAAATCCCGCAAAGCGGGAGGGGGGATGGGGGGCAGACAAAAAAAGCCTGCAACATGTGCAGGCTCGATTTTCAATCAATATTTTATTGAAACTTATTCTTTTCCTTTTCTTCTTCAGGGTCATATTTTGAAGCTTTTTTAAACTCCTTCATCCCCTGTCCGATACCTTTCATAAGTTCAGGAATCTTGCGCCCTCCGAATAAAAGCACTACCACAAGCAGTATCAGTAATATCTCGGTCAATCCTATTTTCCCCATTGCTGTATAATTATAGTCTATGCAAATTTACAAATAGTTTGGTCATTAACAAAATGCCCCGGATTAAAAGTACTTTCTTAAAAGCTTCACAACGTCATTACCATTGGCATACAGCAGCAGGGTTACCAATATAATCATACCCACAATCTGGGCATATTCCATGAATTTGTCGCTTGGTTTGCGTCCGGTTATCACTTCAAACAAAAGAAACATCACATGGCCCCCATCAAGAGCAGGTATAGGCAGAATATTCATCACAGCAAGTATTATTGAAAGGAATGCAGTGAGATTCCAGAAAATCTGCCAGTCCCATACCGGCGGGAAAATGCTTCCTATGGTAATGAAGCCGCCCAGGGATTCATAACCCTTTGTATGCTTTGAGAAGATAAGCTTGAATTGCTTCAGGTAATCACTGATTGTCTTGAATCCGGTATTTATTCCTGCCGGTACAGACTGAAATAAGCTGTATTTGATCGTCTTCAGTTCAAATATCTGTGCATAGGTCCTTGAATCTGCAACTCCAAGCTTACCTGCCGCATTGGGAGTTACCTCAAGGTTCATTGGCTGTCCGTTCCTGATTAAATTGAGTGTAATGGTGTGCTCCTTGTTTGCAGCGAGATAACCCTGGAATTCATCAAAATAAACGAATGCCGAGTCATTGATCCCTTTTATCTCATCCCCGGCAAGAACTCCTGCAATCCTGGCCGGCGCTTCCTTTTCGATAAAGGAAATTACATAAGGACTGAATTGCCTTCTTGGTTCGATCAGGAATTTTCCCTTTAGCATCTTAGGGATAATGTCCTCAGTTACCGGTACGTCGAGTTTTTGACCGTCGCGTTCTACCTGAATTGACTTACGGTTATTCAGGATGATGTCATTTCTTATCTCGTTGAATCTTTCAATATTCTGATTATCAATAGATAGTACCATATCACCGTTCCTGAGTCCGAGGGCATGTCCCGTAGAGTCCGTTACGATTCCATATTTAAGATTTGCGGTAGGAAGGTAAGTTTCTCCCCATGCAAAAAGCACTGCAATATATATAAGCAATGCCAGCAGAAAATTGAAAAACNCCCCGCCTGTCATGATCAGAAGCCGCTGCCACGATTTCTTTGATCTGAATTCCCATGGCTGCGGCGGCTGCTTCATCTGCTCCACGTCCATAGATTCGTCGATCATCCCTGATATTTTCACATATCCGCCGAGAGGGATCCATCCTATACCGTATTCAGTCTCTCCTCTTTTAATCTTGAAAAGCGAAAACCACGCATCAAAAAAGAGGTAGAATTTTTCGACTCTTGTCTTGAAAAGCTTTGCAAAGGTAAAATGGCCAAGTTCATGAATTACCACCAGGATCGAAAGGCTNAGAAGGAGCTGAAGTATTCTTACAAGTACTGTCATATTATGAGCTGTAATTTATCAATGAAGTTTTGAGCAATAATCCGGGCTTCCCTGTCCGACTCTTCAAGAGATTCAAGATCGGGAGTGGCTGTGAATCCAGAGTTTTCGAGTGCATATTCAANGATGTCGGGCATCTGCATAAATCCGACAATTCCTTTAAGGAAAGCATTAACCGCCATTTCATTTGCAGCGTTCAGAATGCAAGGCATATTGCCGCCCTCTTTTAATGCCACGAATGCCAGCGAGAGGTTCCGGAATCTCTTATGGTCAGGTTCCTCAAATGTCAGGTTGTTATGATCTTTAAATTCAAGACGGGGAAGATCAGATAAGTATCTTGACGGATAACTCAGGGCATACAGGATAGGCATTCTCATATCTGGAATTCCAAGCTGCGCCTTCACCGAGCCGTCATTAAAATGAACGAATGAGTGAATTATTGACTGAGGATGAATAATTACTTCTATCTGTTCCGGATCGANTCCGAAAAGCCATTTTGCCTCAATCACTTCAAGCCCCTTGTTCATCAGGGATGCAGAATCAATAGTCACCTTATCTCCCATATTCCAGTTCGGGTGCTTGAGAGCGTCACCCGGTTTTACATGCTGAAGCTTATCAGCGGAAAGTTTAAGAAACGGACCGCCTGATGCAGTCAGCGTGATTTTCTCTACCGCCTTTTTATCTTCGCCTGAAAGACATTGGAAGATAGCTGAATGTTCAGAATCGACTGGGATGATAGAACTTCCTGATCGGGCAGCAAGAGCTGTTATAATCTCNCCTGCAACAACCAGTGTTTCCTTATTGGCAAGGGCGATTTTCTTACCGGCATTTATAGCTGCAATTGTGGGTCTCAGTCCGGAATACCCCACGATAGCTGCAAGCACTACATCGGCATCCGATGATGCAACCGCTTGTTCCATCTCCTTAGCTCCTGTAAAAATCTTTATTTTAGTGCCTTTCAGATTATCCTTAAGCTGCTTATAATGTTCTTTATTGCAGATCACAACAGAATCAGGAAGGAACTTTCTTGCCTGCAAGGTGAGCAGTTCAATATTATTGCAGCCTGTGAGCAGATCGACTTTGAATTTATCCGGATATCTTGAAATGACATCCAATGCCTGGGTGCCTATTGACCCTGTGGATCCCAATAATGCAATTTTCTGAGGCATACCGGGCGCTGTGATTAGAATAAGATATGTTCTTCAGGATCGAGAGGACTCCCCTTGTACCAGATTTCGAAATGGAGATGGGGGCCCGAGGTGTATAATTCACCGGAGCTGCCTACAATTGAAATTGGTTCCCCTGCGCGCACAAGATCTCCGGTCTCTTTCAGCAGGCTTTCGTTATGCTTGTAAACCGAGACAATATTATTTGGATGCTGCACTTCGATAACAAACCCTGTCTCCATAGTCCACCCTGTAAAAATTACTGTTCCATCGAGCGCTGCTGATACCTGCGATTTTGGTTTGGTCACTATGTCGGTGCCAAAATGTTTGTGCAGTATATCAAAATGTCCTGATATGACACCTTTAACCGGAGGAAAAAAATGAAGGCTTGCAAGGCTGGTTACAGCTTCGGTGGAAGTCGGGCCCAGTGTAAGGTTGAATCTATCCGTGTTCTCGACCTGTGCCCTAAGGGCAGAGTCTTCAGGTATGCTATTGAATTTTATTGCTTTGTAATTGCCTGAGGTATCCTGTGCTGTGTACATGCTTGCAGGTTGCTTACCGGCAATAATGGAATTCATGTTGGCGAAATATCTGTCCCTGAGCGCCAGTTCACGGTCGAGCGAATCGAGCCATATAGCGTTCTTGAGGATATTGCGGCGCATCGTAACATCAGGATATCCCGGGATGAACTCCCTGAGGTTTGTGAAGGAGATAAGGGATGTTGTTGCTCCTATAATGAAGAGTACGAGGAAGGTGATCAGGAGGAATGCATTGTACTGCGTCAGTCTGATCCTCCAAACCTCTTCGAATGTGGTATCGTTAATTACAGTGAACCTGTATTTATCGCGCCAGTTATTTATTTTCTTTTCGTTCTTTGCCATATTCTATGATATAAGCGGCTTGCAAAGATAATAATTTCCGGCGACCGGCGACCAGCGACCAGCGACCAGATGTTGGTTAAATTACTTTCACTGCTTTATCTTCACTTTGCCAGAGTCCATGTTTTGTGCAGACTGCCATAGCCGACAGGTTCATTACGCCTGCTGTATATCGGGTTTCGGCAAGGAGCGTTTCCCTGTTCCAAAGCTGTAATACGCTTATGAAATGTTCGTGTTCATCGGGATGAGGATACTCCTCGCCCATTACAACCTTCACTGCGAATTTCTCACCTCTCTTCACTTCGTCAGGACAGAAGACATGAGGCATATGGCGGTCGAGATAATCGCGTTTTATCTCTTTATTCTCTTTTTCTATTTCAGTGGCTTTGAATACTCTTGGCATAGTAAGAAGATATAAATTAACCCGGAGGATATGTAAGCAAACAATCCATTGGTAAAATTAATAATTAAAATGTTAAAAAGGGAATGAAATTCTATGAACCCGACTAAGTCAGTTT
>JGI24136J36422_10000099_pt1 | contig 31747 bp, 33 predicted proteins | sample BarGraNGADG00212_2_FD_36422 | JGI IMG/M metagenome (IMG submission 36422)
TGGCNGAATANNNCGGCATGAGAGTCGATCAGGCCCGGCGGCTCAAGGAACTGGAAGCGGAAAATGCCCGATTGAAGAAGATCGTGGCGGATCTGTCTTTAGATAACTCGATTCTGAAGGAGACCGTCCGGGGAAACTTCTAAGCCCGGCCAAAAAGAGCCGGGCCGTCCAATACGTTTGTGAAAGGCTGGGGATATCGCAGAGGCGAGCATGTCGGGCCTTAAATCAGCCGCGTTCGACACAACGGCACGTCCTCACGATCCCCGATGATGAGGAGCGATTAGTGGATCGTATCGTGGAGCTGGCCAGCCAATATGGTCGATATGGGTATCGACGAATAACTGTGCTTCTTCGGAACGAGGGATGGCGGGTTAATCATAAGCGAGTGGAACGAATATGGAGGCAGGAAGGGCTGAAAGTGCCGAAAAAACAGCCCAAACGCGGCCGTCTCTGGTTGAATGACGGGTCATGCATTCGACTGCGTCCTTTGAGAAAGGATCATGTCTGGAGCTACGACTTTGTTTTGATCAGAACGACGGGGGGAAAACCGCTGCGGATTTTGGTCATTATCGATGAATTTACCAGGGAGTGTTTGGCGCTTCATGTCGCCCGTCGGATCAGTTCTCAAGACGTGTTGGATCAACTGTACGGCCTATTCGTTGTTCGCGGAACGCCGGAATACATCCGGTCGGATAATGGCCCGGAGTTCACGGCCAAGGCCGTCAGGGAATGGCTGTCGCGCGTTAACGTCAGGACGCTGTTTATCGAACCTGGGAGTCCTTGGGAAAATGGGTACGTCGAATCCTTCAATGGAAAGCTGAGGGACGAACTCCTCAATGGCGAGATTTTCGATACATTGCTCGAAGCTCGAGTGGTTATAGAGAACTGGAGACGGGCCTATAATCGTTTCCGTCCCCATAGCTCTTTGGGTTATCGGCCGCCGGCTCCGGAGGCTTTGGAGCTTGGAACTTTCACTTCACAGGTGGTACACTAAGTGGGGGCGGGTCAGGGGCGGGTTAGGCTTTTCATCTAGGAAACTGCCTATGAAAGGGAAGTAAAACGGGTCTTGGAAGAAACGGAGGAATAAGGGGGGAGAAAAATGAATAACATGAAGAAAATTATGGCTCTTGTTCTCTTCCTGTTTATGGGACTTAATGCTCATACGCAAGGATTGTTATTACATACCGGCAATGACCTTATAGCGGCGTGGCACGCATTTGAAAAAAGGCGTGAAGTGCCCGACAATTTGAGTCAGGCCCTCCTTAACGCAATTGAAGTGGGGAAATTTGAGGGCTATATTAAAGGACTTGCGGACATTGGCGACTACCAAGAAATTTATTATTTTCCAGAGGGCGTCACTAACCTTCAAATATGCATGGTCGTTGGGAAATATCTTGACGAACATCCGGAGGAATTACATTTAAGGGCTTTTTTGTTAGCCCACAAGGCGTTGGCGAAGGCTTTTCCCCCGCAAAAGTGAGAGGAGTGAATGAGTCTCTAAAGACATATTTGGGGACTCATATTTATTACATCTAAAATATTTACTTCGATAAGGAGAGGCATGATGAAAGTATTCATAACTTGGTCGGGTGACATCAGCAAGGCCATCGCGGAGATACTCCGAGGATGGCTTCCATCTATGATTCAGGCGGTCAAGCCTTATTATTCCCCCGATGATATTACAAAAGGATCTCGTTGGAGCACTGAGATCGCGAAGGAACTCGAAGAGTGCAAGGTCGGCCTCCTCTGCCTTACCGCAGACAACTTGGAAGCGCCATGGATAATGTTCGAAGCAGGGGCCTTATCCAAGAGCCTGTCGGCGGCGCGCGTTTGCCCCCTTCTTTTCGGGATCGAGCCATCGGACATCAAAGGCCCGCTCGTCCAGTTTCAGGCAGCACCATTTGCAAAAGACGAGATGAAGAAAGCGGTCCGTATGATAAACCAGGAGCTTGGACCTGATGCTTTGACTGTTGACGTTCTTGATTCGGTGTTCGAAAAGTGGTGGCCGGAGCTTGAAGATGACATCAAGAAGGTCATGGACTCGACTTCAGCCAAAACGAAGAAAGCCGTTCGTTCGGAACGAGACATTCTCGAAGAGATCCTAGCGAGAGTCCGTGCTTCTCCGCAGGTGAATATCCAAGACGATATACAGCGTGCTGCAATACAAGACTTGGGGGAGCGGTTCCTTTTCCTGTGCAGTACTGTAAATCATCTGTCCCTCGATGCCAGATTCGAACTCGACGAGATCGTTGATAAGCTCAGCCGACCAATCGAATATATTGTTCGGCGGAGCGGCCTTGATAAAGAACTGCCCCTTAAAATCATAGAACGGATCCAGGGCCGTAGACGATCAATTGTTGAGCACAATGAACCTACCCCCGCGCCGGTTGCGATCCCACCGACGGAGCCGCCAAATAAAACCTCGCACCGGGCGCGCTAGTTACCTATTTGTAATGGTTGATATTCGCTCCATAAGCGGGTAATCATCTCCTTTTTATGATAAAGAAACGCAAGGGGCTTTAGCGGAAAATGAATTTAGCAATAAGCAGGTGATAGGCACAGATCAGCGGGGGCCGGGGCCAAAGTTCCCATAGGGGGCAGGTCTTTGGCGTTCCCCTTGGCGCATGATCTGGACGGATTCAAAGTCCTCCCAAATCAAATCCACCCTATTGACACCCGAATATTCAGGTGTATATTTGAAAATGTAATATGACATCATGACATCAGGACTTCATGAAGGCCTGTAAGGAGCAACTTAACATGGAACAAGAGATTGCCAGATTCGAGAAGAACGCCAGCGAAGAGGTCATTGTCAAACTGACCAATTACAAAGGGAAGGACCTGGTTGATATCATGGCTTATTATGGCGACGAGCCGAAGCCGACGCCGAAAGGAATCACGCTGAGAATCGAGCAGATCCCACCGCTCGTTGAGGCACTTATCAAGGCCGAGAAGATCTATAAGGAATCCAATCCCGAGCAGAAATGAACGAAATAGTGAAGGCTTCTCCAGGCGAGATTGTAGGCGCCCTCGACGTTCATAATCTCGTATCCTCGTTCCTGGCCTCTTTGGATGTAAGGGACATTACAAAGAAGGCATATAAGAACGGGCTTGAAAGGTTTCTAGGCTGGATGAGCTCGAACGGGATTACTCAGCCGGACCGGAGATCCATCCTTGGATTCAAAGCCTTCCTTGTCGGGTCGAAGCTTGCGGCCAACACGGTGAATAGCTACCTGGTGGCCGTGAAGAAATTCTTCGCCTATCTTGAAGGAATGAGGAAGTATCCGAATGTGGCCAAGGACATTAAGGGGATCGCGCAGCCGCGGGGGCACCTTCGGGAATCCCTCACGATCGCTCAGATCAAAGACCTGCTGTGCGGGATAGACGCGGCCACGTTTCAAGGGCGGCGGGATTTCGCTATCATCAATCTCATGGCCAGGACCGGGCTCAGGACGATCGAAGTGGTCCGGGCGAATATCGAGGACATCAAGCAGGAAGGCGGGGAAGCTATCCTTTACGTCCACGGAAAGGGCCGGGATTCTAAGGATGCCTTCGTATTGCTGACCGAGAAGGCTCAGCGACCGATCCTCGCTTATCTCAAGGAACGTGGCCAGGGCTCCCCCGCCGGCGATCCTCTCTTTGCGTCGATCAGCGACAGGAACAAAGGCGGAAGGCTTACGACGCGGACGATCCGCCAGATGATAAAGGGTGGGCTCAGGAAGATCAACATAGAAAGCCGGAAGCTAAGCGCTCATTCCCTCCGCCACAGCTTTGCCACGATCGCGCTCCGGGCCGGCGCTCCTCTCCTCCAAGTGAAAGACGCGCTACGCCATTCCTCCATTGAGACAACCGAGAAGTATCTTCACAATATCGAACGCATCGAGAAAGGGGCGGAGCGCTTTGTTGACTTCTGGGACGGCCAGGATCGCGGGAGTATTCCTAGAAAACCCGTGTATTGCCAATAAGCGGCAATAGCGGAAATAGAAGATCGATTATTAATATGGAGACTACATGAGCCCCCAAAAGGATAGTTCCGAGCTTCCGAGCAGGATCGAAAAGCTTAAGACGAATTTCTATTTGAACAAGGAAGGCGAGGTCATCCAGAAAATAACCGTTCACCTTCCATCTAGCCAAGTCGATAAGCTCAAGCTCGAGGCCTTGAAGCGGCATATTACCTTATCCGAGCTCATACGAGAACGGCTTAAATAACCCCCCCCGTCCCTCTCTCTCTCTCTTCTCGTTAAGTGCCCACAAAATCGCTCTACGGGCTTCCTGACGCGAATTTAGGGCAATTGGGGGGAGCTCGAACGCAATAATCCGCTTAAGGCAAAATCCTTCCGAATTACGAGAGATTCCCCGAAAACGGGATAAATATCTGATCCCTACTCGTTCATCTTCCTTTCAAGTCCTATTTGGATTAATATTTGTTTCAAGTGGATGGGGTATGCGAGAGTTATTTAGAATACAAAGGGGAAGCCGGACAATTCCAAGATAGGGGTTGAAATGGATAATGCTCTTTACTACGGCGACAATCTCGACATCCTGAAACGGTATATCAAGGACGAGACTATTGATTTGGTCGCCTTAGCAGAATCCGACCCTTATCAATTCCAATGGTGGGCGCTTGGACTTGTGGGAGCGCGGCCGGTAGAACAGAAGAAAGGAGCGGACAAGGGGATAGACGGGAAGATCATTTTCCAAGGGGATACGCCCGGCGCGTTTGAAACCGTTGTCCTTTCTGTGAAAGCCGGAGGCCATGTGCGGGATTTAAAGGGCGTCTTAGAGCGGGAGAAAGCAGCAATAGGTGTCCTAATATCTATGGGAGATCCGACTAAACCCATGCAGGCCGAAGCGGTGACGGGCGGATTCTATGAGTCTAAGACCTGGGGGAAGAAATATCCAAAAATCCAGCTCCTCACAATCGCTGATCTTCTAGCAGGCAAGTCAATCGACATGCCCCCGATTAGGCAGGTTGAGGCGACGTTCAAGAAGTCGCAAAAGCATATCGTCGTTACCGGTGAACAAAAGCCAATCAAGTTTAAAAGAGGAATAATGTTGGACTACAGTTGGTGTTCCATATGCTTCTCGGGATTGCTCCTTAACTTATATAAATAAGAGACAGCCATTGCGTAGTCATAATACTTCAAAGTAAAAGAGGGGGCGTTGGATAACGAGCTATAAGGGGGGAATCATGAACTTCTATGTTTATGAAAATTGGACGGCAGAGAGCAAGGCCGTTATTCACATAGGGAGCTGTGGCCACTGTAAGGAAGGCCACGGGTGCCACAAAACGGTCAGAGGGAATAGGAACGGCAGATGGTGGGGAAAGTATTCAACCTTTCAAGAAGCTGAAGAAAAGGCAATATCCTTAAAACGCCTCATTAGGGATCACAGATGTATAAGATAATAGGAGGCACCAGGGGCCGCCGGTCTTCCGGGCAGGCCTCCGGAAGAAATGGACACTAAGACGAGCCCTTTCGCGGAGAACAATATATAATCAAAGTTATGGAGGGGGAAAATGGATAGAACGCTCGCTAGCTTGGCGGTCTTAAATGTAAACAGAAACATTTTCCAATCGCATTATATCGATATATTCATCCCCTTTATAGCGACTTTAATTAAAAGAAAAAAATATGAAGAGATCAAACCAATCCAAATATGTGAAGATTTTAAACAAGAATTCGGATTAATCATACCGTTTCATCCCATTATTCTAATATTAAATCGCGCAAAAAAAATGGGATTAATAAAGCAAGAAGAAAATAAATATCTACCCATCTTTGCCAAGATTGAGGACTATGACTTTTCGAAAAAAGCTGAGAAATATCTATATGATTACGATAAGGTAATCGACGCTTTTATAAAATATTCAGAGCAAAAGTATAAAACTAAAATCGCGCACGAAGAAGCAGAGAATACAATAGTTTCGTATATTAAAGAATATGATATTGAAATACTTTTCGCGACACAAAATAAATCACTATTACCTGAAATAAAACGTTCAATAAAAAAACGAAATAAATATATATTAAATAAATATATTCAATATCTGCATGAAAATAAACTCGAGCTATTTAAAGTAATCGAAAACCTTGCTATTGGCTATTTTGTAGCAAGCCCGATCCTTTATGAAAACTTTGATAACTATAAAGGTAAATTTAATGATATCGGCTTCTACCTAGATACAAATCTCATTTTGAAGGCTCTCGGTTCCGAGGGCGATACTTACAAGGATGCATATAAGGGGCTCCTGCAGGCAATCACCGAACAGGGGGGGAGGCTATTTGTATTTCTACATACTTACGAAGAAATAATGGGGATATTAAAGGATTGTTTAAGGTGGTTAGAAAGTCCTTCCTATGATCCACGCAAGGCAAGTCCTACATTACGATTTTTTAAGCACAACAATTATAGTCCGAGTGATGTTGAAATATTCATTCTTAAAATCGACGAGAAACTACAAGAATTGAATATAAAAGTAGTTAATTCGCCCGATCCAAATGATGATCGACTTTACCAAATCGACGAAGATAAACTCTATAACATAGTTGTTGAGACGTATGCTCAAGCGAATTTGTCCTTCATCGAAGAAGAAAAGAAATATGTTATTCTTAAAGATATTAAATCAATTGCTGCGATAGCCAAATTAAGGGGAAAAGAAGCCCCAATCACGATAAAAAATTCGAAATGCATATTTGTCACGGCTAATTATTCATTAGCTAGCGCAACGAGAAAATTCGAAGTTCAAGAAAATAAAACCGAAAATACTATTCCATGCTGTATGCCCGATACATTTATCGGAACCTTAGTGTGGCTGCAAGCCCCGAATCAATTTGATAATCTTAATGAAAAAAGGTTGGTCGCGGATTGCTATTCTGCATTGCAGCCATCTGAGCATATGATAAATAAATATATTGATGAAATTGAGAAACTTAAAAAAGAAGGGAAATTAGATGCAAGTCAATATTATGTTCTAAGAACAAATCGATTTGCATATGAAATGCTCCAAGATAAAGTGCTGGGTGATTACGAATTAGTTACATGGAAAACCCCGCTCGAATTATTAAAAGAGATGGAGGAACGAGCTTCCAGAAGTGAACGAAAAAAGTTTGAAAAAGAATTAAAAAGTCACGATGAAACCAAAAAAACATTAGCTGGGATAACAAACGAAAAGCATAAAATAGATGGAAGGATTGCGCGTTTTTCGCGGGGGGTTGCTACAATACTATATTGGCTATTAGTAGTAGTGCTTATTACTCCGATATTATTCGAGATTCTAATCCAAATATTTCCAAGAATATTGGTATTGTCTAATGCAATGAAAATAATCCTCATCGTTTATTCTGGGATTATTACAATAGCAGGGTTATATAGCGGGTTTATTCTTAAGGGGTTTATTGGAAATATTAGAACCAAACTTGAAAATAAAGTAACTAAGATATTAAAGGGAAAATGAAAAGTCATCTTAAATAAATGATTGCAAATATGATGGCGATAGAACCCTCATGACCTTACGCAAATCAATGAACTATCTGTAAAGTGAAAGCTCAAGGCTCCCAGCCTCCGGAGCCGACGGCCGGCGGGTAATCGTGCAGACCTATCCCTAAAATATATAGCGCCCCTTTGACGCGCGTCTGACAATTTGTGTGTAAAAGAGCTACCTACAACGTAACCTGAGAATAATAAAAGATGACAAAGGAACCAAGAGGGCGTGAGGGAGGACTCGAACCTACGACCTTCTGATTATTAGTCAGAAACTAATTTTAGACATATCCGTTTGGACACGGTTTGGACAAAACCGCCCAAAAAGACTAAATCCGACTAAATCAGGCTAAAGGACAAGAACCATCTAAGTGATAGATTATCGCGGGTATCAGGTGGGGTCGCTGGCTAGCCTGGATTTCCACGGACAACTATTCGCCTAAGTCTGGCGGGGTTTGAGGGCGTCTCGGGCCGTCAGCCTCAAGGATAATCCGTCCCACCACGGGACCGCAAACGGTTGATCCATCAAGCCCGAGGCCAGAATGTCATAATCGGGGACATTCCCGGCGAAGGGTGTGGCGAGAATGCCACGGCGTCCGAGTTCGGCTACGACTAGATGCTCACCGATCTGCCTGGTCACTTGGTTGCTATATCCGCTTTTCATAGTGCTCCTTGGCGAACGCCGCCCCTCTTCCGCCGGCCCACTGCCGCCCGCGAGTGGACGAGATGTCCATGCGGGTCGGCTGAAGGGGCATGTTCTGCGCCTGCTTGTTCATCGAAGTCGGAACTCCGCGACGAGACCGGGCCTCTCCGCGAGAAGCCGTTCGATGTGACTCTCCGGCCACATCTCGATCTTCATTGCCCGATCCCCGTTGTTGTGCTTCTCCACGAGTTGTACGGCGTCCGATGTGAATCGTCCGCTCGTCGCGATGATGAGCACGTCTACCTTCGCCGGTTCCCAGAGGGCCATCTGATCGCGTAACTGTCCGACGTCCGCTGGGCCGATGCTTCGCTCCAGCCAGTGCTTGCATTGGACGATTACTCTGCTGTGCGTTACTCCGGCCAGTGAGTCTCTGGAGACGCGAATCGCCGACAAGTCTCGTCCTGCATCCGCGGCATTTGTCCTAGTGAGCCACGCAGCGTTCTCGTAAGATGACGACGTCGAAATCAGCGAGAATATCAGTCGCTCAAAGGTGATTTGATCGAGAGCGCGCCAGTTGAGCTGCGTGACAACTACATCGTGTGAATGGCCTCTTGAAACGGATCCAAGGTCAATGACCGGAATGGGGAGCGGTTCGGCATCGTCGTAAAGCGCGGAAACGAGCCGCTCGCGGATGGCCGTCCAGGTGTCGGCCAATCGATCGCGGTTGGCATCGCCATTTTCTATCGTTACAAACATGCCCGCCCAGTCGTGCGGACGTGGAAAAGCGGAGCCCAGGAGAACATCAATCTGCTTCAGCTGTACCAGTATGCCAGAGAAGTCCGGCCCTGCGCGGGGCGCCACTAACATCGTAGTTATTCTCTCCGCGATGCCGATGGCAGCTTCGCGAATGAAGCGGCGCCGAGCACGATTTAGGCGGTAGGCGTACGCGGAGATCTGCCTTTCAGGCTCCTCCATGTCGGACCCCAATGAAATAAGGAGTTCTGGTTCATTGATTTCATCCGCGTCGAGCCGACGGCGGGCAATCTCATCCAGGTCAAGCGGTATTGCGCTCGGCCGCCAACCATCGATCGGCGGCAACCCTACCAAAAGCTCAACACAGCCGCGCACACCGTCCTCATAGGCGGTGTTGCTGCCGAAAGCGATCCCGTCCGGCACCAGGTCGAGCGTTCGCCGAAGCTGCCGGGTGAGCTTATCAAGGTTGGCTTCGGCTGCTTCGAAGTAGCGCAACGTGGCGTTCAATGAGCTATTCGGGCTTGTGGTCGTCACGCTTCACACTCCTCGGGGCCGCGCGTACGCCGAACAGAAAGGTCAGCCGGGCGCTTGCGCATTGGCTGCACCGGCTTGTTCGGCGAGTTTCCTGTTGGTTGGCAGATATGCGCCCGTCGAAATTCCTGCCTCTCTGAGCTTTTCCAAATCTCTTGTTATGTTCTTAATAAACCAATCTTGATCTTTCCACAAATGAAATTTGATGAAGTTCTCCGCCATTCCGGCAAAAAGAAGGTATTCAAAACGGGAAAGCTGACCTTGGCGTGTGCCCCACAGAACTCTGCTTAGCTGATCATCGTCATACCCGCTTATGCATTCCTCAATGTCTTTGAAATCAGAGAAGCCGAGGTTATGCAAGAGTTTTGCCGTCCATTGATAGGAAAACTCCTTCATTCTTCCGTCAGCACCCAGTTTCTTGTCGAGATACGCCTTCAAAGCATCTGGCGTGATCTCAACCTGTTCAAGTTTGCCCTCTTGCACAGCCTGTCGAGCCTGAGTTGTAAGCCTTTCGTCCTCATCTTGAATTGCTTGAAACTCTCTGTCGGCTATTTCCAAAAGCCCGGCCAGGGCCATAAACCTGCGCCTGATGGTATTGGGTATTGTTTCGACGGCTTTATATTGAATGTCGTGTTCGATTTCCGCCCAACCATGCTGAAGAATGGTACGCAACTGGATTTCCGCTACCAGGCTCCTAAACCTAGCGTATTCTAACAGGCGAGTGCGGTTATCATCGAGCCGGACAAGATAATGTATACTTCCATATCCGAATTTGTCTTCTCTGATCAGTGACTGGGTTTTGTCCGATCTCTCAAGGACTTCGAACTGCGTCTTAATGATACCATCAACCACATTAAGGGTCCGAGGCAAGAAGACGATGACTCTGATACCAGTGAGATCCGTAATGTCGGACAGGGGGTTTGGGTAATAAGGCTTGTTTGGGTCGTTAGGCGCGGGTGTGGCTGCTTTATCCCCAAAACTATCTATTGCTTTTGCCCGTGTTTCAATTGAATGAATCTTGATCGAAAGGCTGTTAAACGCCTCAAGGAGGACTTTTCTGATCACTGCGGCATATTCTTCGTATAGGGGCCGGACTCTTCGGTAGTTCTCAATAGCCTTGAGCTTGTGACTTTCGAAATCAAACTCTTTCATCGTATCACTCCAGTATGCCTTTTAGAGACTATCTCGCTTTCCCTACTTCTCCCCACCGAACAATAACTAGACAGATCTGCATAAGATGCGGAGTTCTGATTTTCTGTCCGTATAACATGCCGTCGGATTTCTTGCCAAAGAAGACTCCTTCCTGCGGTCTTGTTTGTACATACCCCCCGAATAACATAGGTTGAGATTACCACCACGAATTAAAAGATGTCAATTATTTAAGCAAGCCTCAATTGATCCTAGCGGGACACGCCCGGCGACGGCGTTGATTTTTCGCCGCGATGGATGGAGAATAGCCGGAAGGAGAAATGCCATGACCAAAGCGTTCCGAACGATCCTGATAACTCTGCTGGCCCTGATCATCACCGCCGCGCCCGCCGCACTGCTCGGACAAGCCAAGACCATCGCGGGGCACTGGGAGGGGATAAGAATTTGCTTTTTCGCTCTTCGCGACATTCCTTCCTAAAAAGATCGACATCAACACTTCCCCTCGCATATAGAAGGTAATCCTTGCCGCGGATCGATGTCGGCTTCTCGGCTACAAACGTCAGTTTGAGGTGGTCGATGATCCGGTCCACGGCGGCATATTCCGTGATGAAGGCCACAACCCTGACCCTTAACATACCCTCACGTAACCGGACGTTCGGGCTGGCGCAATAGGGGCAACGCTTATCCGTTTCCATATCCGTGGGCCTCGTGTATTTCCGGAGCGGACGTATTATCTCATGCCCGTAAAGGCAGAGAGGATGGAGTCAATCCGATTTGTAAATTGAACGAAAAACTGCCCCACGCCAAAAGCAAGTGGCCGTTCCCCCCCACCCCCTGTTCGTTCCGGAACTCACTTTTTCTTTACCGCCCGGCATTGCGCACTGGCCATCGTCGGGACTCGCGGAGGGAAACACGGAGACCGTTGAAACTGAACCACCCGCCCTAGACGCGCACGCGTGGTGCCAGTCGCCATATCTGAGGCAAGATGGGTCAGGGTCTTGAACCATCCGGGTCTCCTTCCAAAAGAACCCGAATAGTGTACCCTGGAGACGGGAATTTTAATTGTCGTCAGTCGGGAATAATGATTATCGCTGATCACGCCTGTGCCCCGTCTTTTTCTTTAAAAAGGACATTATAGTTTTGATTGCTTTTAAAGGGCGGATCGAGATAGACCAGGTCAATAGTTTCGTCCTTGATATACCGGCCCAGGATATCCAGGTTGTCGCCGTAGTAGAGAGTGTTTTCCATCATGCCCCTTTCGTTCGTCCTATGAGGGATTTCCTTCCCAGTCGATAATCAAGCCATAAACAAAATTTAGAACCCTTGTGCTGTTGGCACCGCTGTATTCAATACCATCATGAAGCGCAAATTTCATTGAGCCGTCACTCATTGTTGCTACAAGGGGAGTGTTCTTCTTGAAAAATTGATAGTCTCGAATATTCGCTCTAAGGCTTAAGACCGCAATTCTTTCTTTCAAGTATTCAATTTCTTTAATTATTTCATCAGGGTTGTGCAAACTGATCTTACCTCTTCTTGACTCTTGTTCCTCATTTTTTGAAATAAGCAACGTAAAAGCCTTTGCGGAGCTTATAGTTGATTCCTTATGTTTATTTTTTGATATCTGACCTTCCGCTTCTCTCATTGCCTCTCGGAGATCGTGATCTTGGATCGTATCAGCTAAAAAAATGTCATCAAAAGATTTCTTAAAACAAAGTTCACAAACTTGGCGAATAAAATCCTCGGAGCGCAACATAAATCTTTGTATCGTTGACTGATCGGGGATCACACCTTCGTGTTGTGCCGCATTTCTTGCTTTATGAAGCGCAAGAAGATCAGGCTTGTAGGGTAATTTATTATTAGTTGTATTTGTTGTTGCGATGTCTGCGCTATCGAATATTCCTTCAAATCTGGAAATATTTTTATTCGATCCGTGTAGTTCAATAATAATTGTGTAAAGTATGTTCTCGATAGCGCCGTCCAGCGAAATAATTGAATGTAGCCTGTTAATTTCTCCGTTCTTTTTCGCATGTTCTAGTCCATGATTTAATATTTGCTTTGCCATCAGAAGCCGTTTCGGCAAATCTCTTGAAAACGTCATTTAAAATTCTCCATCTTACCACCATTTATCTTAATTGTTTGCCGGAATGGGGGAGGCTGTCAAGATGCTTCTCTCTTGTCGGGAATAACTCCCTTTCCGCCGTCAGATTCATGCTAGGATCGTCACCTTGGGCCTTTCGTGGGGTTCGGGAGGGATCTGTACCGTGGAGACGCCGGGCCTTCCCCGGCCGCCCGTCTTTGTGTTAAACTTTAGGCAGCGCAAAAGGAGTAAAGAGAGAATAACGAGATTTCGGATATATTTATCGAAACCAACAATGGCAAAGCTAGATGAGGTTTTCAAGCTTCTACAAAAAGGCCAGCTAGATCAAGCAAGGCCTTTGCTCGAAGAAACGCTTACATGTGATCCTAATAATATCGACGTCCTCTACAATCTTGGAATGTGCTATACCGAGCTTGGACTTCCGGATAAAGCCGTCATCATTCTAATAAAATGCGTGGAGTTAAAACCAGATTTCTCCAATGCTCATGTCGCTTTGGGATTCGCTTATGAAAAAATTAATGACACAAAAAGCGCGGAGAAGCATTTTCTTGAAGCCGTAAAGATCGACCCGAATAATTCCTATGCGCTAAGAAATTTAGGCGGACTCTACGGAAAGTTATCCGATCTGGAGAAATCAATTTACTACCTGGAACGGTCCTTTCGGATCAATCCTTCAGACCCGATGACTATCTATGGCTTAGGGTACGTTTATCAGCGGATATTAGATATTGAACGAGCGGATCAATTGTTTAAACAACTTTTAGAACTCGAAGCTCCCGAGAAGCTGAAAGAACTGGCCCGAACAGCTAGAAGAGAAATTGCCGTTAGCAATTTCAAGTCCAAAGGATTTCGGATCGATGCTGTTTTCTACCTGATGGACGCAATTCAACGCTTTGCGAAGAAAAGAAAAGAAGAAATACAGACAATTTCCTTTGATATTGCTTTAAAGGGCCGCGAAGGATTGGATATTAATAATCCTGATAAAAAATATCGAATTGACTCTCTTGAAGGCGAGTACACCGGATTGCAGCTGGTCTGTTTAATGTATGCTGGTTTTCAAATTATCGATCCTTCCTTGGATGTCGGGGTGGATCTATCGAAAGAATATCAGTTTGCCAAGAAGCTGAGCGTATCTGAGGTGATTCATTGAGCCTGAATCTGATTGATGCTACGCGGCAAATAATCCAAATCGCCGAGGATGTTAGCCACAAGAATTTTCAATTCACCGAAAAACCGGACTTGACCTATTACGCAAGGGTTAAGCCCGCTAGAAAGAATATGCCATCCCACTTGGTCTTTTACAAAACCGAACATAATGAGTTGATTAATCACTTAATAGCTCACGAGTGCGGGCACATCATTAGAATATTCTCAGCGCCGGAAGATAAACGGGTTGCGCCAAAAATGAATGATGAGCTAAAGCGTACGGCATTGACTGAAATCGAAGGCGACATCAATAGACTATCTGCGATGATGCCTTTCGATCAATTAACTCAAATCGTGAACCTCTGGTATAACGGGACTATCACTCAAGTGACCAATCAGCCTCCTGATCTAATGATTGAAAAATGGATTTATGAAAAATATCCCGAGCTTAGGCCTTATCAAACCCAGTCGATTAAAAAACAGCATGATGAATCAATAATGGGCTTATCAAAGCGCGTAGCTCAAATGACTCCCAGTAAAATATTTATCATTTCCAACGTGATGAATTACTGCTTTTACAAGTTCCTCAGCCAATACTTACATACCGATTATCTAAACCCTTACTGGGGCTTCAAGTATAAAGTTAAAGGTGAAGCGCTAGCTAAGATAACGCTTGGGCATGAAGACAGTTTTGTTGGCGATGTCGAGATGAGCAATAGATGGGCGAATTTCCTGAATATCTCGAATTGGTTCGCTTGGAACGATTTTGAAAATGTTCCAGCTAATTATCAAGAAACATTTTAGGGGGGGGCAAGCCTGGCATCAGTCGCGCCGCCCTGAACACCCTTTTTCGGGCGTTCTTGCGATGATGGGGGAGGGTTGTTATGATGGCTCATAGGGGAGGGCCAACGATGCATCGACCTGAGTCAAATAGGACCATTGGAGTGCCTGTCGTTCCTAGCGCCCTCAAAGCGATAAGCCGATGAAACAAGTTGTCATCGAGAACCCGGTCATAAACTCGCCATACCTTGAACCAACCCGCCATTTCCGCTTCACCGACGAGGGAATCACCAACGAAGTAAGCGATGGACGGCGAGTCAGTTCATATTTCATTCCGATTGCCCAGCCTCGTAAGAAGGGCAAACAACTCGCATTCGATACCGAGTGGACTAAGGACCGAATCGAGGAGAATAAACTCGTCAACCAAATCCGTGAACGCGTGAAGATTTGGAGGCGAGGCGGATATGTGGGTGTAACTCCGACAACAAGCCGCCTTCTTTCATATTGGACCGCACTTGACCGCGAGAAGAAACTCTTTTTCTGCCAAATCGAAGCCCTCGAAACCGCCATCTATATCACCGAGGTAGCTAAGAAGTACGGAGACGCTTGGATTGATAATAAAATCCGAGAGGCGAACGACACATCGAACCCTGGCCTCCCCCGAATTGCCTTCAAAATGGCAACCGGTTCCGGGAAAACCATCGTTATGGCCATGCTTATCGTCTGGCATACCCTGAATAAACTTGCCAATCCCCAAGACGCCCGCTTCTCTGATGCTTTTCTAATCGTAACCCCTGGCATTACCATCAGAGACCGGCTACGCGTGCTACTCCCTAACGACCCCCAGAACTACTATCGCCAGCGCGATATCATCCCAACCGAGTCGCAGGAACATTTAGGTCAGGCGAAGATACTCATCACGAATTTCCATACTTTCCTGATGCGAGAAAAGGTCGCCGCTGGCAAAATTACCAAGTCTATCCTCGCCAAAGGCGAAGCATCCGCCTTCACTGAAACGCCTGACCAGATGGTTCGTCGTGCCTGCCGAGAACTGGGCAATAAAAAGAACATTGTCATCCTGAACGACGAAGCCCATCACTGTTACCGCCGCAAGCCTGACGCTGAAGACGAAAATCTCACCGGAGATGAGCGCATCGAAGCCAAGAAGCGAGATGAAGAAGCCCGCGTATGGATTTCCGGCATTGAGGCAGTGAAGGCCAAGATTGGCGCAAAGGTAATCTACGACCTCTCTGCAACGCCGTTCTTTCTACGTGGCTCCGGCTACTCCGAGGGTACGCTATTTCCTTGGGTAGTCTCCGATTTCTCGCTCATCGACTCCATAGAAGCAGGCATAGTCAAGGTTCCCCGCGTGCCCATATCCGACGACTCAATGATGGGTGAACAGCCGACCTACCGAGACCTTTGGCTCCGCATCCGTGAGCATCTGCCAAAGAAAGGTCGAAAAACCGATGCGATAAGTGGTGAACCCAAGCTCCCTATTGAACTACAAGGAGCCTTGCATAGTCTCTACGGTAACTACGAGAAGTATTACCGTCTCTGGGAGAAAAACGCTGACGCACAAGCCAAGGGTCTTACCCCGCCGGTTTTCATCGTCGTTTGTAATAACACAAATGTCTCTAAACTTGTTTTTGATTATATCGCTGGCTGGGAAAAATGTATCGGCGACAAAAAAATCGTCCAGGCTGGACAACTCCCCATCTTCCGTAATGATGACGCTAACGGAAACTGGCTCCGCCGTCCCAATACAATTCTAGTCGATAGCCAACAGCTTGAGTCCGGCGAAGCGATGAGCGCCGACTTTAAGCAGATTGCCGAGCGTGAGATTGAAGAGTTTAAAGCCGAATATTCTGTCCGTTTCCCCGGTCGTGATGCAGAGATACTTACTGACGAAGACATTCTCCGTGAGGTAATGAACACGGTCAGTAAACCGGGGAAACTTGGCGAACATATTAAATGTGTAGTAAGCGTCTCCATGCTTACCGAAGGCTGGGACGCTAATACCGTCACCCACATCTTAGGCGTCCGTGCGTTCGGAACACAGCTTCTTTGCGAGCAGGTTGTTGGGCGCGGATTGCGTAGGATGAGTTATGCCGCTAACGAACAAGGTAAGTTCGAGCCTGAATATGCCGAGGTTTATGGCGTACCTTTTTCATTCATCCCTTGTAGTGGCTCAACGAAGGAGCCCAAGCCCGGCCTTTTGCCTACGCGCGTTCGTGCTCTAGAACAAAGAATCGCATGCGAAATCACCTTCCCCCGTTTGCTTGGCTATCGTTACGATATCGCTGGAGAACGCCTCACAGCGACCTTTTCTGAGGACTCAAAACTCTCCCTATCAAGCGCTGACATTCCAACCAAAACCGAGAACGCGCCAATCGTCGGCGAGGCGAGTATCCATACCCTTGACGACCTGAAGCGCCATCGTCCTAATGAAGTTGCTTTTCTTCTTGCTAAACGCACGCTTGAGAAATACTTCCGGGATGACGACGGCAACGATAAACCCTGGCTCTTTCCACAACTATTGTCCATAACAAAGCGTTGGTTATCTGGTTGCGTGACGTTCAAGGGCAATACATTCCTACAACTAATGCTGTTGATTGAGTTCGCTGAGGATGCGACCGACCGCATTTACAAAGCGATTGTGGCATCTAACGAGGGCGCACTTGCGCTAAAGCCAATCCTTAGACCATACGACACGGTAGGCTCAACGAGATTTGTTGACTTTGACACTACGCGCCCGGTGTTCGCCACCAAGGCGGATAGATGCCATATATCGCACGTTGTAGCCGACACCGATTCTTGGGAACAGAAGATAGCCCAGACGCTTGAGGACATGCCCGAAGTCGTCCGCTACGTCAAGAATCACAACCTCGGCTTTTTCATCCCCTATGCGCTTAACGGGGAGGAGAAAAACTACATCCCCGATTTCATCGCTTGCATTGATGACGGAAAGGGCACGGAGAACTTGCTAAACCTGCTCATCGAAATTACAGGCGAAAAGAAGAAAGACAAAGCCGCTAAGGTATCTACTGCCCGCACTCTCTGGGTTCCCGCAGTTAACAATCACGGCGGTTTTGGCCGGTGGGATTTCATAGAAATCGCTGACCCGTGGGATGCGGAAAGCCTAATCCGCGCGCAGGTCAGGAAGAAATGAAAGTGGAGAATACTTGATATGAACAAGAAACCAAGAACAAGCAAAAAACACCCAATACCGGTCGATTCCATCCGGCACAAAGATACTCGCAAGAATATCCCTACCGAAGAACTGCGTGACTTTGTGGCTGAGGAAGAAAATGCGCCCAAGACCATGCTCTATCCGCGTGACCCATCCCTTGACCCGCAGCTGGTTTGGAAGGGCAAAGACGAGCAAGATACTAAGAACCTTGCCGTTCCTGTCGTGCCTATATATATTCAAGAAAAAATTCATCCTCAAGCCCTCATCAACGCCCTACCGCGTAAAGAACAGCCAGGAGATAATCAGCAAGACCTCTTTTCCGACTTCAATGGCCTGCCTGAAGAATTTGACCAACGGGTCGATTTCTATCATCACGACGGCAATTGGTCTAACCGCATGATTCTTGGCGACTCGCTTCTGGTGATGACTAGTTTGGCTGAGAAAGAAGGGCTTAAGGGCAAGGTGCAGACCATCTACATCGACCCTCCCTACGGAATCAAGTTCGGCTCAAACTGGCAGGTCAGTACCCGCAAGCGTGACGTGAAGGACGGCAAATCCGAGGACGCCACTCGACAGCCCGAACAGGTTCGCGCATTCCGAGACACCTGGAAACTTGGCGTCCATTCCTATCTTGCCTACCTACGTGACCGGCTTGTTGTAGCCCGCGACCTGCTTACCGAGACCGGCAGTGTCTTTGTGCAGATTGGCGACGAGAACGTGCACTTGGTGCGCTGTGTAATGGATGAGGTGTTTGGGAGTGAAAATTTCTCAGCTTGCATAGCTTTTTTCAAAACAAGTTCGCAGAGTACCGACGATGTCCCATCAATCGTCGATTATCTCCTTCTTTATGCGAAGCACAAACCACAGCAAAAGCTACGAGCGCTTTTCCGCCAGAAGCGGCCCGGAGAAGTGGGCGCTAAGACTTACAAAAGGCTAGTGTCATCCGACTTCAATATCGTCCGCCCAATGACCAAGGAAGAACTCGAGGGCTCTGAGGAGATTCCCGTCGGATGGAAAGTGTGCACGTTGGGGCCAATATCATCAGCCGGATACCAAGAGACTAGGAACATGCCATATAGGTTTAAGGGGGAGTCATATTCTTGCCCGGCTGGAAGACATTGGAGTTACGACCCGAGGCCGGGCGGAGACATGGATAGATTGGCATCGTTAGGGCGTCTACGACAATCTGGAGAAGGCCTTGCCACTGTGCTACTTGCCGAAGATAACCCGGTTACCCAGTTGGACAATGTTTGGCTTGATACAGGCACGGGTTCGTTTACTGAAGAGCAGATCTACGTCGTGCAAACTGGAGTTAAAGTCGTACAACGCTGTCTCTTGATGACTACCGACCCCGGAGACCTCGTCCTCGATATCACTTGCGGTTCTGGCACTACTGCCGACGTGGCTGAACAATGGGGCCGCCGCTGGATAACGTGCGACACAAGCCGTGTTGCATTGGCCTTATCTCGTACACGGTTAATGTCTCGGAAATATCCATATTACCTGCTCGCTGACTCTTCCGATGGTATCAAGAAGGAATCGGAACTCACAGGCAAAGTCCCGCCGAGCCAATCAAGCGAGGGCGATATTCGTAAGGGCTTCGTATATGAACGCGTCCCACACGTGACGCTTAAATCTATTGCAAATAATCCAGACATCAAAGAAGGTATGAACCCAGAGCAGATTGACGCCGCAATAGCCCGCCATGCCGATATTGAGCTTCTTTACGATAAGCCGTATGAGGACAAGAAGACCGTTCGTGTAAGCGGCCCGTTCACAGTGGAGAGTCTTTCGCCCCACCGTGTTCTTGCCGCCGCCGATGAAAACATGGATGGTACTGTCACAAAGAAGGAAGCAGAGCAGGAACAAAACTTTGCTACAATGATATTGGAAAATCTGCGTAAAGCGGGCGTTCAGAACACTAAGAAAGGCGAGCGGCTAAAATTTGATGCTCTCAACACATATGCTGGGCGCTGGCTCCACGCAACCGGCGAATTTACCGATGCGGATGGCAAAACGAGGCGCGTGGCAGTCTCCATCGGTCCGGAGCAGGGAACGGTCGGTCCCCAACAAGTGAAGGAAGCCGCAAAAGAAGCCGTCCAAGGCGTTGGCTATGATTTATTACTTGTAACCGGCTTCGCCTTTGACCCTCATGTCGCTGAAGAGTCGAAGCGTTACGGGAAACTTGTTGTGTTGCCCACCAAGATGAATCCTGACCTTGCGATGGGGGATGAACTACTTAAAAAAACGGGGGCTGGTAATCTGTTCATGGTCTTTGGCGAACCAGACGTAGAAATAAAGAAGCAGAAAGATGGCACATTCACCGCTGAAATAAAGGGCGTAGATGTGTATGACCCTACCACCGGCGAGATTCGCTCCTCATCCACTGACGACATCGCGTGTTGGTTTATCGACACCGACTACAACGAAGAAAGTTTTTTTGTACGTCACGCCTATTTTACCGGTTCAGATGAACCTTACGAAAAACTCAAAAAGGCTTTGAGGGCGGAGATAGACGAGGCGGCGTGGTTGTCGTTTTATAGTACAAAAAGCCGCCCCTTCGAGAAGCCTTCGGCAGGCAAAATCGCAATCAAGGTGATAAATCATTACGGTGACGAGGTGCTCAAGGTATTCGATGTCCAAGCATAGCCCTGCGCTCAACCCGACCTGCGCGGAAAGCCACGCGAGCCGGCTAGCGTAAACGTAAGCCAACGAGCACCATGAAACTCGAGAACTGCAAGCTACAGGTCACCAGGGTTTTCGCCGCGCCTATGATTAGGACGGAGCCTGAACCCGAATGGATCGCAGCGCGTGATGCGGCACTTCTCCCCGAGGCAGGCTTTGCTCTGTATTCCAGGTCGAGCTTTTTGTCGTTTGGCGCCGCCCCTCCATTCCTAGCTGATGAGAATCACCTGATGTTTAGCTATTTCGCCATGGTGCTTAGAAGCGTACGCGATGCCCTCGTCGATGCAGACGCTGAGCTCCATGCCTTTTCGGAGAGCCAAGCGCGCATCTATGATCCTGGCAAGCGAGCCCGTGGCGAGGAATGGGATCCATCTGCACCGCAGCGAGCTCAGGCCCATTTCCGCCTGCTCCTGCTGTCACTCCAAAGCAGTCTTGATGCGTCCGCAGACCTCGTCTCCCTCTTCCTTACCGGTTTGATTCCTAGACTTCGCCTCGGGCGAGCACAGTTCTCCCAGATCGAGACCTGGTTGGAGCGGCCTCTACCGAAGGGCGGCCTAATCATCACACCGCAGCGAGAATCTCTGGAGCGCCTCTACGCAGACTTGTCGCCTTTGATAAGGCCTGGGAACCAGGAGCGTGACTGGCTTCCACTTATGCGAATGCTTCGCAACAAGGCCGCCCATCTCGGTGATGCAGTGTTTCGATATATCTCGTTGCATGATCAAGACGGAAGATTCTACACCTTCATCCCGCGGCAATGGCCCTTTATGCCGGAAGAATATATGCACGCGACTGGCGCGGACCCGAGTGCCTCACCGGAGCCTTTTCCTGAGTTCTTACACCGTACTTTTATACATGAGGACATCGTGAGCTACGCGTCGGGCTTGCGGCGGAAAGTCACGGAAGTAGTCGCAACAGTGCTGGGGGTGCTTGACTCCGCCTACGTTCAGTTCCGCGACTTCCCACTCAATACGACTGCGTTGGCTGAGTTACAAGGGAGCGCCGAAAGCTATGCTTTTGAGCACTTCAACCAATAGACGTACGCCCTGGCTAATCTCTCGATCCAGCGGACCGATTGCTCGCGGTGCTCGCCACGCGGCCTTTGATCGTGCGCGTTTGGTGTACAACGAATATGAATGACCTTACACATCCAACTAAAGACGAAGTTGAGTTTTTAACTCTAGGTTTCAATCGATTTCTAGACCTTCACAAGGAAATAAAATCTGATGCATTTTGGGATGAGAATCCATCTCAACGTTTTCTCAAGATTAAGGAGTTGTTTGCTGTCTACTCAGAGATCCTTAAATATCCCCCAGTGCAATGGGTAATTGATGCAAACAAACGTCCAAACCATTCTGATGTCGGAAGAGACCTCTTTAAATTTATCCGGCACATTCTGATGCACTTCCCCTTTTTTGATAACTGGGACGATGTTTGGATTAAACAATCCCTTGTCAATCTTTACTCAACTCGACCGCAGTTCATTGATAAGTTCTTGCATATTAATGAAAGTAAAGAACAATTGAAATACCGATTTTGGGAGGAAGACAAAAAGAGAATGACATATGTAGCTATCAGTTTCCCTAAAGGTTATACACAAGATGAAAAGATATTTCTCAAGAACATGCTTCCTGAGAAAGACGGAATAAAGTTCTCTTCAATATTTATGTGGGATATTCTCAAAATACAGGTGGAAGAAATAAATGAAAAATAGCAAACAGCAATTCGCTCCACACTGATGCTGCTGTGTCGCGGTTGTTGACGAAAGGTGACACGAGAGGTTATTACTTGCCGCTCCTGGGGGAGCTGACACGCAAAAACCGGCCTTGCCAGCCGTCCCTTCGTCCGGCGAATCGTTCAGTTTCATTCCCGCGATGCTCAAACTATTTCCCGGAAGTCCCGACAATCTGGGATTCCGGCGAGAGGAGTGATATGATAATAACAAGCTGATCAGTATGCAGAATTGTTCATTCCTCAATCGGGTGATCGGCCCATCTTCTAAATAAAAGGAGCCCTTAGCATGTCCACACTCGCTCAAACAATCAAAGATGAGATCCGGCGAATCTCCCGTCGGGAAATCGGCTTGGCGCTTTCGAAATTCCGCCGGGATCATATTGTTCTGAAGAAGAGAATCGCCGAGCAAAAAAGTAGAATCTCGGCAATCGAGAAAAATAACAAGGAACTTTCAAAAAAACAGGCTGCGTTCGGTCGAGATTCCCATTCGGAACAGGAAGCCGAGCATGTTGCGGTCTATGCCAGGGGGATAAAGAGCCTCCGTCGGCGGCTCGGTCTATCCCAGATCGACCTAGCCACGCTGGTCGGCATGAACAGGATCAGCATCTCACATTGGGAGAAGAAATCCGGGAAGCTGACAATCATAAAGCCTGAAGTAAGAATAAAGCTGACGGAACTGAAGGGCATGAAAAAGACAGAGGTCGCGGCGAGGCTGGGGACGCCGAAAAGGCCAGGAAAGAAAGTTCGTAAGGGCTGACCGGCTTCCGCAAAAAAGCACAGTCCTGAATTCACAATCGCCTGCGTGATCGGCTACTTGAAAACAGGGGGGGAATTGGAAAGGCGGGGAAGGGTGGCCTGATTCCGATCTGAACGGCAGGGATCATCGCGTTGCGCGAAAAAGCAAATCTCTTCTATGACAAAAAGGGTAGATACAATGGACGCAGAGGCGCAGCGAATTCAACTTATGGTGCAGATCTTGGAACACTTGCTGGCTAGCAGGACCGGCCAGCCCGTCGATCCGATCTCCAGGGTTGCTTGTGTTAGTGCATACGTGCAGCTCTGCAGCTTGAATCCCGACGAGCCCGTTGATCTCTACATCAATGCGCCTTCGACTGGGGCGTTGTACAAAATCTATCTTCCAGCGAGCCCAGAAGGTTTTCTTTCTCAGTTGATTCTGCCGATCATCGTTCAGCGCGATTCGGCAGGACTCTGCGCACTGCTCTCCGCTCTCAATGGTCGTCTACAAGATTCGGCGGTGCACCCGCGCGTGAAACTGAGTGTCCTTAACGTCGAGAACAGCCTCTTGCGCCATTCTGTAGTGACGGATCTGCCGGTTGAACAGCTAGCCATTGGCCGTGATTTCTGTGCCATACGGCGGGCTCTGGTACTGGATGCAATGGACAACCCGCCGAAGTATTTCAGGGCCGAAGACGCCATGGTAAATGAATCAGTGCTGCATGTACTTTACGGGCTCTATGTGGATACGGAGCGCGATCTCTGCCTTCGTGTGGGGCAACACGATGCCATCATGCCATTCTATGACGATGCCCTGACCGCGACCCGACATCGAAAGCGGGTCCTTGCGCGTATCTTTCGGTCGGCGATTGCCGCCAATCACAGAGCAGCCCTGATTACCGTGGAAGCGATGCGGGAGAAGCTCGACCAGTACGGAGGGTCACTGGATGGCGACGACATGAATCAACTCGAGCGCATGATCGAATACTACGATGGCGGGCAAAACGAGGTCGAAATCCGGAGTCTGACTATTCAACTGGCAAACGCAACGTTTCGAGGGACAGACCCGAGCGAGATCTATACAGTTATGCAGTTCGTCCTACCGCTGGAGTTGAAGGCGAGTGTGCCAGAGGCCAAGAAGGGGAGAAGCTCGCCCAGTGGCCCCTTTGAGATTGTCTTTCGGCGAATCCAATCTGTTTATGAAGATCCCATGATGACATTCCTGGCCAATATCGGGAGTGAAAAGATTGACGGGCTCGGGCTGCCTAGCAGCTTCCTGTCTGACGTAAATCCGGAGACCGGGGCGAGTTCGGCGCTTGTTCTACTCAAGCTCGGTGGACTCGTGGCGCTGGACTTTGACGTGACGGACGATGGTGGAATCGCGGAGAAGGCCTTCGAGGACGCGAGGGCGATTCGAGGAGGGCAATTCTTCCCCCACAAGGAAATGTCTGTCGGTCTCCTCAGGACGCTCTACCGCGAGGCGCCCGATCAATTTCCCTTGAAGTGCGGGCTGGACGACCTTCACATCGATGCCTTTAGCAATTACCTTGTCGATTATCGCTATCGGCTAAAGGACGTCGGGGACATTCTCGTATACCAGAAGAGCTATCTGCTGACGAGTAGGGATGCTTTCGTTCGAGCACGTATCCGGTATGCTGATAGGATCAGTGAACTCTACCGCCAGGATGAACAAGTAAACATCAAAGCCTTGCTGGACAACTCTGCTATTCGGACGAATGAATCGCTTCGGAATTTCGTCTATAAGGTCCTTGAGTTGACCGTTAAGGAATACATAGAGCGGCACGCATGTTGGGGTTACCTATGGGAAGGAAACCCCAAGCAGCCAAAAATGGAGACGGACGTCCACCCGTTCATCGATTCACACTTGAGAACCGTCCTCGAACTGAAGGGCGTCCGGGTGTCCAGGGAAGTGAGAATAGCAAATGGAGCGGTGGACTTCTTCTGCTCTTTCACCACCAAGCGGAACGACGTACTCAAGGTGTGTATTGAAGTGAAAAATGCGCATAGCGCGGGCCTTACGAGTGGGGTATCGAAGCAGCTGCCGGCGTATATGAACGGAGAGCATACGAAGCATGGGATTTATCTGGTCATGTGGTACAAGGGAGCGGATTGGTCAAAACCCGACGGATTCGGATCTTTGGGAGAATTGACCTCTGCGCTTGAAGCCCGAAGGCCAAAAGATGATATGACCATTGATCTGATGATTGTGAACTGTACGAAGCCCGTCCCCCCGTCAAAGAAGTGATTTGCGTAAAAGAGGGGAACGTCCATAGAAATATAAGATTAATATGCTGACCCTCTCCCCATTCTTTGGACAGAGTAGAGGCATATTGAAGATGGATTGAGAGCCTGTCTCACCATTTTTATACATTTTTGAGGCCCAAAATCATTGTCCCGATGTTTGAGAAAAAAACAGCTTCATAATTTGCCCTATAAATGACGATCTTGAGCCAGTACATATTTGACTTTAACGATTTTCTGGTAAAATCTTAGATAAAGAGGGCCGTCACGATTTGAAAATTAAAAATGTCCGCACATGTTTTATAATCCTTTTTCCTATCGCGGCTTCATGGACATTTGCCGCCGCGTTCGCCGGAAAATGCGTTGGCGTCCATGACGGGGATAGCATCACGGTGATGAAGGCAGGAAAAGCAGTGAAGATACGGCTTGAGGGCATAGACTGCCCAGAGATGGGCCAGGACTTCGGCACCAGGGCAAAGCGGTTCACGTCCTCACTCGTTTTCGGCAGGGACGTACAGGTCAAGGAATACTCTCGGGACAGGTATGGCCGGATGGTGGCCAGGGTTTCCGTGGGTGGCCAGGACGTGTCTTTGGAGATTATCAAGGCTGGGCTGGCCTGGCACTACAAGAAGTATTCGTCAGACCCCACGCTGGCAGAGGCTGAGAACCGGGCAAGGAATGCCAAGCAAGGGCTGTGGTCGATGCCAAGCCCTGTGCCACCCTGGGAGTTCCGGAAGATGCGTAGGAGGGGGGGCCAGCCGGATTCCGGAAGCCCCCAAGAGAAGTGACGCCTTTTTACGTTGGTAGCGCCTCGCAGGAGAGACGTTTGGTTGAAGTAATATTCTCACGAAGGAGGAGATTCGAATGAAAGCTCGACGGAAGCAGCTAATCATCGCCTTCATCCTGGTCGATCTGATAATTATCGGCGTATTTCTTGCGCGATTTTTAAACTATCGCTCCTTAGCGAAATCGGATGCCGCAGAGTTTCGCACGGCCTTAACCAAGAACGGAATAGGAGTCGTCAGACGGCCGGAGCCTTTCGATGGTCTTCGGGGGCCATCTGTAGAACTCCCTACTTATGTTCCGGGAAAAAGTGATCCGTTTCAAATCGATCTGCGGGGAAAAGATTTACGCGCTCTTGATGTCAAAGATCGGCTTCAGGACTTAATCCAGGCTAATTTCGATGACCTGACCCAATGGCCAACTTCTCTCCCCGCAGGGTTCGATCCGCTTCGCATTCGGGAAATAGGTAAGAATCCCGGCTTACGGATTCGCGAGTTACACAAAAAAGGCATTACAGGGCGCGGTGTTGGGATAGCGATTATTGATATGGGATTTCTTGTCGGCCATGCTGAATATAAAGATCGCCTCCGTCTGTTTGAAGAAATACATTCGGCCGACGAGACGGCTCAAATGCACGGAGTGGCAACGGCTTCAATTGCAGTTGGAAAGACTGTCGGGGTTGCTCCAGAAGCAGACCTTTATTACATAGCATCCTTCCCCAGCAAGGGAGGTCTCAACGGCGTCCTTCTGCGCGATTTCACTTGGGAAGCGAAGTCCATTGATCGTATCCTTGAAATCAACCGTCGGCTAGATGCTAGCCACAAGATTAGGGTGATTTCAGCTTCTATAGGATGGCAACCCAATGAGGCCGGATATGAGGCCGTTATGAAAGCCGTCGAGCGTGCCAAAAAAGCCGGCATTTTCGTCATCTGCACCAGCATGATTGAGAGTTACGGATTCCAAATTCATGGATTAGGAAGGGATCCGAACAAGGATCCCGATGACATTGCTTCATTCGGCGACGTTAATTGGGGAACTTATGATAGCGCTGGGATTCATTTCCTCCGTTTTCCAATAGATTCAAGGACGACAGCTGGGCCAACAGGAAACGAGGATTACGCGTTCTATCGGCTTGGCGGACTCAGCTGGGCAGTCCCTTGGGCAGCCGGGCTTTATGCCCTTGCCTGCCAAGCGAAGCCAGATGTTACACCTCAACTATTCTGGGAAAAAGCACTTGAGACAGGCGACTCAATTGTTCTTGCACCGAAGGAACCATCTCTATCTGAAGAAGAGGTAGAGAAACGCGCCAAGAAAATGGTCGACGACGGAATCCTTCGCCTGAAGCAGCAGTCCCAGGAAAAAGACATCGAGGTTGCTTATGCCAAGCTTTATTCTCAAAGAAGCGGAGAGAAAAAGTTTAGGATGAACGAGAATGAATTCAGAATTTGGTCACTTGGATGGACCCGGTCTTTGGTTCTCCAAAACACGAAGCCACGGAAGCTTGAGAAGATCGTAAACCCAGTTAAATTAATTTCGGCGCTCGTGCGGTGACCGCGGAATAGTGCCTCGTAGGAAGAGACGATGAGAAGGCCAATAATTCTCATCAAAGGAGATATTTCATGGGCGACTTCAAACCGTGGCTGAAAGAAGCACGAATCTATTTTCAGGCTTCAAATGTCCTAATTGACGCAGGGTATCATTCTCCCGCTTACTTTTTAGCAACGCATGCAGCTGAGCTCGGGATGAAATCTTTATTAATTAATGTGGGCTTCACCGAAAAAGACGTGAAGGGTCACGACGAAATCAAGCTTTTTGAAGATATAGAGAACGCCTCATATCCACCAGATTTTATAGCTTCTCTCGATTCGCTGTATCTACCTTCCGACTTGATTCCCGGCACGGTGCCGACTGCTGATTATATGTCCCACACAGATTTCGCGTCGGTTGGCTTGGTCTGTGAACATAAGCAATCAGCAAATATAAAATATATAGTAAAAGGAACTGCTCCATCCGAATACATTAGCCCAGATGATGCCAGAAAGAAAATTGAGCTGTGCGATAAACTACTATCGCTTATCGAAAATTATTTTCATATACCAAGACATATCGAGTAATAGGTTCGTAGGAGAGATGCCCGAGCGCTAGATATATCTCAGCGGGAACGTAGGAGTCATAGATGCTCAGGGACATCATCAAAAAGGAAATCCAGGAGATCATCACCAGCCCGAAGTTCATCGTTACTTTTTTGCTCTGCACCGCACTTATTCTTCTCTCTGTATTCACCGGACTCTCCGATTATCGAGCCGCCTATAGAGAGCACTCCGCAGCGGATTGCATTTAACAAAAAAAATATAGAGAGCCAAACCAATATTGGTGCGCTCGCTAATCTTGGAATAAGAATTAATATGCCATCACTCGTGTTAAGTTCGATTGCAAGCGGTATATCTGAAGCAGTCGGTCGAGCCGCGACTATAAATTATACTGATGATCCGAGACTTGTGGATTCTAAATATGCGAGCGATCCGATTTTTTCGGTGTTTGGCGCACTCGATCTTACCTGTATCATCAAAATTGTCCTCAGCCTCATCGCCATCCTTTTTCCTTACGACGCAATCGTTGGCGAGAAGGAGCGCGGAACGCAGGTTGGAGTTGTAATCTCCTTAAAAAGACTCGTCAATGACCGCATGTCAGGAATTTCCTTCATCTACTTCAGATTCTGAAACATCCGCTGGTGTTAGGCGGAGGGAATCAAGCTTCAACTCGCGGTCGGTCAGTGCCTCTTGGCGTTTGAGCCACTTCTCCATCTTTTGCGGATCGCTTTGGATGTCGAGACTCTCTCTGTACTGGGTTGCTTCAGCCGTGTCAGTCCATTGGGTTACTATGAATTCCTCACCTTGTTTGAGTTTGTCTACTTCCTCACGGATCTCCTTGAGGGTGACCCGGAAGAACTCCTTGCGCGAGTTGATCTTGTTTATTTGCATGCCTAGGAATCGCTTCTGGAGTTTATGTTCGAGAACCGGAGCGTTGCCACTCTTGATAAGGGCATGGATATCGAAATCGAAAGGCACGCTGGCGCCGCTGAGTTCGTCAACGCGTACCTGTGGCATTCGTCTTGTATGCCCGATCTTGTAAACGCGATCACCAAAAGCCCCGACGTTGGAGATGATGTAGACATGTCCTTCTTTAGTTTGTTGTGCAATTGTGAGTGTTTTCTCTGTGGCAGTCGCCAGGTCTTGACGTAGGCTTACGATGGTTTGCTGCATCTCTGCGAATTTTTTTTCCAATTGCGCCTTTTCCTCGGTTGTCGCACGCTCAAAAGCAAGCCTTGCCTCCGCAAGCTCACGTTCTTTTTCTTCAAGGACTTTTCTTCTGAGTTCCTCCTCCTTTACCGCCTGTCGAATCTGTTCCTCCTGCTCTTTGCGGGCCTTCTCCTCATCGCGGAGTCGCGCTTTGAGGTCGCGCTGTTCTTCAAGTCGTTTGCGCGCTAATTCTTGTACCACAATGGCCCATTTCAGTTCGGCGAGCCGTGCGTCTAGGTATGCTGGAAGGATGCGTGCGTCTCTAAAAGCTTTTCCATTTAGGTTTACGAGACTGTACGCATCTCGAATCTCCTGTTCCAGAACACCGAAATTGTCGTGTTTAACCCTGCTGAGGATAGACTCGACACGACCATTGAACGCATCGATGACGAAACGTACGGCAGTATCTTTTCGGTTGGTTTCTACGTAGTCACATGTCGCAGCTTCTCTCTGTTCCACCATACGTTTAGACTGGGCACGAGCAGACTTAAGGGATTCACCAGCTGAAGTATACCCGAATTCGACCGCAAGTGCGTCCAGCAGACTATGAGTAGCTATGAGGTAACGGTCACCGTAACCTTCGATGATATTGCGCATTGCATCTGCGGCGTGTTCGAGCATTTGCTTGTCGCGCAGAGCGTCATAAGCTTCACCAGCGATTTCTTTGGCTCTCTTTTCAGCGTCGGCGACAATCCTTCCGGCGTCATGTGTGGCCTGGTTTAGCCGTGCATCAGCTTGTTCGTAGATTAGTTTTACTTTTTCAGTCGCCCGCAACCGCTCATTCTCTGTCATCGCGCGGGCCTGTTGCATGAGGAGTTGAGCCTGTTCCCGTAATGAGGTGGCTTCTGTCATCGCTTCTGCGAGAACACGACGGACTTCTACTTCGGCGTCGTGGAGAGAAGCATATTTCCGGAGTTCCTCAACATCCTTAAGTGCTTTAGCTAGTTGTACTTGAGATGAGTCTGTAACTTTGTGGGTTTCGTCCTCGTAATGTTTGCGAACACGCTCGGCCTCGGTCTTCATCTCATCGATCTGCTGGTCAACAAGTGCCTGCGCTTCCTTTAACCCCAGATCCGTTTCATTGCGAACCCTTATGATCTCAGCATCGCACTGTTTCTGGACTTCTTCCGTCTCCTGTTTGGCTGCGGCTATCTCTGCCTGACAACGAGCAACAAGACGTTTAAGCTTATTATTTTTGATAAGGAATATTAAAAGGACAATGAATAGCGCAAGGCACGTAACAGCAAGAGTAGTAGGCATCATTTTTCTCCATTTTCTTGCAAGGCGGTTTGTAATTCAGGACTTAGGGCCGCGCACTGTTTGGATAGTTCAGAGCGCAATCGTTGCGCGCTAACGAGGATGCTGTTAATGTCGGTATCTTGGTCCGGTTCCTGCGCAATATCGGACATGTTTAACGGAATGATGGAATCGAAATCTCCTGTCTTACGCGATGCTTTCAAATCGCCATGGTGTATCATGCTCAATACAGTGTCGGACGGATCGAGCCGTTCGAAATTGAAAGTGTTCAAAGTTGCCTGGGGGATAACAACAGACAGAAATGGCTGTTTGCCCGCTTGTCCGGTGCGTGTGTCCAAAGCGTCCGTTAACACGGTAATGAGGATTGTATCTAGCGGTAATAGGGCGAACGCCTCACGAGCTACGCGCAGCACGCAGCCACAGACATAATCCTGGTAAATTTCGATGAAACGTTGTTTTGGCATTGGTTTTACAGAAACCTTCCCGGATGCTGTGAGTGATTTGACTTCAGAGGGGATTGCCTGCCGACCATTAATGCTGAATACGCACTCCAATATGCGCGTGTTATGAACGGTGAAATTCATCGATGATCCAATGCCGGAGAGTTCCGCGAAGGGGATGAATTCTTGGATAGCCTGGAGATAGGCTGCGTGTTCGCCGTCGAGTATCCGCCGGGCCAGGCGGGAAAGTTTTTCCCATTCAGCATGATCAGCACTGTAGGTTTGCATAGCGTCTTGATATTCTCGTTCATCTTGTTGCTGGGCTTGCTGAATTAAAGTTGAGGTTTCATGCTGAGAGGGGGAAACTGCTAAGCGCTGGCGTGCCTTGAATTCGTTGTATGGCTGCCGACTAGGAGGGACGGGTGGCAAATAGGCGATAATTGCAGCCCAATCCCAGGGATCAGATTGGTCTTTGTGAATAGATAGAAGAACATCGAGTTCGTTCTCGTAAGTTTCAACTTCCAAGCGTGCTTGCTCAAGCGCGGACAGCTTGGCCATTTCCTTGGCCCGATTTTCAAGATCGCGTTGCCGTTTCTTGGCCTCACGTTGCTGGCGCTTTTCAGTAGCCGCCACCGCACGCATTGATGCTTTCCAACTCATGACTCTTGTGTGCATTTGACCCTCTCCCCATTCTTTGGACAGTTGAGAGGCATTCTGAAGGTGGATTGAGAGCCTGCCTCTTTTGACCATTTTATCCATTTTGAAGCCTTAAAGCCA
>JGI24136J36422_10000102_pt1 | contig 31450 bp, 31 predicted proteins | sample BarGraNGADG00212_2_FD_36422 | JGI IMG/M metagenome (IMG submission 36422)
CGAACAGGCCTCCGACTACAGTTGTATTGCTTGCCTGCGGGAAGGTTAATGGGTCAAATAGAGCGAAGGTTTTGCACGGAAATAAAAAAAGACGGTGTGCGCCGGACGCCGCCAGAGATTTCAAGGAGGAAGAGATGGCTGAGGGATACTGTGTGAAGTGCAAGGAAAAGACGGAGATGAAAGACTCGGAAGAAGTCGAGATGAAGAACAAGCGCAAGGCGCTCAAGGGTACCTGCGAGAAGTGCGGTACCAAGATGTTCAAGATCCTCGGCAAGTCGTAGCGGTCAGACGCTCGACAGGTTTCGATAGCCCGGCCTCGACGGCCGGGCTTCGCTTTTCGCGAGGACCCTCCCCCGGTACCGACGCGTGCCGGCGCAACTCGATCCCACCGCGCGTGAACCTCACGGCCGACGTGCGGGTTTGACACCTCCGGGGCTGGACCTTAGCATTGGGATGTAGCCGGGGAACGCGCCAGAGCGGGTCCNCGGTGTTTTTACGATATTCGACGGCTCTGATCGATGAGCCGGTCAAGCCTTATGGAGGTAGATTTGTTCGAGAGTCTGGGCGATCGGCTCCAGGGGGTCTTTACCAGTCTGAAGGGCCACGGCAAGCTGACCGAGAAAGACGTCGACGCCGCGATGAGGGAGATACGCCTCGTGCTGCTCGAGGCCGACGTGAACTTCAAGGTCGTGAAGGACTTCGTTGGGCACGTCAGGGAACGCGCCATCGGCGAAGAGGTTATAAAGAGCGTCACCCCAGGTCAGCAGGTCGTGAAGATACTGTACGACGAGATGACCGAGATACTCGGCGGTCGCGAGAAAGGCCTCAAGTTCGCCCCGCACCCGCCATCGGTCATCATGCTGGTCGGCCTGCAGGGGAGCGGCAAGACCACCGCCGCGGCCAAGCTCGCGGTGTTGCTGCGTCACCAGGGGCGCAACCCGTTGCTGGTCGCCGCCGACGTCTACCGTCCCGCGGCCGTAGAGCAACTCCAGACGCTCGGTCGCCAGATAGAGGTCCCGGTCGCCTACTACAAGCACAAGAGCGCTTTCGAGATAGTTGCAGAAGCGGTCAAGGAGGCTGGGCGCACGGGCAACGACGTCGTGATACTGGACACGGCCGGAAGGCTGCACATCGACGAGGAGATGATGCAGGAGCTGGTCGATATCGAGCAGGAGGTCGAACCCAGCGAGATACTCCTCGTCGTCGACTCCATGACGGGGCAGGACGCGGTCAACGTCGCGCTCTCGTTCCTCGAGAAGCTCGACTTCGACGGGATCATCCTCACCAAGATGGACGGCGACGCGCGCGGCGGGGCTGCGCTGTCCATGAAGACGGTGACCGGCAGGCCGATAAAGCTGGCCTCGGTCGGGGAGAAGATGAACGACCTGGAGGTTTTCCACCCGGACCGGGTCGCTTCGCGCATACTGGGGATGGGCGACATCGTGACGCTCGTGGAGAAAGCGGAGGAGGCTGTCACCGAGGAACGCGCCCGCAAGCTCGAGGAGAAGCTGCGCAAGCAGAAGTTCGACTTCGACGATTTCCTCGAGCAGATGCAGCAGCTCCGCAGCATGGGCGGTTTCTCCAAGGTCCTTGAGATGGTGCCCGGGATGGGCAACATGGCAAGGGGGGGCGGGATCGACGTCGACGAGCGCCAGATGAAGCGAATAGAGGCCATTATCCAGTCGATGACCGCCCACGAGAGACGCAACCCTTCGATACTGAACGCCAGCCGTCGCAGGCGGATAGCAAAGGGAAGCGGAACGACCACGCAGGACGTGAACCAGCTGGTGAAGCAGTTCGGACAGATGCAGAAGATGCTGAAGGCTTTCTCGGGCAAGGGCGCCGGCATGGGCATGCTCAAGCGCCTTTTCCCGTTCTAGCCTTTGCTTCTGATAGAATAGATGCGCGAAAGGAGGGGTCCTTGGTAAAGATAAGACTCAAGCGAACGGGCAAGAAGAAGCAGCCCTCTTACAGGATAGTTGTTGCGGATTCTCGCATGCCCCGTGATGGCCGGTACATAGAGTCGCTCGGGTATTACAACCCGCTTGCGGATCCGTCAGTGATCGAGATAGACGCCGAGAGGGCTCTGCACTGGCTGTCGCAGGGGGCTCAACCTACCGGCCAGGTGCAGAACCTGATGAAGATCAAGGGCATCTGGGAACAGTTCGAATCCTCGAAATCAAAAGTCTTAGTGGAGGCTGAAGATGAAGGACCTTCTCGAGTATCTGGCTAAGGCGCTGGTTGACCATCCGGATGACGTCCAGGTTGAAATGATCGAAGGCGAACGTTCAGTGATACTGCAGCTCAAGGTCAACCAGGAGGATATCGGCAAGGTCATCGGGAAGCAGGGGCGTATCGCCGGGGCGCTGCGCGTGCTCGTGAAAGCCGCCGCCACCAAGCAGGGCAAGAATGCGATCGTAGAGATATTGGATTGAGCGAAGAGGCAAGACCCGGGGTGCCGCCGCTCCTGGTCGTAGGAACCATCATCCGGCCCCACGGCCTCCGTGGGGCCGTGATCGTAGAGCCCGACACCGACAACCCCGATCGCTTTGCGAGGGGTGAGAGGATGCTGGTAGAGGAGCTCCCCGGGCGGTACCGGGAGGTTACCGTGGAGTCCTGTCTCCCCCAGCGTCATCGTCTGCTGGTGAGGCTCGAGGGGGTCCTCGACCGGGAAGGAGCCGAAGTCCTCAGGGGACGCCACATCCTCATCCGTGCCGAGAACGCAGCGCGGCTCGAGGACGGGGAGTACTGGATCTACGATCTCGAGGGGATGACGGTCGAAGACGAGGAAGGCCTCGAGCTCGGGGTCGTGGACGCGGTGATGAGCGGTCCGGCACAGGACCTCCTGGTCGTGAAGGATGGACTCGGCCGCGAGTTCCAGGTCCCGTTCGTGGAGGAGTTCATCAGGAAGGTCGATGCCGCCTCGTCCACGGTGACAGTATCGCTGATCGACGGGATGGGACCGACAGGCTGAAGACCCGGGCGTCAGGGCCGGCGCCCGCCGTCCGTGGCTCTACCGGGAGTTGGAGATGAGAGTACACGTCTTCTGTGCGCTGCCGGTGATGCTCGATTCGCCGGTGCGGGAGGGGATCATCGGCCGGGCGCGCGAGGCCGGGGCGATCGAGGTCCTGGTGCACGACCTTCATGAGCTGAGCCCCGACCCTCACCACAAGATCGATGATTGCCCGTACGGCGGGGGGCCTGGGATGGTCCTCCGCGTCGACATCGTGGCGCACGCGCTGCGCGCGGTCTTCGGTATCGAGCCGGAGGAGGTCCGCGACAGGATACCGGTGGCGCTCCTGACGCCACAGGGTCGTCGGTTCGACCAGGCGGCTGCCCGGAACCTGTCGGAATGCGGGGAACTCGCCCTGATATGCGGCCGGTACGAAGGCGTCGACGAGAGGGTGAGAGCACACCTCGTCAGCCTGGAGATCTCGCTCGGCGACTTCGTGCTTTCGGGCGGCGAGATAGCCGCCGCGGTCATCATCGAAGCGCTGGCGCGCCTCCTGCCGGGGGTGGTGGGGAACGAGCGGTCGCTGGACGAGGAGTCGTTCAGCGCCGGGCTGCTCGAATACCCCCAGTACACGAGGCCCGCTGTCTTCCTGGGATGGCAGGTCCCGGAGGTCCTCATCAGTGGTGACCACGCAAGGATAAGGCGGTGGCGCGAGGGAGCGGCCATCGAGCGTACGCGCGATCGCCGCCCCGACCTGCTCGATTGATAGCGGGGCAGATGGCGGGGCCAAGACCTGACCCTATCCCGGAGGTCGACCGGCACACGAACCACGAATTCGGGCCGGGCGTCCAATGCCTAGTGGGCTCGATGCCTTCGAAACGGCTCCCGGATACTGAAGTATGCAAGGGAATTAGGTTCTGCTATAGTTTATTGGTCCTGAAGGAGAGCATTCATGAAAGAAATCGACACGATCGAGCGGAACCAGCTGAGAGAGGACCTTCTGCCCTTCCAGCCGGGTGACACCGTGAAGGTCACAATAGAGATAAAGGAAGCAACCGGCACCGGCGACAAGCGGACGGTCCGCACGCGCACCCAGGCTTTCCAGGGGCTCGTGATAAGGCGCCAGGGTAGCGGCGCGCGCGAGACGTTCACTGTCCGGAAGATCTCCTTCGGGGTGGGTGTCGAACGCACCTTCCCTCTCCACTCTCCGATCATCAAGGACATCGCCATGGTTTCTGAAGGCGACGTCAGGAGGGCGAAGCTCTATTACATCCGGGACAAGGTAGGCAAGGCAGCCCGGGTCAAGAAGAAGAAACTCACCTAGCCGGGCCACGATAGATGACCCCCGATGAAAACCATGGCCGGGGTACCGACAACCCCCAGGAACCAGCCGACGCGACCCCGTTAGTCAAGGACCAGGCGGCCCCCGAACACACGGACGGGACCGCAGCGGCCCCGACCGGCGGGGAGCCGACCACCGGAGAGGTCCGCGATAGCAGGAGGACCCTCGGCGCGGCTATATTCGAGACGGTCATCATCCTGCTGATCGCCGCCGTCGTAGCGGTTTTCATCCAGTCGTTCTTCATCAAGGCGTTCCTGATACCCTCGTCCTCGATGAGCCCCACCCTGCAGATCGGAGACAGGGTGATGGTCGAGAAGGTCACATATTACTTCCACAAGCCGCGGCGGGGCGACATCATCGTCTTCAGGTACCCCCCCAGGGAGCCCGCCGCGATGAACACGAGCAACGCCTTCTACTGGCCGTTCGAGATGATAGGGGAGACGCTGCACCTTACGCACAGGGGTTCGACCCCGTTCGTCAAGCGGGTCGTTGCCACCGGCGGACAGACGGTAGCCCTCCGGAACGGCCAGCTCTATGTAAACCACAAGAAGGTCCACGAGGACTATATAGTCAACGACAATGCAGATTTCGGTCCGGTGGTCGTACCAAAAGACAGCCTGTTCTGCATGGGTGACAACCGCCCGAACTCAAGGGACAGCCGCGCCTGGGGCGTCGTTCCTGTTCGGAGCGTGATCGGGAAGGTGTTTCTGATATGGTGGCCGCTGAGCCGTTTCGGAGTTCCGGGTTAGCCGAAGGACTTTTCGGCAGCCCGGAGGAGGCTGCCGCTGGTCACGACGAGACCCTGTCATTCTCGGTGAAAGAGGTCAGGGAACTGCTGTCGCCTTCCCGGTCGCTCGACCCGTCGTTTCTCGCCAAACTCACTCGAGACCCCCGCAAGACGGTTCGGATGATGGCGTACAGGGCGTTCAACAGGAACAGGAACCTGGCCTCCAACGAGGACATCTTCAGGGTCGGAGGCATCAGGAGCGTGGCCGGGGCCGACGAGGCGGGGAGGGGCGCTCTGGCCGGTCCGCTGGTGGCCGCCGCGGTCGTGTTCCCCCCCGGGGTCGTGGTCGACGGTGTCAACGATTCCAAGCTGCTGTCTCCCGAGCGCCGCGCGGAGCTTTACCAACGCATTATGGAAAAGGCCGAGTGCGTCTCCGTTTCTTTCATCGACGCCGGGCTGATCGACCGCTGGGGACTGCAGCTCGTGAACTACATGGCGTTGGGTGACGCGGTTGCGGGGCTCTCGGGTCGCTGCCAGTGCCTGGTCTGCGACCACTTCTCTCTGAGGGGCCTGAGCTTCCCCGCGTTCGGGATACCCAAGGCGGACGCGACATTCCACTCGGTGGCGTCGGCCAGCATCGTGGCCAAGGTCGAAAGGGACCGCGTGATGATCTCTCTGCACGGTCGGATACCCCGTTACAACTTCCGACAGAACAAGGGCTACGCGACCGAGGAACACCTCACCGCGCTCGCCGTCTACGGACCCTCCAGGTATCACAGGATGTCGTTCCACGGAGTCGGGTTCGAGGACGACGACTACCGCCTCTGGGAGGACTGATTGCCCGCCGGGGAGCCGGACGGCAGGAGGGCGCTCGGCCGGAGGGGCGAGGACGCGGCCTGCGACTTTCTTTCCCGACAGGGTTTCACCATCGTGGAGCGAAACTGGCGCTCGCGCGCCGGCGAGATCGACGCGATCGCTGTAAAGGGCGGCCTCATGGTCTTNGTCGAGGTGAAGTCGAGGAAGAGCATGGCTTTCGGTGAGCCGGAGGAGTCCGTGANCCCGAGGAAGGCCGGGCGCATCAGGAGGCTCGCCGGCGAATACCTCTCGAGCCACCGGTGCCAGGCGGAAGTCCGGTTCGACGTGATCAGCGTTATGATGGACGCCAGGGGAGAACCGGTCGGGCTCAGGCATATCCCCGACGCCTTCTGAGCGGCAACGGGCGGACACGGTAACCCCGGTGTCCCGGGCGCTTCCGGTTTTCACCCGCTTGGCCCGCATGGCCCTATCCCACGTTTCCCAGGTGACTGTTCAGTTCGGGCATCTCACCGCCGATAAGTATTGCGGGGTAGGACAGAATTGGAGGGGTTTGAATGGTCTCAAGAAATAGAAGCCTCATTTCGGTCGTATTCACTTCCACACTCATCGTCATACTTGGGATTGTCTTTTCGGCTTTGCTGTCGGCCATGGCCCTCGCAGACACCTGGTCGAACCAGGCATCGGCTGGATTCGACGGCAACTATTCGGCGTCTCTGCCGTCCGCCTCTTCACTGGCGTACTACAACGGCAACCTCTACGTTGGCACCGAGAGCGCGAACGGGTCGAGCGAGGTGTTCCGCATCAACGGTGGGGGCGGCTGGGATAACGTCAACGATAACGGGTTCGGGTACCCCGGCAACGTTGAGGTCACCGCCATGACCGAGTATGACGGCTCCCTCTTCGCGGGCACGAGAAACCAGGGGCCCTTAGCGTGCGGCGTGTGGCGCTACGACGGCAACTCGTGGTCCGCGGTCCGCGTCTTCGGTCTCGGCGACCTCGGGAACTCGGCCGTGTCGTCGATGGCCGTGCTCGGGTCCGACCTCTATGTTGGCACCGCGAACGATAGCGGCTGTGAGGTCATGCGTTTGCGCAACGGCTCCTGGTCCAGGGTCAACGACCAGGGATTCGGCACCGACCAGAACAAGAGCGTCTCTTCGCTGGCCGCGTGGAACGGCAGCCTGTACGCNGGCACGGAGAACAGTACTTCCGGGTGCCACGTTTATGCGTACGACGGCACAGACTGGAAGCAATTAACCTCCGACGGGTTCGGCGATAAGAAGAACATCGCCGCATCTTCCATGACCGTATTCGGTGGGAACCTCTACTTGGGGACCGACAACGGTCCTTCCGATGTCAGCGACGGCTGCCAGGTATGGGCGTATGACGGCTCCGGCTGGAGCCAGTCGGCATCGAAGGGTTTTGGAGACTCGAACAACGAGAAAGCGGCCTGCATGGCCGTATACAACAGTGGCTCTGGGAACAGACTCTACCTCGGAACGAAGGCCAGGTGGAACAACCCCTGCCACGTATGGGCGTACGACGGTTCGAACCCATGGTATGAGGCAGGATCGATGGGCCTGGGAGATTTCCTCAACACGGGTGCAGTTTCAATGGGTTCTTTCAACGGTGGGCTCTACGTCGGGACACTCAACGATTTCTGGCAGAGCGACACTGACAGGGGCACCGGTTGCGAGGTCATCCGCTACGATTGGAGCGGCCAGTGGAACTGCGTGTCAAGGGGCGGTTTNACCTCCAGTAACAACCATACCGTGTCGGCGATGGCCACGCTCAATGGCTCGATCTTCGCCGGGACCGCGAGTGGGGCCGGCTGCGAGGTCTGGCGAAACGACGGAGGCGACGGCTGGAACATGATCTCGAGTCCCGGTTTCGGGGATGGCACCAATTCGGCGCTCTCCTCGATGGCGGTCGATAACACCACAGGCACGCTTTACGCGGGCACTTACAACCCGGTCACCGGTTGCGGGGTCTGGCGCTACGACGGCGGCAATTCGTGGACCAAGATCAACAAAAACGGTTTCGGTGACCAGAACAACCGCGAAGCATCCAGCATGGCCGTCTTTGACTCGCACCTGTACGTCGGCACTTACTCGCCATGGACAGGGGGATGTGAGGTATGGCGCTATGAAGGGTTCGATGGCTCTGACCACGTGTGGNCTACGGTCGTAGGTCCGGGTGCCGCCATTGGTAATGGGTTCGGACGCTGGTGGAACCCGATGGCTTGTTCGATGGCCGTCGGCGGTTCTTCCCTGTATGTCGGCACCCTCAGCTGGGACCATGGCTGCGAGATCTGGTCGACGACAGACGGTACGGGATGGTCGCTCGAATCAGAAGGAGGCTTTGGCGACTCGAATAACCAATGGGCGACGGCCATCACCACTTTCAACGGAGGCCTCTACGTAGGCACCAAGAACTGGCAGCATGGATGCGCGGTCTACGAGAACTCCGGCTCGGGCTGGCAGAGGGTCAGCGACTCCAGCATGACCGACTCGAACAGCACTGTATCAAGCATGAGCGTCGTAGGCCCGAGGCTGTTCGTAGGCACCAGAGATGGCAACTGCCAGGTCTGGAGCACCTACGATGGCACTTCATGGGAGCAGGCCAACTCGAACGGGTTCGGTGATGGNAACAATGAGGGCGTCACATCGATGACCTCGCGGGTCGAGGGACTCGGCGCGAGGCTCTACTGCGGGACGTTCAACCTCAATGACGGCGCCGGTGTGGAGGCGATAGACACATCCATCGACTCCTGCAACCCGCCGTTCGCCGTTCAGGGCTCGACCCTTGACGTCGCGATAAGCGGAAGTAACACTCACTTCGAGGAGGGAGTGTCCAGGGCGACGTTCTCCGGGGATGGCATAACCGTCAACTCCACCCACGTCAAGGATGCCGGCCANGCGGTCGCAAACATCACCGTCAGTCCCACTGCGACCCCGCTCCCATGCAACGTAAACGTGATAACGGGGCCCGAGACCCCCGACCAGAGGATCGCCGGCTTCACGGTCCTTCTACCCGGCATCCCTGCTATATCTTCCTTGAGCCCGGGCGCGGGGGCGCAACATAAGACAGTGAACGTCGACATAGTCGGTACCAACACGCACTTCATCCAGGGGCAGTCTAACGTCACGTTCTCAGGCAGCGGCATCAAGGTCAACTCGCTGAAAGTGAAGGACGTGACGCACGCGACGGCGGGCATCACCATCGCCGACGGCGCCGCTCTCNGTGCGAGGACCGTGAACGTTACTACCGGCATAGAGGTGCCGGTGCCGCTCCAGAACGCATTCGAAGTGACGTATGGGCGGGCGCACCTGTGGTACCTTGCCGAGGGATGCACGGCATCGGGCTTCGAGACGTGGGTGCTCGTTCAGAACCCCAACGATACCGCGGCTGATGTCACGCTCACCTACATGACGGCGAGCGGCCCGGTNGCGGGNCCGNCGGCCACCCTTCCCGCCCACTCCAGGGTCACGTTCGACGTCGCGGACAAGGTGCCCGACCAGTACGAGGTCTCGACCATGATCACCTCAAGTTTACCTGTCGTCGCNGAGCGCTCGATGTACGGGAACAAGCGCACCTGGGGGACCGACTCGCTGGGCGTGTGCAGCCCGTCCCGGACCTGGTACCTTCCCGAAGGCTGCACGGGGCCCGGGTTCGAGACCTGGATACTCGTACAGAACCCGAACCGGACTCCCGCGAGCGTCACCCTCGAGTACATGACTCCCGGGGGGAAGGTGGCCGGGCCGACGGTCGACATCGCGGCGAACTCCCGGAAGACGTTCAACGTCGCCGACACCGTGCCGGGAGCCTGGGAGGTCTCTACGAAAGTCACCGCGAACAAGCCGGTCGTTGCCGAGCGCTCGATGTACGGCAACGGGCGCCAGTGGGCGCACGACTCGATCGGCGCGACACAGGGCGCGACCGGCTGGTGCCTTCCCGAAGGCTCCACCGGCCCCGGTTTCGAGACCTGGGTCCTGGTGCAGAACCCGGGTGAAAAGCCGGCGAAAGCCTCGCTCACCTACATGACGNACAGGGGCGAGGTCAAGGGGCCGGTGCTCGACCTCGAGCCCGGCACGAGACGCACTGTGAGGGTCGCGGACACCGTCCCCGGCAACTGGAGCGTTTCGACAACGGTGGAGTCCGACGAGCCGGTGATCGCCGAGCGCTCGATGTACGGCAACAGCCGCCACTGGGGCACCGACTCCATCGGCCTCTCAAAGAGTGCCAGGACGTGGTGTCTCGCCGAGGGTTCGACGGGTCCAGGTTTCGAGACCTGGGTGCTGCTGCAGAACCCNGGAGACGAGACGGCGACCGTGAGCCTCACATACATGACGGACCGGGGCGCGGTGAGTGGGCCGGTCCTGAGCCTCAGGCCCGGGACCCGGAAGACCGTGAACGTGGCCGACAAGGTGCCGGGCTCGTGGGGAGTATCCACCTTCATCACTTCCGACAGGCCAGTCACTGTGGAGCGCTCGATGTACGGCAACAACCGCGAGTGGGCGCACGATTCGATAGGTTTCGCCTGGTAACGAACCGAAGTAACCGGCACGAAGGAGGGGAGGGCTCAAGCCCGCCCTTCGCTCATCATGGATCGCCTTCCCGGGCGGCGCTCCACGCGAGAAGGACTCGCGTCATTCCCCTTTGCATCGGGCGGGTCTATGATGATCGAGCCCGGGCCTTGCTCGGGAAAGCCGATACCCGGGAGTGCGCCGCTTGATAATCTCCGCGAGCTACCGGACCGATATCCCGGCCTTTTATGCCGAATGGTTCGCCCGGCGCCTCCGGGCCGGATACTGCACGGCNGTAAACCCGTACAACNAGAGGCCGTACAGGGTGCCGATGGGCCCCGGTGAGGTAGACGGTTTTGTATTCTGGACGAAGAACCTCGAGCCTTTCGAAGGGCAGTTGAGAGAGGTTGCCGAGAGGGGATTCCCTTTCATCGTCCAGTACACCATAAACGGCTACCCGAAGGAGCTCGAGCGCTCCGCGGTCGACCCCTCCAGGTCCGTGCGCCACATGCGGATGCTCAGCCAGGAATACGGGTCGAGGGTGGCGGTCTGGCGGTACGACACCATCCTGCTCACGTCGCTGACGACCCTGGATTTCCACAGGGAGAACTTCGAGTCGCTGGCGCGGGCGCTCGAGGGTGCCACCGACGAGGTCGTGGTCTCGTTCGCGCGCATCTATGNCAAGACCAGGAGGAACCTGGAGCGGGCGTCGGCTCGGTTGGGGTTCAACTGGTCAGACCCGGATGACGCGACGAAGCGCGACTTCCTTCAGGAGCTCGCGGGCATCGCCGCCGCCAGCGGGATGCGGCTCGGCGTCTGCGGGCAGCGCGAGCTGCTCGCCCCCGGGTTGTCCGACGCGTCCTGTGTGGACCCCNCAAGGCTTTCGGACGTCGCTGGACGTCGCGTATCGGCCGCCGCGCGCGGGCACCGCGATGGCTGCGGTTGCCATGTCAGCCGGGACATAGGCGAATATGAAACCTGCCCGCACGGGTGTGTCTACTGCTACGCGGTCCGAGACCGCCGGTCCGCTCTGGCCCGCTACAGGGCCCACGACCCCGACCACGAATCACTCGCCCCAGGCCCCTTGTAGGGGACGATGGCTCCAAACCCTCGCCGGCGCGCATTACCGGGAGCACCTGTTCCGTGTGTTGCGGTTGTCGCTTGCAATGCTTAGAATGTGATTGTATTGCTTACTTTCCCAGGGGGGGGCGAATGCTGGCGAAGGTCAACGGGACCGCACTCATCGGGATGGANCCGTACCGCGTCCGAGTCGAGGTCGATGTCATCATGGGCATCCCCGCTTTCGAGATCGTCGGGCTGCCCGACGCCGGGGTCCGGGAATCCCGTGTCAGGGTAAAGTCCGCGATCCGCAACTCGCAGTTCGAGTTCCCGAACCGCCGCATCCACGTGAACCTGGCCCCGGCCGACATAAGAAAGGTGGGTCCGTCGTTCGACCTGCCACTCGCGCTTGCGATACTCGAGGCTACCGGCCAGTTGAGCCCGTCGAGGCCGGCCGGGTTCATCGCGGCTGGAGAGCTGTCCCTGGACGGACGTGTTCGCGAGGTCACGGGGGCCCTGTCTGTCGCGATCGGCGCGAGTCGGGCCGGCAGTCCTTTCGTCCTTGTGCCTGAAGGCAACGCCCAGGAGGCGGCACTCGTATCCGGCGTACAGGTCTTCGGCGTGTCTTCGCTGCGTGAGGCGGTCGGCTTCCTGACCGGCCGGTTGGACATCGGGCCCAGGACCGTCGACGTATCGAGCGCGCTGGCAGAGGACGGCTCAGGCTGCCCCGATCTCGCAGAGGTGCGCGGCCAGGAGGCGGCGAAGAGGGCTCTCGAAGTGGCCGCCGCCGGCGGGCACAACCTGTTGCTTATCGGCCCGCCCGGCTCCGGCAAGACCATGCTCGCCCGTCGTATGCCGGGTATCATGCCTCCGATGACGCTTTCAGAAGCCCTCGAGGTCACCCGGATACACAGCATCGCCGGACTCATCCCGGCCGGCGGCTCGCTCGTGACCAGGCGCCCTTTCCGCGACCCGCACAGCTCTACGAGCGCCGTAGGCCTCACGGGCGGCGGAGCCCCGCTGCCGCGCCCGGGGGAGGTCTCGCTGGCCCACTGCGGAGCCCTCTATATGGACGAGCTCCCGCTCTTTGCGCGGAACGCTCTCGAATCGCTCAGGGGTCCGCTGGAGGACCGCAAGGTCACGGTGGTCAGATCCATGGTGCCGGTAACGTTCCCGTCCCGCTTCAGCCTGGTGGCCTCGATGAATCCGTGCCCCTGCGGTTTCCTGGGCGACCCGCAGAACGAATGCAGGTGTTCCGCCGGCGACATCCAGCGCTACCGGGGCAGGCTGTCGGGGCCACTGCTGGACAGGATTGACATGCAGGTCGAGGTTCCGAGGCTGACTCGCGCCCAGCTCCAGGCGAAGGCTACCGGCGAGAGTTCCGCCGCCGTGAGGCGCCGGGTGGCGGACGCGCGGCAGGTCCAGGACCGCAGGTTCGACGATAGCCCCACGCACTGCAACTCCGAGATGACCCACTCCGAGGTCGAGGGGTTCTGCTCGACGGGCGCCGAGGGAGAGCGGTTCCTGGGGCTGGCGGTCGAACGGCTGGGGCTGTCGGCCCGGTCGTACCACCGGGTCCTGAGGGTCGCGCGCACCGTTGCCGACATGGCGGGTTCCACGTCCATCGAGGTCGAGCACCTCGCAGAGGCCGTACAATACCGCTGTCTCGAGCGGAGCCCGCTGGCGTGAGAGGCTGCATGCCACGACGCTGGACAGGGGTCTCGGCCGATGGCGGGACTCCTCCATGGGGCGACGGCCGGTGCGGTCGATGAGCTGGGCGCGACTGGTCAGGCCGGCCGAGAAAGCCGAGCTCTCTGCGGTGTGTTCCCTGCCGGGGATCACCCCGAGGCAGGTGAGGGAGTTGCTCACGCGCTTCGGATCGGCCGCGGAGGCCTGGAGCGCGGTCACGCGGGGGAACAGCTCCGGTGTTGCAGACCGGGAGCGGATGAGCCAGTGGGCATCCTGGTCCGCGGACGTCGAGCCCCGCGAGCGGATCGCCGGGTTCCAGAGGCGGGGTGTCGAGCTCCTCGCCCTCGGGGAGCCGGGGTATCCCAGGCTGCTTTCCGAGCTGGACTACCCTCCACTGCTGCTCTATCACCGGGGCACACTGGTCGATGACACCCTGCCTTGCGTCGCCCTTGTCGGCTCACGCAAGGCGACGCCGTACGGCCTCGAAGCCTCCAAACATCTGGCCGCCGACCTGGCCTGTGCCGGCGTTTGCGTGGTGAGCGGCGCGGCCTACGGGGTCGACTCGGCGGCACACCTGGGGGCGCTCGAGTCCCGTGGCCGCACCATGGCCGTCCTCGGCTGCGGGCCCGACGTGGCCTATCCGAGGTCGCATGCCCGGCTCCTGCGGGATATCGTGAGCGAGGGAGCCGTGCTCTCCGAGTATCCCCCGGGGACGCCTCCCCTCAAGCATCACTTTCCCGCTCGGAACCGCATCATCGCCGGGCTCGCAGTGGGGGTTGTCGTCGTCGAGGCCGCCGAGGGCAGCGGCGCCCTGATCACCGCCGACTTCGCGCTGGCCGCGGACAGGGAGGTGTTCGCCGTCCCCGGCGAGATCTTCTCGCCGAACAGCAGGGGATCGAACGACCTCATCCGCAACGGAGCGGCCCCCGCGACCTCCGCGGCGGACATCCTCGACGCCCTGGGCCTGGTGAGCGCTGGGCCCGAACGGCCGGCCGCTGACGTCTCGCTCCAGCCGCCGCTTCCCCTGACAGGGCCCGGCGAGGAGGCACTGCTCGATGCCGTCACGGCTGGCTTTTCGGAGGCGGGAGACATCTCGCAACGCGCGGGCATGCCGCTGCACAGGGCGATCGCGGGCCTGTCAAGGCTGGAGGTCGCGGGGCTGGTGAGGCGAGGTCCGGGCGGTGGTTACCGCGCGACCCGTCAGGGCTCGGCCAGAAAGTAGACCAGCTCCTGGCACAGGTGCACGAGGTTCGCCACCGACACCGATTCATCCGCCTCGTGCGCGCCCAGGTGCTCGGCGTCCAGGACGCCCGTCCCTACGAACTGGTCGGTATCCGCTATCTGGCTCACGAAGCTCATGTCGGTGGCCCCCGTCGCCCCGGGGAATATGAAGTCCAGGTCCGGCGGGTAACCTAGCGCCAGCCTCACGCCCTCGCACCAGCGCCGCACGTGGGGCGAAGCGATGTCGATCGCGTGAGGCGGGTAGATCACCTGGAAGTCGACGTCTACCTTCTCCGCCCGACTCCGCTTCTTCCCCCTCTCCACGGCCCGCGCTATCTCGGCTTTCACGTCCTCCAGGCTTTCGTCAGGGAGATACCGCCTGTCTATCTGAAGCTCGGCGAGCGCTGGGACGATGTTCAGCTTCTCGCCTCCGTTGAAGATGTTGAGGTTGAAGTTGGGGGTCATCCTCGGGGATGGCATGCCCGGGAGCGGGAACGAGTCGTACGCCGACTCACGCTTCTCGACCAGCTTCTTGAGGTCGATCAGCTCGACGAGGATCGGCACGAACTCCTCGATCGCGTTCACGCCCAGGAAGCCTAGCCCCGAATGCACCTCGCGGCCGTGTACCGCGATGGTGGCTTTCAGCGAGCCGGCGTTCGCGGATATCATCACCGGGCCCTGCCCGCCGCCCTCAAGGTGTATTATCGGCGGCTCGAAGTACCCCAGTTCGGCCAGGTACGCGGCGCCGGGGTCGATTCCGACCTCTTCGTCGGTGCAGAGTAGAAAGACGATGTCAAAGCGTGGCGCTATCCCCAGCTCTTTCATCACTTCCAGCGCCACGACCACAGGCGGTATGGCGCCCTTCATGTCGACCGCGCCGCGACCGAAGACCTCGCCGTCGACCACCTCGCCACCGAACGGGTCGTGGGTCCAGCCGACCCCCGCCGGCACCACGTCCATGTGCGCGTATATGGAGGCAGGAGGCTTGCCCGAGCGCAACGACGCGACGAGGTTGACTCGCTCCCCGTCAAGCGGAAGCGGAATGCGGCGCCAGCGCTCCTCGGGCACCATGACGCGCTCGGTCTCCATCCCCGCCTCCACAAGGAGCGGCTCGAGGTAAGAGACCATCTCGCCATAACCTCTACCGGGCGGGACCGTAGTGTCGATCCGGATGATGTCCGACAGCATCTTCGCCAGCCGCCCGGCCCTGTCCTCGACAGTCCTGAACACCCGCTCGATGTCCATCCTCAGCCTCCCCGGTCGCAGCATTGTTCGTCGCTCATCAAGGGAATGACCCTCACAAATAGTATATTCATTTGTAGGGCGGGCGCGTTCCAGGGTGGAACATCTGGCCAGCGAGGGCCTGCCGCGGCCGGTGGAAGGCCGGCCGGACGCGACCGGGCGCACAGAGAACTCGACCGGGAAGGGCGATGCGCGAGCAATTCGATTCTTTCCTCCGATACATAAGGGACGTGCGGAACCTGTCGGAGAACACCGTCTCCGCCTACTCGCTCGACCTGTCGCAGTTCGAGGAGTTCCTGTCGCGGGCCGGAGTGAGCGACCTGGGCCTGGTGGACCACCGGCTGCTCAGGAGCTTCCTCGCCAACCAGCAGGCGCGCGGCTACTCGAGGACTACGGTGGCGAGGCGATGCGCCACCATGCGCTCGTTTTTCCATTTCGTGAGCGACCGCGGGGACCTGGCGGACGATCCCGCGGCTTCCCTTTCGTTCCCCGTGAAGGGCCGCAAGCTGCCCAGGTTCCTGAGCGAGACCGAGGCCGGAGCCCTTGCCGACGAGGCGGGCGCCGTCGGGGAGCTGGGGCCTCGCGACCGCGCTATAATAGAGCTGCTCTATGCGACCGGCATGCGGGTGGGCGAGCTGTGCGCCCTGCGCACAGGCGACATCGACGCCGGGTCCGGGCTCGTGCGAGTGGTGGGCAAGGGCGATCGGGAGCGCGTGGTGCTGGCCGGCAAGCCGGCCCTGAGGGCTCTTGCCGGGTACCTGGCCGAGGTCCGCCCGCGCCTCGCGCGTTCGGGGGGATACGGCGGAGAGGCCGTGTTTCTCGGCAGCAGGGGCCGGCCATTGGACCCGCGCCAGGTAAGGCGGATCGTCGACAGGGAGTTTGCCTCGAGTGTCGGGGGTGAGGCGATAAGCCCCCACACGCTGAGGCACTCTTTTGCCACCCACCTGCTGGGGAGGGGCGCCGACTTGAGATCGGTCCAGGAGCTGCTCGGACACAAGAACGTAGCGACGACAGGCATCTACACCCACGTCACGATGGGAGAGGTCAAGAAAGCCTATGACAGCAGCCATCCGAGGGCTTGAGGTAGAGAATGAAGAGGGCTGAGCAAACCAGGACCACCGATACCGCGGGGGCCGCCCCCAGGAAAACGCTGGTCGAGCAGAAGACCGANCTCGAGACCGAGGCGCTCTGGCACGAGTACAAGAATGACCCCACCCCGGAGTCACGAGAGAAGCTCATCCTGCACTACTCCCCGCTGGTCAAGTACGTCGCGGGGCGCGTATCGTCGGGGTTGCCGCCGTCGGTCGAGTTCGCCGATCTCGTCAGCTACGGGGTGTTCGGGCTCCTCGACGCCATCGACAAGTACGACCCGGAGCGGGGGATCAAGTTCGAGACCTACGCGATAGCCAGGGTCAAAGGCGCGATAATCGACGAGCTCAGGGCGGACGACTGGGTGCCCAGGTCCATCCGTTTCAAGGCCCGCGAGATCGAGCGCGCCTACATGGCCCTCGAAGGAGACCTTCGACGCATCCCTACCGACGAAGAGGTCGCCGATAAGATGGGGATGAGCCTCGAGGATTACCTCAGCCTGTTGAACAAGCTCTCCGTGATGTCGCTGGTCGCGCTCGACGAGCTGTGGACCGTCAGCGGGGACCGGCTCGACAAGATCACGCTCGCGGACATGGTCGAGGACGTCAAGGTCAAGGATCCCTCGCAGACCTTCGAGCTCGAAGAGATGAAGGACATAATAGCCGAGGCGATAAACAGGCTGCCCGAGAGAGAGCGCATCGTCGTCGCCCTCTACTACTACGAAGGTCTGAACATGCGAGAGATCGGGGAGGTGCTCGGCGTCACGGAGTCAAGGGTCTGCCAGATGCACACCAAGGCCATCCTGCGGCTTCGCGCCCGCCTCGGGGCGACCCTGGGCGTAGCCTAGGTCCGCTGCCGCCCGCTCGTCGACCGCCCTCATGGCTCGCCCGGCGCCGACCCGCGGCCCTCCCGCCGCGTCCCGGGGACCGGCCTCCGTTGTTGCGGAACACCGTGCCCTATACTACACTGATACAGATTTTGCGCCTTTAGGCGCGTGGCCTTTTCTATGAGGCCGTAACACGCACCCCGGAGGACCACGCGGCGGGGTGCCCTCCGGTCATGCTAACGGGGGTCGCCGCGGGGGATGAGTCCGGGGGAGGAACAACCAGTCTGGAGGTTTTGGCATGGCAGTTGTCACTATGAAAGAGCTCCTTGAAGCGGGAGTTCACTTCGGTCACCAGACCCGCCGGTGGAATCCCAAGATGAAACCCTACATCTTCACCGAGCGGAACGACATCTACATCATCGACCTGCAGAAGACGCTGGTCATGATAGGGACGGCCTACAACGCTATCCGCAACAGCATCGCCGACGGCGGCACGCTGCTATTCGTGGGGACGAAGAAGCAGGCCCAGGAGGGGGTGCAGGAACACGCCGAGCGATGCCTGTCGCCATACGTCAACACCAGGTGGCTCGGCGGCACGCTTACCAACTTCATCACCATCCACAAGCGCGTCATGTACATGGACGAGCTCGAGAGGCGTGATCGTGAGGGCGAGCTCGAGGTCCTTCCGAAGAAGGAGGCCCTCCAGCTCCGCAGGCAGGCCGAGAAGCTCAGGCGCAACCTCGAGGGCATCAGGAACATGCACCACCTGCCTACGATCGTCTTCGTGCTCGACCCGCGCAAGGAGAGGATCGCGGTTGCCGAGGCCAGGAAGCTCGGCATTCCCATCGTGTCGCTCGTGGATACCAACTGCGACCCCGACGAGGTCGACCTCGTGATACCGGGCAACGACGACGCCATCAGGGCGTCCAACCTGCTGTGCCGCGTGGTGGCCGACGCGGTTATCGACGGGATAGGGATGAGGGAGGCCAGGCTCGCCGAGCAACTGGCGCGTGACGAGGACGCCGAGAGGCAGAGGCTCCAGACCGCACCCTCGAGGATGGGCGCGGCGGTCCCGGCATACAGCGCCTCCCCCGACGATATCGCGGGACCCAACATGACACCGGTCTATTCAGGCGAGTCGACCGAGGCTGAGGCCGAGGTGGCGATAGTCGAGGCCGAGGAAGAGATAGCCGAGGAATCGTCCGAGGGAACGGAGCCGNCGGCCGATGTCGCCGAGCCCGCTGCGGAGCCGGTCGAGCCGGCGGCGGACNAAGGCTGAGAGAGATTGTTTTACCAGGATAGCGATGACCAGGGAGACGGATAGATGGCTGAGTGCCAGATAACAGCGACACAGGTAAAAGACCTGCGTGAGAAGACCGGCGTGGGCATGATGGACTGCAAGCGCGCGCTCGAGGAGACCGCGGGCGACCTCGAGAAGGCGGAGACACTTCTTAACGCAAGGGGGCTGGCCACAGCCCAGAAGAGGGAGGACCGGGTCGCAAGCCAGGGCGTCATCGAGTCGTACCTGCACATCGGCAAGCAGATCGGCGCCCTCGTGGAGGTCAACTGCGAGACGGACTTCGTCGCGCGAAACGCGGAGTTCCAGGAGTTCGCGCATGTCGTCGCGCTGCAGATAGCGGCGTGTAACCCGACGTACCTGGACAGGGAGTCGGTCCCTGCCGAGGTCGTCGAGTGCGAGAAGGACAAGTACAGGACCAGGTGCGAGACAGAGGGAAAGCCCGAGAAAGTATGGGACCGCATCATCGAGGGGATGCTCGAGAAGTACTACCAGGAGGCTTGCCTGCTGGAGCAACCTTTCATTAAGGACCCTTCGTTCTCGGTCGCGGAGCTGCTCGCGCAGGTATCGGCCAAGCTCGGCGAGAAGCTTCAGATCAAGAGGTACACCCGCTTCCAGGTCGACGAGGATATCGAAGAATAGCGGTGGAGGGTGTCGGAGAATGCCTGACAGAGCGAGCCCGGGGGGCGAGAGGGAGAAGCTGGTCTACAAACGTGTGCTCGTAAAGCTTTCGGGCGAAGCGTTCATGGACTCTGAGGTCGGTTACGGCATCGACACCGATACGGTATTCTCGATCGCGGAGAGGCTGGCCGAGGTACACAGGATGGGCGTTCGGCTGGCGCTGGTGGTCGGTGGAGGCAACATATTCAGGGGTGACGCCGCCAGCAAGAACGGGATTGACAGGGTGACCGCCGATTTCATGGGCATGCTCGCCACCGTCATGAACGCGCTCGCCCTCCAGGACGCACTGGAGAAACAGGGCGTAGACACCAGGGTCCAGACGGCAATAAACATGCAGTCGATCGCCGAGCCGTACATAAGGCGTCGGGCCCTGAGGCACCAGGACAAGGAGAGAGTGGTGCTGTTCGCGGCCGGCACCGGAAACCCCTACTTCACGACNGACACCGCAGCGGCTCTCCGCGCTCTTGAGATAGGGGCGGACGCCATCCTGAAGGCCACCAAGGTCGACGGGGTCTTCGACCGGGACCCCATGAAGTTCCCCGACGCGACCATGTTCCGGAGGTTGAGTTACCTGGAGGTCCTGAACAGGGAGCTCGAGGTGATGGACGCGACGGCCGTGAGCCTCTGNATGGACAACAACCTGCCCATCGTCGTCTTCAACCTTTTCAAGCAGGGTAATCTCATGAGGCTCCTGCACGGGGAAGAGGTCGGAACGATAGTCTGCAGCGACAGGTGATTCCAACGTCCCTGAAGGGACGGGCGCCGCGGCTTTGAATACTCTCTTTAGGCGGTTTATGCTTGAAAAGCTCTGAGGACGCGAGGGGTGACATGGACGACATAACCGGTGCGGTCGAGGAGAAGTTCAAAAAAGCGGTAGAGGTCACCGCGAAGGAGTTCGGCTCGGTGAGGACGGGAAGGGCGTCGCCGTCTCTCATCGAAAGGCTGCAGGTCAGCTACTACGACGCGCCGACCCCACTCAACCAGATCGCCACCATCAGCGCCCCGGAGGCGAGGCTGCTGGTGATACACCCTTACGACAGGACCAGCATCCCGCAGATCGAGAAGGCCATAACCCAGTCCGACCTCGGTCTGGTGCCTTCCAGCGATGGAGAGGTCATCCGTCTCCCGGTGCCGCAGCTCACGGAGGAGCGGAGGCACGACCTCGCCAAGCTCGTCAAGAACCGCGCGGAGGAAGGCCGGGTCGCGATCAGGAACATCAGGCGTGACGCGATCGAGCAACTGCGCGCCGACGAGAAAAAAGGCGACGCCACCAAGGACGACCTCCACAGGGGCACCGAAGAGATACAGAAGGTTACCGACCGCTACATAAAAGAGGTCGACGAGCTGACCGAGAAGAAGATCAACGAGCTGATGGAGATCTAGGGAGCGACCCACTTGGACGACAACCTCATCCAGCAGAGGCACGCCGAGGCGAGGCTGGCCGAGAGGGTCCTCGGCGCGGTGCTCCTGGTAGGGGTCTTCGTCGGTTTTCTGATCTGGGGCGAGCTTCCTTTCACGTTCGCCGTGGCTCTTGCCGCGGTCGTCGGGTCCGTNGAGCTCTTCAGCATGTTCGAGACCAAGGGCCAGGCCATCCCCACAGCATCGGTGCTGGGGATAGCGGGCTGCATAGCGTACGTGTTCCTGGCCCACTTCAAGCCCCTGGTCAGCATCGGTTACGTGACGGTGGCGCTGATATTCGTGTCCTTCATGTGGTACATGCTGGTGCTGCGCCATGTCAGGCCGACCAAGGCCGTCGCGTTGACCGTGCTGGCGCCGCTCCTCACGGGCCTGTGCCTGAGCTACCTGGTGCTTCTCAGGGACGTGGTCGACAAGACGGGGCCCGCCAGGAACGGCGGCTGGTGGATCGTGCTCTACCTGATGGCGTTGATCTGGCTCTACGATGTGTTCGCGTGGGCGGTGGGGAGGAAGATCGGCAGGCACAAGATGGCGCCGACGGTAAGCCCCAACAAGAGCTGGGAAGGAGTGATCGCCGGGACGGTCGGAGTCTTCGTCGTTGCGGTCCTCGGCAGGCTCATCATCCAGGCGATCCTGGGGCAGAACAAGTTCCCCTGGTTCAGTTACGGTGTGGCCCTCATCATGGCGGTGCTGGTCTGCATCCTCGGCCCGCTCGGAGACCTCTGCGAGTCGCTCATGAAGCGCGACTACGGGGTAAAGGACATGGGCAGTCTCATCCCCGGTCACGGCGGGATAATGGACAGGTTCGATTCGACNATCTTCACGGCNCCGGCCGTCTTCTACTACCTTTTCTACGNGGTCTTGAAACTCTGATCCAGTGACACCAGAACGCGTTTCCCCCGGAGCAGAAGAGCAGCCGAAGAAGATCGCCATCCTCGGTTCCACGGGGTCGATCGGCACGCAGGCGGTTGACGTCGCGGCCAGGCTCGGCGGGAGGATCTCGGTCGAGGCGCTGACGGCTCACGGCAACGGCGGGCTCCTCCTCGAGCAGGCCACGGGTCTCGGCGCGCGCGTGGTGTGCATGACCCACCCCGACGCCGCCGCCGAGTACTCCGCAGATTTCCGGGACCGCGGGATAGAGTTCCACGAGGGCACTGAAGGCCTGCGCGAACTGCTGGGCGCGAGGAAGTACGACCTGGTGCTCAACGCCCTGGTGGGGGTGGCGGGACTTCCAGCGACACTCCAGGTGCTGGACGCGGGTATCGCGCTGGCGCTGGCCAACAAGGAAAGTCTGGTCGCGGGCGGCCCGCTGGTGATGCAGGCCGCAAGGGAGANCGGGGCGCTGCTGATCCCCGTGGACAGCGAGCACTCGGCCATATTCCAGTGCCTGAGGGGCGAGCGGCGGCAGGACCTCAAGCGCATTATCCTCACCGCTTCGGGCGGGCCGTTCGCAGACCTGACGGCCGCCGAGCTGGCCGGGGTATCCGTCGACAGGGCGCTCGCGCACCCCACGTGGAAGATGGGCAGGAAGGTCACGATCGATTCGTCCACGTTGATGAACAAGGGGCTCGAGGTGCTCGAGGCGCGCCACCTTTTCGACGTGGAGCTCGACATGATCGAGGTGTTACTGCACCGNGAGAGCGTTATACACTCTATGACAGAGATGGTGGACGGCTCGGTGCTCGCGCAACTCGGGGCCCCGGACATGAGGACCCCGATACAGTACGCCATGACCTTTCCCGAGCGAGCGGCCGGGCCGGCGCAGTCGCTCTCGCTGGCGGGTTACGGCAGTCTCACGTTCGGCGGCGTCGACACCGGCAGGTTTCCCTGCCTGGAGCTGGCGTACCGCGCGGGGCGCGAGGGGGCGACTTTCCCGGCGGCCATGAACGCCGCCGATGAGGAGGCGGTTGCCGCTTTCCTCGAGGGGAGGATCTCGTTCACCAGCATCCCGGAGGTCATCGAGCGGGTGCTGGACGGCCATTCACCGCTTCCGGGCGAGACCCTGGAAGAGGTCATCGAAGCCGACGCGAGGGCACGGGAACTCGCTCGGTCGATCATCGACAGACCGGGAGTTGAAGCATGACCGGCTTATACATCGTGCTCGTGATACTGATACTTATCTTCACCATTATCGAACACGAGACCGGCCATTTTCTTGCCGCCAAGGCGGTCGGCATCAAGGCCACGCACTTCTCCGTCGGGTTCGGGCCCGAGATAGTGGGCTGGGACCGTGGTGGGACGCGCTATGCCATAAAGTGGGTCATGGCCGGTGGGTCGGTGCGCATCCTGGGGATGAACCCCGAGGAAGAGATCTCCGAGGAGGACCTGCCGTACAGCTATGCGGAAGCCCCGTACTGGAAGCGCTTCATAGTCGTGGTCGCGGGGTCGGTGGCCAACATACTCCTGGCGTTCCTCTTCTTCTTCGTACTGGTGCTGTCGTTCGGCCTGCCGACTCAGGCCAACCTCAACTCCAGCAGGATAGGCGCCGTCACCAGGTACTATCCCGGCACGAAGCAGGTGTCACCGGCGTTCGGCGCCGGTCTCAAGGAAGGCGACCAGATAACCAGTGTTAACGGCGTCAAGGCCCGCAAGTGGGAGGACCTGACGAACCAGCTCGGCCCGCACCCGGGCGAGAAGGTCACCATCACCGTAAACCGGGATGGGAAGACGCTGGTCCTGACACCCACGCTGCTGTCCATAAAGACCAACGGCGCGGCGAAAGGCAAGCTGGGAATCGAGCCGTATGCTCCAAGGGAGAGGTATAACCCGATAACCGCTTTCTGGGGAGGGGCCAAGTTCGTCGGGCTCGAGACGGCGGCGGTCGTCAAGGGGATCGGATCTCTGTTCTCACTCACCAACCTCAAGGTGCTGCTGGGGATGAAGCCGCGCACCATCAACAGCCCTCAGAGCATTGTGGGCGGCGCCAGGCTGTCGGTCGAGGCTGCCCGGCGAGGCCCGGACGTGTTCCTCGCGTTGATGGGGAGCATCATCCTCGTGATAGGCATCTTCAACCTNCTGCCCCTCCCNCCGCTGGACGGCGGGCACGTNCTGGTGATCGTCATCGAGAAGTTGTCGGGCCGAAANGTGGACATGCGCAAGGTCGCCGTGGTGTCCTGGGCCGTCATAATCGTGCTGTCGATCATCGCCCTCAGGCTGGCGATACTGGATATCTTCAACCCTATCAAGCTTCCCTGACCACCGCGGGTTGGGCCTCGCGTGCGGTTTCCGGGAGGGGTCAGCTCCCGAACCGTGAATTTCGGGGCGCAAATCAACTAGACTTGTCTTGATTCACTTCAAGACGTGACCCCATTCCGAGGTTGGAGGAAGGCACTGTTCACGAGAGACCGGACAAGGCGGATCGAGCTCGGAGGAGTCGCGATAGGCGGCGGCGCTCCCGTGACGTGCAATCGATGACCAACACCGCCACGTCCGATGCGGAGGCGACCCTCGTGCAGATACGCGAGCTCGAGTGCGCGTGCTGCGACATCGTGCGGGTCGCGGTCCCCGATCGGGAGGCCGCGGAGGCCCTTGGCGCTATTGTCGCCGGCGCTTCGGTGCCGTTGGTCGCCGACATACACTTCGACCACCGGCTTGCCCTGCTGGCGATGGAGCAGGGCGTCGCGGGCATCAGGATAAACCCCGGCACCCTGGCGGGACCCGACAGGATAGGCGAGGTGGCGCGCGAGGCCGCGGCACGCGGTGTGGCCGTGCGCGTGGGGGTGAACGCCGGTTCGCTGGAGCGCCGGCTCGTCGAGCGAGGGGTCAGGGCCGAGGCGGAGGCCCTGGCGACGAGCGCGCTGGACGGCGTCGCCGAGCTCGAGTCGCACGGCGTGGACCGCATCAAGGTGTCGGTGAAGGCCTCCGACGTGCCGCGGACGATAGAGGCGTACAGGTCCGTGGCCGCGCGGACCGCCTGGCCCCTGCACGTGGGAGTGACCGAGGCCGGCACCCTGTGGTCGGGCACCATCAAGAGCTCGGTCGGCATCGGGGCTCTGCTCGCGATGGGCGTTGGTGATACTATTCGTGTGTCGTTGACCGCCCCGCCCGTGGAGGAGGTCCGGGTCGGCAGGAAGATCCTGGCCGCGCTGGACCTCGGCGCAGCCGGCCCAGAGGTCATCTCTTGTCCCACCTGTTCGAGGGCGGAGATCGACGTGGTCGGGCTCGCCACGAGCGTGGAGAAGGCGCTCGAAGGCCGGCGGGAGCGGCTGCGCGTGGCCGTGATGGGCTGCGCGGTCAACGGTCCGGGGGAGGCCAGGGAGGCCGACGTCGGCATCGCCGGGGGCAGCAACGGGGGTCTGCTCTTCGCGCGGGGAGAGATGGTGAGGCGCGTCCCGGCCGACGAGATGCTCGGGGCGCTGCTCGAGGAGGTCGAGAAGATGACGCNGGACAGCATGGGGCGTGAGGGCAATTGAGGTTCACCCGCGCGACCGTTCCTACGTTGAAGGAGAAGCCGGCNGAGGCGGACGTAGCCAGCCACGAGCTGCTTTTGCGGGCCGGCATGATGCGCTCGGTGGCCGCCGGCGTCTATTCGCTGCTGCCCCTCGGGCGTGCGGCGCTGGACAGGATCGAAGANATCGTGCGCGACGAGATGAACCGCGCCGGGGCGCTCGAGGTGGTGCTGCCGATACTGCACCCGAGCGAGCCCTGGATGGCCAGCGGCCGCTGGCAGGCGTACGGTCCCGAGATGATGCGCCTCAAGGACCGTAAGGGCACCGACTTCTGCCTGGGGCCGACCGCCGAGGAGATAATGACGCTGACCGTCGGCAGGNCCGCACCCTCCTACCGCGACCTGCCGCTTAACCTGTACCAGATACAGACCAAGTTCCGCGACGAGATCCGGCCGAGNTTCGGGCTGCTGCGAGGACGCGAGTTCCGGATGAAAGACGCCTACAGCTTNCACACCAGCGATGAAGAGCCCGCGACAGGACCTACGAGNGGATGCGCGAGGCCTACGAGGCGGTCGCCCGGCGGTGCAGCCTCGAAACCCTGGTGGTNGAGGCGCCGACAGGNCTGATCGGCGGAGACGTNTCCCACGAGTTCATGGTGATCTCGGACGTCGGGGAGGACCTTCTGGTCTACTGCACGGAGTGCGGGTACGGGGCCAACGCNGAGATGGAGAGGCACGCGCCGGGCCGCAGGTTCGGCTCGGCAGGGGACGAGGGGCTGGAGGAGGTCCACACCCCCGGGATGGTCTCGGTCGAAGAGGTGTCGGACTTCATCGGGACGACTCCGGAAGCCATGCTCAAGTGCGTGCTCTACGTGGTCTCCGGAGAGCCACTGGCGGTGTTCGTCCCCGGCTACCGGGAGGTCTCAGAGCCCAAGCTCGAGCGGGCGCTCGGGACATCCGATCTCCACGCCATGCGCGAAGACGAGCGCGAGCAGTTCCCCGGTATAACGGTGGGGTTCGTGGGCCCCGTGGGCCTCGATGGGATACCCGTGCTGTACGACCTCGAGGTCAAGGGTGCGAAGGGGCTGGTATGCGGGGCGAACAGGCCTGACTATCACCTGAAAGGGGTCTCCGAGGGCAGGGACTTCGAGGCCGCCCGTCTGGCCGACGTGGCGCTCGCCGTGCAGGGCGACCGGTGCGCCGAGTGCTCGGGAGGGCTCCTCCTCGCACCGGGCATCGAGATCGGCCAGGTGTTCAAGCTGGGAACAAAATACACCGAGCCGCTGAAGGCATACTTCACCGACGAGGACGGCGTGGCCCGGCCGATGGTGATGGGCACTTACGGCATAGGGACCACCAGGATACTCGCCACGGTCGTCGAGCAGCACCGAGACGAGAAGGGCATCAGGTGGCCCGGGGCTGTCGCGCCCATGCCCGTCCACCTGATCGTGCTCAGCCCGGAGAACGAGGAGCAGTCGAGGGCCGCGGCAGGGCTCGAGGAAGGCCTCGCCGCAGCCGGGATCGAGGCACTGGTGGACGAGCGCGACGCGAGCCCAGGCGTCAAGTTCAACGACGCGGACCTCGTGGGGCTGCCGGTCCAGGTGGTCGTCGGCAAGAAGCTGTCCGACGGGCAGGTGGACCTCAAGCTCAGGCACTCCGGAGAGAGGGCCGACGTGCCGCTCGGCTCCGCCGTCCAGAAGGTTCAGGAAGCGCTGGATAAAGTTGTTTAACGAGGTCTACAAACCTGAGGGATGGGTCCAGGTAGCTGTCACGCAGGACAGCATTTCCGCGGGGATGCTCGAGTCGGCGCTCAAAGGAGCCGGCATCACGGTACTGATACAGAAGCCGGCGGGTGGTTCCGCGTACATGGGGATCGGCGGTATTCACGGCGTGCTGGTCCCGCCCGGGCAGGAGGATGAGGCGCGCGAGATCCTGCGGGATATATGGGACACCGACGACGAAGGCGGATGACGGTCGTCGGGCCTGGGGCTGGCATGCGGGACCCGATCGAATCCAGGGGGCGGGAGACATCACTTGAACGGTGAAGCGAAAGGCGCCGCCGGTCCGGTCGATCGGAAGGACCGTGGCGAGAAGGTCGACGCCGGCCTGCGCTGGTATGGCGATTTCTTCTTCCGACCGCTGCTCTGGCCGTTTTCTCGCCTCTCCATTTCGCCCAACCTGATTACCTGCGCCGGGATCGCGCTGGCTCTGGCGTCCGGCTACTTCCTTGCGGTCCAGAAGGTGCCACTGGCCGCGGTCTTCTTCGCCCTCTCGGGTGTGTTCGACCTGATCGACGGCTACGTGGCCAAGAAGCTGGACATGGTGACGAAGTTCGGCTCTTTCCTGGACTCGTTCTCCGACCGCATCAGCGACGCGGCCATCTTTACCGGGCTCATGGTCTACTACCTCAAGAACGCCGAAGGGCTCTACGCGGGCCTGGCGCTCGTGTGCCTGGTGCTGTCTTTCCTGATCAGTTACACGAGGGCGAAGGCGGAGTCCCTCGGTTTCTCCGGCAAGGCCGGGCTGATGTCGAGGGCGCCTCGGCTCCTGGGACTGGGGTTCGGGCTTTTCTTCAACTCGCTCTCCCCCTGGATACTGAAAGTAGTGCTGTGGGTGCTCGCGGCGCTGCTGTTCGAGACACTGGCGGAACGTTTCGTGTCTATCTGGAGGGTCCTCCAAGAGTGAAAGCCGTCTACTACCTTTTCGTGGCCGCCGAGAAGGCCGTCGGCGTCATCCCGGTCCGCTTTACCAGGGCCGCGGCCCACGCTGGCGGTGACTTCTACTACTACGCGTTTCCTCATAAGCGTCGCCTCGTCGAGAGGAACATGCGTCGCGCGCTCGGCGCCGGGGCGAGCGACGCCGAGGTCCGGAAGACGGCTCGCATGGCCTGCAGATACTACGCCGACTACTGGCTGGACATCATGTGGCTCCCGACGCGCACCCGTGAGTACGTCCTCGAACGTTTCGCGACGGTGGATGAGGGGCCGTTGGTCGAGGCGGTGAACGACGGAAAAGGAGTCCTGATAGTGCTCCCCCATTACGGCTCCTGGGAGGCGGGCGCGGTATACCTCTCGAGCCTGGGGCCGTTCGCCGCCGTGGCCGAGGTGCTCAAGCCGCCGGAGCTGTTCGAGCTGTTCGTGAAGATGAGGGCGGGAGTCGGCATCGAGATATTCCCGTACGACCACAGGGACGAGACCCGCGACGCCATGGTCGAGGCGCTGAAGGGCGGCAAGATACTGGCACTCCTGAGCGACAGGGACCTCAAGGGGTCCGGGGTCGGGGTCGAGTTCTTCGGGGAGAAGACCACCCTCCCGCCCGGACCGGCCGCGCTGGCGATGCGGAGCGGTTCGCCGATAGTCTGTGTGAACGTGCGAAACCTCGACGACGGGACCTGGGTGGGTCACGCGACCGAACCGATATATGTGGACTCGTCGGGGGACCGTGACAAGGCGATCAGGGACACCATAGAGCTGGTAGCGCGGCGCCTGGAAATGCTCGTCAGGGAAGACCCGGCCCAATGGCACATGTTCATGCCGGCCTGGCCGTCCGAACGCGATTAACGCAACAGGGACATTGATTTGAAGATCGCGATGGTCTCGCCTTACTCCTGGGCTCACCCCGGGGGAGTCAACAACCACATCCTTGGAACAGCGCGCGAGATGCGCGCCCGCGGCCACCGGGTGACCGTTGTGGCGCCGGACAGCGGCGCAGTGCCCGACGGGGTCGCGTTCACGACCGCCGGCCGCTCCATCCCTGTCCCNGCGAACGGCTCGGTCGCTCACATCGCCGTCCTGCCGCCAACTCCATCGCGCTTGCGGCGAGCCCTCGGGTCCGGAGGGTTCGACGTGGTCCACGTCCACGAGCCGCTCGTGCCGCTGGTCTCGGTGTGCGCCGTGCGGGCGGCGCAGTCGAGGGTGGTCGGCACATTCCATGCGAGCAGCGAGGGCCGCAGCACCACCTATGCTCTCGCCCGTCTCGCGCTCAAGCGGGTACACGCGCGCATAGACCACTGCATAGCGGTNTCTGAGCCGGCCAGGCANCTCGCGAACTCCTACTTCGAGGGCGAGTACGACATCCTGCCCAACGGGGTGGACCTGGACAGGTTCGCACCGGGGCTGCCCCGACCGGAGAGGATGCCCGCCGCCGACGTGCCCGTCGTCCTTTTCGTCGGCAGGAACGAGAGGCGCAAGGGGCTCGGGCTGCTGCTGGAAGCTTTCGACGAAGTGCTGGACGCAGCACCAGACGCGGCCCTGGTCGTGGTGGGCGAGGGCTATTCGGACGCGGACCTGCGAGGGGCGCCGGGACGCGTCCGCGCAGCCACCAGTGTCCTGGGGTTCGTCTCCAACGAGGAGCTTCCGGCCTACTACGGAGCCGCCGACGTGTTCTGCTCGCCGGCCCTGGGCGGCGAGAGCTTTGGCATCGTCCTTATCGAGGCGATGGCGTCGGGCACGCCGGTGGTCGCGTCGGACATACCCGGATACAGGTACGTGCTGGAGAAGTCGCGCGGGGGATGCCTTTTCGGGAGCGGCGACCGTCACGGGCTCGCCTCGGCCCTGACCGGTCTGCTGCTGGACGCGGACCTGCGCGAGCGGCTGTCGAAGNNGGGGCTCGCCGGTGTCACCCAGTTCTCGTGGCGGGTCCTTGCCGACAGGCTGGAGGAGATCTACTCGGGCGGCTGACGGCCACCCGGACAGGAGACCGCGAAGTGTGGCATGAAAGGCAAGGCCTGATAGAGATGGTGAGCGGGCTCTGCGACTCCGTGCGCTCGTCGGTGAGACCGATGCTGGGCAGGGCGTCCGCAAAGGCGTCGGTTGGCCAGGGCGCTACCGGCGACACCACTTTCGGCATCGATGAGGTGGCCGAGAACACCGTCGTCGATTTCCTGAACGGGGTNGGCGATGTCGCATTCTACACCGAGGACCGTGGGCTGGTCGTCGTCGGGCGGCCGGAGCACATCCTTGTCATCGACCCCATCGACGGCACCAGGCCCGCGGCCGCGGGGCTGGAGTCGTGCTGCGTCTCGGTGGCGGTGGCTCCCTACGCGGACGGCGCCGACCGGACGCTGACGCTGGGGGACGTGTTCCTCGGGGCGGTGGTGGAGATAAAGAACGACGCGGCCTACCTCGGCCTGCGGGGGCACGGCACCAGGTTCGAGCGCGACGGGTGCGCTTTCGAGCCGGCATTGTCCGAGAAGACGGATCTCAACAGCATCTTCTGGACCGCGGGCTTCAGGGGTCGCGCGGCTGAACCTCTGGTCACCGTGCTGTCCGAGCTTATCGACCTCACCTCTGTCGACGGTGGCTGCTTCGACCTGGGGAGCGCCACGTTCTGCATATCGCGAGTCGTGACCGGCGAGATGGACGCGTACGTCGATATCGGCCAGCGCATGGCCGATGAGATTGAGCAGGTCCGGCTGGCGTTCCTCGAGNTCGGACACGGCGCCATCCTCACGAACTATCCTTATGACCTGGCCGCGGCGGTGCTGATCGCGCGCGAGGCCGGCGCGGTAGTGACCGACGCCCGCGGGCGTACGCTCGACACCTACCCGCTTGTCCCATCCGGGGGTGGCGGACAGCTCTCGTCGATGGTCTCCGCGAACGAGACGCTCCACCGGCTTCTCATGGAGCAGATGGAACGCGGCATGGAGCGCCTCGGAAGGCGCTACGGCTCTCGGCCGGCGGTGTAGTCTTGGCCGCTCTGTTCGGCATATTCTTCTCGTCGATGTGGATAGGCTTCTCGGGCGCGCTGATGCCCGGCCCGCTCCTTTCGGTCGCCATCGCCGAGTCTTACAAGAAGGGTGTCTGGGCGGGACCTCTGCTCGTGCTGGGCCACGCGATTCCCGAGCTGCTGCTCGCNATACTGTTCACCATCGGGCTCGATCAGGTGATGCACAACCAGGTCGTGGTCGGTGTGATAGGGATAGTGGGTGGCCTGTTCCTGTTATGGCTCGCTTTCAAGATCTTCTTCGAGGTCAGGCGCGGCATCAGCATCGACCTGACCTCCGGCCAGGACGTCGGCTGGGGGCCGCTGGTCGCGGGCATGTGGGCGAGCGTCTCCAACCCCGGCTGGATCATCTGGTGGGCGACCATCGGCGCTCGCTATATCCTGCTGGCGCTCAACCACGGCATCGCGGGCCTGGCCTTCTTCTTCGTCGGCCACGAGATGGCCGACCTGATATGGTA
>JGI24136J36422_10000108_pt1 | contig 30213 bp, 27 predicted proteins | sample BarGraNGADG00212_2_FD_36422 | JGI IMG/M metagenome (IMG submission 36422)
CAGACCCCGGCCCCGTACTCCTCGAGCAGGGGAAGCGCCCGCTCGACCGTCTCACACGCGTCGAGGTGCTCGACCCAGAACCGCAGATCGTACCTCACTCCCACAACCCCCCGCCTTAAGACGCCACCATCTCCGAGATCCCCATCATGCAGTCTTACTAAACCGTTTATTTAACCTGCCACCCAAGGGGGTCCCCTGTCAGGGACGCCATTACCGCGAAGCCGCTACCCAGATGGGGTTCCCTGTCAGAGACCTTTATTCCGCGTGCCAGGCAAGGGGGTCCCCTGTTAGGGACCTTATAGCCGCGTACACGTCACCCATAGAGCGCCGCCGCGTAGGCCTCGGGGTCGAAGGGCCGCAGGTCGGAGATCCCCTCCCCTACGCCGATGTACGCCACCGGGATCCCGAGTTCCCTGCCGATCGCCATCACGACCCCGCCCCTGGCGCTCCCATCCATCTTGGCGAGAGCGATGGAGCCGACTTCCAGCGCCTGGCTGAATATGCGCGCCTGGACGACCCCGTTCTGACCGGTCGTCGCGTCGATGACCAGGATCGCCTCGGGGGCGGCTCCCTCGAGCTGCCGCTCGGCTACCCTCCACATCTTGGCAAGCTCATCCATGAGGTTCTTCTTGGTGTGGAGCCTCCCCGCCGTATCGACTATCACCACGTCGGTGCCCCTGGCGCGGGCCGACTCGACCGCGTCGAATACGACCGCGGCGGGGTCGCCGCCCGTCTTGTGCCTTACGACCGGCGCGCCGACCCTCTGCGCCCACATCTCCATCTGCTCGATGCCTGCCGCCCTGAACGTGTCGGCTGCCGCGAAGAGGACCTTATCGCCGCGCTCTTTCAGCAGGTTTCCGAGCTTTGCCGCAGTGGTTGTCTTCCCGACCCCGTTGACACCGACGATGAAGATCACGTGCGGCGAGACCGGTGGCGACTCCGGCGGCGCGCCGAACGACTCTATGGTCTCGACCACCTCTCGGCGGAACGCGTCCTTTATGCCATCGATCTCCCGGATGCCCTCTCTGAGTATTATCCGCCTGGCGCCCTCGACTATCGCCGATGCGCATGGCACCCCGGTATCGGCGGCTATCAGAGCCTCTTCGGCCTCTTCCCAGAACTCGGGGTCGATGGCGCGCTTCGTCGCTGCCTTGACGAACGGGCGCGTCAGGAGCCTGCGAGAGCGGAACATCCCTTTTCTGAGACGCCTGCCCTCCTCGTCGAGCCCCTCGGCCTCCTCTAACGCCTCATCTTCTTCCCCGGGTACCCCTACCTCGGACGGCTCAAGTGAGGTCTCGCCCTCGAGATGTATGACCTCTTGCCCGGGTGGCCCTTCCTGGACGGCCGGTGGCTCGAGCGCCGGCGCCGGCTCGAGCGTCTCCGTGGGCCGCGCGGCAGGCGGCGCCTCGATGGCCTCGAGGAGGTCCCCCTCATTCTCTTCCGGGCCGGGAGGCTCGGCCCCGGCGGCCTGCCTGGTGGCTTTCCTCTCTTTGCGCGACTGTTTCGGCTCGCCGGCCTTACGAAGACGCTTTCCCTTTGCCATCAGCCGGCCACTTCCTCCACCACAGCCTCGGCCGCCCGCTGCGAGACCACCCGGGAGACGCCGTCTTCCTGCATGCTCACCCCGTAGAGTACGTCGGCAATCTCCATGGAGCGCTTCTGGTGGGTTATCAGGACCAACTGGGACTCTTCCTTGAACTGCTTAACCAGCTCGAGGAACCGGTGCAGGTTGACGTCGTCCAGCGCCGCCTCGACCTCGTCAAGGAAGTAGAAGGGGCTGGGACGTACCCGGAAAAGTGCGAAGAAGAACGCTATTGCAGTAAGGGACGTCTCACCGCCGGAGAGCAGGGACATCCTTCGAAGCCTCTTGCCTTCCGGCTGCGCGAACACCTCGACCCCGGACGCGAGCGGATCATCCGGGTCCGTAAGCCTGACCTCCGCGCTGCCGTTGGGGAAGAGGAACGAGAAGATCTCCTTGAAGTGCCTGTTGACCTCCTCGACGGTGAACTTGAACTTGTCGATTATCTCCCGGTCTATCTCGCGCACCACGCGCTTCAACTGGGCCCGTGACTTATCGATGTCATCGAGCTGGGTCCGCAGGAAATCGTACCGCTCCTCCAGGGCCTGCCTCTCGGCTATCGCCTCCGGGTTCACGGGGCCGATGTTCTCCATGCGCGCTGAGAGTTCCTCGACGCTCTGCTCCAGCTCGGGCGTCGGCGACTCGTCGAGGTGCTGCGCCAGGGCGAACTCGAGTGGGACCTTGTGCTCGTCGACGATACGGTCGACCAGTTGCTCGACCCGTATCTTGAGCTCGGCACGCGACAGGTCCTCTGAATGCATCTGCTCGAGCAGCTCCTCGTGCTGGCGCTGGCTGGCGGCTATCTCGTCCCTGAGCGCCCTCGCGCCGGCCGAAACGCCCACCTGTCGCTGGGCGCCCTCTTCTATCCTGGCCCTGACAGCTTCGCGTTGGGAACGCACCGTCTCGAGCAGCCCAGCGTGCAGCCCCCTGAGCGACTCCAGCGACGCGAGGTCGTGATCCTCGTCGGACGCCGGCGCTACCGGGCCCTCGCCTTCGAGCCAGAGCCGGAGCTGAGCCTGCCTGCCCTTTACCGCTTCGATATCCCTGTCGAGAAGCGCGATCTCAGACTCGATGGCCTTTCTCTGGTCGGCGGCCGTCGACGCGCTGGAGCGCGCAGGACCGGACCGTGCGGAGAGCTCGGACTCCTGCGCCTTGAGCTCGGCGAGCCGTGCCTCCTCCGCCGGCAGGTCGATGCCCGTGGAACCATGGCGCCCCAGCGGCTCACCCGCCAGTTCGGACTCAATGGCTTCCTTCCTGGCGACCAGCCCCGACAGCAGCTCGCAGCTTCTCCTCAGCGCCGCGAACGTCTCGACTTCGGCGCGCCTGGAGTCTTCCAGCTTCGCAGACATCTCGGCTTCGACGGCGCGGCAGGACGAGAGCTCCAGTTCTGCCGACTCGAGCCCGCTCCGGCACTCAACGAGTGCGCCTTCCAGTTCGTCCCTTCCCGTCCTTGTCATCTCCAGGTGGAGCGGGCCGACCTCTACGCTTCCTCCCTTGGCCAGTACCCCGCGAGAAACGACGTCACCGTCGGGAGATATGAAGGAGAGGTCGGGGTATGCGCCGGAGAGGTCGAATGCAGTCTTCATGTCCTCGGCGATGTACACCCTGTCCAGCAGCAGTCCGACGATCTCGGAGAATGGACTGGCGGCATCGACTACGTCGCGCGCCTTCACCGCCCCTATGGGTGCATGGGCGTCATCATCATCCTGGCCGGCCGACTCGCCGGCCCCCACGAAGAACAGCGACTGCCCGAGCCGGCGCTCCTTGAGGTGCCGGACGGCGTCGATGACGCTGTCGGCGTCGCGCGCCTGAAGCGCGTAGGCCCAGGGTCCCAGGAAGCCCAGCACCGCCTTCTCATGCCGCCTGTCGATCCGCAGGCTGTTTATGAGCATTCCACCCAGGCCCCCGTGGGTTGGGTCGTCGCGAAGCAGCGCGCCCGTGCTGTTGAGCACGTCCCACCTCTCGGTGTCGAGCCGACTCAGCATGTCCAGCCTGGTCACGATCGAGGCCTGCTCGGATTCCAGTCTCCGGACGCGCTTTATGATCTCGTCGCTGCGGGCCGCCTGCGACCCGCGCCAGGACTCGATCCCGGCCGACTCCAGCGCTACGGCCTCCAGTCGCTTCTCGCAGTGGCGGACATCTTCCTCGAGCCCGGCCTGGTCCCGTGTCAGGGCTGCGAGCTCTCCCTCCAGGACGCGCAGCCTCTCCGAGTCGTCCGGCTCCCTTTCCGCGTGGAGCACCTGGAGCCTCGCCTCGAGAGCGATGACCTCCCGCGTCACAGCCGCGTGGCGTCCGGTCAGCCCATCCGCCAGGGCCACCAGTTCGGACTCTTGCTGGCGGGCCGGCTCGAGCTTCCCCTCCAGCTCGCTCCTCGTCTTCTCCATGGCGGCGGCACGCCGGTCGGCTTCCTCGAGCTCGCGGCGGTCTACCCTCCTCGCCATGCTCATGTCGAGGAGCTTCTTCTTCTCTTCCCATACAGGCAGGAGGGCCCTGAGCTGCTCGTGCACGGACACCAGGCGGTACAGCGCGTCTCGCAGCCGGGCCTCGTCGTGCCTCCAGCCCTCGTCGCCACGCTCCAGATCTGCGACCCTGGCCCGCGCCTCGGCGAGTGCACGGTCGAGCACCTCCAGGCGCTCGCGCCTGTCCCGCTGGACGTCCTCGTGCTGTTTCCATTCCTGCTGCATCGCGCGGAGCCTGGCCACGTCGAGCCTGAGCCGCGCCTCTGAGAGCTCCTTGGCCAGGCCCTGGTACTGCTCCAGGCGTCCGGCCTGCCGCACCAGCGGCCGGAGCTGCCTTCGCACCTCGCGTGTCACGTCGTTGATCCTCAGGAGCTCATCGTCCATGCGGGCGAGCCTCCTGATCGCCTTCTCCCGCCGCCTCCTGTATTTGAGCAGGCCCCCGGCCTCCTCGATGTAGTCGCGCCTCTCCTCGGGCCTGCAGAGCAAAACCTCGTCGAGCTGGCCCTGCCCTATGACGGCGTTCAGAGAACGGCCGACGCCGGCGTCCGAGAGCATCTCCTGGATGTCCAGAAGCCGGCAGGACGAGCTGTTGAGGCGGTACTCGCTATCGCCCCCCCGGACCACGTTGCGCGTGATGGTCACCTCGGAGTAGTCCAGCGCGAAGTCGCTGCCGCTGTTATCGAGGACGAGCTCGACCTCGGCCAGGTTAACCGGCCGCTGGCTCGCGCTTCCCGCGAATATCACGTCCTCCATGCGGTTGCCGCGCAACAAGGTAGGGCTCTGCTCACCGAGCACCCAGGTGACCGCGTCCGCGATGTTGCTCTTGCCCGAGCCGTTCGGCCCCACTATAACGGTGACACCCGGCTCGAACTCGAGCACCGTCTTCCTGGCGAACGACTTAAAACCCCTGATGGTGAGTGCCTTCAGGTACACCTTTACTTCCTTCGATAGAATGGAGTGGTCCCCGGGAGCGATGTCCTCCCGGGAGCCGCATCGAGGCCTGGCCTCTCGCTGGCCTAAAGGTATTTCTATGGCAGTCTGCCTATACCCTCCCAGGCCATGGCGGCGGCGCCGAGCAATCCCGCCTGGGTGCCCAGGGTAGACAGAGCGATGGTCACCCCATCGACAAGCCGCGGGATGCCGTTGTCCTTCACGACCCGCCTGGTCTCGTCGAGCAGGAGGTGCCCGGAGTGCGAGACCCCTCCCCCTATCACGACCATCTCCGGGTCGAAGATGTGTATCAGGTTGACTATCCCGAGCCCCAGGTAGTAGGCGACCCGGGCGAAAGCCTCGAGCGCCGCCAGGTCGCCTTCCTCGGCGGCCTGCGAGACCATCTCGCCGGTGACGCGGCTCAGGTCTCCGCCGCAGAGGCGCGTCAGCACGGGCGCCGGCATACTCCGTGCCAGCCGCGAGGCCTCGCGCTCCAGGGCTGTACCCGAGGCCAGCGCCTCCAGGCAGCCGCGTTGCCCGCAGGTGCAGAGAGGTCCCCCCGGCTCCATCACCATGTGCCCGGGCTCGGCGGCGGTCCCCCTGTGGCCCCGGTAAATCCTGCCACCGATGAATATCCCGCCTCCGATGCCGGTGCCCAGAGTCAGGTAGACGAAGTCGTCGACCCCCCGGCAAACCCCGGCGAACCGCTCGCCGTGAGCCGCCACGTTGGCGTCGTTGTCCAGGAAGCAGGCCAGCCCCGTGCGCTCGGACATAATGGCCACCAGGGGTACGTCCGACCACGCTATGTTTGGGGAGCACATGAGCATCCCGCCCTCGAAGCTGATGAATCCCGCGGCCCCGAGCCCCACGCCCACTACCGAAAGGCCTTGCGAGCCGCAGTCGGCGATGGTATCGGCGATAAGGTCGAGGAGCGAACGGATCATGAGATCCGCGTCGTCAGCGGGCGATGCTATGTCGGCTCTTAAGAGTATCCTGCCATCGGCGTCGACAGCCGCGCAGGCGGTCTTGGTCCCGCCCACGTCGATGCCCAGGACGCAGTCAGCCACTGTCGCCCCCACCGCCAGCACCCTGTTCGGCGGTGAGCTTCGACAGGGCTATGCGCGCGGCGCCCTGCTCGGCCTCCTTCTTCGAAGGTCCCGGCACCGGGCCGAACTCGCTGCCTGCCAGTTCGACCGTGGCGTAGAACGTCTTGTAGTGGTCGGGACCCTCGTCGGTCCACCTGTACCTGGGGATAACCCCGAAGCGTTTTGCTGCATACTCCTGGAGGTCACTCTTGTAGTCGCCGATCCCCCACTTGACTATCTCGTGCACGGTGGACTCCAGGCACGATATGACCATCCCCCTGGCGACGTCGAAACCGCCGTCGAGATAGAGCGCGCCGACCACAGCCTCGAACACCCCCGCGAGGATCGAGCGCTTCTGTCTGCCCCCCGTGACCTCCTCTCCCTTTCCGAGCAGCACGAACGAGGCGAGGCCCATCCTCTCGGCGGTCTCGGCAAGCGCCGAGCCGCGGACCAGAGGAGCCCTGAGCTTGGTCAGCTCGCCCTCGGCATAGTCGGGGAAGTCCTCGTAGATGAGGTGGGTCACCGCGAGCTCTACGACCGAATCGCCCAGGAACTCGAGGCGCTCGTTGGCATCGATCAGCGGCCAGCCGCGCTCGTTGGCGTAAGACTTGTGGCAAAGGGACTGGAGGAGGATGCGTCGGTCGTCGAATTGGTAACCGAGCAGCTCTTCGACCGAATCCAGCGTACTTTCAAGCTCTTCCACCGCCGCCCCCCGCCGGTCGGGTGCCACCTCTACCCGGCTTTCCTGGGAGGGAGCCCGACCCCATCGAGCATCAGGTCGAGGTCGATCTCTTGCTGGATGTACTCGCGGATGCGCTCGATCTTCCGCGGGCTGTGGACCTTCTGGTGGCCTATCGCCGCGTCGACCATCTCGACGGTGGTCGCCGTGTCGTAATCGACAAGCACGATTGGGACCCCGAGCTCTTCCGCCTGGCCCAACACCATGGGCGTCGGCCTGTGGCCACCGGTCAGGACGAGGCTCTTTGTCGGTGTCTCGAGCGCCGCGAGCTGGATGTCGGCGCGGTCGCCCCCTGTGATGACTACCTTGTTCGCCTGTTTCCTGAACAGCCTGAGCGCCTGCTCCTGACCCATGGCGCCGACCATCATACTCTCCACGAGCTCCTCGCCCTTGTCCCACGCGCAGATTATCTCGCCGTTCAACCCGGCAGCCAGGTCGTTAACCGTTATGGAGCGGAGCACCCTGTCGGTCGGGATCGAGCCGAACACAGTCACGCCCCGGCCCTCGAGGAACCGCACCAGCAGGTTCTTCGCGAAAGAGATCCGCCTCTCGGGCACCCAGTTGAAGATGACCCCCAGGAAGTTGTCGCCCCAGTACTCGAGGGCGGAGAGCGCCCGGTCCGTGCTGAGCTCGTCGTTGAAGCTATCGAGCAGCAGGACCCTGGCTTCGATCAGGTTCGGGACCTCCTGGGCGGAGAGCCCCAGGATACGCCCGTGTANGAAGTTCTGCGCCCCCTCGAGCAACACGATGTCCTTGCCGGACGATATCCTGTCGAACGCCGCCTTCACCTTCGCATGGATGTCGCCGGGCGTCTTTCGCATATACCGGTTGAGCGTGTCCCATGTCAGGAAGTAGGGCGTGAGGTCGGAGAAGGCGTCTTTGAGCCCGAGGGCCTCCGCCACGAAGTACGCGTCCTCGTCGACCTTGTCGTGGTCTATTCGGATCGGGTAGCTCCCGACCGGTTTCATGTAGCCGACAGAGAAGCCCCTCTCCATGAACTCCTTCGCAAGCCCGACCAAAAGGCTGCTCTTCCCGGAGTATCTTTCTGTGGAGACAACAAGGATGGCTGTCAAGTACGCTCACCTCCGAGCGTCATCCTAACGTCGACCGCCGTGCAGCCAACGCCCGCATTGTAGACTATGAGTGGATTGATGTCCATTTCGGCGAGTTCGGGGTGTTCGAGCGCCATCTGGGACACCCGCATGATGATTTCTTCCACGCCTTCCACGTCCGCCGGCTTTTCTCCGCGCACCCCTTCGAGGAGCCTGAAAGCCTTCAGTTGCCGCAACATCCTGGCCGCCACGGCGGGGTTGACGGGCGCTATTCGGAAGGAGACGTCCTCGAAGGCCTCGACGTATATGCCCCCGAGCCCGACCATTATCATCGGCCCGAACTGGGGGTCCTTGAACATCCCCAGGATCAGCTCTTTACCCTGTGGCACCATCTTCTGGACGCCCACGCCCTCGATCTCGGCACCGGGCATGTGGTGGTGGGCCCGGTACAGGATGTCATCGAACGCCTCCTGCAGCCCGCGGCGTCCCTCGATGTTCAACACGACGCCCCCGATGTCCGTCTTGTGCAGTATCTGGGCCGACACTATCTTGAGCACCACGGGGTAGCCCATCTCCTCGGCCATCTCCAGGGCCTGGTCCGAGGTCGACGCGACCTTGAACGGCACGTAGCCTATGCCGTATGCCTCGAGCACCGTGCGGCAATCCTCGGGTGCGACCTGGGTCGCGTCACGCCCGCGATAACCACTGAACAGCGCATCCACCGTCTTCTTGTCCACCTTGTACGTGACCGGCCTGGACTCGGGCCTCCTGAGCTGGAGCGAGCGCTCGTACATCTGCGCGAGCACGTGAACGGCCCGGTCCGGGAAAGGAAGGTTCGGGATGCCCGCTTTCTGGAGGCGCGTGACCGCCGCGTCGATCGACTTGGCGCCCATGAACGAGCAGACCAGGGTCTTGGTCGACTTAGCCGCGATCCTGATGATCTCCTGGGCGGTCCTGTAGACCTCGGTCATCGCTTGCGGTGTCAGTATAACCACTACAGCGTCCACGCCTTCGTCCTCGTAAAGCGTCTCGACTGCGATGGCGTAGCGCATGGCGTCGGCGTCTCCGAGCACGTCGACAGGGTTGTGAAGGCTGGCGGCGGCAGGCAGGTACTTCCGCATCTGCTCCTGGGTCCTGCCCGAGATCTGGGCCAGCACCAGGCCTCGCCTCTCGCACTCATCGGAGGCGATGATGCCGGGACCGCCCGCGTTCGTCACTATGGCGACCCTCGGTCCGCGCGGCACGTGCTGGCTCGCGAGCGTACGCGACAGGTCCACCAGCTCCTCTACCGTGAGCGCGCGCAGGGCCGGAGCCTGCTCGCAAACCGCCGCATAGGCTCTCTCGCTGCCGGCCAGCGAACCGGTGTGCGAGGACGCNGCCCTCGCNCCGGCCTCGGTGGTGCCCGCCTTGAAGATTATCGCCGGCTTGGACGCCGAGACCTCCGAGAGGCACTTCATGAACCTGACGCCGTCGGAGACTCCCTCCAGGTACATGGCGATGACGGTGGTGTCNTCGTCGTCGGTGAGGGCCTCGATGAAATCGCTCTCGACCAGGTCCGCGTTATTCCCCAGGCTCACCAGTTTCGAGAAACCCACGCTCTCCGCCCTGGCCCAATCGATGAGGGACGTGCAGATCGCGCCTGACTGGCTGACCACTCCGATGGACCCCTGCGGCGGCATCTGCCCGGCGAACGACGCGTTCAGCGGGAGCGCCGTGTTCATGATGCCGAGGCTGTTCGGGCCGACTATCCTCATTCCCCCCGCGCGGGCGCGCTCGACCATCTCGCGCTCCATTCGCCTGCCCTCGATGCCCACCTCGCGGAAACCGGCCGAGATGACGACGCCATAGCGCACGCCCTTGCCCGTGCACTGCGTGATGACATCGGGGACGGCGGAGGCGGGCACCACGATGACGGCCATGTCCGGAGTCTCCGGGAGCGTTTCCACGTCCGGATAGCATTTGATGCCCTGTATCTCGGTGGCATGGGGGTTGATGGGGTAGATCGCGCCGGGAAAACCGGACTTGATCACGTTGACGAGAACCGCATGTCCGACCTTGTCGGCATTGGTGGAGGCCCCGACGACTGCGAGCGAACGGGGCTCGAAAAAGTCTTTCCCTAACGTGCCTTTACTCGACCTCGAAGATCTGGCGGCCATTATAGTAGCCACACTCCCTGCACACACGGTGAGGCAGCTTGGGCTGGTGACACTGCGGGCACTCGCCTATCTCGGGAACCACGGCCTTGTTGTGGGCCCTGCGGGAATCTCTCTTAGACTTGGACGTCTTCCTTTTGGGGACTGCCATTAATACCTCTTCTTGCCTTGGATGCGCCCAACAAAGGTTACTCGACGGTCTACGGAGCGTCAAGTTCGAAGGCCCGACCGCGGAACCCGCCGCCTTTGCGCTCAGGGCGCCTGGCCGCCTCTTCTCTCGAGCCTCTCCTTGAGCTCTCCCAGCGGTTTGAGTCGCGCGTCGACCCTGTTCAGATCGCACTCGCACTGCTCGCTGTTGAGGTCGGCGCCGCAGTCGGGGCACAGCCCCCTGCACCCCTCGTCGCACAGACGTTTCAGCGGGATGGCCAGGACGATCCTGTCCCTGAACACCTCCTCGAGGTCCAGTACCCCGGCGACCACCTGGTACTCGTCCGCGTAGTCGTCCGCAGGCTCCGGGCCTTCCGGGGCGATGACCGCATGCTCGCGAACCCGCAACTCGACAGGGTAATCGAAGCTCGCCAGGCATCGATAGCACTGGAGCTCCACGGTGCCGGCAAGGGCTCCGGATACCTCGACACCACCCGAGATCCTGCGGAGCTCGAGGTCCCACGCGAACCGCTTGCCGTCCCTGAGCTTCAGGTTGTAGCCGTCCTCGAGTTCGACGTCCGCCTGGCCTTTGAACGCCTTCCTGTCGCCGACGTGGGGCAGGACGGNCTCTATGTCGATGTTCAGTTCCGGCATCGCGGGCCGTTTGGCCATGTCTCGCCGCCCATACAGCAAAACCCCGACCTCGTCGGGGTCTGTCGGTATGTCGATTTCTACCGGGGTGAGCCCTAAACCTCTTCGGGGCCCTCGTAGTCGTAGTCGCCCTGGCGAGGTTCCTCGTCGTAGCCGCGCAGCTTCTCTCGCCACGTCCCGATGCGCTGGAGGATCTCCTCGGTGGAGTCGCGGGTCTCGCTCAAGGAAGCCTCGAGCTCTCCGAATATCCTGTCGGCAACGTCCTCGGCGTCCAGGATTATCCTTCGGGCCTCTTCCTGCGCCTCGTCGATGAGGTGATCGCGCTCGAGCTCGGCCTGCTTGATTATCTCGGTCTGCATCACCATCTGCTCGGCCCGCTCCTGCGCCCTCGAAAGGGTCTCGTCCTCCTTGCGCTGGGCATCGGACAGTATCCGCTCTTTCTCCTTGGTGACCATTCGCGCCTGCTTCAGCTCATTGGGGAGCGTGGCGCGAATGTCGTCCAACAGGTCGTAGAACTCGGCTTCGTTGACCATGACCGACGACGAGAGCGGCACGCGCTTCGAATTGGCTACGAAGTCCTCGAACCTGTCCAAGCGAGCGAATATGTCCATCTGAAGCTACTCCTTTCCGGAAGGCGCCTCGTCCTTCCCCTCCCTGCCGAATTTTTCAGAGAGACGGAACTCGACGCTCGCCGGGACCAGCCCGCCCACGTGACCGCCGAAACACGCGACCTCCTTGACACCACTGGCGCTGAGGTATGTGTACTCGGGGCTCGCCATCACGAAGAACGTCTCTACGCACTCGTCCATCTGCCTGTTGAACTGGGCCATCTGAAACTCGAACTCGAAGTCGGACATGGCGCGCAGGCCTTTGACTATCGCGCAGCAGTCGAACTTCCGCGAGAGGTCCACCAGGAGAGAATCGAAAGCGACGACCTCGATGTTCTCGTTATCGGCGAGGCAGTCGTTCAGCATCGAGAGCCGCTCCTCGATGGTGAACAGCGGGTCTTTTCCCGCGTTCACGGCCACCGCCACCACCACTCTTTCGAAGTGCCTCGAGGCCCTGTTTATTACGTCCAGGTGGCCGTTGGTCACCGGGTCGAACGTGCCCGGACATATGGCTGTCTTCACCTGAGGTGCCTCCACGCGCTCTTGAATCAATCGCACAAACAGTATATCGAGATGATTGAATCGCCGTAATCGCGCCGTTCTGCCAGTGCCAGCTCCGCAACCGGGGGCTCGTAGGTGTACCTGGGTGAGCTTCGGTAGACGATGAGGCCACCGGGCTCCAGCAATCCCCTCTTGACGATGCGACCGAACAGGTCATCCAGCAAGCGCCTGTCAATTCTAAATGGGGGGTCTACAAAAATCAAACCGTAGCGACCGCCGACGCGGGCGAGCCCCGACGGCAGTCTGGCGTTGAAAACACGGCTGCTTCCAGACAGGTGCGCGCGCTCCAGATTCGAGCGTATCGCATCGGAGGTCGCCCTGTGTTGCTCGACGAAATCCGCCTCCGAGGCGCCCCTGCTGAGGGCCTCTATCCCCAGGGACCCTACGCCCGCGAACAGGTCCAGGACGCGCGAGCCCGCCGCGGTATCACCGAGCAGGTCGAACATCGACTCCTTGACCCGGTCTATCACCGGCCTTATCCGGTACCCTCTCGCACCGTAGAGCCTGGTGCCTTTGGCCGTTCCCGCGATAACCCTCATTCTCGCTTTGCCACCTTTATCCGTGGAAGAGCCATTCCAGCTCTCCGCCGAAACGTCGGTTGACCTCCCAGGCCAACAACGCGTGCTGGGGTTTCTCCAGGACCGGGTCGGCCCCGACCAGGTCGAAGGCCGCTTCGCGCGCACGCCGGATAAGCTCGAAGTTGCGCGTCAGCCGCGCGAGCTTCAGGTCGGGAAGGCCGGACTGGCGGGTGCCGAACAGCGAGCCTTCGCCCCTTATAGCGAGGTCGGCCTCCGCCAGCGAGAAGCCGTCCTCGTGACTCTTTATCGCCTCCAGCCGGGCTCTGGCCTCGTCGGTCTTCGGCTCCGAGAACAGGACGAAGACGCCCCTGTCGGCCCCGCGCCCGACCCTTCCCCTGAGCTGGTGTAGCTGCGCCAGGCCGAAGCGGTCGGCGTTCTCGACTATCATCACCGTGGCGTTGGCGACGTCCACGCCGACCTCGACCACCAGCGTCGAGACCAGGATGTCGACCTCGCCGCGCTGGAACATCCGCATGGTGGCCCGCTTGTCCTCGCCGCGCATCTGNCCGTGCAGAACGCATACCCGCAGGCCCGGNAACTCCGCCGCCAGCCGGGAGGCCTCCTCCTCGGCCGCTTTCGCCTCCAGCTTGTCGGATCCCTCGACGAGTGGGCACACCACGAACGCCTGCCTGCCCTTCTCGACCTCCTTGCGGACCATCGCGAACGCGCCCTTGCGCTGGCTCTCATCCGCGACCACCGTGACGACCCCTTTCCGGCCCTCCGGAAGCTCGTCGATGATCGAGACGTCGAGGTCGCCGTANAGCGTCAGCGCGAGGCTTCGCGGGATAGGGGTCGCCGACATATGGAGTATGTCCGGTGCGTTGCCCTTGAGGGCGAGGGCCACCCGCTGGCGAAGTCCAAAGCGGTGCTGTTCGTCGACCACGACCAGCCCCAGTTCGCGGAACTCGACCCCGCCCTGTATGAGTGCATGCGTGCCGATGGCTATATCGACGGAGCCGTCGGCGACCGCGCCCGCCACCGACCTGTCCGAATCGCCGGTGAGGAGCGCAACGCGCGCCGGCAGCCCCTGCAGCATGCCTGAGATCCGTTCGTGGTGCTGGTTCGCAAGCACCTCCGTCGGAGCCATCATCGCGCCCTGGCGTCCACCCTCCACCGCGAGAAGCAGGGCGAGCACCGCCACCACGGTCTTTCCCGAACCGACCTCGCCCTGCAGCAGGCGGTTCATCTGGAGGGGTTTAGACATGTCCGCCGCAATCTCCGCCCAGGCCTTCTGCTGCGCCCCTGTCAGCTCGTACGGGAGAGAAGCGACAAAGCGCCGCACGAGCTCGCCGGGGCGCGGATGGGCGATGCCTGCCGACTCGCGCTCCCTGCGGGACTTCCGAAGCGCGAGACCCACCTGCATCGTGAAAACCTCGTCGAAGAGGGCCCGGAAGCGGGCTCTCTTGAGCGATTCGCCCGAGGATGGGAAGTGCACCTCACGCAACGAGTCGGAGAGTGGCGGCAGGTCGAAGCGGCGCACCACCCACTCGGGCAGTGGATCCTCGGCCTCGCCCAGCACGTCGAGAGCCCTGGCCACCAGACGTCTCAGCGCCGCCGAGGTCAACCCCGCGGTGCCCGGATAGAGAGGGATTATCCGCCCGGTATGGATCGCGTCGAGCTGGGACTCCGACTCGGCATCCGCGCCCGGAAGAGCCAGGACGTCGTAGGAAGGATTGACGACCTGGAGCCTGCCGTACTCGAAGCGGACCTTGCCGGAGAACGCCGCGAGCGTCCCCTCCTTGAGGCGGTCCGAGTGGTATTCCTGGTTGAACCAGACCCCCGAGAGATACCCTGTGCCGTCGAAGACGGTGACGACCAGCAGGCTCTTGCGCCCTCGCGTCCGCCTGTTCTCGACCTCCTTGACAGTCCCTACCACCGTCACGTCCTGCCCGGTCATCACGCTCGCGATCGGGGTCACGTTGGAGCGGTCCAGGTAGCGCCTGGGGAAGTGATAGACGAGGTCTCCGATGGTGGAAACCTCCAGCGAGGCAAGCTTTTTCTGCATCGCGGGACCTACACCCGCGAGGGAACCGACCGGGGCCGCGAGGCGGGTGAGGCTCGCGGGACCACGGCCGTCTCCGGGAGCTCCCGGAAGGCCACGCTGTCCTGACGGCCCCTTCTGGATCTCCGACATCGCGCTCGGCTTACCTCCTGTTCGAGTGCCTATATAATACATGGTGCCGCCGACGGGACGCACCGGCCTCGAACCGCCCTGGCCGAGCGGTCGCTCCGCCCGGCGAACATCCGCGGGTATCTGGAATGGGGGAACAGATGGGCCTGGAATCAGAACTGCCGGCGCTCGCCAGGCGCCTGAGGGACGAGCTCGCGCGGCGCGCGACCGACAGGGCGATGAGGAGACTGGGCATCGGGGACGACGCGCGCGGCAACTTGTCTTCCGCCATCAAGCTGTACGGACCCGCGGGCGAGGGAGGCTTTCCGACCGAGCTGATCCCGCTGGGCGCGTCGATGTGGTCGGGCTTCATCCTGACACCCTTCGCCGAGCAGCAGATGGAAGGCTGGGTGCTGCCGTTCTGGCTCCGCCGTCAGACGCAGCCGTCTTCGGAGTCTTTCATCCCTCACGGGCACGTGTGGGTATACCCGAACTCTACCCACAGGAACTGGACCGGGGTCGGCCTGTGCGGGTACAGGAACGAGGGGATGGTAGACCCCCGTGGGCTGGTCACCCCCTGGGCGTGGGGGCCCTCCGTCGATGTGTGGGTGGTCTCGGGAGACCGGCTCGCCTGCCCGTCGGAGCTCGACTCGGTCGAGCAGCGTCTCATCGACGACGTCCCGCTGGTCGAGACAGGGTTCGAGGCGCTGGGGTTGCGCTGTAGCCTCACGACGTTCGTCGCCCAGCTCGACGAGATGCCGGTACTGCTGAGCATGGCGGAGCTCGAGAACCCCGGCGAGCGGGCCTCGGAGTGCGGGCTGGTCGTGTCGGCCCGTCCTTACCACAACGAGTCCATCAGGGCCGTCAACAGGATGGCCTGGAGACCGGGCGACCGGTGCTTCGAGGCCGACGGGGATATCCTGGTCTACCTGCCGGAACAGCCCGACGAGGTGATGCTGTCGGACTACCTCCACGGGGACGTCGCCTTGCAGCTCAGGGACCCGCGGCGCGAGAGGCTCGCGAGCGAGACGCTGACGGTGGAGGAACCGTACGGCCTTGCGACCGGGGCGGCGATCTACCGAGGAGAACTCCAGCCCGGTGCCGTCATGACGGTCGTCTTCGCCTGCCCTCTGTCACACGGGATACGCCCGTCTTTCGCGAAGATGCTCCCGGCCGGCAGGAGCGCGGAGGTCGTCACTGACAGGCTCGACGTTCAGCGGCAGTACTGGTCGGAGTTGACGGGTGAAGGGATGCGGGTGAGCGTCCCGGAGGACCGCTACCAGAAGGCGTTCGACGTGAACAAGGCTTTCATGCTGCTGCTCTACGACGGCCAGTCGATAACGCCCGGAGTCTCCACCTATCACATGATGTGGTTCCGGGACGCGGCTTACATGGTACCGGCCCTCGAGCGCATGGGCCACACGCAGAAGGCCAGGAGCATACTGGCGACCTACGGCGACCGGCAGACGCCCGAGGGTTTCTTCCGCTCGCACAACGCGGAGTGGGACTCGAACGGGCAGGCGATCTGGACCCTCGTCAACCACTTCCGGATGACGGGCGACACGGATTTTCTGAAGGACTGCTATCCCGCCATCGCCAAGGGCGCGAGATGGATCGACTCGATGAGGCAGACCGACCTCGAGCCCGACGACCCGAGACGCGGGCTCATGCCGCCGGGGATAAGCGCCGAGCATTTCGGGATGAACGACTGCTACTACTGGGACGACCTCTGGTCGGTGGCCGGCCTGAAGGCGGCGGCCATCGCTGCCACCGAGCTCGGGCTTGCCTCGGACGCGGCGTACATGGAGCGGGTCGCCGGCGACATCTGGCGCGACCTCGAGAGTTCGTGGGAGGCTGTCTCGAGGCGGCTCGGGCGCGAGGTGATGCCGATATCCCCGTCGCGCGACGTGGATGCCGCCAGCGTCGGCTGCCTGGCGGCGGTCTACCCGCTGCGCCTGATCGCCCCCGACCACGCGCTGATGGCGAACACGGTGGAGGCCCTGGTCGAGAGGTGCTTCTACCGCGACACGCATTACCACCGTGTGATGCACTGCGGGATAAACCCGTACCTGTCGCTGCACGTCGCCCAGTACTACCTTGCGTTGAGGAACCGGTACGCGCTGACGATATTCGAGTCACTGATGTCGATGGCGACGTCGACCTTCACTTTCCCCGAGGCCATCAATCCCCTTACCGGAGGCGGCTCGTACGGCGACGGGCACGACGGGTGGGCGGCCGGCGACATCTTCAACTTCGCGCGCAACCTCATGGTCATGGAGGAGGGCGACCGGCTGGCCGTCCTGGCGCTCCCAAAGCGCGAGTGGTTCGAACCGGGGCGGGGTGTGGAGGTCGAGGGGGCGCCGACTTATTTCGGAGAAGTGGCGTACCGGGCTCGGGCCGGCGAGGACAGGGTCGAGCTAGAGCTCGATTGTTCGTTCCGGAAGGCCCCCGCCTCGGTGGAGGTCGGTCTTCCCTACCCCGTGCTGTCGTGCGAGGTCGACGGGAAGGGCGTCGCGGTGAGCGAGGGAGCATTGGCGGTGTCGATCCCGCCGTCCGCCCGCAGGGCGACAATCCGGATAAGCCGGTAGGTGGCCTGACCGGCGAGAGGGCCTCGGGCATGACGCCTCGGGTGTGACTTTCACCACCGTTGTGCTATCATTCCTTGCCGTTGGCTATTACAAGGGAGCGGATGGTTGTCGAACATCTGTGAGATATGCGGGAAGAAACCGAGTTTCGGGTTCAACGTGAGCCACTCGCACAAGAAGACCAAGAGGCGCTGGACCCCCAACGTCCACAAGATGCGGATCGTCATCGACGGAAGCCCGCGCAACGCCCGTGTCTGCTCCAAGTGCCTGAAGGCCGGTAAGGTCACCAAGGCGTAAGGCCTTCTTCTCGGTGTGGACCGCGACCCTCGTGTCGCGGTTTCTTGCATTTCAGGGCAGTGTCCACCGTCCCACGATGGCGCCCGAATCGATGTCAATCACGCTCAACGACCCGTCTTCGAGCAGCCCCACCGTCGGCGCCTCACCTTCTTGCTTGGGCAGCGCGCAACTGCCCGCGTTGAAGATGCCGACGCCGTCTATCACCTGGAAGCCGGGCACGTGGGTGTGGCCGCGGTGAACGAGCTTCACCCTCCCCCGCGAACCCATCGCGGCGAGTTGCTGTTCCGTGTGCCTGTGCCCGTGGGTCACCAGGATGCGCGTGCCCTCCACGCTCGCGAACGCGAAATCGGAGAGTATGTGCGCGTCGAGCGCCAGCTGGTCCACTTCGGAGTCGCAGTTGCCGCGCGCGTGGACCATCGGTACCGGGCAGGAGTTCAGCATGTCCACGAGGCGCCTCGGATCGTAGGTGTCCGTGATCGGGTTGAATATGCCGTGGTACAGGACGTCGCCGGCATGCAGGATGAGGTCAGGCTCGTTCAGCGCCTCTATAGCCTTTTCCCACGCCGACGGGTCCCCATGGGTGTCGCTGACAAATCCGACTTTCATCCCAACCCCTCCTCTACCGGCGCCTCCCGAGCACCCGATCGTCGAATCCTGCGGCCGGGCCCGCGGTCAGGAACCGGAGATGGCTCCCGGGTTTGCGCAGGGGATCCCCTTTCCGACCGCCACCGCGCCCTCGATCGCGAGCGAGACGGCGCGGGCGCCCAGCTCGACCGCCCCGCGAAGGTCCGTTCCCCTGGCCAGGTGGGCCGTGACGGCCGCCGACATCACGCAGCCGGTACCGTGGACCCTCAGCCCCTCGACCCAGGGCGTCTTGAATACCTCGAAGTCCGCCCCGTCAAAGAAAAGGTCAGCCGCATAGTCCGTGCCTTCTTCTTCGAGACGCCACCCGGTTACCAGCACTCCCCGCGCTCCCTGCCTTGCCAGCCAGTACGCCCCCGTCCGCAGATCGGAAACGTCGAACAACTCGAACCCGCATAGTGCTTCGAGCTCGGCCACGTTCGGCATGACCAGGGTCGCGCGCGGCATGAGGTCGGCGAGCATCGCCTCGAGACCGCCCACCGCGAGCAGCGGCTTTCCGTCCGAACTCTGCATCACCGGGTCTACCACGACCGGCCAGTCCTCATGCTCCTCAAGCGCCCTGGCAACCGCGGCTATAGTGTCGGCCCTCCCGAGCATGCCGGTCTTGACCGCGGCCGGCGGGGTATCTGAGAAGAGGGCGTCGAGCTGAGAGGAGACCACGTCTGGCGCGAGGTCATACCTTCCCAGCACACCGATGGTGCTCTGATAGGTGACCGACGTCACGACCGCCATCCCGTAAACGCCCAGCGCCTCGAACGTCCTCAGGTCGGCGATTATGCCCGCCCCGCCCGAAGGGTCCAGGCCCGCGATCGACAGGGCTGCGGTGCGCGTCGCCTGCGCCTTTTCGGCGCTTTCACCGGAGGTACGCCCCGGCTCACGCGAAGTGCTCATAACCCATGCCTTTCAACTCTCGCCGGGTGCCGTCCGACTTGATCGCGACGCGACCCGCTTCGGAGGCCTTCATCACCCCGACACGCGCCGCCACAATGCCGTGGTCGCCGAGGATACGGGTCGCTTTCTCGAACCGGCCGGGCGGCGCAGTGAAGACCAGCTCGTAGTCCTCTCCGCCTGCCAGCGCCCAGTCCCGCGGGTCGACGCCGAGCTCCCGTCCAAGGGCGACGGCTTCAGCCGAGACCGGCACCAGTCCCTCCTCTATCTCGCAGCCGAGCCCGCTCTCCTCGCAAATATGGCACAGGTCCACTGCCAGCCCGTCGCTGACGTCCTCCATCGCGCTAACGCCCGCCGCCGCCAGTATGCCCCCGGCCAGCACCCTGGGCCTCGGGCGCAAGTGGGCTTCCACGAGATCCGGGTAGCCGCCCCGGAGCGCGTCGCTCCCGCGCTCGAGTATCAGCAGCCCCGCCGCCGAATCACCGACCGTCCCGGTAACCCCGAGGATGTCTCCCCGGGCGGCTCCGCCTCGCCTCACAGGCCCGGTCGGAGGTGGCGTTCCCGCGACCGTCGCCGTCAGCGAAAGCCCGCTGACCGACCTGGATACGTCTCCTCCGACCAGGGCGCAGTGACAGGAAGCGAGCATCTCGAGCACCCCGTCCATGAGCGAGACCACTTCGGAACGCAACGGGGCTTCGCCGAACGCCACCGACAGGAGCGCGCATAAAGGCTGACCGCCCATCGCGCCGATGTCGCTGACGCCCGCGACCATGGCCTTCCATCCGACGTCCGACAGCGTGCAGGAATCGAGGTCGAAGTGGACTCCTTCATACATGGAGTCGGTCGACAACAGGACGTCGCCGCCCGAGAAATGGAACTGCGCGGCGTCGTCTCCCACCGGGACCATGACCCCGGGCTCATCGGCCGGCGTCATCTCGCGGACTATCGCGATGATCTCGGATTCGCTCAGTCGCCTGCCGGTCAAAGGCCCGCCCCCTCAACAGGTTTCGGTGTCGGTCCCGAGGTACTCGGCGATGAACTTCATCGCGCAGAACTCGCCGCACATCGTGCATCCGCTGTCATCGGCCACCCGGCACTCGGACAGGACGCTCCTGGCCCTGTTCGGGTCGATGGCGAGCTCGGTCTGCCTCTCCCATTTGAGCGCTTTCCTCGCGCGCGACATCTCGTTGTCCCACCGCATGAAAAACCCAGGGTTTTTCGCCAGGTCACCCGCGTGCGCCGCGATACGCGTCACAATCGTGCCCTCATGGACGTCTTCGACCTCCGGCAGGCCCAGGTGCTCCCTGGGGGTCACGTAACACAGGAAGTCGGCTCCCGAGGCGGCAGCCAGCGCGCCGCCTATGCCCGCGACGATGTGGTCGTACCCGGGCGCGACATCGGTCACCAGGGGACCGAGCACGTAGAACGGCGCGCCGCGGGTTATCTCCTTGGCGAGCCTCACGTTCTCGACGACCTGCCCCAGCGGCACGTGGCCGGGGCCCTCCACCATGGCCTGCACGCCCGCATCACGGCACCTCGAGACGAGCCCTCCCAGGGTTACGAGCTCCTGCACCTGCGCACTGTCCGTGGCGTCCGCGAGAGCCCCGGGGCGAAAGCCGTCGCCGAGGCTTAGCGTAAGCTCGAATTCCCTGGCNATCTCGAGCAGCCGGTCGAACTCCTCGTAAAGGGGGTTCTCGCGCTCGTTGTAGATGATCCACCCAGACAGGAACGCGCCTCCACGGCTGACGATGTCCGCCAGCCTGCCCGTGGTCTCCAGGCAGGAGAGCGCGCTGGTGGTCACCCCGCAGTGGACCGTCACGAAGTCCACGCCGTCGGCCGCGTGGCTCCTTATCGCCTCGAACATGTCGTCCGCGGTCATCTGGACGATGCTGCCGTACTTCTCCTGAGCCTCTATGGCGGCCTGGTAGATCGGGACCGTGCCGATCGGAACCGGCGAAGCGGCGACGATCCCGCGACGCACCGCGCCTATGTCCCCTCCGGTAGAGAGGTCCATGACAGTGTCGGCCCCCGCCCTGACGGCCGCATCGAGCTTGGCCAGCTCAAAATCGATATCGGCGCGGTCAACGGAGGTGCCGATGTTCGCGTTCACCTTGGTCCGCAGCCTACGGCCGATGGCGCACGGACGCTCGAGCTCCCGCAGCGAGTTGAGTGTCACCACCGCCGTGCCGTTCACGATCTCGTCCGCCAGAACGGCGGCANCTACGGGCTCCGATTCCGCCGCGCGCTTCACGGCATCGGGCATCTCCCCGCTCTTCAGCCGCTCCATCAGCGTCTTGCGCTCTGCCACTTTTCAACCCCCGTCATGAGAGCCACCCCTCGCGGGGCGACGGTGCGTCGCGGGGTCCCAGACCCCGTCTATCTTCGTGTCGGGCCGCGGGGACGGCTCAAAGCTTCCAGCATCTCGCGGACCGCCGCCCCCATGTCCTCGGCCCCCGAGACCGCCGCGGCGACCGCAACCCCGGCGGCGCCGCGGTCGAGCGCAGCCCGGGCGTTGGCAGCCGTTATGCCGCCGACGGCTATCACGGGGGCCTGGATGCCCAAGGCGTACTCTGCGACTCCGCGGCCGCCGATCGGGTCACCGGCGTCCGGCTTCGTCGACGTCGAGAACACCGGCCCGATGCCCAGGTAGTCCGCCCCGTCGCAAACCGCGCCGGCCGCATCGGACTTGCCCTCGGGTGAATAGCCGATCAGAGCCCCGGGGCCGAGCAGACGCCTCGCGTCGGCGACGGCGAGGTCGTCGACGCCGAGGTGGACGCCGTCCGCGCGTACCGCCAGGGCCACGTCGACCCTGTCGTCGACGAAGAAGAGCGACCCCGCCATGTCGCATTCGTCCCTGATCCGCCGCGCTACACCCGCCAGCTCCCGGTCGGTCATCGTCTTGTCCCGCAACTGGATCGCCCGGCATCCGGCCTCGAGCGCCGCAGCCGTTACCTGCTCGTGAGACCTGTGCCCTCCCGGGGAGGTGATCACCACGAGCCTCATCATCTCCAACCAGCCTGCCTTGCGACGGACGTCCAAAGTCTCCCGCCTCCGTGCCGAGCGCGGGCTCAGCGCGTCTGTTGGACCATCTCCGCAGCCAGCATGGCGACCTTCTCGCCGGATTGGAACATCCCGCCGAATATCGCGCCCATCCTGGGCGACCCGATGACCGCGTTCGCAGCCATGCCGGCCACCAGCAGCCCCGGATACACCTCCCTGGTGTTGTCGATGATCTCGCTCTCCCCGACCTCGGCCCACATCGGCTTCTCGCCGACCACCACCCCTTGCTCGGTGAGCAATCTTGCCCCGGGTACCTTGCGCGCCACCGTACGGACGACGTTGCAGTCGTGGCCGGTGGCGTCGATGACGACTCCGGCTTCGATCGCGAGCGGGTCCACGTGCATCTGGGCCAGCTCCACCGCCCTCCAGTTCAGCACGACGCCGGACACCCGGTCGCCCTCCCGTATCATCACGTCTTCGACCGACACTCCCACCCAGACGCGCACCCCGGCGTCGATCGCCGCGGCGGTGCACTTTGAGACCGTCTCGACCGAATCTGCCACGAAGTATCCATCCTTGAGCGGCTCGAGCCTGACGCCGAAGTCGCGGACGATGCCCGCCGCCACTTCCTGGATCACGATCCGCGGGAAGAGCATTCCGCCCCCCCACATGCCTCCCCCGACGTGCAGGTTCCTCTCAAATACGGCCACCTTGATCCCCTCGCGCGCGAGGAAGCAGGCCGCAGTCATCCCCGACGGGCCGCCGCCGGCGACCGCAACGTCAAGTTGCAGGCTGTCGAGGAAGTCGCCCGTAAACCTCTCGACGATGCCCCGCGTCACCTCGATCTCAGATAGCGGCATCTCCCAACCTCCGTTTCGTGATCCTCTCCCGGCCCGCCGACGCCCTTCGACAACAAAAAAGCCGTGCCATCGCCTGACCCGGCTCGTGTCGAGCCCTATGACACTCCCTCCGCAAGCATTACCTTTACAGGTTCATCCGGTCGGCGGGTCCAGCCCGCCCTCTCAGCCCGCAAACACGAGCTCCCGGTACACAGGCCTTATTCAATTAATCTGATTATATCCCTCGCAAACGCGGTCAACAAACGCCCCCGACGTCGCGGCCCCCCTTTTTAGAGCCCGCGGTTTGCCACTTTGCTATACTATTTTATCCGTGTGAAAAGGTCCGTGAGCGAAGAATCCGAGGGGTGGTATTCCGTGGACGAGAACAGGGACGAAGGCGCTGCACGCGAGGCCGGCGAGAGCCAGCCGGAAGCGCCCGCGGGCGAGGAATCCAGCGGCGGAGCCGAGGAGCAGTCGAGGCGCTCGTCCTCCAGGCTGTGGACCCCATACGGTGACCCGGCGGCTGCCGACGAGCAGCCACGGGGAGGGCAGGAGACTGAAGAAGAGATCTCCGAGGAGGAGTACAGACGGCTCGTCGAGGAGGCGCTCGATAAGATATCGGTCGCCGAGCTCGTTCTCGACTTCATGGTCAGCATGGCGAGTATCGCCTACAAGAAGATGGGCATCCCACACGAGGTCAACGAGAAGTCCAAGGACTTGGAACAGGCGCACCTCGCCATCGACTGCCTGGACGCTTTGCTGCAATCGCTCTCCGGGCACGTCCCCGAAGAGGTCCTCCAGCCTCTGGTGAGCACCCTCGACAACCTCAAGATCAACTTCGTCAAGGAATCTTGAGCCGTTATCACGCATTCGTTGAACACTGGTGGAGAGTGTTGATCAGCACAATCGGATCAGACCGTTTTTCGCAGAGGATAACGGTGATCTACCTGACGGCGGCCTGCGGGAACCCGCTCTCGTTGGTGATGTAGTAGGTGCCGCCCATCGGGTCGGGTGGTACGAACTTGAGGTAGTCCGGTACAAGCTGGTTCACGTCGGTCGGATATGCCCCGTTAACCGAATAATATGCCTGTATTGCTGAGTTTATCGTCCGAAGGTTCACCGCCCTGGCCGCGGCGTCGGCCTGCTGCTTGACGGTGTTGACCACCTCCGGGATGTCTTTCAAGCTCTTCTCCTGGATGCCGCTCGTCCCGCCGCCGCCGCTCGTACAGCCGGCGGCGAGCAATATCGCGGCCGCCGCCGCCATGATCAAGAGCACTGCCAGTGATCGCTTGAGACTTTCCATGGTCAAAAAACCCCCGGCGGAAACGCTAGACGAGCTCTCCTCCGCGCCCCACGCTTTCCTGGTATACGATGCCCGACACCTCGGACATGTTCAGAAGGCAACTCTCGTACTCCGCGGTCTCCTTCGCAGCAACGTTTATGATGGCGACATGGGCCAGGACGATGAACCCCTCGTCCATGATCTCCATAAGGGTACCCCTGTACTTGATGGGCCCGCAGAACGCCACGATTTCTTTGCCCTTCCACTGCCCGACGTAGTTGGCCAGGTCCATCGGTCCCCCTAACGTTTTGCCGGGACGCTCCACCCGTCTGGCGGAACGGCCATCACGCCCGGACGCCATTGGCGCGCTTGGAGGGATTCGAACCCCCGACACGTGGCTCCGGAGGCCACTGCTCTATCCACTGAGCTACAAGCGCTCCACCTATACGTACACCTGAAGCCGTCGAAAACCTTCGCCATCGGCTGAGCCGCCCNGCGGCGGCCCTTAGTCGGAGCCCCCTCAGTGCTGTTTGCAGTACTCGAGGTAGCGCTCCCACTCGGGCTTCACCTTGCCCAGTTCGAGGCTCACCGTCGCCGGTCCCCTCGGCGAGCCGGGTTTTTTATTGAGCTTCAGGCCCGCCTCGAGCGGGAGTTTGTCCCGCTTCCTTCCGTTGCACCTCCGGCACGCGGCCACGACGTTCTCCCAGCTATGGGGGCCGCCCCTGCTCCTCGGCACNACGTGGTCCACAGTCTCGGCGGACCCTCCGCAATACTGGCAGGTCCATGCGTCCCTCGCGAACACGGCCTTGCGTGAGAGGCTGCGCTTGCCGTAGTAAGGGACCTTTACGTAATAGACGAGCCTTATCACCGAAGGTATCCCGATGGTAAGCCTCTCGGAGTGCANCGCGCCGCCGTCCCCCTCGAGCACCTCCGCCTTTCCCTTGAGCAGCAGCAGCACGGCGCGTCGAACGGATACCGCGCACAGGGGCTCGAAAGTGGCGTTGAGAAGTAGAACTCTGTTCATAGTAAAGCGGTTCTCTTAACGGTCTCTACCCGTATGATACACCACCGCGTACCCGCTCCCCAGAGAGCGCCCGCGTTGAAGCCCCCGCCGTTCTTCCCGTGACCGGGGCTCTACTCCATCTTGAACTCGGTGTGGATTCCCCAGAGACCGATCGACTTCGCGAGCGCTTCTTTCTCCTTGGCCGCTTCCTCCAGCGGGATACCCTTCATCGTGGCGTCGATGGCCTCCCTGAACGCCAGGGCACCTGCCGCGGAGCCATCCGGGTGCGCGTGGATGCCGCCGCCTGACCCGATCATGACCTCGTTGCCGAGCTCCCTGACGATGTCCGGCACGTTGATGGGGGTTATCCCTCCAGAGGGCATCGGCATGGTCGGCTTGAGGTCACCGAACGGATACGTGAGGCACATCGTGGTCTGCCTGAACCGCTCGGGCAGGTACGGGGCCTTACCTCCGAGGGCGAACGGGACTACCAGGGCATCCGCACCGCAGAGCCTCGGCAGCTTGCCGAGCATTATCCACGAGGAGACGCCGTGCTCCGGGGCCATGTAGTACGCGCCGGCGCAGTCCATGTGCCCGAGTATTGGGACGTTGATGTTCTTATCCTCCGCCAGCGCCCTCATCGCCTCCGGCCCCACGGCAAGGTAGTTAACCATCAGGGCGTTCCCGCCGGCCTCGACCACGGCNTGGGCGAGGTCGAACATCTTCGGAAGGCGGTCGGTGACGTTGACCGTGTACAGCGTATGCTCGCCGGTCTCCTCGAAGACCCGCTTCTCCATCTTCATGTAGGCCTTGACCCTGGGGACCACCTTGTTGTAGGCCATGTCCGCGATGAGCTCGTCGTCCTTGATGACGTCACAGCCGCCGGACGCGGCCTTGTAGAACAGGTCGACGCCCACCTCGAGCGGGTATCCGCTGCAGGGCTTTATCATGTTGTTGAGCAGGGGTCGCCGCTTGCTCTTCGGGATGCCCAGTGCCCTGTACATGCCGTCGATGCCGAACTTCGGGCCCTGGTACTGGTCGAGGAGTGCCTTCGGCATGCGCAGGTCGATCAGCTTGATCTTGCCGCCCATGCTGATGTTGCCGAGGCAGGCGGTGAGCAGCATCGGTGTCTGGGCCTCGATATTCGCGGCCGGGAACGCGAGCTGGGCGATGTACTGCCTGTCGACGACGTCGTCGGGTATTATCCACTCGTAGTCAGGCGCCTCGTAGATGCCGATGACCTTGGCCACGTGCTGGGCCCTTATCTCGGGGGTCTCCATCGGTGTGGGCGTCCAGGTGCCGGTCGACTGCTCGATCGCGAGCACCGGAGAGAGCGCGTGTACGTCCAGGAACTTGTTGAACGAGATGTAGTAGGTCGCGATCACGTGGTTCTCGAAGTCAACGCCCTCGGGCAGGGCGCGGGGCTCGGCGTCGTACTGCCCCAGGACGCACGCCGCTTCCTTCTCTTCGAGCTTNNTCGCCTTNGCATTTTTNTTCTTGGCTGCTGGCATATTGCTCCTCCTTTTCGGTCGCTCTCGTCAAAACCTTCCACATTATAGTCTACTTGTACGCCCCGGCCACCGACGGTCCTCCGACGTTCCCCCCTGACCCCGCTCATGCAGGCGTGTTGATCCTCCGGTACATCTTCTTGAGCCTCTTGTAGGTCTCGGTGAAGTTCTCGAAAGCCTCGTTGTATACGCTGGCGTACTCGGGCCTCGGGCTGAAGGTCTTGNCGACCTTGACCACCTGTCGCAGGGACGGGAAGTCGGGGTACTCGCCCAGGCCCACCGCGGCGATGAGCGCCGCGCCCCTGGCGCCCGCGTGCTGCGGCTCGGTGACCGTCTCGATGTTGATGCCGCATACGTCGGCGTAGGTCTGCATCCAGAGGTCGCTCTTGGCGCCACCGCCGATCGCCCTGAGCGAGACGTCTTTGAAGCCGCACCCGCGGAGACCCTCGAGCATCCAGCGCGCGTGAAGGGCGACCCCCTCGAAGACCGCGCGGGCGACGTCGCCCCGCTTGTGGTCCAGGCTGAGGTTGAGGAAACCGCCGCGGACCGTGGTGTCGGGTATCGGCGAGCGCTCGCCGTACATCCAGGGGGTGAAGATAAGCCCGTGGCTGCCGGGCTCCGCCTCGGCCGCGACCTTGTTCAGGTAGTCGTAGACATCCATGTCCGGCCCGTAGTCCACGTCCTTTGGGGCGAGGTTCTCGGCGAACCACTTGAAGCAGGCGCCGGCACTCTCGGTCTCCGCTATCAGGATGTGCCTGGTCGGGTCCGCGCTGGCAAGGCTGACGATGCCCTTGCGGCCATCGTTGACCGATTTAGGCATGGTCACGGCGATCCAACCCGATGACCCGATGTAGACATGGCCCTCACCGTCGAGCAGCGCGCCCGAACCGACCGTCGCGCTCGGCACGTCCCCCGTCCCGCAGAAGACCGGCGTACCCGGCCGCAAGCCCATCTCTTCGGCCGCGGTCGCTGTGAGACCGCCCACCTTCTCGGACGAAGGCGTCACGCGGGGCATCTTCTCCGGGTCGACCTTGACCAGACGGAAGAGCATGAAGTCCCATTCCTTCTTCTTCCAGTTGAACCCCCCGGTCGCCGACGCCGCGGCGTAGTCGTATGCGAACTCGCCCGACGAGCGGTGCACGAGGTAGCTGTTGACGTCAAGTATCTTGTGTGTCGCATCGTATATGCCTGGCTCGTACTTCTTGAGCCACATGAGCTTGGCTATCACGTCTTTGCCGGTGGGCAGACCGCCCGCGAGAGCCAGCAGCAGAGGCTTGGTGAGCATCCGGATTATCTTATCGGCCTGCTCCTGGGCACGGCCGTCGAGCCAGATGATCGCCGGCCTCAGCGGCAGTCCATCCCTGTCTACCGGCAGCACTCCCAGCATCTGGGTGGCGAACACGATACCGGAGACCCCCTCGGGCTTTACCTTTGCCTCCTTCAGGACTTCCTTCGTGGTCGCGGTTATGGCCTTCCACCATTGGTCCGGGTCCTGTTCTGCCCAGTTCTCCCTTGGATAGCTGGTCTCGTACGGCTCGAAGCGCGAGGCGATTATGTTTCCGGCCAGGTCGGTCAGCGCGGCCTTGCTCCCACCGGTCCCGACGTCGTGTGCTATGAGGTAGTTCTCTTCGATCACGGTGGACCCCCTCGATCAATCGGTATCCGCTGCCGCGCGCCGGCTGATGGCGACGCGCCAGAGACGCCTGAGTCACGTACTGCGTAGGCCGAAACATTATATCCCAACCGCCGCGGCCGTTGGCGGAGCCGGCTCCCGCCCGATGTCCGAGGCCGTCGACCTCGTGTATAATCCTTCGTTGGATGCCCCGTCGAAGAGCCGGTGAGCGGAAACGGCGGCGTCCGATCCGCAACTGTGCAGTCGCGGTCTTCTGCCTTGACGAGTCGATAAGGAGGCAACCGGAAAATGCAATTCGAAGAGATCGTTTCGAGGCTCAAGGATGTCATCTCCAGGGAGGTCAAGCCGATACCGGAGGAAGCCCTCGCCAAGGAAACTGACCTGTTCTATAAGAAACACGCGAGGTCGCTGGAGATCTTCGAGGAGGCAAAGAACTATATCCCCGGCGGTGTCGAACACAACCTGAGCACCACCCACCCGTTTCCCCTCGCGATGGACCGCGTCAAGGGCTACAAGATGTGGGACGTCGACGGCAACGAGTTCATCGACTACCTGATGTGCGGGGCCCCGATAATCCTCGGGCACCACTTCGACGAGCTCGACGACGAGATCGTGAAACTGATACAAGAGAAAGGGCCGTCACACGGCCTTACCTCGGAGTACGAGCTTCTGGCGGCCAAGGAGATCATCAAGCACATGCCGGCGGTCGAATCCGTCAGGTTCCTCCAGTCGGGGACGGAAGCGGACATGGCGGCCATCAGGCTGGCCCGCGCGTACACGGACAAGGTCAAGATAGTAAAGGTCGGGGGCAGTTACCACGGGTGGTCGGACCAATTGGTCTACTCGTTGCACGTGCCGGGGACGGGCCCGCTCAACTCGAGGGGGATACCGCCCGAGACCTTCCAGTACCTTGTAGACATCGCGCCCAACGACTTCGACGGGCTCGAGAAGGCGTTCGTCGATTCCAAGGAGCAGGGCGGCATAGCGGCGGTGCTGCTGGAACCGGTCGGTGGAGAATCGGGAGTACACCCGGTGCACCCTGACTGGAACAGGCGCTGCCGGGAGCTGTGCGACGAATACGGCGCCCTTCTCGTCTTCGACGAAGTGGTCACGGGCTTCCGGCTGGACATGGGCGGCGCGCAGAAGTACTTCGGCATCATGCCGGACCTCACGGTGCTGGGCAAGATCGTCGCTCATGGATACCCGTCGGCGGGAGCGCTCGCCGGCCGCAAGGAGATAATGGACCTGCTCGGCGCAGGCATGGGCGTCCGGCCTTACGTCGGGGGCACACTTGCCGCCAACCCGATATCGAGCGCGGCCTGCTACCACGCCCTGAAGCTGATGGAGAAATACGACGCCGTCAAGAAGGCCACCGATTTCGCGAACGACCTGACGGCGGCACTGAACGAAGTGTTCGCGACCAGGGAGGACCTGCCGTTCTTCGTCTACAACTTCGGCCCGATAATGCAGTACGTGACCTGGGCGTTCTTCTCGGTGGAGCTGACCCAGCCCGACTTCCTCGCCCAGATAATAGCAGGCGAAAGACCTCTGAAGACTACCAGATCGTCGCGACCAACGAAGGGATGAACTCGCTGGCCGGGACCAGGATGTACTCGTGCATGCAGCACGACCAGGCGGCGATCGACAGGACGGTGGAGATCTGGGAGCGGATAATGTCGCTCATACCCAAGAGCTGACACGACTGCGACATAGTACGCGAGAGCCGCCCTTGAGGCGGCTCTCCTCTTTCAGGACAATCAACTGTGAAAAATCTGACCGGGGTCAGACCCCGGTCTAGTAAGGGCAACCGCGGCCGATCTCGCGCATCTCCTGGGCTATCAGCCGCTCCGCCAGCACCACCCCGAGGGCGGCGAGGTCCTCCGA
>JGI24136J36422_10000119_pt1 | contig 29458 bp, 32 predicted proteins | sample BarGraNGADG00212_2_FD_36422 | JGI IMG/M metagenome (IMG submission 36422)
TATTATGATAGCCTTTTATTAAAGACAGGAAATCTTTAAACTCATGTTCCATACCGGTATTTTTCAAGGCCGATAGCCTCTTCGAATGCTCTGACAAATCTCATATAAAAGGTTGAATAATCTTCCTGAGCAAAATAATTATAAGTCTCATCCGGAGTAGCGGGTATATCTCTGAAGCGATAATCCAGGGAAAATTTATTCGTTTCTGATCCTGTAAAATCTACACGTTCTCCATTAATCCGGTTATAAAAATGCCATCCCTTTTTCTCACGGGTCTTAAGGATTTCACCGCCAAAAATATCATAAATCAACCTTGATGTCACACCACTCTGGCCATCTTCGGATGTATTGAGGTCACTTTCTGGATTTCTATCCAGTGCCCAGGTCTGCTTCAGTGCTTTTTGTACAACTTTTCTGTTAAACATCTTCTTGAGTTTTTATGGTTGCTGATTCATTTCAAATAATTGTCTTAGCTATTACTGAAATTTTACATTTAAAGGTAAAAACATTGGATTCAGCATGCGTTATATAATTTTGAAAAAAAATTACATAATTCATACGTTATCCGTTATGATACATTATTTGTGCTTCAGAAATTATCAGAAGATAACTTTAATCCTCTTATTCTTTGAAGATTATCAGGAGTGAGCACCGGCACTTTTTGTGACTTTGGGATGTACTTTTTAAATATTGATACCCTTCAGGTAGGCGAAAACCCCAAATATCTTAAGAAGCCAGACGATAACGACAATGACAACCACAACATTTAAGATATTTTTAATTTTATGATCCATGGGGATATAATTATTGACAAGATATAGAATAACTCCTGCAACAATCAGCACGATTAAAATAGTTAATATTGACATAATATTGATTTATTAGTTTATTTCAAATTTAATCTGTGTAATTCTCATGAGTGTTACATAACTCTTGAAAAAAGTTATATAATTCTCATATTACAAATATGTTAACACAAAATTTTTAAGAGGCAATCCTATTACCGGCAGCAGAGTCCAAAATGACAATTAATAATTTTGACTTAATTCCGACCGGCTGTCACCATTTCCTCCNGGAAACTATCCAGCCAAGCAGGAATCCAAGACCTAAACTAATCAGGATCTGTCCCCAGTGCAAACTGGAGACACTTATCGCCCTGCTTCCATGTGAAAGCCCTTTTATCCAGGGTCCTCCGCCTAATAGAAAAAAAGCCATTACTATGACTACAAACGCAAGAATGTAGATTACAGTTGTGTTTCTTCTTATATTCATAATTACCTCCTTATATGATGCTTGGTTACAGTTAAAGTTAGGAGGTTCAGGAACTATTTATGTTATATAATTTCGTGAATAAGTTACATGATTCACATATTTGATTTAATGGACTTGACCATACATTCTTTTGCAGTATCTTCGTATCATTTGTTATAAACTGGTAAAAATTAAGGTCGGGCATGCATGCAAAAACCCCTTTTAAAATATGTTTTCAGGTATTATGTGCTCCTTAGTTTTGGGATTTTCTGCCCTTTTCTGAAGGCTTCATCTCAGGATTATTTTCAGCAGCAGGTAAATTATAAAATCCATGTAACCCTTAATGACAGGAAGCATGAGTTGAATGGATTCGAGTCTGTTGAGTACATTAACAACTCCCCAGACACTCTCGGGTTTTTATATTTTCATCTCTGGCCGAATGCATATTCTGACAATAGGACTGAATTAGCCAGAGAACTTTTCAGAGCGAATGGAAAAAGCAAGTTGTTTAATGACACGGAATTAAAAGGTTATATTGATTCTCTGGACTTTGAGACAGAAGGTCATCCTTTTCAATGGAACTTATTGTCAGAAGACCCCGATATCTGCAAGATAATTCTTAATAACCCTCTCAAGCCTGGTGACACAATAAACATAACCACTCCTTTTCATGTCAAGATCCCAAAAGGCATTACTTCACGATTAGGTCATATCGGGGAATCATATCAGATATCTCAGTGGTATCCCAAACCGGCAGTTTATGACAGATCAGGCTGGCATCAGATGCCATATCTGGATCAGGCAGAGTTTTATTCGGAATTTGGAAGTTTTGATGTAAGTATTACTCTGCCTTCCAATTATATAGTAGGTGCAACGGGCGACCTGCAGAATGAAGAGGAAAAGAAACAGCTTGAAATTCTGTCTGCAGATACCTCATGGATGAATACACTGGACTTTGGTGGAGCAGGTTTTCCGGCATCATCAAGTCAGATGAAGACTTTGAGATACACGGAGAATCAGATACATGATTTCGCCTGGTTTGCCGATAAGAGATTCCATGTGCTAAAAGATAAAGTAAAACTTCCGGATTCCGGAAGGGAAGTAACTATATGGGCGATGTTTACTAATCAGGAAGCATCACTTTGGATGAATGCCAGATCATACATAAGTCATGCTCTGTTATGTTATTCTAAATGTATCGGGGACTATCCTTATAATACTTTTACAGGTATTCAGAGTGCGCTTAATTCCGGATCAGGGATGGAATATCCCGGGCTTACTGTAATAGGTCTGGCAAAAGATCCTTACCTGCTGGATGAAGTTCTTGCGCACGAAATTTGTCATAACTGGTTTTATAGTGCCCTTGGATCCAATGAACGCAGATTCCCTTTCATGGATGAAAGCATCGTAAGTGCATATGAATCAAGATATATGGATGAAAGATATCCGGGGAAAAAACTTTGGGAAATTGATATTAAGAACAGGAAGCTGGCAAAATTTTTCCAAATAGAAGAAATGCCGGTACAACGAATCCAGGAGCTGGAGTGGCTTGTTCCGGCCCGGAGGAACTCCGAACAACCCATTAATCTTGCAGCACCTGATTACAGCATTGAGAATTATGGCAGTATAATCTATAACAAAGCCGCTCAGGGGTTCAACTATCTGCGGTCTTATCTTGGAGATTCGCTCTTTGATTCCATTATGCATGATTACTACCATACATGGAAAAACAAGCATCCCCGACCTGAAGATTTAAAGGCGGTCTTTGAATCCCATACGGAGAAAGATCTCTCATGGTTCTTTGATGATTTTCTGGGCACAACCAGGCGGCTCGATTATAAGATTGTCCGTTTTGAGAACCAGAAGGTGCTTATAAAAAACAGGCGAGTTAAAAGCGCCACTGTTGATAGCAGGGATGACCGGAGATTCAATCATTTCAGAAAAATGGGAAGATGGGTTTGAGGGGAAGAAATGGATCAATTCAGATAAGAATAATTATTCTGAGATAATAATCGATCCCGGACATAAGATGACTGAACTATTCAGGCTAAATAACAACATCCGGACATCTGGTATCTGCCGCAGAGCTGATCCTGTCCAATTTCAGTTATTATATACTGTTGAGGATCCTGATAAACGATCTTTGATATATTTTCCTGCTTTTGACTGGAACAGTACCGATGGCTTTATGGCAGGGGTGGCCTTACAGAATGGGACACTCATACCCAAACCAGTTGAATATTTTGTCATTCCTTTCTATACCTTTCGTAATCCGAGCCTTACCGGTTATGGGAAAATTTCAATCAACGAAACTCCTTATAACAACTTCATCAGACTTGCAACACTTTCGCTGGAAGGGTCGCGATTCGGCGCTCCCGGAAATCAGGCCTATCAAAACATGAAGGTGGGATTAGACATTTATCTCAGACCTGATAAAATGATTAATCCTGTAAGTCAGAAGGTCTTTGGATACTATATTGCGGCATCAGACCTTCCGCAGGTCGAGCTTCTCACAAAGGCAAAAATCCGTTCATATCTGCAATTTGGTTATCTGATGGAAAGGACTGGAATAATCAATCCCTTCAACATGATGGTTTCTTTTGAATCAGGCAGATCGTTTCAGAAAGCATCGCTGGAGTTGAACTATAAATATAGTTACTATGGTANGAACAACGGTCTGGAAATCAGAATATTTACAGGGACAATGCTGAAAAATGATCCGGCAGATCCCCTTTATGCTTATTCTGCCAGTGGGAGAGGCGGACGTGAACAATATTTATTCCAGGGGCTATATCCCGATCGTTTCAGCAAGTTTCCGAAAACTTTCTGGTCAAGACAAATGACCCTGTCTGAAGGAGGATTAGTTACTCCTGTAAATGACAGCCTTGGATATAGCCGCTGGATTTGTTCACTCTCTCTGACCAGCAGCCTGCCGGGAAAAGCTTCTCGGATTCCCATAAAACCCTTTATTAACTTATTACTGAACGATCATGGTTCGGCAACAAATTATAAATCACCGTTATTTTTCGAAGCAGGTTTAAAGGCAGGCTTCTGGAACTTTTTCGAGATCTATTTTCCCTTACTAGTTACTGACAATATTGATGCAATTACCGGATCATTTAAAAACAGAATCCGATTTGTTTTCAGGCTGGATAAAATTAATCCCCGATCATTTAAATAATAGTCATTTGCAGGTTTGCTGGCCTGGTATGCCCATTTTCACATTTAAAAGGATCGCATGACGTGNGAAGGATGAGAAGTATTTTTTCATCTTACTGATATATAACTCTTTCCGGTTTATTGATTTCAAAATCTCTGAAACCAAAATCAGTAGTTCTGAATGAGTTCATTCTAAAAACATCTTGTCCAATACCGGGGATTACCGGATAAAATGAAATTGATATTTGAAATGAATTAAAAACCAGGTTTTCATTCTTTATTAAAACGCCCACCCCTATTTGTGAATATATTTTGCTGTTCTTAAATCCATCAGCGGCATTTCCAAGCATACCAAGNGAACAAATAAGATAGGGCCCAAAATGGAATCCTAATAGCCTCCACGGGGAGTATGATTGTGTTTGCACTGTAAATAAAAGGCGTTGAGTGCCTGACAAGGCAGGGCTTTTAAATCCATCCAGTCCATAACCATCGTTAATAGTCAAACTATCATAAGAGAACCGGTTTATTCCAATAGTAATCTGCGGTTTTACAAATTGCCTGAATTTCCATTTCCCGACTTCAATTAATCCTGTAAAATAATTTACTCCTGCTGTAAGAACACCCTGTTCGGTATGTGAACCCTTAAAGAAAGTTCCGTATTCGAAGTTGGAGCTCAGGTATCCCCATTCATAATAATTACCAAAGGAATAACGCATCCCTAAATAGAACCNCCCGGAATTATTTCTTACCTGATAACCACCTGTTAACCCTAAAACTTTCCCTACCGGCACATCTTCGACAACACCATATTTAAAGATATATTTATCCTGAACATATTTCCGGGCAGTAATTCCTANACCGCCCAGATAAAAATCTTCATTTGAAAAAATATGTAACGGATCATTTTGTTCAGGCGGTTTCTCAGAATACCGGATNCGCAAATACCTTGCAGTAAAAACTAAATTTGTCACAAGTTCTTNTTCCNTGTTACNCCTGAAAATCCGTATCGCTTTGCCTGCCCAAAAATCCTGTGTGTTGAATCTCAAANTAATTGGAGCATAACCCAGATTTATATCCTTCAGGGAATCTTTCCTGAATTGAGAGGCNAAAGACNCACCTGCTGCCCANTTTGCNAATGGAGAAAAAAACGGACGGTCAACAGNCACGCTCCTGGTGANATNCCCNTATCCGTCAACTCCATAATGCAGCTTTGCATTGATATAGGTATTCCGGATGTTCGGGATGAAATAATCTAGATTNACAGAATCAATCCCATTCTTGAAATTTCTTTTAAAATCACTTTGAAATTCATGACCANACCCCAGGAAATTTTTCTCGTTTATATCAACCATGATACCGGAGGCCGAAATGGATCCTTTTGGAATAATGCTCCATTTATCCAGTTCACGAATAAAAATATCCACTGAATCAGATTTTACCCCGGCAGCCGCGACATAAAAATAAACCTCATGCACATATTTCTGTATGCGTATCAGGCGCTCTGATTCTTTTACCTGTAAAGAATTGAATAAATCATTTTTATGGATAAGCAACAGGTTCCTGATCGCGATAATACGGGTATTTATGTGTATTGCATTCCCCGCTTTATATAAAAAATTCCGTTTTGCAACAGTGGTGTCATTGGCCGAATAACCAAAAGGATCCAGCGTAACAATGTTGATATTCCGGATGGGTTTTCCTTCAAAGCTGCTGTATGGTTTTTGTATCAGTTTCTTATATACTTTCTTTTTAACTTTCTTTTTCGGTGAGTTGGCAGCAACCGGTTTGAAAATTAATTTGTAAACAAATGTTTTAAACTTGCTTTGTCCGGAATAGGTTTCAATATTTTTATAGATCTTAGTTGAATCTGTTTTGGCAGGAGTCTGTTGAGCTATAGCCAAATTGTTTGTTAAAATTAAAATACAGAATAGTATGAAGATATTTTTGAACCGCATTCGCATCTGCCATTCTTAAAGTATTATATTCAGATAATTATTTCTTAATAGTATCATTTGCTTTTAGTTCTTCTGCCTTTGCCTCATCAGCGGCATCCTTCGTTTTTTTAGCTTCTTTTGCCTTCCTGTTAAAATAACCTTTAAAAAGAAAATTCTCCTTGGCTGCATTCATATTTTCATCTAACCCTTTGCTGCTGCTTCTAAGATTCACGATGGTCTTATTTATATTTTCAGCAATCGTAGTATCCTGGATTAATCTCCCGAGGGTCCCTCTTCCACTATTNATTTTAACCATAANCTCAGCCAGATTAAATGAGATAATTGCGGCATTATCTGCTGTTATTTGCATTCTTTCCATTATGGCATCTGGTTCAACCGGTTCTTTTGACTCAATTTCTGCTCCATCTTTTGCTAAAGGAGCATCATAACTGCCCTGAGTTATAATTAGAATACGGTCGCCAATAATCCCTGCGGAACCTATGCCGGCCTCACAATCATTTTTAATAAATTTCTGAACGCTTTTTTTAATTAACATGTCAACGCGCACAGTTGAATCGTTAATAATATTAATGTTATCAACAGTGCCTACATTGATTCCTGAGAAACGAATATTACTTCCAACCTCTAACCCGCTTACATTATAGAAAGTTGTGGTTAGTTTAAAAACAGGATCAAATAAATTTTCCTGCTTTCCAATTATAAAAATGGCAATAACAAAAATTGCCAATCCTCCTGTAATAAACAGTCCTAACCTAACTTTGAATTTTTGTGAGTGCGTTTCCATATTAATGTGATTTAAAGAATGATTTTATTGACGGATCAGTTGACTTTTCAAACTTTTCCAATTCTCCTTCCTGATAAACTTTACCGTCAAGTAACATAATAATGCGGTTTGCAGTTGTCCGGGCACATTCAATATCATGTGTGATAATGATAGAAGAAGTTTTATATTTTTTTTGAACCTCGTTGATGAGTGAACTTATCTCATCTGATGTTACCGGATCAAGCCCGGTTGTTGGTTCATCATACAACATTATCATTGGGTCAACAACAAGGGTCCGTGCCAGGCTGATTCGCTTACGCATTCCGCCTGATAATTGCGATGGCATCTTATTCAGAGCATCAGACAAACCAACATTTTCCAATGCTTCTTTTACTTTTTCGTCTATCTCTTTTTGATTAAAATCCTTTTTTATCCTTCGCAATGGGAATTCCAGATTTTGTTTTACAGTCATGGAATCATACAATGCTCCACTCTGAAAAAGAAAACCGATTTTCTTTCTCAGCTCTCCTAACCTATTATGATCTAGTTCACCCACATTTTCTCCAAGCACATTAATTGTTCCTTCGTCGGGATCAAGTAAACGAACAATACATTGTATCAGGACTGATTTTCCTGAACCGGATTTTCCTAGTACGACGAGGTTTTCGCCATTATAAAGTTTCAGCGACACATCTATTAGTACATCCTCTGTGCCAAATCCTTTCCTGAGATTATTTATTTCAATAACCTGTTTGGGGCTTTCGGCTTTTGCCATAGCGGCAGTTGCTGTTTGTATAGTATTCATAGCATATCGGTAATTTGTACAGCAATCAAATCTACAATTATCACCAGCAATGAGGATAGCACAACAGCTGAATTAGCAGCAGTACCCACACTCTCCGTTCCACGCCCTGCCGTATATCCTTTATAACATCCGACAAAACCAATCACCGCACCGAAAAAGAAGGTTTTAACAAGAGCCGGTAAAAAATCAATAAACTCAATATGGCTGAATGCCTGTGAGAAAAACAAAACCAAAGTTACATCTCCTTTAATATTTGCTCCCACCCAACATCCTAATATGCCNAGCGTATCGGCATATAATACCAGTAAGGGTATCATCAGTGTAGCCGCCAGTACTCTTGTAACAATTAAAAATTTCATAGGATTGGTAGATGATACTTCCATGGCATCAATCTGCTCAGACACTTTCATCGAACCTAACTCTGCGCCCATACCTGAACCTATTTTCCCTGCACATATCAATGCAGTTATAACAGGTCCCATTTCTCTGATGAGAGATACAGCTACCATTCCGGGAAGCATGCTGACCGCCCCGAAACTCAAAAGAGCAGGCCGTGCCTGAATAGTAAGCACCAAACCCATTATAATCCCCGTAACTGAAATAAGGGGTAATGTTTTATATCCGATTTGAGAACATTGACGCAAAAACTCCTTAAATTCAAAATTGCGCGAAAATGTTTCTTTTGTAACACGTGTTATAAATAAGAATACATCGGCAATATCTGTTAAAAAGTTATTTGCCTTGACAGTTTTTGCAATAGTTTTTTCGATGAGCCTGATGGATTGCTCCGTTGCAATTTTTTTTACTTTAATAACAGGATTAAACTTTTTCATGATAAAACTCCGGATTTCATCCGTGCATGATTAAAGATCCAGAATAATCTTATATAATTCTTCTTTTGTTTTGCCGAGTTTAATTTGAAGTTTTCCAAACATCTCATCTTTTTTTCCTTCTGCAAACATTAAATCATTGTCTGTAAGGATTGCAAATTTTTGTTTGAGCTTGCCTTTTTGCTCATTCCAGTTTCCTTTAATCTCTGTTTTGTTCATTTTTGGGAATTTTAACTTGTTTAATGAATTCTAATGATACAAAGGTTAATCCTTTGATTTCAGAAAGTGTTACATAACATTTGAAATAAGTTACATCATTCACACGTTATTCTTAATAATTAGTATTTTTGTTCAGATGTTGAAGAAACTGTTGCTTATATTTTCACTATTATTCACGGTTTCTGCAATAAGTCCGTGGGCGTTTGGTGAGGAGTATGACAGCATCCCTCCCAGGCTTGTCGATAGTTTTGTATTTCCCCGGGCGGCTGACAGTTCTGAATTTCCACCAATGAAGTTGCTCCAAACCGCCCTGGCCGGTTATAAAATGCTTGTTGAAGAGCAATCTGTAAGACGTCCTGAGGTGATCACTATCATTGATTTTAGTCTTCCATCTGACAAGAAAAGGCTGTGGGTGCTGGACCTTATCAATGGNAAAGTGCTGTTTTGTTGCCTGGTTTCTCATGGCCGTAATTCCGGCGAGCTTATGGCTGAGAATTTTTCCAACACTCCTGGTTCCAATGCCAGCAGCCCCGGTTTTTATACTACTGGAGAAACCTATATAGGTAAACATGGTTTATCTCTCGCTCTTGACGGCCTCGAAACGGGTATCAATGACAAAGCCCGGGCACGTGCAATTGTTATTCATGGTGCTGATTACGTCTCAGCTGACTTTATCAGGAAATATGGCAGGCTTGGCCGTAGTCTTGGTTGTCCGGCTGTTCCTGAAGAACTGAGTAGGGAAATTATCCAGACCATCAAAGGTGGTTCATGTTTGTTCATTTATGTACCGGAGACAAGCTATACATCCAACTCACATATTATCAGCAAAATCATTTCCATCACAAAGGTTTAGCTTTGACTCTGATCGTTTCCGGTTTTAGATCAAGTCTTCCAACACAATNTCTTCTCGCTGGTAAACATTTTGCCCACGATTGCTCTCATAAAAATAAATGTTCAATAATATAGTTTATGAATTGATTTACTTTCTGAAGTCTGATATGTCTACGACCGATAAAAGACAATTACGGTCATCGCCTGTAACGATGCCTTCCATATAAACCTGGCATAAAGGATTATCTTCATAACCAAGCATTGCTTCACATGATTCTTTTGCATTACTGGCAAAAACTTTCTTAAAAAACTTATTAAACAGAGCCTTCGAATCTTCAGAAATGAATAGCTTAAAATTTGCATTAACAAGGCTAAAGCGTTTCTCGCCGAGCATGTCGGCGCCAGTGAAATTCAGATCGATGATGCTGCCCTCGTTATCGAGTGTAAAATAGCCCATTGGGGCAAAATCGTATAACATGGTGTATTTTTTAAGAGCCGTTTCTGCAAAAAGATTTGCCTGGATCAGCTCTTCGTTCTGCATTTCCAATTCTATCTGGTGTACCTGAAGTTCATGCATAAGTTTTTTCACATCAGCTTCAATTACCTGCTGGTCTGCTTCTTTTTGTTTCTTTTTCAGTTGTTCTTCAGCTTTTCTGCGAAGCATCTGCTCATCAGTGAAATTCCGGCCTTTGTTACTCATTGTATAGCTATTTCTTAAGTGATAAAATCATTCCTGTTGCGATTTTCAGGCTATTAAAAAGTACGTTTACGGAGCATTTAACAACTGGCATTTTGTCTCCGGCTGCTATTACCTGCATTTTGAATTTACTATTCAGCAATTGGGACTGCAGTTTATTGATACTATTTTCAGTGCCTTTTCTTTCAGTTTTAGGAATAAACAACTGAATATAATTCCGGTTCAGTACGTCCTCTCGTTTCGTTCCAAAGAACTTTTCAGCTGTCGTATTAAACTCTGTAATTTTCAAATCGGTTGACAGTTTAATCAGAATATCTGAAGACGAATCGAACAGTAAATTATTCACCTGCTCTGTTTCATGCAATTTAAGTTCCACCTTTTTAAGTTCGGAGATGTTGATAAATGTTATTACCAGGCCATCTATCCGGTCGTCTAAAGTCCGGTATGGCATAATGCGAATATTGAACCATCTACCGTCTTTTGTAGGAATAGGTTTTTGTATAAATACCAGCGTCTTTAATACTTCAAGTGCATCAGCAGACAATTCGGGATATACGAGGTCGGTAACCAGGTCGGTAAAAGGCCTGCCGATGTCACTTTTTATCAGCTTAATTATTTTGGTTGCCTGAAAGGTAAAACGACGTATGTTCAATTCTTTATCGAGAAACAATGTGGCAATATCGGTACTGTTGAGCAAGTTCTTCATATCATTGTTCACCCGCGAAAAATCATCCACTTTCGATTGTAATTCAGCGTTCAGCGTCTGAAGTTCTTCATTCAGGCTTTGCATTTCTTCTTTTGAACTTGTAAGTTCTTCGTTGGTAGATTGAAGTTCCTCATTGGTTGATTGCAACTCCTCGTTTGAAGATTTCAGTTCTTCCTGCGAAGTCTGCATTTCTTCAAGAGTGTCCTGCATCTTATCACGTGTATACTTTAACTCTTTCTCAAGTGCTGATTGCCTGACACTGATTACAGTCTTCTTTCCTTTTCTTGCATGCAGTTTGATATCGACAGTCTCCAGCACCTCCATAAAGATTATCATAATCATGCCGCTCAGAGGCTCAGGCTTATCAAGCCATTGAATATTAATATCTAATTTCTGTGCATTCCCATTTGCACCTAAGTTGACATTATGAAGAATCACTGTTTCTCTGTTCTTTATGGCTTTACGAAAAGCAACAGGAAATTCGCTGCGCAACCCTTCACGCAACATTGCAAAAATATTCATATTTGCTTTACCAACTGCCGGTTCGAGGTATTTTCCAGTATGACCGCTGACGTAAATTATGTCGCCATTCTCGTTAACAAGAACACTGGCAGGTGCAAAATTCTGTAACAATAGCTGATCTGCAAGTGTCTGAATACCAGGGACTGGTTTTGAAGGAACTATCTTATCAATGCTGGCTGGTCTGTTTCGGGAAAAAGTAGAAGGAAAATCAAATAATTCAGGTATCTGGATAGAAACTGCGCGTTTGAAGATTTTCAATTTTACATCAAGAGATGAAAACAGATGACTATATGTCCCCAGAGTTTCAGAGCTGCCCAGCACCATAATTCCCTTATTGTTAAGACTATAGAAAAACAGACTTAGTAATTTCTTTTGCAACTCGGGCTCCAGATAAATAAGCAGATTGCGACACGAAAGTATATCGATCTTCGTAAAAGGGGGATGCATTATGATGTTGTGTTGTGCAAACACAATCGTTTCCCTGATTTCAGTATTAATAAAATAGCCATCTTCTGTAGCAAGAAAAAAACGATTTAAACGAGCTGGAGATACGTCGGCAATGATATTTGCAGGAAATATGCCTTTCCTGGCTATCTCAATAGCGTCATTATCCAGATCAGTAGCAAATATCTGCAATGAAAATCCTCCATGTGGATTGATTTTTTCAACCACTTCTTTAAACACTATGGCTAATGAATATGCCTCTTCTCCGGTTGAACACCCCGGTACCCATGCCCGTAATATTGAACCGGGTTGAAGGTTGGAGATAATATTTGGAATTACTTTCTCTTTCAGATATTCCCATATTTCAGCATCGCGGAAAAAATTAGTAACACCAATCATCAATTCTTTAAAAAGTATATTTACTTCAATCGGATTGTCCTGCAAGAAATTGACATACAAAGATATCTTATCAATATTATGTACACCCATTCGTCTTTCAATGCGACGATATATGGTATTCTTTTTATAAAATGAAAAATCATTACCGGTATAGGTTCTAAGCAGAATTATTATCTTTTCGAGTGAGCTTTTATCTTTAATTTCTATATTCAGATCTGATCTGACGATAGGAATATGTTTAATGAATTCCATGAGCCTTTCAGGCAATAAATTTGCAGGAGCAACAATATCCACCAAAACCGAATCGATCGCATTGCGTGGCATACTGTCGAATTTTGCGTTGGAAGGCTCCTGTACCATCACTATTCCGTTCCTTTCTTTTATTGCTTTTAATCCTGAACTGCCGTCGGAGCCCATTCCGGATAGAATGAGTCCGATACTTCGTTCCTTACGGTCGTCGGCAAGCGAGCGCAGGAAAAAATCTATCGGAAGACGCAATCCCCTGATTTCCATTGGTTCAAACAGGTGAAGCACCCCATTTAAAATAGACATGCTTTTGTTTGGAGGAATTACATACACGCAGTTTGGTTTTACTGCCATACGGTCCTTCACCTGAAAAACCTGCATCAGGGAAATCCGCTGTAGTAATTCAGGTAACATCCCTTTCTGTGTGGGGTCGAGATGCTGCACAACAACATACGCCATCCCGCTGTTTTCAGGCACATTACCTAAAAATTGCTCTAATGCTTCAAGTCCTCCGGCAGATGCACCGATACCGACTATAGGAAACTGCCCGCTATCTGAATCAGAAGTTCTTTCTTTTGATAATACTGTCGATTCCAGTTTCTTGGGTTTCACTCACATTATATTAAATAATTTTATCTGATTCGTAAAATTTCGATGAGATATCTTGTTGTGATTGATCAATTATCGGTGTACAATGAGCAGTGTACCATTATTGTTTTTGAATATAGTAATTACATAATATCCTTTTACACAAAAAATCAAAATATATAAAAATAACATAATCCAAACAATCAACCAGCCGTTCTTATAGACTGTCGATCATCAGCTTCTTATTATCAGACTCAGTTGGTTGTGGCCGGTTACCAGAGGCTGTATTTTAAAAGTGTAAATATAGATTCATGCGCTGTCTTATTTATTACATAATTCTTTAGAAAAATTACATAATTCCTACCCCTTTTCAACGCAATGGGGAAGCCAGTCTTTTATTAATAATCGGTATCGGATAGCTGGTTTTTATTCGTAAAGCAATTTATCTCTTACTTAAAATATTGGAATAATGCAATTCTTATAAGAAAAGGATAGCTTTGACATTAACTGCTTCTGGTTTTTGATTCAAAGCTTCCAGCACCATCTCGTCTATCTGGTAAACATCCTTTCGGAATTGTATTCTATCATTCCCATCAGTCCAGGCTGTCAGATAAATCAACTCCACGTCAACTGGGTTTTTCAAACGTACCGCCTCTTCATTGTCCTGTTGCATTGCATCGTGAATGTGCGTTGGCAACCAATCAGGGTTATCGGACAATAACAATACAGCGAGATCAAATGGTTTTTCCACTCTTACACAACCTGAACTCATCGCCCTGTCGTCACGGGCAAAATATCCTCTTGACGGGGTATCATGTATATAGACATTGTCGGCGTTCGGAAACATAAACTTCACCCTCCCCAGAGCATTACCAGATCCCGGATTCTGCCGAACCAAATATGGAAAATTGTCTATCGATATCTTTGACCAATCTATGTCATTGTAAGCTAACTCTGAACCATCATTCCTGAGCAGCTTCATATTATTCTTTTCAAGGTATTCGGGTCCCCTGAGTAATTGAGGAACCACATCTTCCCGTAGTATTGTAGGAGGTACAGTCCAACTGGGGTTAAAAACAATATAGGTCATTTGGTCATTAAAAACAGGGGTTTTCCGGCATTCTTTGCCCACTATTGCTCTCATCGAAATAAGGGTATCCGTTCCCTCTATCAGATCGAGCTCAAAATTGGCAATATTTACAATAATATGTTTCTCAGTCACCTGTACTGGAAGCCACCTGAACCTTTCCATATTAACTTTCAACTGGTTAATAAGATTGCAGGGCATGTTGTTTAAGACTTCCAGTGTTGTTTTGCCAATCACACCATCGGTATTTAAGCCCCAGTCCTTCTGAAACATTTTAAGTTGTTTTTCGAATTCCACATCAAATGTCGTGGAAGTACTATCAGATAATTGATATCTCAGCTTTATCAGCCGTTGCCTTATAATCGGAAGTAAAGGATTCGATTCTCCAGGCTTAAGAGCCAGGTCAGACTTTATTGCCGGCCATGATTGGTCATCCAGCACAAGAAAGAAAGAAAGCTCATTTTTCATCATCCAGTAAGAACGATATCGTGGAGCAAGCATATTTAGCTCGTTTGCCACATCGTTCTCTGCCAGCGCCTTCTCCAATTTAAGGTCGAATCTCAGATCAGGTTCCTTGCGTTGCATCTTCCAGTTGGCACCCTCCTTTTCAGGATTGACTTTACCATAATAAAGATGCGAGCCCAACAACATAAAAGCATCAGAGAGCAGAACATCCAGTTTCATCATATCTTCATTATCCATAAGTGTATCCGAAAGCATTTTCCCAAGATATTTTTCAATCAGATACAAATGATAATCATTTGGTTGTAAACCATGCTGGTCAACCTGTCGGATATAATTCAGCAAAACATATCCATTATTGCTAAAAGCATCATTGTTAAACCAGGCAGGAGCATAGACTCTGTTCTCATAAAAGAGTGGCAGCACATTACCTGAAAGAAGGTACTCATTGTCAATTTTATAACATGCGCATGCCGCCTTGTTATCAATAAATTGCTTTATGGATCCGGAAGGTTCTCCAGTGCCTGATGCAAATGTTGCGAACAATATGAATGCCGTAATAATTGTCCTTTTCATTTAGTAAGAGTATGTATTGTATTATACGGTATTTCAGTAATAATACCTCCGAAAGATAAGGACAGGTCGCAGCTAAAGTGTTACACAATGATTGATAATAGTTGCATCATTCACACATTACCTAAAATGTGTTTTATAGTATCGGGAGTTTCTTTTCTGCAAGCTCACGGGCCTGACCGACCCAGTTATCCTGCTCGATACGACCAGGTATAATTTCCAGGACTTCAGTAATAGTCTCGATATCTGTGTGTGTAAGCTTGCTTATTTGATCAAAAGTATAAATGCCGAGAAGGTTTAACCGCTCCTCAACCCATAATCCAAGTCCATCGATCAGAGTTAGATTATTTGCCTCATGTTTATGGGCGATCCCTAATCTGTCGAAGTAAATTCTTCCTTTTCTGTCCCTTATGCGTTTAAGCAGATCCGACTTATTGCCAGCGATCTGGACAAGTTCGCGAGCCTGAAGTATCCATTCATCCCTTTCAATTCTGCCAGGGAAGTATTCAATTGCCTCAGTAACAGCTTCAACATCATCTTTTGTAAAATTGCTTATCTGCCGGAACGTAAAGATATCCAGCATATTAAGTTTTTCCTTTATCCATCCTCCAATGCCGCTAATTTTGGTTAAATCATCAGCTTCTTCTTTTTGGGCAATTCCTATTCTATTATATTGAATGTTCGACTTTCTTTCACTTATTCGTTTAAAAAGTTCCATCCTTTTATCCTGGGTATGAAGAAGTTCTATGGCTTGTGGAACCCATTCGTCCCTTTCAATCCTCCCTGAAAAGTAAATAATAGCATCATTAATTGAATCAATATCCTGTTCAGTGAATTTACTGATCTGTTTGAAAGTATAAATATCTAATTCATTCAGACTTGCCTCATTAACAGGACCTATCCCACTTATCATTTTCAGGTTATCCTTCTCTGCCTCTGTTGCTGTTCCAAAACTTTGGTAATTTAACAAGTGCTTACGTTGTGAAGAATGAACAAGAGCTCTGACCTCGAAAGCAAGTTGTTCCATTTCGTAGTCCTTTTCTTTGAGACTATTTTTTAGATTAAATATATCCGCATCGAGGTTGACGATACGATTATTCAATTCATGCCTGTCAGATTCAATAGCTTTAATTCTCCTTTCATAAATCGACTTACTGTAAAGCCATGCAGTTACATACCCAATAATTCCGGCGACCAGTAATAAAGAAAGAATTTCAATGGTTGCTCCGCTTTTTGTTTGAACCAAAAAAATTAATAAATTATTCATAATTTTAAATTTTAATTGTTATTACTGTCCTCCTGTTGCTTGCTCTGCCTGCTGATGAATTATTATCCCCTGCAGGTTCTTTCTCGCCTCTTGATTCTATTAAAACTTTATTCGCCTGCATGCCTTTGCTTTCAAAATAATTCTGTAAACGCTGAGCCCTCCGATAACCCAGAGCCTGATTATACTCATCGGATCCAATAGCGTCGGTGTAACCTGTGATTCTGAGTATCGCCTGTGAGTTATGATTCAGATATATATTTGATTTTTCAAAGTATTTGTCTGTCGCTCCATCAGGACTGAATTCAGATTTGTCAAATGCAAAGTAGATTACCAGGTTTTCAGGGATTACTGCCTGTTCCTGTACCAAAGTTTTCTTTAATGTGTCTCCAGCGATGACAGATTTATTGACAGCCATTTCAGTTTGCAAAGTTATCGGTTCATTGCATAATCCTTTTATCTTACACACATACAGATGAGTGGATAACGCAGACCAGCTAAAAAATACAAGAAATCCAATTATCAGAATTTTCATTGGTTATGATTATTGCATTATAAATAAATTCCTTTACCTGATTGAATAAAAATCTTTGAGATTAAAACCGTTTTCGTTATCATTAGTAATTTTGCGGGAATTATAGTAGTACATGTTACCATCAATATCAAAAATCATGTCAAAGCATTTTCCTGCACCGGTGTTCTGATTAGGACCGACATGAAAATGGAAGAGAGCATTTGACGGGTTTGAAGCAAGTTCCTGCTGTATCTCCGATGCAGTAAGTAGTTTGACATAATATGGATAAACGGCATTAATTTTCTCAGGTGAATCTGCATCTGGGGCCATCATATCTTTGTTAAACAGCAGAACCTTATCCTTAAAACCCGTTGAACGATTATAATATCTCAACCCTTTCAGTGAAATTAAGAAACGATAGTTTTCAAGATTCTTTACATGTTTCTGCATGAATTTTACAATTGCGGGTACAACATAGTCGTAATCATTATTAAAATCGCCGGAATATGACAGCGGTATGCTGCATAATTCGGGCATTTTGGTAATATCATTTGCTGCATCTCCCAGAACAAGGCTTAAGTAATTATAGCTTACTCCACCCGGATCTTTATCATAAACACCAGTTAAAAGAACTAAAAAAGAATACCTTGAATCAAACCGTCGCTTTTCAAACTCCTGCTGGTCGATAAATTCAAAATCAGTAGATTTCCAATAATTCTGAATGGCATCTTTAATTAATATGTTATAAGAAATGTTGGCATTTTCAAGCACAACACATGTTTTTGAATTAATAAACATTCCTATTTGCTGTTTTGATGCCAGTTTTGGATTTGCCATAGATCCCAGACTAAAGATCCCCAGGATAAAAAAGAAAACGCACTTTTTCAATATTGTATCAGCCAAAAATCCTGTTAAAGGATGGCCTAAAATCGATTTTCTCATTTTAATATTTGGTTATTTTGACAAAACAATGAATTAGATACTATTTATCCGGAGATGTTATTCGACTTTGATAAAAAGTTACATCATTCATACATCAGGTTTATTCTGTTGGCACCCACTTCAGTTTAAGAAGTGCATCATCAATGAATAATTCTCCTGATGTCTGAATAATGAATGATCAGTACAATTACCGGCCGTGATTTCTCGTCTGGCGACCTGTAGATTGCCAATGACCTTTAGACCATGATTTTCCGCGTGGAGTTGCCTGCCAGTGACCTGACACATATGTCTGTCCTTGTCTTGGTTGCTCCCAATAGCCAGGCCTTTGCACGTACATATGGCTTCGATTATTCCAGCCCCAATCGCCATCTATCCAAATATGGAGATTNCTTGGTTGTGCTGGTCTGGCATATACCGTATATGCAGGTTCTGTTGCAACATAGCCGCTCATACAGGAATTGAGGAATAATCCCATTCCTGCCAGACTGGCCAGAAAAATGAACTTTTTCAGGTACTTTCCGAATTTCGTATCAACACTGGTTTCAGCTGCGTTCATTACNGGTTCACATTTGATTGCCTTCTGAACGACTTTTTGTAAGCTTTCATTCCCCCTCATTTTTGTAATATTAGTTGTGAAAAAATCTTCACAATACAAAGGTGAGCCTATTAATTCCGGGAACCATTACATAACTTTAGGAATAAGTTACATCATTCACACATTGTAGGTGATGACAGCAGGTAGTGGATCCTATAGAACTTATCCCCGGGTGCCTGTTAACATACTTCAATTATTTACCCAGGCATTCCCCGATTTTAGATTTATAATTTATATTTTGGTATAATTGATTTTTTATAGATAAACCAGATCAGTGAGACAAAGATTGCTATGGCAGGCAGGATATGAATTATTCCGCTTATATGTAACCAAAAAAATCCTACAGCCCAAACTTTTATTAAAATTAAACCATCTAAAAAAAGTGTTTTTGACATAATTCTGTAATTATTTAATTAAAGCCAGGCAAAATTAGTGAGCCCCTCTTCGGTTGGGAAACCATACGAAAAATAAATCAACTGATAAACAGCAGCATTACAATTTAAGTATTGCCTGAACTGTTCCTGTCTGATAGAATGACAGAATCAGAATAACCAGTGCTATAGCGCTGCAATAATGTAAAGGAGTTCTAATTTTGTTTTCCCTAGTTTATAGCCAAGCATTTCCATCATTTCATTTTCCTTGCCCTCGTGAAAGCGTAAATCTTCTTCGGTAATAATTGAATATTTTTGTTTAAGTTTTTCTTTTGTCTTATTCCAGTATCCTTTCGAACTATTATTCATGATGTCTGATTTTATATTAAGGCGAAGTTTTCTTAGTACAGATGTTATTTAGTTTTCTTTCTATCTGTTTCAGATTTGGATTTCTTCTGTTGCTCGTTCTTGTTTTTGACCGAAGGTTTAACAGTAACCTGTTGTTTTTCTCTTCTGTTGTTTTGGGATGAATTTGCATTCTGCTGTTTCAAAGCTTTTGAATTATTAGTGCTTTTCTGCGGATTTGCATTATTCGTCTGTGGTTCCTGTCTGTTATTATCAGACTTATTTACAGTCTGTGGTTTATTTACAGTCTGTGGTTTATTTACAGTGTGGTTTATTTACAGTCTGTGGTTTATTTGTCACATTTCTTTCTGAGGGGCGTTTCACATCCTTCAGGTCAACTATTCTGGATGGAGCAGGTCTCTGTCCCATATCATTATTTTTCGTCACCTGCGGTCTGTATATATTTAACCGGCCATTGCTCATATCTTGCCCTGGTCTGCTATTTTCCTGAACAGCAACAGGATTGACTTTTCTGCCGGTAAATTTTTGTACGTCCTCTCTTTTGGGTCCTGAGACATATGTTGTATTACGACTGTTATCAACATAAGTATTATTAATCACGGTGGAATTTCTGATGACTCTGTCGCGGGAAGTTCGATTGATATAATAGCGGGAGACGTCGGATCTGTCGAAATACCTGTCTCTTACGAATGTCCAGTGATTGTTGTTCCTATTATATTCCCTTCCAAAACTAATACTGATACTAACACCCGGCTGCATCGGTTCCCAGCCATAATAACCATTGGCTCTTCTCCAGATCACCCATGCAGGACCCCATTCATTATCTGGTACCCAGAACCACCCATAATAATTATCGTAATCCCAACGACCGTAATGAAATGGCGCCCATCCCCAATCGTAATATGACATCCATGTCCAGCCATAGTCTGTCATAATCCAATGACCATTTGACGAATAAGGACTAAAGTCAGATCCGGTGTCAGGAATCCATACATAACCGTAATTAGGATAATCCACCCATTGGCCATAAGGACTTAACTGATCATAGAAGACCTGGAAACTCATATTCCCCTGCTGCGCTGAGACCTGTTTTGNAAATATTACAGAAGACACAATCAATGTAAGTAAGATTACCAGAATTTTAATGTTCGCTTTCATAGTGATTAGAATTAAATTACCAGTTATTATTTGTTAAGTAACAGACTGTTTCCAGCTGTTTNCCGGAGTATCTCTTTAATAGCATAAAGGTAGGGCTGAACATAGAGTTACATGTTACATAACTTTTGGGAAAAATTACATAATTCACACATTCTCAGTTATCCCATTGGATTGTTGATTCTTCATAATAGGATATGAAATGGTCTGGTGTTATTTGAACATTACTCAATGCATGCTCAAAATGTGTGAATTATATAACTCTTATTGAAAGTTGTATAACACTTGCCAGATTAAATGAACCTACCTTTCATAATACATTAACAGGTAATAATCAGTGTCGTAATCTTTATACACTTAAATACATATACATGAAAACAAAACTAATTTCTTTAATAATGATCCTTTTGCTATCAGCTTCTTTAGCAATTGCTCAGAGTACAGATAGAGCAAAAAAATCCTTTGCTATTTTTGGCGGTGTAAATTTCCAGAATCTGACCGGAAAAGATAATAATGGGAACAAACTTGAAAATGATATGATCATTGGTTNTCANGCCGGAGTCAATNTTCAGATACCCGTTGCACCGGAGTTCTTTTTCCAACCCGGATTAATATTTACCACAAAAGGAGCAAAAAATACTTATGGCTCATTAACAGGCACATTCAAACTTTCTTACATTGAATTGCCTTTGAACTTTGTTTATAAAGCTTTGCTGGGTAAAGGATCTTTTATGCTTGGATTTGGACCTTATATTGGTTATGGTATCGGGGGCACGGCATCAATTGAGAACGAATCCACAACTTTCAAGACAGATATTGAATTCAAAAACGTTGTGGAGACTGGTGATCCCTTGGTACCCTATGCCAAAGCTTTTGATGCAGGCGGCAATATTTTTGCCGGATACGAAATGGCAGGCGGGATCTTTCTCCAGCTGAATGGACAACTTGGAATGCTTAAAGTTAATCCTGAAGATAACCGAATTATACCAGTTTTTAGTGATAAATCATCAGTTAAAAATACGGGTTTCGGTATTTCAATAGGCTACAGGTTTTAAGACCGGGGTTAAATACAAAAAGACTGTCACGGTTTTGATGTGACAGTCTTTTTTATTTGCAATTACATTTTCCTTCTCAACTGTTCCCCTACATGTATTCAATGACAAATGAACTCATTGGCATTTTTTGCTTGCAATGGATCTGATATATGGCTCTTGAAAGGATGCTATTTTTTAGGAGATTGCCATAAAATAATTCCTCCGACTGCCATTACGGCAATGCCAATAAGTGGCGACCAATTGAGGTGATGCCGTTTGTTTGCCATGATGTTAATATCACCTATTTTTGCTACACTTTCCCTTGTAAAGAAAGTAACTGCGGTAAAAATGGTCAATAACAGACCAAGAATAATGATGACAATACCTGTTTTTTTCATTTTATTTTTTATGAATATTATTGGTGAAAAGATAGCTGAAGGTGGCATTATAATTATTACACAATTATTGTTAAGATTTACATAATTCATACAATATTTTACAATCGCCTAAGAAGATCATCCGATTTTTAAATTATGCCGATTCTGGCTGGTTGGTATGACGAATAGTGGTAATGAAGTATGATGTAAAACATTTTCCGTTATACTTCCCATCAGTATTTCATCCAGCCATCTACGGCTGTGACTGCCCATAACGATAATATCTGCATTCAGATCTTTTGCGGTTTTTAATATCGCTTCAGCACATTCTCCCTTCACCACCATTGTTTTAATGGTTTTGTCACCAAGATGGTGTCTTGATTTATCAAGAAAATGTAAAGTTGCTTTTTCAAGTGCATCAACACTATACAATTGAAATTGACCTGTTTCAACGAAACCATTAAACCCCATTATCGGAGAATATCCGGGAGAGGAATAATACACAGGATCTTCTATTACATGCAGCAAAGTAATTTCAGCTTTCATGGCTTTAGCCATTGAAAAACCATCTTCTGCCACTTTCTGTGCAGTTGGATTATAATCGAGCGCAATCAGTACTTTTTTCATTTATTTGTTTTTAAAGCTTATCAATTAATAAGAAGTTATTGCGGTGTTATTCTTCACCGCCAGGTGAGCTAAAGTTTGTTCTTTTGCTGACTTGTTTCCTATTGAGATCAACAGATGATCATGAGATGTTATTTCAGGCATTTTATTCTTTTCAACAGTCAATCGCGCCATCAGGTAGCTCACTGTTGATTCTGCTCCCTGATTGAGGTTGACATGGGTTTCTTCCAATCCGTCGTAACAACCGCCGGTACACGGATTATAAATAATCTGATGTAATCGGTTGTTCCCTAAAAACCAGTTGAATGCTGTTTCCATTTTCAATTTGTATACTTTGTCATTGAATACTTCATCAAATTTACTTAATGTCATTATGGTATACGCAACATCAATGGGTTGTTCACCAAAATGACAGGCCACCTGGCCTCTTGTCAACCAGCTTTTATTCGAGATCACTTCTATCCCATTTTCATTAAAAGTCTGAGACAACAGAAAATTGAACGACAATTTTGCAATATCTCTATATATTGTATCACTGGTTAACAGCCATGCATATAACATTGCCTCTGGCAATATACTGTTGGCATATGTAAGATAACCCTCAAACCATTCCCATCTTTCAACCGATTCGTGCTTGTACATCTGCACTAACCGATTTGCCAGAGTTTTTATCAGATCAGGAATTCCAGGTAATTTTATTGCTCTATTATAATAATACAAACCTTTTATGGTAAACGCCATACCCCTGGTGGAATGAATTGTTTCCATATGAGGTATTGCCTTTTGAATGATTGCATTGGCCCCGGATACAATATCCTCCGGAAGTAACCCCTTTGCCGAGACTAAGTACCCAAGAGCCCAGACTGCCCTTCCATTTGAATCATCGAGATTAACCACCTTGTTCTGCCCGCTAAATCTGTTACGATAATCAACATAGTTTAAAAAATCACCTGTTGGTTGCTGACAGAATTTTATAAACCTGAGATATTTACGTATGTAAACCAGGTCCTTTTCATCGCCAGTTAATTTAAAATACATGCACATTGCAATAAGAGCCCTTGCATTATCATCGAGGGTATAACCTGAACTGACATCGGGTTGATTGATTTTTGAAAACTGAATTATCCCGGTATTAGTTGTCATTTGTTTCAGGTAGTTAAGCTTGATAACCGGGAGATTATATCTTATTGAAATTTGATTGCCGCTGGTTTTTTTGAACAACATTGCATGAGCAACAGCAGAATTTTCCCAGACGGTTGAAACTATCTTCTGTAAGGTATTTGAACTAATGTTCCTTCGTAACGGTTCATCATTGAGCAACCTGATAACGCAATCAGCTAGTTGTTTTGAATTGCCGAAATCAAAAATAACTCCAAGATCCTTCGTTAGTACTTCCCTTGCATGAGGGATAGGAGTAGAAATGATCGGGCAAGCACAGCTCATGGCATAAGCAAACGTGCCGCTTACAGCCTGGTTAGGATCTTTGGTAGTAAACAGATAAATATCTGTAAGTTGCAAATATTCGAGAAGTTCGTCTAACGGAAGAAAACGGTTTACAAATATTACATGATTAGTAAGCTTATTGAGTATTACCAGGGATTCAAGCTTAGTCCTGTATCTTTCCCCTTCATTTTTCACAACTTCGGGATGGGTTTTCCCAATTATAAGAAATACAACATCAGGATTAGTTTTGATAATAGCAGGTAATGCTTCCAGGGTAGTTTCAATACTCTTGCCCGAGCTTAAAAGACCAAATGTAGTAAGGACTCTCCTGCCTGTTAATCCGTATTTTCTTTTCAGATAAACTTTGCTCAAGTGAGGGACCAGGTGTGTGCCATGCGCGATTACATTTATTTTTTGTTCAGGAATATCATATTCATTAACCAGAATCTCTGCAGAATTATGAGTCATTACAACGATTGACTCGCAGACAGCTGCAATATTGGATATTTCCAGTTTTAACTGATTATCAGGATCGGGCAGCACTGTATGAAAAACAATCACAACCGGTTTTGATAAAATATTCAGGAATTGGATAAATGACTGTTCCTGTGTTTTAAAAAATCCAAACTCATGTTGTACCAGGACGATTTTAATATGCTGATCTGCATTAATTTCTAATGCAAGTTTCTTATAACTGTTAGCTAATGAGGTTTTAAGAATGTATTTTACTTCAGCCGGATATTGATAATTCATTTCTCCTGATTCCAAAGCACAAACTTTTACTGATAATGAATTGCTGAATTTATTATTAAGTGCTTTTATCAGATCCTGTGAATAGGTTGCTATACCGCACTCCCTAGGCGGATATGAGGTAATGAACAGGATTTCAGCCAGATCATTTTTATTATCCTGGTGAAGTTTTTGCTTTTTGTTTTTATTTTGGATCCTGGTATGAATTGTATTTTCTAAATATGATAACTTTTTTTCATAAATGACATCATTAAAAAAATTATCGGTTTTAATTTCATTTCCCATCTTTCGCAGTATAAGAAAGCGATTCGGCAGTCAATGCCGATAAACTAATTGAAGCACAGGCAACATGAGTATCTGCTGCTCCATAATATATAAATAAGGTATTGCCAAACAAAGCAGTACCTGTGGGAAAAACAATATTATCCACATTTCCATGCAATTCATATTCGAATTCCGGAATCATGAATGGCTTGNCCCAACGTTCAGCCAACGTCAGAGGGCCATCAAGCCGGCAATAGCCAATACTAGAATGATTTCCCTCCCGCACCGCCCGATAAAAAAGATGAACGCTGTCACCTTCACGCATTACAGCAGGATTAAACACACCCTCATTTTCAAACTCCAAATCTGTCATTGTAAATAAAACGCCTTCTTTTTTTACCTCTATCATTTAGAAATATTTTTTGCTTTCTTTAAAATCAGCTTAATTTTTAATAATGGAGGCATGGTATCGCCTAATAAAAATCCCCATGGCTTTAAGGGTTCGATATGGTCGCAAATAAGTTTCACAACGGCAAGGATCGGTATGGAAAGAAACATACCCGGGATGCCCCATAAAGCATTTCCGGCAAAAACCACTATTATTGAGAAAAGAGCATTGATTTTAACTTTTGAGGCAACTATATATGGAACAATATAATTATTGTCTATCAGCTGGATGAAATAATAGATTGCCATAACGTAAAAGAGGTACCAGGCTGTCGATTTTGTGACCAGAGCAACTGCCATGGGCAATGCTACTGCTATGAGTCCTCCGATATATGGTATGACGTTGAGCAATGCACCCAAAACACCGAGAATGATAGCATAAGGAATTCCAAGTATCCAAAGAGCCACAGTATTCATTATTGCCATCAGAACAGCTTCAATAACCAGTCCTATGAGATAGTGTTGAATAACAGTTTTGGTCTGGGTAACTATTTCTTTCACCTGACTTTGGTTACCTGTGCCAAAGAGCCTGTGAATAAACTCAATTAAGATAGGGTGGTAAAATAATATCAGAAATATGTAAACGGGAATTAAAAACAATATCACTAACCCGCTGCCGAGGATGACGAGTGTTTGTCCTATTGCGGCACTGCTCAGATTGATGATATCAGCTGTGGTTTTTGCAATCCATACATGGATCTTTTGTGGTTTAATTTCGAAATTATCGGAAATCCAGGCAATTGCATTATTGAGTATCCCGGTAAATCTATCGACCAGTATCGGCCATGATTCACTAAACCGGTTTGCCTGCGAAATTAAAAGAGAGCAAAACGCAAAAATGACTATAAAAGTAAGGAATAACGTAATTGCAATAGCTACTACCCTGTTTATTTTTAGCCGTACAAAAAAATTTACAACGGGGTGAAGTACAATGGCAAGAATGGTTGCGAAAACGAGAGGAACAATAATGCCCTTTGCGATGTACAAAAACGTGAAGAAGGCAAATACACCGATGAAAAAGATGGATGCTTTTGCGTATAATGGCAATTTCAATTTTTCTTCTGTCACAGCTTCTCAGTATTTATTTCTTTTTTGCGGAAAAAATGTTGAAACAGAGACTGGCCAAATAACTTGATTGAATCAGAATTCTGAGCAACGACGTTTGTAATGCCAAATTGNAGAANGGTGCCTAAAAGCTTTTTTATTTTATTCCCTGAAGTACCTATAAACACTTTTTTTGAAAGATAACCGGTAGCTAAACCCATGGCAGTGGCTACAATGTTATCGACCAGATGTGGGGAGGAAGATATATCCTTTAAAGTGGTCTTGATAAGGTTAACAGGCTTTAAGCTTTCAATGGCAAGAAAGAATTGTTCTTTCATAAGATACCAATCCTCAGCTTGTTCAACTTCTAATAATTGAATTGCATTCTTAAGCTCTGAAGTGGAAGTTATATTTTGCATCTGGTTTTATTTAAGCAGCTGTTTTATGAAATAATTGCCGATAGTTTTTTTGAGCCATTTATGCATAAAGAAATGCATAACGGTCCCAGCAAGAGCATAAAAAGCAGCTATTACGAAGAAACCGAAACAGATTCTCCCGAGGATCTCACCAAGCCAGAAAGCTAATCCCAGATTGAAGAAAAGCAAGAATGACACAATTAAGACAAAGACAACAGAATGAGGAATGAATGAGGAAACAACATCCGAAGCTTTGTCCAGAGCCTTAAGTTTTGCTAACTCATAGCTTGCTTTACCGTATTCAGCAGCCTTTTCCAGCAGTGATTCAATAAGCCTAGCATTGTCTTCCATAGCTTCAGTCTTGATAACATTCTATTTTATACCAAAGGCATTAATTTTCTGCCGATTGTAAGATGCCGTTTGAAATAGTTAAAAGGAACACCGTATCTTCCATGGATGTCAGGGAGTATTTTATTTTTTCATGAAGAGTCAGTAATTGACCTTTATCAAGGTTTACAGATTCTTTACGGGTATGAAACTCCATTTTCCCCTCAACTACCTGAAAGGTTGCTGAATCATTTGACTGAGAGAAATTGATTTCTGTTCCTTCATGCAGTGTGGTAAGCAAAATCTGTTTACCCGGACTTTCCAGAAGAATCATTGAAATTAGTTCCCTTTTTGACCAGGCAGGACAAAGCTTCATCTTTTCAACTAAAACTGGCAAATTATAAGTTAAAAAAGATGAATTAAGTGATCTGCTATCGCCTGGAGGCAGGGAGGAGATTTTCAACGATTCTTTTTCCATGTTTATGTTTTTATCCTGTTTTAAATTATTGAATTACCTTGAGACCACTTCAACCTGTGGCAGTTTTCATGTCTTTTTTAACTTTTTCTGATTTAGTCTTATTCTGTTCAGCAGCGTCAGTAACTTCTTCCTTTACCTCTTCAAATTTTTCAGAGACATTGTCAAGAAACTCATTGAATTTCTCTTTTAATGAATCCGCATAATCCTCTCCCTTTTTAGATATTTTTTTGCGGGTAACCGAACCTTTTTCGGGAGCGAACAGAACCCCTAATAATGCACCGGCAGCTAGGCCAGCCAGTACCCCTAATAATACTTTTCCTGAACTCATAATTAAATTTTTANAAGATGAGTCCACTCCGAAAAGCTCAAATTGAAGCATGTAATCCCGAACCTGACCGTCAGGCTTTATCCGCTTTATTNCTTCGCAATAACTTTTCTNAGTGGACTCAATAATTTTTATTAAAANGATTATTTTAAAGGACTNTTNTCCCTTGAATAACCCTGANTAATACTGCAATAACTGCAATAACAAGAAGGATGTGTATGACACCTCCAAGGTGGAAGCCCAAAAAGCCGATTGCCCAGACGATAAGCAGGATTACTGCTATGGTATAAAGTAGATTTCCCATGATTTCGTCAGTATTATTTATAATAATACGATCAGCAGCACTATAATAAGGATTGCTGCACCTGCTGAAATATATACGCCGCCACTTATTGTTTTCAGTCTGTGATTAATGGAACGTACCTCTTTTCGTAAATCTTTCTTTTCTGACGACTTTAATTTTGACATATCCGTCGCGTTAATTTCGTCTAACCTTAGAAGTAAGGTTTTAGCTTCTACAGCTTCAGCAGGTTTCGGATCAACTACAGATGAAGGTTCAGAAATAGTTGCGGCACTTGATTGAAGCGGGAAAAATGTTAATGACAAGCATGTTACCATTAAACAGAGGATGATCTTTTTCATGTTTTTCAATTTAAATTAATATGAAGGAATTATCTTAATGAAATAAATTAGTTTGTTGAGTAATTATTACCCTTAACAAAGGTATATCACTGACTTTCGGGAATCGTTACATAATTCCGGGAATAAATTACATTATTCACACATTTGATTTTATCAGGACAGGAATGTTTATTCAGATATTGTCTATTCGTATCCGCTTTTTATGATGGTAGAGATCATCTTGAATCGTTCATTTGCCCTGACAATATTTGATGAGTGGGCTGGTATTATGATTGACTGACCTGTGGTCAGTAAATTTGATATTCCGTCAATCACTATCTCAGCATTACCATCAATAATCTGGACAAAAGTGTCAAATGGGATTATTTTTTCAGTCAGAGCTTCACCGGTATCAAATGAAACTGCACTGATATTACCGGTTATTTTTTTAATTATTGATTTTATTACTACTGAATTAGGAACATATTCAATGATTTCGACTATGATGTTCGCTTTTGCCTTTTCAACTTCGCTATAATCCATCTTATCCATTTTATTTGCCAA
>JGI24136J36422_10000152_pt1 | contig 27004 bp, 18 predicted proteins | sample BarGraNGADG00212_2_FD_36422 | JGI IMG/M metagenome (IMG submission 36422)
CAAGGCAGCAAGGATCCTCTCACCATCGAGAACTTTCCGTCAGCCTGGCAGGCTTTTACTGATGGACTTAAAGGCGATGGGACGCGGATAATTAGTATGTTTAAATCAATAACCCCTGAACTTGAGGATGAACATACTGTCATGATCCACTTAAGCAATGCAGCGCAGAAAGACCTTTTTGTACAGAATTACAAACAGCGGCTGATGAGCTTTCTTGAAAATAAATTTTTGGTGACTGAACTTGAAATTGAGACTACAATTGACCAGTCTGAAACCAATGAGATAATTTATAGTGATGACCAGAAATATAATTATCTCCAGGCGAAATATCCTATACTGAAAGATTTTAAGAAAACCTTTAATCTTGATATCAGCTGATCAGGCTTCTGAAAGATACTGTTTGTGATTCGAGAGGAAATAATGAAACAAGAAAGGAATAAAACTGATATTCAGTCATCGCTGGACTTTCTCACCAGGGAAAAATTTTATTCAGATCATATCCTTAACAGTTCCAGGTCAATGATCAGCGTGATTAACCGGGATTATGTCTATGTAAAAGTTAACAAAACATTCTGCAATGCTCAGACGGGCATGGCTGGTTCGATCATCGGGAAATCACTTGGTGATGTCTGGGGCGAGGAGACGTTTAATAAGAATATCAAGCATAATATTGACAAGTGTTTTGCAGGAGCTACAATAAAGTATGAAGCCTCCTTCATTACGCCACAAGCTGGTAAAAGATTCTTTGAAGTGATCTTCAGACCCTTCCCTGTTGATTCCGGGAAAATAACCCACCTGCTGGCCGAAACCTTTGATATTACGGATATTAAACTCACGGAAAAGGTAGCAATTGAAAAGGAAGAAGAGTTCAGGAAGTTTGAAACAAACCTGCCGATAGGTTTTCTCAGGTGCAAACCCGACGGCAGTATTATACATGGCAACAAGGCATTTCTGCAGATAATGGATTGCACCAGCGAGAATTCATTGTTTTCTGCAAATCTCAGGGATTATTATGCAGAAAAAGGAATTTTCGATTTGCATGTCGAACAGCTCACCGACAGCAAACCAAAATCTTTTGGAAGAGTACCCCTTAAAACATGTTCCGGGAAAGAGATTGTTTGCCGGATAAGCGGGTTTATGAGCCTTGATGAAACAGGCAACCCATCTTGCATCGATTTTGCATTTGAGGATTCAACGCGTGAACTGATGCTCGAGAACCGGCTTCTTGAAGCCCAAAAACTTGAGACCATCGGAGCTCTCGCCGGAGGAATTGCACACGACTTTAATAATATACTTGCGACAATCTCAGGTTATGCGGAATTATTGATCGACGATCTGCCCTGTCCTTCACTTTCATCTGAAAAAGTTGCTAAAATTCAGATGGCCGTAAATAAGGCCAGGTCACTTACGAACCAGATCCTTACATTCAGCAGGCAGGTGGAACAGCAAAAGGTTCCCGTCAGTGTTTATGAGGTTCTCAGGGAAACCATCGGTTTTGTGAAATCAGCTGCGCCGCCGACCGTTACAATAAAGAGTACTTGCAGGGACAAGAAGAAATATGTATTTGCAGATCCAACGCAGCTTTTCAGAGTATTNCTTAACCTGATGACCAATTCAATACAGGCACTTGAAGACAAAAAGGGTACAATTTCAGTTATAATGACTATCGAGGAAGGGAAAAAGGTAAGAGGTGATCTTAATAATGTAATTGTTGCTGATGAATATGTTCTTGTCACCTTCCGTGACACAGGAAAGGGAATGGATCCGTCGTTACTGAGAAGNATCTTCGAGCCATACTTTACAACTCGTGAGGTAGGTAAGGGTTCAGGTCTGGGATTGTCAGTGGTTCATGGGATTATATCAGAAATGGATGGCGCAATTCTTGTATCCAGTGAAAAGGGGAAAGGCTCCATTTTTTACATCTATCTTCCAGTTTATGTTGAAGAAACCGGGCAAACTGTTTTTAAGGGAATTAAAAAGAAGCTTCTATTCATCACCGGGAACAGACATGAGTCAAGAATACTATCACTTGCGCTTGAAAGCGCTGGATTTGAAATGATACACTCCTCTGAAATTAGTCATTTCAATAAAATACTTGCCGATCCACAGTCAAGACCTGACATCATAATTTATATGAGCGACTCAGAGCAGATAAGAATCGATGACATGGCAAATTCATTTCAGAAAAACGGCGTATCGCCACCATGCATAATAATAAGTGATTCGAACCAGGATATGACAGGAGAAAATTTGGTAAATTTGGGCATTATCAGTCAGCACCTGGTAAAGCCTGTTTCGCTTAAGGAAATAGAATCAGCAATACAATTGTCTATAAAGAGATAACTGAATAACATACATTAATAATATTAATTCATAATGCCAGGGATATTAATTGTTGAGGATAACCGGGAACTGCGCGAGATGCTGAAAGAATCTCTGACCAGAAAAAGTTTTATTGTACAGGAGGCAGATAACGGGAAGGATGCAATCATTCATTTCAAGCCCGGTGTTACGGATCTGGTTGTGACGGATCTGATTATGCCTGAAGAGGATGGCCTCAAAGTTATAATGAAGCTCAGGGAATTAAAGCCCTCCCTCAAATTTATTGCTATTTCAGGAGGAGGCAAAGCCGGTCCTGCCAGCTATCTTAACCTGGCAAAAGCTCTCGGGGCTGATGCAATTTACTCAAAACCATTTTCCGTTAATGAAATGATTGGAAAAATTGAAGAGCTGCTTGAAATTGAACAACCGTTATAATTTAAATGTTATTACATAAAATTAAATTTAACGAATATGATAAATAAAAAAATTGAAGATATCTGCAACAGGCAGATAGAAAGGGAAGGATACTCATCAATCCTTTATCTTGCCATGGCATCGTGGTCCGAGATCAACGGCCTTGCCGGCGTAGCCGGATGGTTATATGCCCAGGCTGAGGAAGAAAAGCTTCATATGCTGAAGTTCATTAAATACATTAATGAAAGAGGAGGCAAAGCTGTGCTACCGGCTTTTAAAAAACCGCCTGCCAATTTCAAGACAGTTGAAGATCTTTTTAAGGAAGTGCTTAAACACGAGGAGTTTGTAACAGCAAGCATAAATGAAATAGTTGCGCTTTCTCTCTCTGAAAAAGATTTCAATACTCATAATTTTCTCCAGTGGTTCGTATTTGAACAGGTTGAGGAGGAGTCCTCCGCAAGAGCCATACTTGACAAGATCAGGCTTGTTGGAAAGAACAATATGTACCAGTTCGATAGGGATATTATGACCCTCAGAGGTCCGNCTGCCGGCCAGACTTCCGGAACGCAGACTGCTTAATGAAGAGACTGACCTTAATTATTATCTGTTTTCTGATCTTATTTCCCGCTTCCAGGCTCTTTTCCCAGGAAGCGGTAAGGAAAGCTGTTGCTTTGACAAACTGTTATGCGGGGACTAAAATCAACAGGATTTATGTTCCGCCTCCAAAGGAGTTTTTCTCCATCGTGAAAAGGAAAGGAGGAGCTACAGTAACTATAAATTATTCAGGCTTTTCGGCGGCAGCAAAAACTGCCATGGAATATGCAGCATCGATACTCGAATCGGTGCTGCCTCNCGGAACTCATATAACGGTTTTAGCAACCTGGGAAAAAATAACCACGGCTGGCATACTTGCCCAATCGTCAACAACTGCTTTAATCCCCGGGTGGAATATTGATGCACAGGTGCCCTATGCCATTTATCCGGTTGCACTCGCTGAAAAGATAGCCGGGAAGAGCCTTAACAGCGAATCAGAGGGAGACATCGTTCTGTACATAAACAGCTCAGTAAACTGGTATCTCGGAACCGACGGAAAAACATCTTATCCAAAGTATGATCTTGTGACAGTAGTGATCCATGANATACTTCACGGACTTGGTTTTCTCGACAGCATGTATTCCGAACCTGGAACAACAATTGCATCGTATGGCATTTCCGGGGTGCCAATGGTTTACGATACTTTTGTCGAGAACCTGGCCGGCACGAATTTGACGGATACAATGTCATTCAATAATCCCTCCTTCAATCTGTTGAGCGCTCTTATAAGCGGACAGTTATATTTTAATGGCCCTCTTATTCAAAACTACTCAGGAGGCAGGGCCAGGTTGTATGCCCCTGGTACCTTCGATGTCGGGTCCAGTGTATCACATCTCGACGAGAATACATACCAGGTGACTAATGCCCTCATGACACCCATTTTAAATTATGGAGAAGCAATTCATGATCCTGGCAAGTTCACCATGTCAATCCTCGGCGACCTTGGATGGGTGAATACAAGGATTATTCATAACAAGCCAAAAGACACAGAGGAACATATTTCTTCATTAACTATTCTTGCCTCAGTTAAATCCGATACCATTTATAATCACAATAAGGTACAATTGGTATGGTCTTTTGATAATTTTACATCAAGCAATACAACACTAATGAACTCGCCTCTGTCAGATAATAATTACACAGCTGCCATTTCCATACCCTCATATGAGACCAGGCTTGAGTATTACATTTCTGCAGAAGACTGTTTCGGAAGAGTTTATAAANCACCATCATATACCAAAAAGTACCATTATTCGGTTTATATTGGCACTGATACGGTTAAACCGGTTATAACCCATTCAAAGCTGACTTCATTTTTTGAAAAGGTAAATTCAATAACATTTGATGCAACCGTCACCGACAACATTGGTGTTGATACCGTATATCTGGAATACATTGTAAATGATGGTTCTCACTTGTACCTTGGTCTTATTCCGGAAGGGAACGATAAATATAAAAATTCAATTTATCCTAGGGATCTCATGCTGGCTGGCGGTGACTCCGTGCGTTACAGGATAATTGCAACTGATAAAGCAGGAACTCCAAACCAAAAGCTGCTGCCATCGTCTGGATGGTACACTATAAAAATTGAATCATTGAATCCTGTTGCACAAAGCTATAAAACCGACTTTTCAGCTGCTTCCGGTGATTTCTTTAATGATGGCTTCACAATTTCCAAACCTTCAGGATTCTCAGNATACGGGTTAAATACCCCGCATCCATACGTTAGCCCTGAAGATACCGGTGACAGTATAGGATACACTGCTACTCTCAGGACACCTCTAAAATTCAATGCAAGCGGAATGATGATCAGCTATAAAGAGGTGGTTCTGGTTGAACCCGGGGAAAGCGGTTCTTCCTTTGGGTCATCAGATTTTTATGATTATGTGATTGCNGAGGGATCGAAGGATTTCGGAAAATCATGGTTCCCTCTCGCCAATGGATACGACAGCAGGTATTATGATGCCTGGCTTACTGCATATAACAGTTTAATTGACGGAAATAATTCGACTTATGTTCCCGATGAATCTCAACTGATAAAACATTATCTCTTCACAAAGGGTTCTTCATTCATTTCTCCNGGAGACACAATAATGGTACGTTTCAGGCTATTCTCAGATCCCTATGCACATGGCTGGGGATGGGTGATCGAGGATCTGANTGTGGAACCATTGATCGATAAGGCAGAGGAGGTTAATTATCCCGGATTGGTACTCTATCCAAATCCAGGAAATGGGATATTTACCGTTAAGGATGAAGGAAACGGCATGGGCGGACTANTCAAGTACAGCATTATCAATTCATCCGGCGCTTGTTTATTCACAGGGACAAGCAGCGGAGGGAGCGAAATGAATATAAATATATCCGGTTATTCTCCTGGCTTATATCTCNTTGTTATCTACAGAAGCGAGGGGATCCGGTCACTTAAATACAACCTGGTAAAATGATAACCCGGGTTGTTGTACTGAATGTTTGAGCTCTCAGTACATCCTTTATTATAGGTGTTTCTTCAACCCGCATTGGAAAAATAAACTAATTTTGCGGGATATTTTGAAATTTTGAAAAACAGATAAAATGAGCATAATTAATGATATTCTGGGTCTCTTCCTCGGGAATAAGTATGAGAGGGATATGAAGGAGATTAATCCGTTTGTTGAGAAGATCCATATTGAATTTGAGAAACTGCAGAACTTATCAAATGATCAGCTGAGAGATAAAACCCAGGAACTTAAAAAGGAGATACTGGAATATATTGCTGAAGATGAGAACAAAATAAAATCGATCAAAGAGAGTGCAGAGGCAGAAGAAGATGTTTACAGGAAAGAGGAGTCGTATAACGAGATCGATAAGATTGAGAAGCAAATCAATGAAAAACTGGAAATAATTCTTGATGAATGTGTTCCGCGGGCTTTCGCAATAGTTAAGGAGACTGCCAGGCGATTCAAAGAACAAAGCGAGCTTGAAGTGACTGCCAGGCAATACGACAGAGACCTTGCAGCGACAAGGGAGAGCATAACAATCAAAGGCGATAAGGCTTACTGGAAGAACAGGTGGATCGCAGGCGGGAACGAGATAATCTGGGATATGGTTCACTATGATGTACAGCTCTTCGGAGGAGTTGCGCTTCATAAGGGAAAAATTGCAGAGATGGCAACCGGCGAAGGCAAGACAGTCGTTGCCACTCTCCCGGTTTTTCTTAATGCACTGGCCGGCAGAGGCGTTCATATAGTCACTGTCAATGATTACCTTTCAAAACGTGACTCGGAGTGGATGGGCCCGATTTATGAATTTCATGGCCTTTCTGTCGATTGCATCGATAAACATCAGCCTAATTCAAGCGAAAGAAGGAAGGCATATAATGCTGATATTACATTCGGAACCAATAATGAATTCGGATTTGATTACCTGAGGGATAATATGGCGCTCAACCCGGAAGATCTGGTCCAGCGCAAGCACCATTATGCTATAGTTGATGAGGTCGACTCGGTGCTCATCGATGATGCCCGCACCCCGCTGATCATTTCCGGACCTACAGCCAAAAGCGATACGCAGCAGTTTGATGAGCTAAAGCCAAAAGTTGATAAGCTTGTCAGTGCCCAGAAAAGACTGGTTACCCAGATACTTGCTGATTCAAAGAAACTTATTTCGGATGGTAAGAATGATGAGGGAGGTTTGCTTCTTCTCAGGGCTTATAAAGGCCTTCCGAAAAATAGCGCCCTCATAAAATACCTTAGCGAGGAGGGAAACAGGACCCTGCTTCAGAAGACTGAAAACCTCTACATGCAGAATAACAGCAAGGAGATGCCGAAAGCTACGGACCCGCTTTACTTTATTATTGATGAAAAGGCAAATTCCATCGAGCTCACGGAAAATGGACTCGACCTGATATCCACCTCTGTTGAGGATGCCAGCTTTTTCATCCTTCCTGATGTTGGCTCAAAAATTGCCGAGCTTGAAAAGTCCGGAAAAAGCGATAAGGAGAAAGTTAAACTGAAAGATGATCTGCTTGAGGATTACTCAGTAAAATCTGAAAGAGTCCATACGATGACCCAGCTTCTTAAAGCCTGGACACTTTTCGACAAGGATGTTGAATATGTCATTATGGATAACAAGGTAAAGATAGTTGATGAGCAAACCGGACGTATTCTTGAAGGAAGAAGATATTCTGACGGGCTCCATCAGGCTATTGAAGCTAAGGAAAATGTAAAGGTGGAAGCAGCAACTCAGACATATGCGACCATCACCCTGCAGAATTACTTCAGGATGTATCATAAGCTTGCAGGGATGACCGGTACGGCCGAAACGGAAGCCGGAGAGTTCTGGAATATTTATAAACTGGATGTTGTCGTTATCCCGACTAACAGAACTGTTGTAAGGAACGACAAGGAAGATATTGTTTACAAAACAAAAAGGGAAAAATATAACGCCGTTATTGAAGAGATATCTGAAATGAACCGGCAGGGGCGTCCGGTACTTGTCGGTACAACTTCAGTAGAAATATCGGAGCTCCTCAGCAGGATGCTAAAAATGAAAGGGCTTAAGCATAACGTTTTGAATGCCAAGCTTCATCAGAGAGAGGCCGAGATTGTGGCTGAAGCCGGTAAAACGGGAACCATAACAATTGCGACCAACATGGCCGGCCGAGGTACTGATATAAAGCTTACCGACGATGTCAAGAAGGCAGGAGGTCTTGCAATAATCGGTACCGAGAGACATGAGTCGAGAAGGGTCGACCGGCAGCTTCGTGGCCGTTCAGGCAGGCAGGGTGACCCAGGATCGTCTCAGTTCTTCGTTTCTCTTGAGGATGAANTGATGAGACTCTTTGGCTCTGAAAGAATTGCAGGTATAATGGATAAGCTGGGATTAAAAGACGGCGAAATGATTCAGCATTCAATGATAACAAAATCAATTGAGCGCGCCCAGAAAAAAGTGGAAGAGAATAACTTTGGCATCCGGAAGAGGCTTCTCGAATATGACGATGTCATGAACTCACAGAGAGAGGTTATTTATAAGAAAAGGAAGCATGCACTTCTTGGAGAGAGATTGAGTGTCGACGTCGCAAATTCGATGTACGATGTCACATCCGGACTTGTGGAATATTACCATAAGGACGGTGACTTTGAAGGGTTCGACTTCGATCTTATCCGTTCATTCTCAATGGATTCTCCGGTATCTTCAGATGTGTTCCTGAAAGATTCAAGCCAGGTGGTTACCGATCAGGTATATGCAAAGGTCCTTGATACATATAAACGCAAGGTCGAGACAATCTCACAGCAGGCTTACCCTGTACTTAAGGATGTTTACGAGCGGATGTCACATACATATGAAAATGTGGTTGTCCCTATTTCCGATGGTGTGAAAGTGTTCCAGGTCATTACCAACCTGAAGGCTAATGCTGAATCGGAAGGGAAGGAGCTTTCAAAATCATATGAGAAGACAGTTGTTCTTGCGACTATTGATGATGCATGGAAAGAGCATCTTCGTGAAATGGATGAGCTGAAGGAATCGGTGCAGAATGCTACATATGAACAGAAAGATCCGCTCCTGATTTACAAGTTCGAGTCGTATGAGCTTTTCAAAACGATGATCGATAAAGTAAACAAGGATCTTGTCAGTACACTTATGAAGGGTCACATCCCTTCACAGGACCCGGACCAGGTTAAAGAAGCGCAGCGCCGACGCCAGGTCGAAAACCTGAGAACCTCCAGAACTGATTCCATCCAGACCTCTGGTCCGTCCGGAGGAGCTGANAGGGATAGGAAAACAGAGCCCGTACGTGTCGATAAGAAAGTCGGAAGAAATGATCCCTGTCCTTGCGGAAGCGGAAAGAAATACAAGAATTGTCATGGGCAGCAGCAGGCAGCCGGAGGCGCTGATGCAAGATCGTGAACCGGAGATGGATTATTTCAGATCCTCAACAGCTTTTTGAATCCTGGCATAGATTGTCCGATTGACTGGAACCAGTGGAAGCCTGAGATTATTCTGGCATAGGTTCATTATATTCAGAAATGCTTTAACCCCTGAAGGATTGCCATCAGCGAATAACAATTCAATGGATTCCATAAACCTGAACTGAATTTCGCGTGCTGCTTTGAAATTATTTTTAAGTGCAAAGTTTACAAGCTCGCTGCATTCGTAAGGGAATGTGTTTGCCAGCACTGAAATAACACCTGAACCCCCTGCAGCAATTACAGGTAATGTCATCATATCATCACCGGANATAACAAGAAAATTCTCAGGTTTTCCCCTCACGATCCTCATTATCTGGGCTATGTCGCCTGATGCTTCCTTTACTGCGACTATATTTTCACATTCATGTGCAATCTCAAGGCAGGTTTCAGAAGTAATGTTGCAACTCGTCCTGGAAGGGACATTGTAAATGATTACAGGTAGTGGACTGCTTGTGGCAATTGCCTTGAAATGCTGGAAAATTCCACGCTGGCTTGGCTTGTTGTAATAGGGACACACTGATAATATTCCATCAACTCCTTCAAGCTCCATTTCCCTGATGCTGTTTATTATTTCATGGGTATTGTTTCCTCCGATGCCAATAACAACAGGAACGCGGCTATCGACAGTCTCCAGAACATAAGATATGACTGCTTGTTTTTCGTCTTTTGTGAGTGTAGAGGCTTCACCTGTAGTACCCATTGCAACTATATAATTTACGTTGCCTTTTATTACATGATTGATTACACGGCCAAGAGCCGAAAAATCTATACTTGAATCATTTTTAAAAGGTGTAACTATTGCGACACCTGTTCCTCTGAATCTTTTCATAATTAATTATTTGGCAGGTTGATCGGCTGATCCGGAATTTATCATTTCAAGGTAACGCACTATCTCGTTAAGATAATTCTCGATCTGGACAGGTTTCTTTATTTCCATCATTAAATCAAATGTCGAATCTCCTTCGTATGAATCGAACAATCCGACTTTAAACCCTGATGTTGAGAGTGAAGTTATAAATGATAATGGTAGTCTGGCATCGAAATTAATGTCGATAAGGATATCAAAACGGTTTTTAATAAAAAACTCTGATTCTTGCGAGTTTGGCAGATAGAAAAGACTTATCTCATCCTTCCTGATGCAGGTGAGATATCTCAGGGCAGTATACTGGTCAGGAAGTTCGTTGCCGGGGTAATATCCGATTATCCTGACATCAATACCGCGATCATGCATTTTCTGAAAGAACTTCGACAAGCTGATGAAATCCTGGGATCTGGATGCATCCCAGACAATCCCAATAGTTTTTACCTGGCCTATATTTGAGTAATGCACTTTTCTGTTTAACCTGGCTGCCTTTTTAACGAGAATTGAATTCCCGATTTTCAGCCTTGTATTTCTTAAGAATTCCATATTGCAAACCTAACAGTTTTTTATTAAAGTCAGCAAATCATAAAAATTATTCTTCGCCAATAATCTTAAGGAAATCTTTTTCATCTACCAGCGGTACCTTCAGTTCTGCTGCTTTCTCTTTTTTTGACGGCCCCATATTTTCACCGACAAGTACAAATGAAGTGTTTCCTGAAAGTGAGGTGACGTTTTTCCCGCCATGCTTTTCAATAATAAGCTTGTATTCATCTCGGGAATGTTTTTGAAATATACCTGATATCAAAATCGATTTTCCCTGGAGCCTGTCGCTCTCTGGTCCATTTTCTTCCTCTGCCGAAAACCTTAACCCGTATGCCTTAAGGCGGTTTATTATTGAAATATTATCTGCATCCGCAAAAAATGAGATTATGCTTGATGCGATTTTGGGACCTATTTCATTTACAGAAGTCAGCGCTTCTAAGGAAGCTGATGAGAGCTCATCAATTGTTCTGAATCTCCCGGCAATAGTCCTGGCAACGGTTTCTCCAACATGTCTGATGCCCAGGGCATATAAGACACGGCTGTAAGGCACTTTCAATGAATCCCTGATACTTTTAATAATATTTGATGCAGATTTCTCTCCCATCCGTTCAAGAGGAATGAGCTGCTCTGTTTTAAGCTCATAGAGGTCAGCGTAAGTTCTTATCAGTTTCTGACTGAAAAGAAGATCCACTGTCTCTTCTCCAAGGCCATCAATATCCATGGCTTTCCTGCTGATGAAATGTTCAATCCTGCCCTTAAGCTGGGGAGGACAATGCAGGTAATTCGGACAGAAATGATTTGCTTCCCCTTCATTCCTGACGAGAGGAGTACCGCATTCAGGGCAGGTCGAGATGAATTTTATTTCAATGTTGTCTTCATTCCTTGTTGAGTGGTCGACGCCTACAATTTTTGGAATTATCTCACCTCCCTTTTCAACAAAAACAGTATCATTAAGATGAAGGTCAAGCATCGCGATCTGATCTTCATTATGGAGTGTTGCGCGCCTGACCGTTGTCCCGGCAAGATATACAGGTTCGAGATTTGCAACAGGAGTGATGTTCCCAGTTCTTCCAACCTGAAATGAGACCGACAATAATTTTGTCGATACCCGTTCTGCTTTGTATTTATAAGCTATCGCCCATCTGGGAGATTTTGCAGTGAAGCCAAGTTCTTCCTGTATCTGAAGAGAATTGACTTTCACAACGACACCATCAATATCGAAGGGTAGTTTTTTCCGTTCCGAATCCCAACGGTCAATAAATCCAAGTACCTCATCGAAACTTTTGCAGAGCTTTACACTGTCAGGAACTCTGAATCCCCACTTTGCGGCTTCCATAAGGTTGTCATAATGGGTTTCATGGGGCAGATTTTCTGATAAAAGGAAATAAAAGTTGCAATCCAGGTTTCTTGATGCAACGATCCTCGGATCAAGTGTTTTAAGTGTTCCTGAAGCTGCATTGCGAGGATTGGCAAATGGAGGAAGTCCATCTTTTGTTCTTTCATCGTTGAGCCTCTCAAAGACAGCCCTGGGCATAAGTATCTCACCCCTTATCACAAATTCCGGCGGCACATTTTCTCCTTTTACTTTTTCCGGGATACTATTTATAGTCCTGATATTCAGCGTTACATCATCACCTTTGGTGCCATCGCCCCTGGTAAGTGCGCGATACAGCCTGCCATTCCTGTAGATAATACTTATTGAGGCCCCATCATACTTCAGCTCACAGACATAATCGACAGGTGAGCCGGTCACTTTTTCAATCCTGTTGTTAAAGTCCCTTAGTTCCTCTTCGTTGTAGGTGTTGCCAAGGGAGAGCATCGGATACTGATGGACATACTGCTTGAAATCATTGGTAAGGTCGCTTCCCACTTTCCCGGTTGGAGATTTATCGGACGTGAACTCAGGAAACTTTTTTTCAAGTGTTTCAAGTTCATGTATTAAAAGGTCAAACTCAAAATCAGTTATGACCGGTTTATTCAGAACATAATAATTACGATTATGCCCTTCAATCTCACTTCGGAGCCTTTCAATTCTTTTCTTTGCTTCTGATCGCTTCATCCCGGCTAAATAGAAATATTAATTTTCAGTTCCAGACTCCACTGATTTCATTCCCGCATTTATTGCATCTGCCTTCCTTGAGATTATTGGCTGTTACCCTGAAGCCTTGCCGGGTTATAACCAGGTTCCCGCACGAAGGACATTTGGTATCGGATACTTCATCGCCGGGAACATTTCCGGTGTATACATACTTCAATCCCTCGGCAGCAGCCGTATTTACAGCATTCTTAAGTATTTCAGCCGGGGTAGGAGGCAACTGTTCAAGTTTATATGTAGGATAAAACCTGCTGAAGTGCAGAGGTGTATCCTTAAAACCGTTTTCGCTGAGCCATTTGCACATCCTTCCTATTTCATCCGGATTGTCGGTCCATTGCGGGACAACCAGGTTAGTGATCTCAAGCCATACTCCCATATCCCTGTAAATTTTCAGGGAATCAAGAACTGGCTGAAGCTTGCCGCCTGTCAGCCTTAAATAAGTACTGTCATTGAAAGCCTTAAGATCAATGTTTGCCGCGTCGATAACCGAACATAGCTTTTTTAAAGGATCGGGGTTTATATAACCNTTTGATTTTACAATGTTTTTGATGCCAGCCCTCCTTGCAAGCAATGCAGTATCGTAAGCATACTCATAAAAAGTTACAGGTTCGGTGTACGTATAAGCTATTGATCTGCAGNNGCTTTTTACAGCTCCGTCAACTACTTTTTCGGGCATCTGATCATAATTCCTGGTTTTGTCGGGACTTAACTGGGAAATTGTCCAGTTCTGACAATTAAGGCACGCCAGGTTGCATCCTGCCGTTGCAATCGACCATGCCCTGGATCCAGGGAAAAAATGATATAACGGTTTCTTCTCCACGGGATCGATATTTACCGAGCAGGGATTGCCGTACGCCATAGTCCACAGCTTTGAATCCTTAACTTTCCGGTTATTGCATTTGCTTATCTCCCCTTCTTTAAGTACGCATTCATTTGGACATATCCTGCACATTATTCCTCTGGGAGTCTCTTCCTGGAACAATGCTATTTTTTTTAATGTATCGTCGTCACCTGAACCCGAACCCATTAGGAAACCTCCTGACGGATAACAAACGATTCCTGCAGAAAAAGCAAGGCACTTCTTCAGAAAGAGACGTTTGGAAATATTTAGGTTCGTATTATTCAATTTCTAGTAATAATTTTTTAAGATCGATAAAATTAATTATTTCTTTTTCAATGTACCCCCTTTCCTGTTTCCCCAAAGGGGGAAAAGATTTACTCCTTCCATGGGGGAAGGATGGGAAGGGGGTATTAATAAGACGATAATAATAATTTAATAAAACTACGATTTGTTACGGTTTGCACCAAAAAGAAAACCAGTAAAAATCATTATCGAGAGAAAAAACAACGAGGCCTTTATACCCAGGAGCGGAACTAATATTCCAGAGACCAGAATAAACCCCAAAGCGGAACCGGCAAGATCGGCACTGTAAACTGATGATGGGCCTGATTTTTCAGAAACAGAATTTGAAATTTCACGGAACAGGTGACCTGTTATAAATGAAGGCAGCAATGTTGTCAGGAGTATTATTAATATTACAGGACATGAGTGTTTTATTTCCAGCAATTGGCTGAAGAATATGCCAATGACTGCATAATAGAAAACCAGAAAAAGAGCCTGAACGCGCATTGAAATCCCATCAGGGAGTTTCAGCTTTGATCCTGAACCGGCCGCCAGTCCGGCCATCATCGCTGCAAAAAACAGACCTGTCATCTGGTACATATTTCCCGCAGTAAGCTGAAGAGCCAGCAGCATGATTATCTCAAAACCTGCCAGGGCAGATGCACTGAAATACATCAGTATGTTCTTCCTCCGGACTGAGAATGCCGGGAGTGCGAAGATCAGTACAAGGAGTACCATGGCAGGGTACTTCTCATTCACATTCCTGCTTAAATTATAAGCCTGGAAATGGAATGCTGCTACAGGGAATGTCTCACTGTTCTGCCTGGCACCAGGGATCATTGCCGATAATATTTTTTCTGATTTTGTTTCAATAAGATCATCCTCAAGGTAGTCAGGGCTGACATATATATTTTTTATTCCACGCTTCGCAGCCAGACTGCAAAATGCTACTGACACCTCTTCATCAGATGCAATGAAATATAGCTTTTGTCCGGGAACCGGCTTTACAAACCGGAATACTTTTGCAAGACTGTTATAAACGGAGGAGCATAGATTTAATGATTCACGGTTGAGATAATCATCACCCGGACAAGGAGAGCACATAAATACGCCCCCCTGCCTGAGCCTCATTTTAACATCTGCAAAAAATTCCCTGGTGTAGAACCTGTTTAATGAGAGAGTAGATGGAGGGGCAAGAAGAAGAATGATGGCATCTGCCTGCTTGCCTTTTTCCCTGATATATCTGAATGCATCTTCGTTTTCAATTGTAAGATTTTTTGGAAGATNCCTGATACCCTCTCTGGCATTTTTTACAAGTTCCGGATCTCTTTCAAGAAATGTTATTTCTTTTACATGATACTTTTCAATTTCCGCAAGATATGACCCGAGATTACCAGAGATAATGATGACATTTTCAGGATTTGCGCGCTGCAGCATGGCATAATGGATGTCCTCTTCCCTTTCAATTGCGTCATCATTGTAGGCAAGGAGTCTATGGTTATAATATATAGCCGCTTCATGAGCATAAATGCCTTTAGTTAAATTGCCATATGGGGTGTCCATTGTATCAGTGACTTTCAAGCCATGAAGAAGCACCTGCCTGAAAAGGATATCCGGATCAAATATTATAACAAGTGAAATAATTACTGTAAAGAAAATTTTTAGTACCAGTTTCTTNCTTTTCTCTTCAATATAAAATGTCAACAAAGTGAACGCCAGTGATAACAAGGTAATCAGCAGGAAGAGCTGGTAATTATTAAGAATTCCTGATGCTAAAACTGAAACTGATATCCCTGCAATTGCAGCTCCGATTGTCTCAGTCGAATAAGATTTTCCTGGTGTGATTTCATATGATTGCCTGGCGCATGACAGAAGTTTTATAAAAAAGAATCCGGATACCAGGCAAAAGGGGAGCAGCACAATGAGAGTAAAGATCATGCTTACCAGAAATGAAGGTGTCTCTCCTCTCTCCAGAAAGAACCTCGAGAATAGAAGCATCAATAATAATGATATACAAGGTGTTATGGAAAATATAAGGCTTAACTTCCGGATATCATTGAGACCTGATTTGCCTGCAATTACAGCTCCTGCAGATGATGATATCAGCCATGATCCAAGGAATACGCCGGTGATCAGCTCATAGCCACCGGTAATGTTCATCATTTCCCTTACCAGCAGAACCTGAACTGAAGTGGTTGTGAATCCAGTAACCAAAAGACTTGAAATGATCGATTCTGGCTTTATTTGAACAGTATTTATTGTCTGTGTGGGCGTTTGACTTGCTGAAAAAATATTTCTGAAATAGGGGAGGTGCCACAAAAAATGAAAAATGCAGATAAGTGTACTACCTACACCTATTTCAACGTGCCACATAATCAACTGCTTTATAAATGGAATATTCCACTTGTAATTTATCTGCAAAGCCATGAATACTCCCGCAAGAGCTACGAAAAGCAGTGTAATTGCGAGGATTGAATTCCAGATTTTCCTGTGAAGTGAAATAGAATAAAAACCGGCGCGGCAGAAACACAAGCTGATAAAATATAATATGGAAACAGTTAAGCAGGTTCCAAAAACATGGTACATGGTTACTTCTTGTTTTCTTCCAGAACTAGTCCCTCATATATATAAATGTCAGCACTCTTCCATCCATCCCATCCAAGGCCTGCCTTGTCCCTTGAAGTATATCCCAGGAATTCTTCAAGTGTCCATCCATATTCAATCGGAACCTGTGGCAGCATTGTTCCTGAACGGAAATCTTTCTTGATGTAGATGCCGTGTTTGCCCAGGATAATTTCGTTTATATTATTGATCTTTCTCATGGGTCCCAGAACNGTGATCTCGACGTCAATCTTATTGTACTCCTCTTTTGTNAGCGGTGGGAAACGGGGATCCTCAAAGGCAGACGAAATGGCAGAAGCTTTAACTACATCATAGAGAGGGTCGGAAGATACAAACCTGCCTATGCAACCTCTCAGCACNCCATTGATCTTTAGTGTCACGAATGCCCCAAATTGCTGTTTCAGCGCCTCCGGTATTTTCTTTTCATCAATGCTTATGTTTTTTTCATCAAAAAGTCTTGACCTGATGTTATTTCTCGCAATAGTGAATAATTCCTTTTTCTCCTCTTCCGTAAAACTNACTTCACCCGGAGATTTCTGTGTCGGTTTCTGGTCCTGNTTCTTTTCAACAAGTACTATTGCATTATACCCTACTACCTCGCTTTTGCTTCCGTGTGGAGAATCACCTGAATTGTTGTAATCGATCCTTTTATATTCAAGAGTCTTATCACCTTCAGAAAGATACAGGAGAGTAAGTCCGGAAGTCCATCCACACATGCTGGTGACTAACCCGGGAGTATCTTTTGATGCATTTTTTTTCAAAACCGAAAGAAAAATGGCCGGGTCGCCGGTTAGAATACCATCGGATGTAAGTTTATCATTAACAACAGCATCGTTGTATGGAGGGTAATGAGAAAAATCACTGCTTATGACGAACAGGTTATCAGGTGTGAACCATGGCCTGAGAGCTTCAGCAATAGCCCTGATAATTGTTGTACTATTGGTTCCCAATATTATCGGAACGATAGGAGGGGTTTTATCATAATAATATTGTATAAAAGGGANCTGAACCTCAATACTATGCTCCNGTGAATGCGCATCAGATGAAAAATCGAATAGCTTGGATTTCTTCCTGAGTTCATAGGCAATCTCCCTGTTGACTTTTGCTTTGCCAAGTGGAGTGACATAATCTCCCTCACTGTAGACGGATGCTCCCTCAAAAGCCATTACATGGCTTGATCCGATAATAAATATATTTTTGTAATCACCTTTTTTCGAAGTGGCTGAAAACGCTGAAGCAGCAATCTTTCCTGAAAAAACATATCCGGCATGAGGGGCAATTATAGCCCTCACATTCAGAGTCTCTGACGGCTTTTTACACTCTGCAAACANTTTTGCAAGGTCGTTTTTAAGAGTATCCTTATTGTCTGAATAGAATTTACCAGCTGCATATGGCTTCCGGTCCAATGATTTATCCTGGGAATGAATTTCCATAATTGTAAGTATTGAAAACAAAACTATAAATATGGAACGCATATAGAAATAACGTTTTTGCGTAATAAAGTTACGCCAAAAAAATGAAGAAAGGGAAATTCANAATGATTTGTTTCAGATCAGCACCATCGATTCTTTAAGGACATGCCCGTCATCGTCTGTTCCGTATATTTTAATTCCAAGGCTGACGGTTGTGATACCAATCATATCGATAATCGGGCTGAGCTCATCTTTCAGGTCTTCGGCTTCCATTGCGTCGAACTCTTCGATATTGAAATAAAGATGGATAATAACCGTAAATTCGGATTCTTTTATGGTACAGAGAGCCTTTACGATTTTTGCAATCCAGATGGTGGATGCCGTATTATAATACTCAAGGTTCAGGCGAAGATTGGTAGTGCGTTTGGGATTAGCTGTATATAGCGATACCCATTTCAGCACATCTTCATAGATTTTTGCAGCATTTTCAGGGATTGACCTGCCAGAAAAAATAAGTTCGCCCGAAAGAGANTTGAGATCAATCTGGGGAGTTTTGCTGCCTGGTTCAATATATAAATTCTTCAGTTCCACCTGGTAATAACAATAAATTCTATTTTCTAATCAAAAACTATATCAAAAATATAATTACTTTTTTATTAAATCTCAACTATTTATCAAAAAGAATTGTCCGGTCGTCAAATATTTCAATCNTTTTAAATAGAATGATGATCTTTATCACTTTTAACAGTTCCGGTTTTTGACCTTGTTTTGGTGTACGCCAATACATTAATATATTATCTTTGCGGCTGAAATTTAAGAAGAATGATGGAGAACATTCTAAAGGAAAAGATAAGGGAAACTTTAAAGGTTTTGTACAATACTGATGTAAGTGATGANCTTATTCAGATACAGGAGACCAGGAAGGATTTTAAAGGAGATTTTACCCTGGTAGTTTTTCCTTTGCTGAGATATTCGAAGAACACTCCGGAAAAAACAGGAGAGACGATCGGAAGCCATATTGCAGCGACTTTTCCTGCGGTTTCCGGTTTCAATGTTNTTAAAGGCTTCCTTAATCTTGAAATCTCAGATGAATGGTGGGTAGATTATTTCCGCAAGATGGAAACAGAAAGTGATCTNTTAGAAAGATGCCGTGTTCATTCCCCGGAGGTTATCCTCGTGGAATATTCTTCTCCCAATACAAATAAACCCCTGCATCTTGGCCATATCAGGAATAACCTTCTTGGCTTCTCCCTCTTCAGGATACTTTCTGCCTGCGGACATAAAGTCATTAAAACTAACATAGTCAACGACCGTGGAATTCATATCTGCAAGTCGATGCTGGCGTGGCTGAAATACGGGAACGGCGAAACACCTGCTTCATCAGGCATGAAAGGCGATCACCTTGTGGGTAAATATTATGTCATTTTTGAGAAGGAGTTAAAGCTCCAGGCCAGTGTACTTATGGCAAAGGGAATCAGTGAGGAAGATGCCAGGAATTCAGCCCCGTTAATGAAGGAGGCAAGGGGAATGCTTTTAAAATGGGAAGCCGCAGACAAAGACGTAATGGACTTGTGGAAAATGATGAACTCGTGGGTTTATAAAGGCTTTGATGAAACCTATAAGAAACTTGGTATTGATTTTGACAAGATATACTACGAATCGGAAACTTATAAGAACGGCAAAGACCTGGTACTTTCCGCGCTGAGGAATAATGTACTTTACCAGAACCCTGACAGTTCAATATGGGCTGATTTAAGTGCTGAAGGCCTTGATCAGAAACTATTGCTTCGGTCCGACGGCACTGCAGTTTATATGACCCAGGACCTTGGAACAGCAGTCTTGCGGCATGATGAATATGGCTTCAGCAGATGCCTTTATGTTGTGGGGAATGAGCAAAATTATCATTTCCAGGTACTTAAGGCTGTTCTTAAAAAGATGGGCTATGAATGGTCCNCCGGATTGTTTCATTTTTCATATGGCATGGTTGAGCTTCCGGAAGGAAAAATGAAATCGCGGGAAGGAACAATAGTTGATGCAGATGACCTGATATCTGAGATGATAACAACTGCCAGGGAGGTATCACAGGAACTGGGAAAGCTATCTGATTTTGCTGATGCTGAAAAAAATGAGATTTTCAGAAAAATTGGATTAGGAGCTCTGAAATACTTCATTCTCAAAGTCGATCCAAAGAAGAATATGACATTCAACCCTTCCGAATCGATTGATTTTAATGGGAATACCGGTCCTTTCATTCAATATACATATGCAAGGATAAAGTCGGTTTTCAGGAAAGCAGACCAGACAGGAATCAGTTTCGATCAGAATAACTATGGCAATATTAAAGCAGAAGAAAAAGAAATAAACCTTATCAGGCTTCTAAGGAGATTTACTGATACAGTTAGCGAGGCAGCTGACAGTTATAGTCCTGCTTTAGTGGCCAATTACTGCTATGAGCTCTCAAAAGAGTATAACCAGTTCTACCACGATTTTTCAATCCTCGGCGAACCAGATCCAGCAAGGCGCAACTTCAGGCTTGCCCTGTCAAAAGTTACGAGCTCTATACTCTGCTCAGGAATGAGTCTTCTGGGGATCGAGATGCCTGAAAGAATGTAAATACATTAATATTATATACCTGATTGCAAGATGTTTGAGAATTTAAGTGAAAGGCTGGAGAAATCCTTTAAGATACTCAGGGGCCAGGGAAGAATATCAGAGATAAATATAGCTGAGACTCTCAAAGAGGTCAGGCGGGCACTTCTCGATGCTGATGTCAACTTCAAGATAGCAAAACAATTCACCGACTCTGTCAAATCCGAGGCGCTGGGGCAGGAAGTTCTTAAGTCAGTGAACCCATCACAGATGATAGTCAAGATAGTTCATGATGAACTTGCCGAANTGATGGGGGGCGACAAGACTGACATTAATATCAAGATCAATCCTTCGGTCATCCTTATAGCAGGGCTGCAGGGTTCAGGTAAAACAACCTTTAGCGGCAAACTGGCAAAATGGGTAAAGAGCAAGCGCGGCAAAAATCCGTTGCTCGTGGCAGGCGACGTTTATCGTCCTGCTGCTATCGAGCAGCTTAAAATTATCGGTTCACAGGCAGAGGTTTCTGTCTATACCGAAGACGGGAACATGAACCCCGTACAAATAGCGAAGAATGCTGTTAGAGAGGCTAAAAAGAACGGGAACGATGTTGTTATCATAGATACAGCAGGACGACTTGCTGTAGACGAGGAGATGATGAATGAAATCGCCTCCATAAAAGATGCAGTATCTCCGCATGAGATCCTCTTTGTAGTTGATTCGATGACCGGCCAGGATGCTGTTAACACGGCACGGGAATTTAATGAAAGATTGAATTTCGATGGTGTCGTGCTTACGAAGCTTGATGGCGATACAAGAGGTGGAGCTGCACTTTCAATCAGGGCAGTGGTAAATAAGCCTATAAAATTTGTGAGCTCGGGCGAGAAGCTCGATGCAATTGATATTTTCTATCCAGTTCGAATGGCCGACAGGATACTGGGGATGGGAGATATCGTTTCACTCGTTGAGAAGGCCCAGGAACAGTTTGATGCCGAGGAAGCAAGGAAACTGCAGAAAAGAATTGCAAAAGACCAGTTCGACTTTAACGATTTTATTTCCCAGATAGAGCAGATTAAAAAGATGGGTAACGTCAAGGACCTTATGGGAATGATCCCCGGTGTTGGAAAGGCAATAAAAGACCTTGATATTGACGATAATGCCTTCAAGAATATAGAAGCTATAATAAAAAGTATGACACCGCTGGAACGGTCAAACCCGGTTGTGATGAATGGAAGCAGGCGAAAGAGGATAGCCCAGGGAAGCGGTACCAGTGTTCAGGAGGTGAATAAGCTGTTAAAGCAGTTTGATGAGACCCGCAAGATGATGAAAATGGTCACTAAGGGTGGAAATGCAGCCAGGTTGATGGGACGCAGATAATATCAAGATATGTACACAATAATCGACGGCAGGAAAACAGCTGCTGAAATAAGGAAGGAGATTGCAGGTGAAGTTCTGAAACTTAAGAATGAAGGGAAAAAGATCCCTCATCTTGCAGCAATCCTTGTGGGAGACGACCCTTCGAGCCAGACCTATGTTGCAAATAAAGTTAAGGATTGCGAGGAAGTAGGTTTCCATTCAACGCTCATTAGGTATGAAAAGGATACTCCCGAAGCTGTTTTGCTCGAAAGAATAGCGGACCTGAACAATGACAGTGATATTGATGGGTTTATTGTCCAGCTGCCTTTGCCGGCCCACATATCTGAAAATAAGGTTATTGAATCAATTGATCCTTCTAAGGATGCTGACGGGTTTCATCCCGTAAACCTGGGAAGAATGGTTATAGGGCTTCCAGGTTTTGTACCTGCTACACCATTCGGAATTATTGAACTCATCAGGAGGTACGGAATTAAAACATCCGGGAAAAAATGTGTTGTGCTTGGGAGAAGCAATATTGTAGGTCGCCCGGTAAGTATCCTGCTTTCTCAGAAAGGCATGGATGCGACAGTTACTGTAGCCCACAGCAGGACTAAAAATTTACCGGATATTATAAAAGAATCAGATATAATTATAGCTGCCCTGGGCTCTCCGGGTTTTGTAAAAGCCGGAATGGTAAAGGAAGGAGCAGTCATAATAGATGTCGGCACTACCCGCATTCCTGCTCCCGGTACAAAAAGCGGATTCAGGCTATCAGGCGATGTCGATTTTGAAAATGTGGCTCCGAAATGCTCCTTTATCACACCAGTGCCTGGCGGTGTTGGTCCGATGACAAGAGTCTCACTGCTCAGAAATACACTTCTGGCAGCTAAGATGAAGAGAAAGAACACAACTTAAGCAAATCCGGCTTTCAGATTCCTTTAAGGTAAAGGTCATAACCACCTTTCCCTCCCGGCCTGTCGGATGAAAAGATCATATAGACATTCAGGAATGAATTGTTATAGCCGATTACCGGCCTGTATTCGTTATATTGAGTATTGACTTCAGGTCCGAAATTAACAGGAGAATTCCATTTGCCATTCCTGAACAGAGAATAGTACAGATCAAATCCACCCATACCTCCCGTGCGATTGGAGGCGAAAACCATTAACTTTTTATATACATAAGGACATTTATCATCACCAGTGCTGTTTATGCTATCGACTTTAACCAGAGGGCGGAACGGTTTACTCATCCAGACCGAAAGAGCTGTATCCAATGACCTGGATTTATGGTAGATATCAAAATTTCCTCCTGCTGCAGAAGAGAAATAGAGGGTATCCTGGTTTGCATCAAAACTGATATAGGCATCATCACCTGATGTATTTAACAGGGTTGCAGGGTAAGGCCCAAGAATATCTGGGAGTGTGCCTGATGCAACTGAAACAGGTCTGTTCTTAGTGTAANAGAAATCGAGGTTGCCGCTGCCATTCTCCGAAGCAAAAAAGAGGTATTCATACCCGTCGACAGGACTGTAAAGGCTGTATGGTCCATATTCGTTATTTGCACTGTTTGCAGCTGTNAGAAGCTTTGTAAGAAANGCATCCTCCGTAATCATGGATTCCACGGAGAAATTTCCGTTTGTCTGATCCCACATATAAGAAATGGAGCCCTGGACAAAATCAAACTGGCCTCCGGAACTATTCCTGTTACTTGAAAAGATCAATGATTTAGAGCCATTGAGAACATACAGCAAATCAGAGTTAATATCGTCGTAAGTTGAATTAATATCTGTAAGGGCAGTGGTTGAATCGGGGAATACTCCATATGGATATTTAACCTTTTTTGGTTTCTTGCATCCCGTAAATGCAATAAGTATGATTAATATGCTAAAAACCAATGCTAAAGATAATTTTGCAGATGATTTTTTCATAGCAAGCAGGTTAACATATAATAACTAACGTAAAGATATTAATAATTAGTATTAAATGAAAAACCGGGTGGGTGCCCGGTTCTTCTGAGGTAGAATTTAGGTTAATTCTAGGGTAAATTGGGTATAGNGTATTAGTAAATGTCTTTACAATAAATAAGATGAATATTATGGCCATGAGGTTGCGTTTATTGAATAAAAAAATTACAAAAAAATATTTTAGTTTGTATTGATCTGGAAATAAGATGTTTAAAAAAAAATAAATTTGTTGATAATTGAAGACAGGTCGGATGATCACTATTAGAATTAGTATTATTTTTGTATCGTAACAGCATGAGCGATGGAAGAGGACAAGTTCGGATACCCATATGAGGAAGAGGTCAAGCAGGCTGTCCAGAAGTTTGAAAGGATGCGGAGGAATAATGAAAATTATTTCTTTGATGTCATTGAATTCGAGTCAATAATAGACTACTATATTGAATCAAATAACCCGGCGCAGGCTTTTGAGGCAGCGTCGATGGCTACTGAACAGCATCCGCACTCTGTATCTATCCAGCTAAGGAAAGCCAAAGTCCTNCTTGATAAGGGCCGTGCTGTTGAAACTCTCAGGATACTTAAGAAACTTGAGCATATTGAACCGGGAAACCATGAGATTTATGTGGCCAAGGGAACAGCCATGGGTATGCTTGGAGATATCCAGGGAGCCAGGAAGATGTTCGATTATGCTCTGTCACTCGATTCCGATGATATTGAGAATATCCTGTTTGCCATAGTATCAGTACTGCAAAACCTGAATTATTATGAACAGCTTATCCCTTATCTTATCCAACTTATGGAAAGGGAGCCAAATTTCAACGCTCATCTTTATGATCTTGCTTATGCCTACGAGAAAACAGAAGATTATGCAAACAGTATTTCTTTTTACCTGAGATATCTTGAAGCAGAACCTTTCTCAGACTCTGCCTGGTACAACCTGGGGATTATCTACAACAAGCTTGAACAATCAGAGAACGCAATGGAAGCATATGATTATGCACTNGCCATTAACTCTGAAAACACCTTTGCCCTTTTCAACAAAGCGAACATATTGAGCAATCTTGACCGGTATGCCGAAGCAATACCTGTTTATCATGAATATCTCGAAAATGAGCCGGATAGTTTTGAATCAATGACCTACCTGGCAGAATGTTACGAGAGGTGTGACAACCTTACGCTGGCTAAAAAATATTATCACGACGCTATTGATCTTGCCCCTGAATTTGCTGATCCATGGTTCGGACTCGGAGTGATAGAACTGAATTCAGGTAATGCCGACGACAGCCTCATTTATTTCAGAAAAGCAGTACGTCTCGACGATGAAAACCCTGAATTCTGGTACCTCCTTGGGAAAGCCCATTACGTGAAAAGTGAAATCAAATCATCATTAAGCTGCTTCAGAGAAGCGCTTAAGCTCGATATCTATTATGATGATGTGTGGATCGACCTCGGAAGGATACTCCTGAAAGAGAACCTCTCCGGGAAGGCAATTTTTTACCTTGAACATGCATATAAGGTCACGGGTGATGTCCCGGGGATAAACTATATCATGGCGTCGCTTTACCTTCAAACGGGAGCTGCTGACAAGGCATTCAGACACATCTCACTGGCCGTTAATATTGATAAGGATATATTCAAAGAATACTCTGAATTATTTCCTCCGGCCCTGCTTACCAGGAAGATTGCCAGACTTTTAAAATCGGCTGATCTTAACTGAAAACACTACACATAGCTATTATATTTATGAAAACAGTACTCCCGTTTTTACCGGAACGTCCTGCTAAACCAAGAAATTCAGGCCTCACAATGGTAATGGATAAAGGGCTTAGCATCAGAGAAGCTGAAGACTTTATGTCNGTTGGCAGCGAATATACCGATTTTGTGAAACTTGGGTTCGGAACTTCAGTTATCACTCCGGGATTAAAGAAAAAAATCAGGATATATAAGGAAGCCGGAGTCGTTCCATATTTTGGGGGAACACTTTTTGAAGCCTTTGTAATCAGGGATATGTTCAGGGAATTCATTAAATACCTTGATAAGTATGAGATAGATCTGGTTGAGGTATCCGATGGATCCTATGATATTGAACATAAGAAAAAACTGGAGTATATTAAGATCCTCTCAAAACGAGGAACAGTGATCTCGGAAGTAGGCTCAAAGAAGAAAGAGGTGGTTTATTCTCCCGATGAGTGGGTTGCNTTGATGAAATCTGAGCTGGAAGCAGGTTCGGTAAAAGTAATTGCAGAGGCCAGGGAATCAGGCACAACAGGCATCTATAATGAGGATGGCTCAATCAATAGTAAGATAATNGGAGCAATATCAGAACATGTAAAGCTTGATAATGTAATATGGGAGGCCCCTCTGAAGGCTCAGCAGGCATGGTTCATTAAGCATTTCGGAGCCAATATAAACCTTGGGAATATCGCCCCATATGAGATCATACCTCTCGAGACACTTCGCCTTGGACTTCGCGGAGATACCTTTTTCCAGTTTCTTCCTGATAATCTGCAGGGCAAGTGACACTGCCCAACCACTAACCTCATCCCTTCAATGAGAAAATTCGGCCTGATCGGGTATCCTCTGGGACACTCTTTCTCTCAGAAATATTTCGCTGCAAAATTTTCTGAAGAAAATATAGCAGGCTGTTCATATGATAATTTCCCGCTTTCATCCCTCGATAGTTTTCCGGACCTGATCGCTTCCAACCCTGACATCTGCGGACTCAATGTAACAATTCCATATAAAGCTGATATACTGAAATATGTTGATGAGACAGACCATATTGTCAGAGAGATTGGCGCAGCTAATGTATTAAAGATCAGAAGGGAAGATAGAAAATCAAGGATATATGCCTATAACAGCGATGTTGTCGGCATAAGGGATTCAGTTCTTTCATCCTTTACCGGCAGGCAAGGTAACGCTCTCATCCTTGGAACAGGAGGTGGTTCCAAGGCTGTCTCCTGGACTCTGAAAAACATGGGCTTCAAAGTGCTGATGGTTTCGAGAACTAAAAGGGAAGGAATCCTGGGATATGAAGAGATCAACGCTAAACTTCTGGAAGATACAGACCTGATAGTCAATGCCACGCCTCTTGGCATGTTCCCTGATATAGAAAGTAAACCTGATATTGACTTCAGCCTCCTTGACAAAAGGCATACACT
>JGI24136J36422_10000167_pt1 | contig 26062 bp, 23 predicted proteins | sample BarGraNGADG00212_2_FD_36422 | JGI IMG/M metagenome (IMG submission 36422)
CGGAGGCCGGCGGCTCGACGGCGAAGACGTCCAGGGCCGCGCCCGCAAGGCGGCCGGACTCGAGCGCCTCGGCCAGCGCATCGTCGTCGACCAGGGATGCCCTCGCGGTGTTCACGAAGAACGAGCCCTCTTTCATCATCGAGAATGCTTCCCGGTCCATCATCCCGTGGGCAGGCCCGGTCGCGGGAGCGTGCAGGGTGACGAAATCGCTGGCCGAGAGCAGTTCGTCGAATGACACTTTCTCGGCGTTCGAGCGCGCGCCCTCGTCGGCCGATACGTCCGGGTCGAAGAAGACGACCCGGGCGCCGAACGGCCTGAGCCTCGATGCCACGCGGGCCCCGACGCTGCCCAGCCCCACGATGCCCACCGTCTTCCTCCACAGCTCGGAGCCCTGGAACTTCATGTAGGCCTCGCTCATCTTCGCCAGGTCGCCCTCGACGATGCCGCTTTCTTTCAGGAACAGCGCGGCGGCCGGCAGCTTTCTCGCGAGCATTATCATGAACGCGACGGTGAGGTCGGCGACGGCGTCTGCGTTGCGCCCCGGGGTGTAGAGCACAGGCACCCCGAAGGCGGTCGCCGCCTCGACGTCCACGTTCACGGGGTTCCCCCTGCAACTGATGATCGCCCTCAAGCCCGGCAGGCCCTTTATGGCGTCGAGGTCCACCACGTCCATCTCGGTGACGAAAACGCTGTAGCCCTGCAGGGCGTCGACCAGCTCGTGGCCGCCGTCGTAGATCTTCATGGTGTCGCGCCACGGCTCGTAGTCGACGTCGCAGAGCTCGCTCAGCTCGCGGATGGCTTCCTCATCGGTCGAAGCGGTCACGAGCGCGCGGGGGCGGAAAGCGGGCAAGGCGCTCTCTTCAGGGGCAGGCGCTCGCTCGAGCATGGCCATCGTCATGAGGCCGGACACGTGCTGGTCGGCGGGCGCCCGGAGCTCGTGCGCCTCTCTCCAGCCGGCGAAGAGCGCCTGGTATTTCGGGGAATCCGCCCCGGGTTCGTACTCGCGGACCGCGCCGCCGATCATCGCGGCTCCAGCGACCAGGTCTTCGAAGACCCCGGCTCCCACGCCGGCGCAGACCGCCGCGCCAAGCGCTGTGACCTCCGGGGTCGCCGGGACTCGCACCCTCGTGCCCATCACGTCGCTTACCATCTGAGTCCACAGCGTGCTGCGCGTCATTCCACCCGCGACGTCGAGCTCCGCGGCCTGCTCCCCGGTGACGGCGACGAGCTGCTCGACGTTAGCTCTGACAGAGTAAGCGACCCCCTCAAGCAGGGCACGGCTTATGTGGCACGGGCACGCCGAGCTGTCGGCGGTGACCATGTGCGACATCGTGAGGTTCCCGACGGGGATGCCGATCGATCGAGCGTCGAAAACGCTGGCGCCGAACGAGGAGTAGACACCGCCGCATCCCGGCTCCGAGGCCGCCGCCTCGCCGAACAGCATGCCCACAGGGTCGTCGCAATCGGAGTAGATGATCCTCGAGAACCACTCGAGGACTAACCCGGCGGTCAGGCCGTTGCTCTCGAGGACGTAGAGGCCGGGGACGATGTGCAGTCCGCTCCACAGCTTACCCTCAGGGTCCATCACGAGGCCGTCGGTGACCATCTGTATCGGCAGCGTCGTGCCGGCCACCACGCAGACATCGCCGGCCCCGACGGCGCCCGCNCCGAGCAGTCCGCACTGTGTGTCGGCGCCCGCCGCGGAAACCGGCGTCCCTGCCAGGAGTCCGAGATCGGCCGCGGCTTCCGCCGTGAGCCTGCCGATGACCGAGCCGGCGTCCACAAGGTCGGGCAGAAGGCCGCGGTCGAACCCGAGCGACTCGACCATCTCATCGGACCACTCGCGGGACGCCAGGTCGAGCAGCAGTGTCTCCCCGGCCTGCGACCGTTCCGCCATGGCGCCGCCGCCGAGCATCAGGCCCACCCAGTCGGAAAGACTGATGACCCTGGCGGCCTTCCCCAGCAGTGCGGGCGCGTTCTCCTTCAGCCAGAGCAGCCGCGTGCCCGTGAATATCGGGCTCGGCCAGTGGCCGCCTATCTCGAAGACGGCCTGGCCCCGCTCCGCTCCCAGCATGATGCCCTGGAATGCGGCGCGGGCGTCCTGGTTCGGGGCGCCCATCAGGACCCTGCCGTTCCGGTCCAGCAGGACGGTGGTGTTCCGCATGCTGGTCGCCGCTACGCCCAGGACCTCGTCGGGCCGCGCCCCGGCCCGATCGAGCGCCTCTCGCGAAGCCTCTGAAAGCCTCCGCCAGATGTCATTGGTGTCGAGGTCGTATCCCAGGCCGGCGGTGCCGGGTGCCGGCGGGTGCGTCCAGTCCCTCTTCGCGGTGAAGACCGCCCCCGTCTCGACCTCGACTACAAGACAACGGCCCGAGCCGCCGCCCGCATCCAGGGCCATCAGGTATCCCTTGCTCATGGCTCCTCCAGGGTTGACTCCTGCCGAGTGAGACGGGCGCGAAGTGGTCCGGGCTTGTCGCAGGCGTGCGCCGTTATTTGATGAGCTTCAGGACCTCGCGGAACTCGTCCGTGCCGGCCCTCTCCAGAAGTTCGTACATGACCATCTCGGTCGAGGTGATGACGGCCCCGCTCTCGCGCATGCGGTCGAGCGCGATCTCGAGGTTGGCTTCGGTACGCGACCCCACGGCGTCCCGCACCACGTGGACGTTGTAACGGGGCAGCAGGCTGAGCGCGGTCTGGGTGACGCAGATGTGGCTCTCGATTCCGCAGATGACCACTGTGTTCTTCCCGGTGCTCTCCAGTGCCCGCTTGAACTCCCCGACCCTGCAGGCGTCGAAATCGAGCTTCATGATGGGCGATAAGTCGGATATCTCGCCCGCGACATCGGCCATCGTCGGGCCGAGCTTCTGCTGTTCGGTCACCAGGACCGGCATCCCCACGATGCTGGCGAACCGGGCCAGCTTGACGGCGTTCTCGAGCAGGCGCTCCTTCGCGTTCATCACCGCAAGCAGCTTTTCCTGGATGTCGATGATCACCAGCACGCAATCGTCGAGAGAGATCAACTCGCCGCATCGTCCTTCCATCTCCAGCCTCCATGGTCGCGCCTGCCCCGGGTACGGACGAATTCTAGCACAGCGACGAGACGCAGGGCCCCGCGAAATCCGGGTGGAAAGGCGAGCTCAGGGCTCGTCTTCGGAGGCTGCCATCGACCCGGCGCCCTGCGGCTCCGGAACCGGTTCGCGTACCGGCGCGGCCTCGGCCCTTCCCCTGGGGCCGGTCTCTTTCACGGCGAAGACCACGGCCAGAACGGCCGCGACCCCCAGCGCCGCGAGGAACAGGATGGCCCACCGGTAGTCGATGGCCCCGCTCAGCAGACCCTTGGCCGCGATCTCACTGCTGGGGACCTTCTTCCCGAGTACTGCCATGAGCAGCGGTATGAACGCTGACCCTATGCTCCCGACCGCCAGCAGGGTGCCAACGGCGGTCGCCGCTAGCCGCGGCCCTATCTCCGGCATCTCGCCGACCATGGTGAAAGTGATGGGGAGCGCGGGAAGCAGGAAAAAACCCATGATTATAGCNAACGCCAGGTCCAGGGGCTTGCTGGCGATAAAAGCGATCACCAGCACCGCGGGTATGGCGACGGCGCCGGCGACTATCAGGAACGGCTTGCGAAGGCCCACCTTCTCGGAGACGCTGGGCAGGACGCCCGCGCCGATTATGCCGCCGATGGTGATACCCGCAGCCACGTACGAGGCGAAGTTGGTGCTGAAGCCGTGGAAGCCCATGATCTTTTCCATGGTAACGGTCATCCCGATGTAGATGCCGTAGCCGGCCAGCGAAACGATGCACAGCGCCCGGAACGCCGACAGCCGCATCAGCATGGGGAAAGATTCCTTGAGCGGGATGACTTTCTCGTCGGAGATGGGACCCGACGGCGTCGGGGGGTTCTCCCTGGCGAGCGAGTAGAAAAGNGCGGCTGAGGCGGCGGTGATTATCGCAACGACGATGAGGACCCTGTTGAGGCCCGCCTGCGCGACCGACGCGCTCGCTCCCTTGGGTATGCTGGCGATGGCGATGACCAGAGGCAGGCCTATCGCGGTGCCGAGGTAGACGCTCATGGTCGTGAGCCCGTTGCCGAGGGCCCGCTGCTTCACGGCGAACCACTTGATGGGCATCTTGCTGAGGTTGGCGAGCGCGAAAGCCGACCCGGCGCCCCCGAGGACCTGCATCAGTAGGTAGACCCAGTACTGTCCCGTCCCGCTGGATATCACGTAGGGCGTGAACGCTTTGACTACCCCCGCTATCACCATCATCGCGACGCCGGAGCCCGCGGAGACCTTCCAGCCTCGGTTATCGGAGAGCGAGCCGGCGTAGGACGAGACCACGATGAACATGAAGGGGCCGACCAGGGCAAGCAGGCGCACCTGGGTCGCGCTGACGCCCAGCGCCGTCTGTACCGAGCTCTCGATGGGGGCAAAGCTCAGCCACAGGAAGTTCTGAATAGTGAGAACAAGACCGAAAACCGCGGTGACGACCCAGCGATAGCTAAACACCTCGTATTCCTCACCCATGATCAACCTCCCGGAAACGCCTGTGTCCGTCTCGATGAGTGANGTATATAAAGANACCACCCGCCCCGCCTGCCACTTTAATTGTAGCACCAGCGCCACGCGGGTTGGCATCCAACAAGGGAGGCCGCGTTTGAAAAGAAGCAAGGGCGTTTCAGGGCCGACCCGGTTATAGTAGGAATGAATTCGCGGCGATTACCACGATAATAATGGACAGGTAAGATCGGTAGGGGATTGCGCAAGGACCGCCGGCCGGCGAGGCAGGTGATACCGATAGGCGACACAGACGACAGAGCGACCACCGGCGAGCAGGGCTCGCGGGACGTCGTGACGACGTCTCCCCCGGGGGAGGGCGCGGTGCCGGCCGACGTTGGCGCTTTCAAGCGAGCGGCGAGCAGGCTCGGCGTCCTCAGGCAGACCCTGGTGGGCGCGTTCGGCATCATGATCCTGGCCGTGCTGATAGCGGGGGTGCTGAACTACGCCTTCAACATAATCATGACNAGGATGCTCGGGGAGACCGGGGCTTACAGCCAGTTCTACTCCCTGTCGGCCATCTTCCTCATCGTCACGATGGCCGCCGCGTCGTTCCAGACCGTGATAACAAAGTTCGTCGCGGAGTTCGAGACCAGGTCCGAGCAGGACAACCTGAAGCTGCTGGTGCACAGTTTCTCCCGCTGGTTCCTCTATATCGTCGCGGCGGTGATGGTCATCAGCGTCGCGCTGGCCTGGCCGCTGGCTCACGTGCTGAAGCTCGACTCGCCTCTGTTCGTCGTGATCCTCGGTACGTCGATCTCGATGGCCGTCTACCTCTCGCTCCCCATGGGGTTGCTCCAGGGCCAGCAGAAGTTCATCGGCCTGGGGAGCGCCGCGATATCGCAGGCGGTCCTGAGGATACTATTCGGCGTGGTGCTGGTCGCGGTGGGCTTCGGCATCTACGGGGCTCTCGGGGCCGCGACCCTGGGCGGCGTGGTGGTGGCCGGGATCATCCTCTATTACTACCGCGACCTGTTCAGGGGTGAGGTGCCCCCGGTGCGGGACTTCCACCCAACCTCCGCGCTCAGGTATCTCGTGCCGGTCGCGGTCGCGATGTTTTTCATCATCATGATGACCCAGATAGACGTGGTGCTGGTGAGGGCGGTCTTCTCGAGCCACAACGCCGACCTCTACTCGTACGGCGCGCTCGCCGGAAAGGCGGTGCTCTTCTTCCCCGAGGGGATATCGGTGGTGATGTTCCCGATAGTCGCCGCGCGCAGGTCGAGGGGCGAGCCCACGAGGGGGGTACTGGGCTGGAGCCTAGGCGCGGTGACGGTCATCGTGGTCGCTGTCGCGGGCTTCTTCGCGCTCTTCCCGAACTTCACCGCATGGTTCTTCGCGGGTGAGAAGGGCAAGGCCATCGCCAATCTCAAGGGCGTGTTCGGCATCGACTTCATCGTGCTGTTCGGCATCGCGATGGCGATATTCGCGGTGGTCAAGCTGCTCGCGCTGTACCACCTGGCACTGGAAAGGAAAGCCTTTATCGTGTTCTTCGTGGTTGGGGGCATTGCCGAGATCGCGGGCATCCTGCTGTATCATCGTTCACTGCCGAGCGTTCTCACCGTTATTATCTGTGTGGGGTTGTTCCTTCTTATCGCCAACCTCGCGCTTGCGCTTGTCGAGACACCGGTGTCACCACCTCCGTCCGACACAGACCTCGTCTCCAGGCAGTCCGTGGACCTGGAGATGAAGACGATCGAGAGAGAGGCAGATTGAACTTCAGCGACGACCCGGAGGGCGGTGCCCTGACGGGTGGGCTCGGTAGCCGGCAAGAGGGCGGCGCCCGAAAGCCGACAGATGCGGCGGTGATGGGCGCGGTGCTGCGGCAGCTCGGCGCTCTGTACCCGCACATGGAAGGCCACTGGCAGAGGATGGCTTTCGAGGCCGTTACGCTGGGCCAGGAACTGGACATGAGCAGGGAAGCGGTCGGCTATCTCAGGACATGCGCCTTTCTCGTCGACATCGGCATGATCGACGAGTCGATCCATTCCATTATCGCCTCCGACGTCGAGAGCGGCGTCGATTACATGCAGAACCCGGACATCCGCAGGGTGGTCGAGATGCACCCGGCCATCGGCGCCCGGAAGCTCGAGGAGTTGGGCTTCCCGCGCCAGGTGCTGCTGGGGGTGAAGCACCACCACGAATGGTTCAACGGCTGGGGGTATCCGGACGGGCTGTCGGGGGTCGCCATACCGATGCTCGCCCGCGTCCTGGCCGTCGCGGACTCGTTCGTGTCCATCACGTGGGACCTGCCGTATCGCGACGCATGCTCCGAGGAAGAGTCGCTCGAAGAGATAGTCGGGTACGCGGGAATCCAGTTCGACCCCTGGGTGGTCCCAGCGCTGGAGCGGGTTGTGAACCGCAAGGCCGGCTCCTGCGAGTCGCTCATCGACAAGAGCCTGGAGTCGGGCCTCGACGACCTCTGATCCAATCCTGAGCGGCTCCATACCTTGAACCCATCACTGCCACGCGTTGCGGTATCATATTCAGCGTTGCCAGTCGCCCGTAAGGGTTCATCGTTAGAGGAGGATTTCATGTTCAACGGCATTTTCCACATCCGTAAACCCACCAACGAGCTGGTGCTCGACTACGCTCCGGGAAGCAGGGAGAGGCAGGAGCTCAAGGCCACGCTCACGGAGATGTTGGCCAACCCCGTCGAGGTCCCGTGCATGATAGCGGGCCGCGAAGTGGCGTGTACCGAGCAGGTGGAGATGAGGGCGCCGCACGACCACGCGCAGGTGCTCGGGAGCTACCATCGAGCAGGGCCGAAAGAGGCCGAGATGGCGATAGACGCAGCCAATGAGGCCAAGGTGGCCTGGAGCGAGATGGAGTGGTCGTCCCGCGCCACGGTGCTGCTTCGGGCCGCCGAGTTGCTGAGCGGCAAGTACAGGCAGACGCTGAACGCGGCCACCATGCTCTGCATGAGCAAGACTGCTCACCAGGCTGAGATCGACTCGGCCTGCGAGTTGATAGACTTCTGGCGGTTCAACCCGTACTTCATGACGGAGGTATACGACGACCAGCCGATGTCGACGCAGGGCGTCCTCAATTACATGGAGCACCGGCCCCTCGAGGGATTCGTGTTCGCGATCTCGCCGTTCAACTTCACCTCCATCGCGGGCAACCTGCCGACGGCGCCCGCGCTGATGGGCAACGCGGTGGTCTGGAAGCCGTCGTCGGTGGCTGTACTGCCGGCCTACTACATCATGAAGGTCCTCAAAGAGGCCGGGATGCCGGACGGCGTCATAAACATGGTGCCCGGCCCCGGGCCCGTTGTCGCGCCCCCGGTGCTCAACCACCTCGACCTGGGCGGCGTGCACTTCACCGGCTCGACCCACGTGTTCTCGAGCATATGGCTTACGATAGGGTCGGACATCCGCAAGTACTTCTCCTACCCGCGCATCGTGGGAGAGACCGGCGGCAAAGACTTCATCTTCGCCCACGCGTCCACCGACATCGATTCGCTGGTCGCCGCGATAGTGCGCGGAGCGTTCGAGTACCAGGGGCAGAAGTGCTCGGCCCCCAGCCGCGTCTACGTCCCTGACAGCATCTGGCGGCAGGTCAGGGAGAGGTTGCTGGACGAGATCGCGACCATCAAGGTGGGGGACGTCAGTGACTTCGGCAACTACATGAACGCGGTAATCGACAAGGCGGCGTTCGATAAGATCTCGGGCTACATCGACTTCGCGAGGGAGGACAGCAACCACGAGATCCTCTGCGGCGGGACCTGCGACGACTCGGTCGGCTATTTCGTGCAGCCAACGGTCGTGGAGAGCAAGGACCCGCGCTCCAGGCTGATGTGCGAGGAGGTTTTCGGACCCGTCGTGACAGTGTTCGTCTACCCCGAGAAGCAATACGAGGAGAGCCTCGAGTTGTGCAACACCAGCAGCCCCTACTCGCTGACGGGCGCCATCTTCGCGCAGGACCGCTTTGCCATCGTCACGGCGTCGAAAGCCCTGCGTGGCGCGGCCGGCAACTTCTACATAAACGACAAGCCGACCGGGGCCGTCGTGGGCCAGCAGCCTTTCGGCGGCGCGCGCGCCTCGGGCACCAATGATAAGGCCGGGAGCCGGCTCAACCTGGTGCGCTGGATATCGCCCCGGGCCATCAAGGAGACCTTCCTGCCGCCGACGGATTACAGATACCCGTTCCTGGCGGAGGACTAAAGACGAGGACCGGCAAACCGTTGGATCATCTCGAGAACAAGCGACTCACGACAGAGCAGGTCATCGAGAGGCACGGCCTCTGGCTCAGGGGCCGGACCGGGGGGCTTCGCGCGGACTTCCGCGGTGGGGAACTGGCGGAGGTTTACCTCAAGGGCGTCAACCTGCGGAAGGCGGACCTCTCGGAAGCAAACCTCCAGCGCGCCGTCCTGGCGGACAGCGTGCTATCCGGGGCCGACCTCTCGGGGGCGAACCTGCGGCACGCGGACCTCAACGGGGCCGATATGACCGGGGCCAACTTCAAGGGGGCCAACTTCGAGCGGATCACCAACCCACCGCCGATGCTCTGGAAAAAATGACCCGGAGCGACGCCGCGGACCTGGTCAGTCCGAAGGCGGCGTCCACCGGCAGGATTGCACTTGCTCGCGCTTGTCGGTCCCCACGAACCCGGAAAGCGCTCGCATCTGTGTGTTCACCGCCAGGTTCGTGCAGAACATCCCTTTCATCGCGGCGTATACGTAAGTTCTCTCCCGCGGCGAGAAGCACGCCAGGAACTCCTCTTCGACATCCGGGGGCACGCCTTCCTCGAGGGTCAGCAAAGCCCGGACCCATCGGAGCGCCGCATACTCACGTTCTTCGAAGCGGGAGGGGTCGAGGCCGGCGAGGTCGTCTACCTGTTCCCGGCTGAGCCCCGCGTTCCGACCGAACGCGGTGTGCGCGGCCAGTCACCCCGGGCACTGGTTGGCCGACGCGGTGACGATCATTATCTGCTCGCGGAACTCCGGGGTGAGCGCGCGCAATACGTAAACGCGCGCGATCGGGCCTGAAAGCCTGGCAAGCTCGAGAGCGTGGTGAAGCGCATGACCGGCACTCCGGTAACTCCGTGGAGTCCCGTCACCCGCCCAGTCGAGCTCGTGCATCGACACGCCCGGCTCCCCGGTGAGGCGCGGCAGCGCCAGCAGCCCGGCGCCGGCAAGGCCAAGAAGCAGGATATTTCTGAATCTCATCGAGTGGCCTTTCTCTCTCGGTTCCAGGCACATTCTAAAGCTGATGGAACCACAACGTAATGCCCCGGCATAGAGCGTTTCGGTGACCGGCCTGGAGGTTGGCGCGGACGCGGCGAAGAGATACGCTAAACCGGCAGGCATTCGGCGAGGGGAGGACGGCATGGAATCGGGCTCGATGATCATCATCGGCGCCGGTGTAGCGGGGCTTTCGGCGGGCTGTTACGGGCGCATGAACGGATTCGAAACGACCATATTCGAGATGCACGACAAGCCCGGCGGCGTGTGCACTTCGTGGAAGCGCAAGGGTTACGTGTTCGACGGCTGCATACACTGGCTGGTCGGGTCCAGGCCCGGCAGCGACTTCAACCGGGTGTGGATGGAACTGGGGGCGCTGCAGGGGCGCGAGATAGTCGACCACGAGGAGTTCTACCGCGTCGAGGAACCCGACGGTAAGACCCTCATCGTGTACACGGACGCCGACCGCTTCGAGCGCCACATGAAGGAAATGTCTCCCGCCGACGCAAGACTGATCGAGAAGATGATGCGCGACGTGCGCGCCATGGGAAAGATGGTCACTCCGATCGGAAAGCCAAGCGGGACGGTCGAGGGACTTCGATTGGCTCTCGGAACGATTCCCGCCATCGGACCGCTCATGAGGTGGCATGGCCGGACGATAAGGTCGCTCGGGGCGGCGTTCAAAGACCCGTTCCTCAGGGAAGCGTTTCCTCGGATATTTGATTTGGCGGACTTCCCGATGATGGCAGTACTGACGACGCTGGCGTGGTTGAACAGCCGCGACGCGGGCTATCCGATTGGCGGTTCGCTGGAGTTCGCCCGCGCAATCGAGCGCAGGTACCTGGACCTGGGCGGCGTCGTCAACTACAAGAGCCGGGTTGAGAAGGTGCTTGTCGAGGGCGATCACGCAGTCGGGGTAAGGCTGGCCGACGGCACCGAGCACAGGGCCGACACGGTCATCTCGGCAGCAGATGGCCACAGCACTGTCTTCGAGATGCTGGACGGCCGCTACACCGACGAGGAGATACGCGGGTACTACGCGGACCTCCCGCTGTTCGAGCCGCTAATCCAGGTCTCTCTCGGAGTGTTCAAGGACCTCTCGAAGGAGCCGCATGCGGTCGACTTCCCTCTGGACGAGCCCCTTGTCGCCGCGGGCAAGGTCTACAGGCGCATCACCGCCCAGCACTACTGCTTCGATCCGACGCTGGCGCCAGAGGGCAAGTCGGTCGTCATCGTGTACCTCGCGTCCGACTATGATTACTGGAAGGTGCTCAGCGAGGACCGCAAGCGATACCGGGCCGAGAAGGACGAGATCGCCAACAGGGTCATCAAGGCCCTCGACGTGCGCTTTCCCGGGCTCAGGGAGAGCGTCGAGGTCGTGGACGTGGCGACCCCGATCACCACCGAGCGATACACGGGCAACTGGTGTGCGAGCTTCGAGGGCTGGCTGCTCACTACCAAGACCAGCAAGTACACTGTTAAGCAGATGAAGCGCGAGTTGCCGGGCCTGGGCGACTTCTTCATGATAGGGCAGTGGCTGGCCCCCGGCGGAGGCCTTCCGCCGGTCGCGCTGCACGGCCGGCAGGTCATCCAGACCATCTGTACCAGGCGGAAGAAGCCGTTCGTCACCAGCGTACCCTGACCGCTATAGGCCGGCCTGTCTATTATCAATAGTGGAATAGTGGTGGCAGGTCAGGCGGTTGCGAATTCACCTCTTCGAACGTTTTTACTTTAGAGAGATGGAGTCGGGCAAAAGGGGCATCTACATGAGGTTCTCGTGTTCTCGGAAATCACCTTCGTCGATAGCGGTGGCCACCGCTATCTTACTCCTCGCCTCGCTCACCCTCTTCTTCACGACGACGCCCGCCCTGGCCGACGAAACCACTCGCTGGTGCAGCCAGGAGCCGTTCCCGACCGGAAACGACCTCTTCGCAATGGATTACGCGGGCTCCGACACGTTGTGGGCGGTGGGAGGCGAAGCCGGCAGCAAATCCACGATCCTCAAGAGCACGGACGCGGGAGAGAACTGGTACATACAGTACTCGAGCGCGAACGTCGAGCTCCGCGGGGTCGATGCGGTGAACACCAGCATCGTGTGGGCGGTAGGGGAGAACGGCACCATCGTCAAGACGACCGACGGCGGCGTCACGTGGCAGGTGCAGGTCTCACCGACCGCTAACCTGCTCATGGACGTGAGCGCTGTCAGTTCGACCACCGCATGGGCGGTCGGCTGGGGCGGGACCATCATCAAGACCGCGAACGGGACCGACTGGGGACCGGTGACGACGCCCGTCCCCGGCGAGTGGCTGATGGGTGTCAGCGCGTACGACAGCACCCACGCGTGGGCGACGACCTCGAACGGGCGGATAATCGCGACCGCCAACGGGACCGATTGGGTGATCAAGCTCGACCACTCGGCCGGCCAGGAAACTCTGAACGCCGTCAGCGCCGTAAACGAGAACGTCGTTTATGTCGCGGGACAGCGCTGGGGGGACAACCTCGCGTCCATCTACAGAACGGCCAACGGCGGCACCTCCTGGGACCTCGTGACCCCCGCGCCCTCGACCAGAAACCTGTACGGGATATACGCCCTTGACGAGACCCACGCCTGGGCGGTGGGCGGTTACAGCACCATCCTCGCGACGACCAACGGCACAACCTGGACCGCGCAGACCTCCCCGTCAATCTATACCCTGTGGGGAGTGTGCGCGTCCTCGAGCAGCGACGCATGGGTGGCCGGCGAGCGCGGCGCGCTCGTCAAGACCACCGATGGAGCAACGTGGAACAACATGGGCTTCGCCCTGGACTACCAGACCTGCGGCGTCGACGCGTCCGACGCCGACAACGCGTACGTGACCTGCACGAATGGTCCGGCATACAGGGGACGCGTTTACAGGACGACCGACGCCGGGGCGAGCTGGGAGCTGGTGTACGACATCGCCCAGCCGCTCTACGGGGTGTCTTCGCCCTCGCCCGAGGTGGTGTGGGTGACCGGCCTGCACGGCGCGGTCTTCAGGAGCACCGACGGGGGCGACACCTGGGAGCAAAGGTCAAACGGGCTGGCGGACGCATGGTACCGGTCCATCTCGGCCCTCGATGCGGACACGGCCTGGGTGGTTGCCGGTAATACGGTGCCTCGAATCGCAAAGACGATCGATGGCGGGCAGACCTGGAGCTCTCAGACATCGCCTACCGTCCAGCCCCTGTACGGGGTGAGCGCGGTGAACGCGAACATCGCGTGGGCGGTCGGCACTAACGGTGCGATCATCAAGACGGTCAACGGCACCAACTGGTCACTGCAGACCTGCCCGGTGAACGCCCAATACCTCAACAGCGTCAGCGCGGTGGACGCCAGTACCGCATGGGCGGTCGGCTACGACGAGACCTCCGGCATTGAGAAAGGCGTAATAATCAAGACGGAGAACGGCACGTCGTGGGGCGAGCAGGACAGCCACACGACCTCGGTCATCGGCGGTGTGAGCGCCGTCGACGCCGACACCGCCTTCGCGGTTGGCTGGCAGCTCCTCAAGACGACCGACGGCGGCGATAACTGGGGGGCCGAAGCGGCCCCGGTATTCTTTAACACCGGCTGGTCCGGCATAGCGGCGCCCGCCGGCGACGCGGCATGGGCGGTGGGAGACTACAGCATACTGCACACCCACGTGGTCGTGAGCGCCGCTCCTTCATCCGCGCCTCCCGGCTCGCTGGTCACCTTGACGGGTGGTGGCTTCGGCTCGAACAGGGCCGACGGGTCCGTGACATTCGGCTCGACCGCCGCCGGCGGCTTCGGCTCCTGGTCTGACACCACCATAACCGCTTACGTGCCGGATGGACTGACCCCGGGGCAGCAGCAGGTCCGCGTGCACAACCGGTGGGGCCAGACGATGCCCGTGGACTTCACGGTCGAGGCGCTCGCTGCCCCACACATCGATACTGTGAGCCCTGGCTCGGGTGGGATCGGGGGCACGGTCACGCTCACGGGCACCGACTTCGGGATGCCGAGCGACCTGTCCGCGCCCGCCGTCTCCTTCGGGTCGATCGACGTCCCCGCCCACGACGCGCTCTCGTGGTCGCGCACCCAGATACAGGTCGCGGTGCCGGCTGGAGTATCTCCAGGTGCTCTCCAGGTACAGGTGCAGACCCACGGTGGTGTCTCCAACACCAAGGACTTCGATGTGTTGGCGGCGCCAACCATGTCATCCATGTCGCCCACCTCGGGTGCGACCGGCACCACAATCACGATAAACGGCGGCAACTTCCGCTCGCCGCAGGGCGCCGGCTGCGTATACGTCGGGAACCACAAGTGCACCGGCTACACTTCCTGGAGCAACACTCAGATAAAGGTGAAGGTCCCATCCGCGGCCTCCACTGTGGAGGCGGTCAAGGTCGTCACGACTGGAGGCAACTCGAACACGAAGAACTTCAAGGTGACGCCGCACATAAGCGCCTACTCGCCCACCTCGGGCAAGCCGGGACAGATAGTGACTATCGCGGGCACCGGGTTCTCCTACCACCAGGGCAGCTCCTACTGCTACTTCGGCAGCAGGAAGACGACCGCATGCTCCTCGTGGACCAACACCAAGTTCAAGGTGAAAGTGCCGTCCGGCGTGTCGGGCGCCGTCAAGCTGAAAGTGGTGATCATCAACGGAGGCAGCTCCAACTCCGTGAACTTCACCGTGCGGTAGATCGCTCCGCGCGGGTGCATCTCCGGGCCGGCTCAGGCGCCAGCCCCGCGCAGCACCTGCACGTGGACGTGGCGCGTGCGAGGCCCGTCGAACTCGCAGAAGTAGATTCCCTGCCAGGTGCCCAGCACCAGCCTGCCGCCTTCCACGGGCACCATCGCCGAGAAGCCCATCATCGAAGCCTTGACGTGCGCCGCGGAGTTGCCCTCCATGTGCCTGTAGGGCCCGTTCCAGGGGACCACCCTCTCGAGCGCCGAGGCGATATCCTCCCGGACCGCGGGGTCCGCGTTCTCGTTGATGGTAACGCCCGCAGTCGTGTGCGGGACGTAGACGATGCAGGCGCCCTCAGCGACACCGGCGCCCGTCACCGCCGAGGCCACCTCGCGCGTTATGTCCTTGAGGTCGGTCCGCGAACCCGTGCGAATCGAGAACGACTCCATATGCGGCTCCTTTTCGCCGATGGTCATCTCCGCGTCCAGGCCCGGGGGCGGCCGGGTAGCGTGCTGAAGGGTCCATTTCCTCAACCCCAATTATCTACCCGGAGAGCGCTGTGTCACATAGTCACGAGGATTGACGTCACCGCTATTGAAGTCATCGGTGAGAGCAGGGACAGTGACGGTAAACACCAGGGGTGACTCATGGGCGACAGCGATCTGAAAGAGTCGGTCGCGTCCCGCTACGAGAGGTTCGCGGGCGCGCTCGACCGCGTGAGGCACGAGGGACCGTGCTGACCTTCCGCCGAGGAGCCCGGTTCGGGCATCGCGGTCAAGGAGGGCCTGTACAGCGAGCAGGAGCTCTGCCGGGTCCCCGACGCGGCCCTCGCCCTGTCGCGCGGGTGCGGCAACCCGACCGGTTTTGCCGGGCTTGCCACCGGCGAGGTCGTTGTCGACCTGGGCTGCGGCGCCGGGATAGACGTTATCCTGGCGGCGGGACAGGTCGGGACTGACGGGAAGGTCGTGGGGATTGACCTCTCGCCCGGGATGATAGAGCGCGCACGCAGGGCGGTCGCCGAGGCCGGCTACGCCGACCGCGAAATCGAGCTTAAGGTCGGCTCGATCGAGGACACCGGCCTGCCCCCGGATTTCGCGGACGCGGTGATATCGAACTGCGTCATCAACCTGGCGCCCGATAAGCCGGCGGTCTACGCGGAGGCCCTGCGTATCCTGAAGAAAGGTGGGCGGCTGGCCGTCTCAGACATCCTCTGGACGGAGCACCCCGAGCAGGATCTGGAGATGCGTCTGCGCGAGCGTTGGGCCGGCTGCCTCGGCGGCGCCGCGGTCGAGGCCGACTACTGGGACATTGTCGACGATGCCGGCTTCGTGAAGGTGCAGGTGGTGGCGCGGCACGTCCTCGAGCCGCACGAGCTGTTAGCGATAGCGTGCTGCCCGGGCGAGGAGTTCAGCTCGGCGCCGCCTCCCGGGGACCTGGCCCGCATGAACGGCATCGTGGAGAGCGTCAAGTTCACGGCCATGAGGCCTTTCGGGTGAGGGCGCAAGGAGATCTCGCGCAGGATGCGCGAGGCGCGAAGAAGATCCCAGGCCGACCCTGACCCGGCCGCTACTGCGCGGTGAGCTCCTTCTGGAACTTGCGCGCGTAGAACGACAGGATGATGTGCATGATCCCGCTGATGATAAGGAATATCGAGAAGATAACGATTATCGTGTAGACGGTCTCGGCGGGTAGCGCGAGCAGCAGTATCCCCAGGATGATGGAGATGACACCCGCGATGCCCACCAGCGCCCTTCCCGGCATCGGCTGCATCTCGATCGAGCCGACGAACTCCACCACTCCCGAGATGATGGCCCAGATAGCGATTATGACGACGACGACGGTCAGCGCGAACCCGGTCTTGGTGAGCAGTACGATGCCGAGGAACAGGCTGATGAGCCCGCGGGCCAGCATGATGCCCATCTTCTCCCTCTGGAACAGCAGCACCAGGGCCCATATCGTCTCAACCACGCCGTCTATTATAAGGAGGAGACCGACGAGGTATGCGAGCACCTTTATCGTGGACGCCGGCCAGGCGAGCAGCACCACCGCGATCGCGATCGCGACCAGCCCCCTGATCAGATACGACCACCAGTTCTTGACCCCGATGTATACCTCGTCCATCACAGCTCCTTTCCACGCCGCCGCCAGTAAAAAGTACTTCTGTTGCCCGGCCCCGTATTCCTCCCCGTGCGGCCTGTCACTCGCGACCCCCTCAGCGCTCTCGGCGGAGCGCGTCGACCTGCCTGACGCCGCCCGCGAAGATGTTGCGCGCTATGAAGCTGCTCTCTGATTCCGCGAGCTTGTTCAGCAGCTCGGCCTTCAGGTCGAGCGCCTCGGTGCCCGGCTCGTCACTCCCGTCGAGGACGAAGTCGACCAGGTGGAGTGCCAGTTGCGCCTCGCCTTCATCCGCCAGCCCCCTTGCCCTTTCGAGGACCTTGTCCGCGCCGCCCGTGAGGCCCAGCACCTCTTCGGCTATCCGGGCGCTCGGGGCCGGGAAAAGGTGCGAGGCGTTACCATCGAACCACCCGTGGTAGAGGCGCAGGGTGCCCTGGACCACGAAGTACGGGTGCCCGTAGATAGGCGCCAGGAAGCGGCTCTCGGCGAACTCGGCCGGCCACTCGAAGGAGTTGAGTATCTCCTCCTGCCACTTCCCCTCGTTGAGCATCGCCACCACCTGGTCGTCCAGGAACCGCAGGGCTTTTGCGACGGAAAGGCAGCCTTCCTCCACCTCTTCCGCGCCCTCGACGGCGTTGCCGTGCCCCGGGAGCATCAGCCCCGGAGACTTGGCCGCTACCGCCTCCAGCGCCTCCGCCCACTCGAGCGCGTAGCGCTGCACCTTGAAGGGGTTTCCGACGTTGGGGCACGACCACACCCACAGGTCGGACACGCAGGTGACGCCGAGCTCGGGGACCCACAGCCACGTTGCGTCGTCGGTCTCACCCCTGGCGTGCCTCAGCTCGAAGGTGATGCCACCGAGGTCGAAGCTCGTGCTGCCGTGATAGACCTTGTCGGGGTAGATGTAAGTCCTCGGGAAGACCTGCACGTCGGCGGGCACCCCGAACTGGATGCGGTTGATGTGGTCGTGGTAGGGGAGCATCCTCTGGTAGCGGTCGAACCTCTTGGGGACGTTCTCGTGGGCCAGGATCACGGGACGCGGGTGTCCCCTGACCTCCGCGTCGGCCAGCACCGCCTTCGTCCCGAACGCGTGGTCGGCGTGGCCGTGCCCGTACACGACGTAGCGCACGGGCTCCTCCGTGATGGCCCTGAGCTCCTCGACGATGCGCGGCCCATCCGGCTCGAGCCCGGCATCGAAAAGGACCACTCCCTCGTCGGTCTCGAAGATGCAGATGTTCGCCAGCAGCCGGAGAAAATGCACCCCGTTCTCGAAATGCCTGACACCGAACTGCATGAAAGACGGTGATTCGCTCCCAAGACCGATATCCTCGGACATCACGCCCCCTCTCCGCGCCTGCCCCTCGAGGTGGCCGGCGCATACGTCTTGCGCACGGCCCCACCATTATACTTTCGCGCGGCGCGAGACCCNTCAGCCTTGGAGCNNAAGATCCAACCTTGTGCCCCGCGCACGCGCCGTCTGACGCTCTGCCCGGGGCCTCGCCTCCGGGGCCGCCGCCCCGGAGGAATTTGATCCGCCATCAAAACCTGCCTCGGTATATAATCACTTAAGTGTATTCACGGTGATTCAAAATGCATGTCCAGACAAGGAGGGAGCGCTATGGCNGAGTACGGCACCGACGCGTGGGAGGCCGAGTATCAGGCGATGCTCGCCAAGAGGACACAGAAGGACCCGCCCTATATCTACTTCTCCCCGGAGTGGGGGGGCCTGTACGAGAAGACCATCCAGGGAGACGAGCAATACAAGGACGCGGCCAAGGACTGGGAAGGCACCGTCGTGCTGCACGTCGAGCCGGCGCCCGAGTGGGGTCTCGATATCGACCTCTACGTCTTCATGGACCTCTGGCACGGGGCCTGCCGCTCGATAAGGCTGGTCCCTCCCGCCGCCGGCGAGGCCGGGGATTTCGTCATCTCGGGCTCGCTCGAGCGCTGGACCCAGGTGGCAAAGAAGGAGCTCGACAGCACCAAGGGCATGATGCAGGGCAAGCTCAAGCTCAAGGGTGACCTCCCCACCATCGTGAGGGCGGTCAGGGCATCCCAGCGCCTCACCGACCTGAGCGCAGACGTCGGCGGGATCTTCCCGACCGAGGCCAACGAGGAGCAGAAGGTCGAGTTCGCGGAGGCGATGAAGGACCTGGCGGCTCTCTACTAGGCTCGAACGGGGGATTCCATGCCGGCGACCTACGGCACCGACGAGTGGGAGGCCGAGTACCAGGCGGTGCTCGCGGAGAGGGCGGGAAGGGAACAACCCTACATCTACTTCACCCCCGAGTGGGCATCGCTCTATGAGAAGGCGATCCAGCAGGACGCCACCTACAAGCGGGCGTCCGAGAACTGGGAATGGCCCGTCGTGCTGAACGTCGAGCAGGACCCGGGCTACGGGCTGACCATCGACCTGTACCTGATGCTGGATCTCTGGCACGGCAATTGCCGGTCCGTCAGGTTCGTCCCGCCCGAGATCGGTAGAGAACAGCCGTTCGTCATCAGCGGCTCGCTGGAGCGCTGGGCCCAGGTCGCCACGAAGGAGCTCGATGTCACCAAGGGCATGATGCAGGGCAAGCTCAAGCTGAGAGGCGACCTGCCTACCATAGTGCGGGCGATCAAGGCCTCCACCCGGCTGACGGAGATCAGCATGGAGGTCGGGGGCATCCTGCCGACCGATTTGACGGACGAGCAGAAAGAGGAGGTCACGGAGGTCTGCAGGATAATGTCGGAGAGACTCCTCGGCTGAGTGCGGGGCCCGACAATGCACGGCCGCCCGGACACCGGACACGGGAACTGATAAAGCAAACGACGCGGTGCACCGCGGCGCGAAGAACAGGACGAGAACCAACGGGAGGTTCGACATGGCCTACGACAGAGATCTTGCCTTCGTCTACAGGCAACCGACCAGGATAGTCTACGGCGAGAAAACCGTTAACGACGTCGGAATCGAGATCGCCGAGCTCGGCTGCAGCAAGGCGTTCGTCGTGACCGACCCGGGCGTCGTCGCGGCGGGCCTGGTCGAAAGGGTCCAGAAGGCGCTGGGCGCCAAGTACGTCGGCATATACGACCAGTGCATCCAGGATACGGGCGTCCACATTATCAACGAGGCCACCGAGGTCGCCAAGGCGGCCGGCGCCGACTCCCTGGTCAGCGTCGGGGGCGGCAGTTCCATCGATACGGCCAAGGGCATGGCCATCCTGCTCAAGGAGGGGGGCAAGCTCGAGGACTACTCCGGCTTCCAGTTGCTCAGTCGCCCCCAGACTCCTCACGTCGTCATACCTACGACCGCGGGCACCGGCAGCGAAGCCACCATGACGGCCGTGGTAAAGGACTGGGATAAGCACCAGAAGTACCTGTTCTCCGATAACAACATCATCCCGAACGTCGGCATACTCGACCCAACCATCGTCGAAGGTCTGCCCCCCGGGCTCACCGCCACCACCGGGATGGACGCCTTCACCCATGGGATCGAGGCGGTCCACACCATCCAGGCTTCACCCATCGCCGACGCCATGGCGCTCCAGGCCATCCGGCTCATCTACGAGTACCTGCCCAGGTGCGTGGAGGACGGACACGACCTGCTGGCACGAGGACAGCAGCAGTGCGCCGCCACCATGGGCGGCATAGCCTTTGACAACGCGCAGGTGGGCATCCCCCACGCGCTCGCACACTCCCTCGGCGGCGCCTTCAAGGTGCCGCACGGCCTCGGCAACAGCATCGTCCTGCCGCACTGCATGAGGTTCAACCTGGAAGAGTGCGCCGACCGGTACGCCCTCATCGCCCGTGTTCTGGGCCTCGACGTCAAGGGCATGAGCGACATGGAGGCCGGCACGGCCGCGATAGAAGCCGTCGCCGCGTTCACAAAGAAGCTGGGCGTTCCACAGAGGCTTCGCGATGTCGGAGTCCCGGAGGACGGGCTGCAAGAGGTCGCCGAGCTGGCGATGGGGGATGGCTGCGTAGTCTACAACCCGGCCCTGATATACGAGTCGGACCAGTTGCTCGGCGTCCTGAAAGACGCGTGGTGATACTCGCCGGCCCGTCGGGCCGGGCGCGAGGTTAGGGAGGTAACATGGAGGGAGAGCAGATACTGAGCGGAGGCCCGGGAGGTATCAGCATCACGCTGGCGCCGGGCGCCGAGGAGGCGGGCCTTGCCTCGATGCAGGCCGAGATGATAAAGACGAACCTCGAGAACAAGCCCGAGCGCGTCAAGGACTTCAAGAAGCTCAAGGGTACAGTCTGGATAACCGCCGACGACGCGGACGTCCAGATGACGATGAAATTCGACAACGGCAGCCTGGTGGTCCACAAGGGCCTGGTCGGCACTCCCATGCTCGAGATAACGACCGACGCCAGCACGCTTATGGACCTGGCCAACGTCAGCATCCGCTACGGTATGCCGTGGTACTTCGATGATGTCGGCAAGATGGTCATCAAGAAGCTCTGGAAGAAGGAACTCAAGATCAAGGGGATGTTCGCCCACAACATGACCCTGACCCACCTGACCAAGGTGATGTCGGTCAAGTAGAGCGGATTGGCGGGGTCGGGTGCGACGCCCGGTGACCAACAGGGGGTTCTGCGATGTACGGTAACACTGGAAAGGTGCTCGAAGTCGACCTGTCCTCGGGAAAGATCGATACGCTCGAGCTCGACGAGAAGANCTACAGGGAGTACATCGGCGGGGCCGGCCTGGCGGCAAGACTCATCGCCGACCGTGGCAACCTCGAAACGGAGCCGCTTGACGCCGACGCGCTGCTCATCTTCGCCACCGGCCCGATGGCCGGCACGGGCATGTACGGGACGAGCCGGCTGTCGGTCGGTGCCCGCTCACCACTCACAGGCATCTGGGGCCAGGCGAGCTGCGGGGGCAACTTCGGCCCCGAGCTAAAGCGCTGCGGCTACGACGCCATCATCCTGAAGGGAAAGGCGGCCGAGCCCATGTACCTGCTGCTGGGCGACGAGTCGGCCGAGCTGGTCCCGGCCTCAGACCTCTGGGGCAAGGATATCTTTGAGACGACCGACATCCTCAAGGAAAAGTACAGCAAGCAGCACAAGATAGTGGCCATCGGCCCCGCATCCGAAAACGGAGTCCCCTTCGGGAGCATCACCAACGACTACGGTCACCACTTCGGGCGCGCTGGTATGGGCACCGTGATGGGTTCCAAGAACCTCAAGGCCATCGCCGCAAAGGGCGACATCAAGTCCGAGTTCGCGGACCCCGAGGCGTTCAAGGAGTTCTCGAAGAACCTGCGCGGTCAGATCGAGGAGAACATCTTCTGCAACGCGCTCAAGGCGTTCGGCACCGCCGCCAACATGGAGCTGAAGATGATGGAGGGCGACGTCCCCACCAAGAACTGGTCGGTGGGCTCGTGGATGGAAGGCCCGGAGACCCTCAGCGGCATCGCCATGGCCGACACCATCCGCACCGACACCGCCTCGTGCCGCGGCTGCGCCGTCAAGTGCAAGCCCATCGTCAAGGTCGACGAGGGCCCTTACCAGGTGGCCGAGGGACCGGGACCCGAGTACGAGACCATCGCCTGTTTCGGCACCATGATGATGAACCCCAGCCTCGAGGCCGTCGCCAAGGCGAACGACATCTGCAACCGCCTCGGCCTGGACACCATGACCTGCGGCTCTACCATCGCGTGGGCGATGAGCTGCTACGAGGCGGGCATCCTCAAGCCCGAGGACTACGAAGGCATCAAGCTCGAGTGGGGAGAAATCGACACCGTACTCGAGCTCATCCCGAAGATCGCCGCCAGAGAGGGCAAGCTCGCGCAACTGCTCGCGAAGGGCTCGCGCAAGGCCTCGGATGAGATAGGCGCCGGCAGCGACCGGTTCCTCACCGACAGCAAGGGGCTCGAGGCGGCCATGCACGACCCGCGCTGCAACTGGGGCGACGGGCTGGCGTACGCTGTCTCGGTGCGAGGCGCCTGCCACGTCTCGAACCTGACCTTCCTGTGGGAGTGGGGCGCGGTCGAGTATCCGGAGGTGGGGCTCGACATGCTTTTCCAGCCCATGTCCGCCGAGCACAAGGCTTTCGGGACCGCTATCACCACCGACATCGGCGCCATCTGCAACTCGGCCTGCTGGTGCGAGTTCCCGGCCGCGGCGTTGACACTTCCGCAGTGGGTCGAGGCCTTCAACCTTGTCTCGGGGTACGGCTACGACATCGAAAAGCTGATGGAGGCGGGGACGCGCATCTGGCTGCTCCAGCGCACCCTTGGCAACGTCTGGGGCGCAACGGGCGAGGACGACCGGATAGGCAAGAGGATAATGACCCCGGTCGATGACGGCATGATAGCCGGCTCGGTGCCGGAGATGGACACCATGCTCAAGGAGTTCTACGAGCTGCGCGGACTCCGAGATGACGGCCGCCCCACGCGAGAGACCCTCGATAAATATGATCTCGGCTTCATGGCCGAAAAGATCGGGGTATAGGGCCAGGGGCGTGTCGTGCCTGTGGCTTTCGGGCGCTGAAGGATGATGCGCGTCGAAGTCCGCTTCGCCGGCCTCGTCCGCCGCTACCTCGGCGAGCGCGAGAGGGTGTTCGACCTGCCGGAAGGCTCGACCGCCGGAGACCTGCTGCTCATCATCGGTCGGGAATATGGCTCCCGCCTTCCACCCAGCATGTGGGACGAGGCGACCGGCCGCTTCCACAGGAGCGTCCGGCTTGCCAGGAGCGGCGCCCCGGTCCTCGGCGAATCTGAAGAACTCCACGAAGGCGACCAGGTGATATTCATCTTCGCCCTGGCGGGGGGTTGAGCTACAGTCTGCGGCCGCCGCCGCCGAAACCGTATAGGCACAGGTCTACCCGGCTGGAGGCGTCACAAGGGAGGAAGGATGACGAGGTCAAAGTTAGCGTGCGCGCTGGCTGTTTCGACTTTGCTGGCCATCATGCTGGTCGCGATCGCGGGCTGTGGAGGTGGAACGACCACGCCGGCGAGCACAGACACGACCCCGACCACGCCGGCGAGCACCGGCACCAGCCCGACAACGCCCGCCAGCACAGGCACCACTCCCACCGAGAAGGACGTCGGAGTCGTCGGCTATCCCGGCACCAGCCCCGAGCAGGTCTATGCCGGCGTCTACAAGATGGTGACCGCCGACGGCTACGACAAGGTGGTCGAGTTCTACAAGAAGGCGGAGCCGGGAGCGGTATTCTCTGAGATCACAATACCCACGGGTAAGGGCGCATCCTTCGTCGTTGACACCGCCGATTTCCACGGCAACATCTCGGTGGAGGAGAACCTCCCCGAATCCGGCAAGGTGACCATCACCGTCAGCAAGACGACCTGACGGCTTATCGCGACTGCGGCGCTTCGCCCTGCCTGTCGAGGTACTGGAGCACGCCCGCGGCGTTGACCCTCAGGATGCCCCGAAGCAGGCCCTCTTCCTCGTCCGCCACGGCCGGAAGATCTCGGTACAGCCACTCCGCGAGCTCGTCAGGGTTTCGCTTCGCCCCCTCCAGGTCCGAAGCCAACTCGATCGACTTCCGGACCTGCCGGGCGAACTGTTCGATGATGAGCCCCGGTCGGCGGGAGGCGCCGAAGTGGGGAAAGAACAGGATGTGGGGCTCGAGCTCGGCCAGCCTGGACGCGGAGGCCAGTGACTTCTCCAGGCTGAACTGCGGCGCGGGAGTGGCGGGAAACACGTATTCGTATTCCTCCATATAGTGACCGAGCGCGTCCCCGCAGAAGATGCCGCGGGTCTCCCGGTCGAAAAACGCGAAATGGCCGCCGGAATGACCGGGCGTGTGGATCGCTTCCAGCGACCTCCCGCCGCCCAGGTCCAGTCGATGCCCGTCGGCAATCGGGATGATCCTCTCCTCGGGCATCGCGTGCATCGTCCCGTAGAAAGGTGCGATGGCGCCCAGCGATCCTTCGGCGCTCTTCAAGAACTTTTCCGGATTGGACATGAAGAAGGCGCTNCGCTCGTCGACCAGCACGCGAGCTTCGGGCCAGCGTTCCAGAAAGAGCGACGCCGCGCCGGCATGGTCCAGGTGGAAGTGCGTGAGCAGGATGTAGTCTATTCGCGCCGCCCTGGCGCCCAGCGATTCCAACCCCTGCAGGATGTTCCCGGCGGTTCCGGAAGGCCCCGTGTCGAAAAGGACGGTCACGTCTCCGCATACCAGGAACGCGCCGCACTGGCGCGGAAGACCCGCGAACAGCGAGTCTATGAGGTATATTCCGCGCGAGACCTCGATCGGCTTCGGAACGGCCTTGTCCTCGCCCAACGCTGTTCTCCCTGGCACTAAGGGCTTCGTGCAAATCGGTAGTCTATCAGACCGGCAACCGCAGCCTGACAGGTGTCGATGGCAATTGTATGTCGCCCCTATTCCACAAAACGGCGAAACATGCTATAATACACGAGAGTTTTGTGTTCTTAGGCAATGTTGTTTTAGTCCCGAGGTACGCACTCGGGGCTTTTTTTCGTGTTAAAAGGAGGTGTAAGAATTGAAAATCTACGCAGGAAATCTTAGCTACAATGTTAGCGATGAAGACCTCAGGGCGGCTTTTGCTCAGTTCGGTACAGTAGATTCGGCGGACGTGATCATGGATCGCTCAACCGGCAGGTCGAAGGGATTCGGCTTCGTCGAGATGGGTGATGCCACGGAGGCGAAAGCGGCGATCGAAGGATTGAACGGCAAAGATCTGGATGGCCGCAACCTGAACGTGAACGAGGCGAGGCCCAGGACAGACCGCCCCCGTTCAATGCACAGGTACTAGACCGAAAATGTGTATTGGTCCGGCGGTGACGCTCGTTGCCGCCGGTCCTCTCGCACACAGTGAAGAAAAACATACCCCAACGAGGATTTCCCCATGCCAGAGCCTTTGAGAACCACAGACCTTGACGAGGTACGCGAACTTGCCACCTCCGGAAAAGAGCAGGGTTTCCTTACCACGGACGAAATCGTCGAAGGCCTCAAGGGCATCGAGCTCTCCCCCGACCAGATGGATAACATCTTCGTCTTCCTGACCGAATCCGGCATCGAGATAACGGACGAGGCGGAGGACGACCTGGACGAGCTGGATGGCAGAGAGACGCCTACGCCCAGGAAGAAGGGAAGGCCAAAGTCGGCGCCCGGGGGCGACGAGGCTTACGGGGGCGCGCTCAACGACCCCGTCCGGATGTACCTCAAGGAGATCGGCAAGGTCAGGCTGCTGACGGCTGTGCAGGAGGTATCGCTGGCGCGCCGGATAGAGAGCGGCTGCGATGCGTCGGCCGAGCTCGAGCAGAACTGCGAGTTGACCGAAGACCAGGTGGAGGCCCTCAAGGAGCTCGAGGCAGACGGCCTCGAGGCCAAGAAGAAGCTCGCGGAGGCCAACCTCCGGCTGGTGGTCAGTATCGCGAAGCGGTACGTGGGGCGCGGCATGCACTTTCTGGACCTGATCCAGGAAGGCAACCTCGGCCTGATACGCGGCGCCGAGAAGTACGATTACACCAAGGGCTTCAAGTTCAGCACGTATGCCACGTGGTGGATACGCCAGGCCGTCACGCGTGCGATCGCCGACCAGGCGAGGACCATC